>Ga0265797_10001251_pt1 | contig 44944 bp, 43 predicted proteins | sample P2T30metagenome_FD_192433 | JGI IMG/M metagenome (GOLD analysis project Ga0265797, IMG submission 192433) | Plant litter microbial communities from East Loma Ridge, Irvine, California - P2 T30 | ecosystem: Environmental > Terrestrial > Plant litter > Unclassified | place: USA: California...
GGCGGAATATGGTTGGTCCGACCGCGATTATTCGCACATGGGATCGGCCTTCCAGTTCGCGGCGGCGTTCGGGTATCTGGGGGCTGGCTGGTTCCTCGACCGGGTAGGTGTGCGGCGCGGGTTCGGACTGGGCGTGCTGGCGTGGAGCCTGTTCGCGATAGCCCATGCCTTTGCGGCGAATGTCGTGCAGTTCGTGGCGGTGCGTGCGGCGTTGGGCGCGGCGGAAGCGACGGGGACGCCGGCTGCGGTGAAATCGGTCGCGACCTATTTCGGCGTGCGCGAGCGGGGGCTGGCGCTGGGCGTCGCCAATACCGCGTCCAATATCGGTGCGATCGTGACGCCTTTGGTGGTGCCGGCGATCGCCTTCGCCTTCGGCTGGCGGAGCGCGTTTTTGTGCGCGGGCGGGCTGGGGTTGCTGTGGGTGATCGCATGGTTCTGGCTGGCGCCGGTGCCGGCGCGCGATGCGGTGGTGGCGCGGACGCCGTGGGGCTTGCTGCTGGCCGACCGGCGGACCTGGGCGATTGCGGCGGCGAAGGTGCTGAGCGATCAGGTCTGGTGGTTTCTGCTCTTCTGGACGCCCGACTTCTTCCACCGGCAATTCGGGCTGGCGCAGGGTGCGCTGGGGCTGCCCGTGGCGCTGGCCTATGCGATGGCAGCGGTGGGTGCGCTCAGCGGCGGGGTGGTGCCGATGCTGCTGGCGCGGCGTGGGCGGACCGGGCTGGGGGCGCGGCAGGCGACCTTGTTCTTCTATGCCTTGCTGGTGTTGCCGGTGCCGCTGGTGCTGGTGGTGGGCAGTCCGTGGGCGGCGGCGTTGCTGCTCGGGCTGGCGCTGTTCGCGCATCAGGGATTTTCGACCAATGTGTTCGCGCTGGCGACTGATCTGTTTCCGGCGGGGCGGGTGGCGTCCGTCATCGGGATCGGCGCGTTTTGCGGCAATCTGGCGGGGATGGCGATCCTGGAACTGGCGGGCTGGTCGCTTGACCGGGGGCATGGCTATGCGGCGATGTTCTGGATTTCGGCCCTTTCCTATCTGGTGGGGGCGGCGGCGGTGCGGTGGATCTTGTCGCGGGGTGTTGGGGCGGATGCTCCTCAATGAGCCGTCCGTCCCGAGCGTAGTCGCGGGGCGACCGAGCGAAGCCGAGGTCTGTGCCTTCAGGCTTCTCGACTTCGCTCGAAGAGGCCCCTCGACTACGCTCGGGGTGGACGGGTTCGGGAACTTTCGCTGTCAACGGATGGGCAGGATTTCCGTCATCTCCACGCGCCTTTTCTCCCGGACGCTGGTTTCGGCGGCGACGCCCATGGCGACGGCGCGGAGGCCGTCTTCGGCGGTGACTTCCACCGGCCCCTCCCCACGGATCGCGCGGGCGAAGGCCTGATGCTGGTAGAAGGTCGCGCCGTGATGCGAGCCGGCGGCCAGCGCGGTGGGATCGACCCCGACGATGCGGCTGGTGCTGGCCTTCGGATTGCCGAAGCCGGTGCGGGGGCTGTGCGTGAGGCGACCGGAGGGGATGGTGACGTCGATCCGGGCGCGGTCGCCGGTGGCGACGATCTCTTCCTGTTCGTCCACGCCGTCGGCGAACATGCAGAGGTCGAGCATGGCGCGCACGCCGTTCGCGAATTCTACGGTAGTGAAGCCGTTGTCGAGAATGTCGGGGCGGTGGCCGTCATAACGCTCGTCGAGATGGTTCACGTCCTGACCGCCCGAGCAATAGACCTCCACGGGTTCCGCGCCGACGATCAGGCGCATCAGATCGAAGAAATGGCAGCATTTCTCGACCATGGTGCCGCCGCTGTTGCGGGCGAAGCGGTTCCAGTCGCCGACCTTGACGAGGAATGGGAAGCGATGTTCGCGCATCGACAGCATGTGCAGCCGGCCAATCTGCCCTTCATGGACGGCGGCGATCAGCGCGGCGGCGGGGGGCATGAAGCGATATTCCATCGCGGTCCAGAAGATGCCCGGCGTCCCCGCGGCGCGGTCGACGATCCAGCGCGCATCGGCGATGGTGGTGGCGAGCGGTTTCTCGCACAGGATATGCAGGCCGCGATCGAACAGGGGGGCGAGGACGTCGCGATGCGTATGGTTGGGGCTGGCGACGATGACGGCGTCGATCCCGTCCTGCGCGGCGAGGGCGGCGGCGCTGTCATGCGCCGTCACGCGCGCGGCATCCGCCCTCAGCGCATCGCGCGCCCAGCCGAGCGATGCGGCGACCGGATCCGCGATCGCGACCAGTTCCGCGCCGGGCGTGATCGCCAGATTGCGGATATGTTCGACACCCATCATGCCGGTTCCCACCAGCCCGTACCGGATCCGATCGGCCATCATCTTTTCCCTTCAAGGACACACGCATGAGCAGCGCCCCCCTCAACCCCGAAACACCAGTCGCCCGCAAGCCGGAAGCGCCGGGGCCGTGTGAAGTCAGCTGGTTTGCGGCACTGTGCGACGATGATTTCGAATATCTGGGGCAGACCGATCCGGCGTTGCTGTCCAGCTGGGCGCATTGCCGTGATATCGCGATGGCGGCGGAGACGGCGGGCTATGACAATCTGCTCTGCCCGTCCGGCTATGCCGCGGGGATCGATACGACCGCGTTCGTGGCGGGGATCGCGCCGCTGCTGAACCGGTTGCGGCTGTTGATGGCGGTGCGAATCGGCGAAAGCTGGCCGCCGCAACTGGCGCGGCAGATCGCGACGATCGACCGGATGCTGGGCGGGCGGCTGACGGTGAACATCATCTCGTCGCCGATGCCGGGCGAGACGCTGGGATCGGCCGCGCGCTACGAACGGACCATCGAGGCGATCCATATCCTCAAGACGTTGCTGGCGGGCGAGCCGCTGGACCATCAGGGGACGTTCTGGTCGCTGAAGGTGGATCCGCCGCGGATCGGGACCGTCTCGGGCAAGCCCCCGCTCTTCTATTTCGGCGGATTGTCCGAGGAAGGCCGCGATGCGGCGGCGGCGGGGGCGGACGTCTATCTGATGTGGCCCGACCGGATGGAGGTGGTGGAAGCGACGATCGCCGACCTGCGTGCGCGGGCGGCGGCGAAGGGGCGGACGTTGCGCTTCGGTTACCGCGCGCATGTGGTGGTGCGCGAAAGCGAGGCGCTGGCGCGCGCGGCGGCGGACCGGCTGTTGTCGCGGCTGGACGATGCGGAGGGTGCGGCGATCCGCGCGCGGACGCTGGATTCGGGGTCGGTGGGCGTGGGTGCGCAGGTGGCGTTGCGGGATGCGGCGGGCGGGGACGGATTCGTCGAGGATCATTTGTGGACCGGGATCGGGCGGGCGCGATCGGGATGCGGGGCGGCGATCGTGGGCGATCCGGATCAGGTGCTGGCCAAGCTGGAAGCCTATCGCGCGCTGGGGATCGAGGCGTTCATCCTGTCGGGTTATCCGCATATGGCGGAGGCGGATCTGTTCGCGCGGCATGTGTTGCCGCGGCTGGATCATGGGCCGTTGGTGGGGTGAGGGGGTCTTGATTTCGGCATGATCCGTTCGTGCTGAGTAGTGACCGAGTAGGCCCGTCGGGGCGTATCGAGGGCCAGTGTCGAAGCGTGGGGACCGTCCTTCGATACGGGCCTTCGACAGGCTCAGTCCCTACTCAGGATGAGCGGTTATTGGGGGCCGGGGGAGCCAGACCCTCTTTGGCCGGGGCGCTGGGCGGGTGACGGCTCACTGACGAAGACCTTTTTGTGGGCACCCAAGATTTACGCCCTTTTATCTATCGATGAAGTAGACAAGTATCACCTCGTACGGAGGTGATGATGACGGACGATCGAAATTCCGGCTCCGCGGGCAGTCGGTGGGCGCGGGTGGAGGCGTTTCGGGATCGGGGCGATCCTGACGATCCGGCGCCCACGCGGACGCCCTGTCTGATCGTGCCGGGGCTGTCCTCGTCCGGGCCGGATCATTGGCAGACCTTGTGGGAACATGACCGGGCGGATTGCCGGCGGGTGGAGACCGGGTGCTGGGACGATCCGCAGCGCGACCGGTGGGTGGCGGGGCTGGACCGCGCGGTGCGGGCTGCGCCGGGGCGGCCGATCCTCGTCGCGCACAGCCTGGGTTGTCTGGCGGTGGCGTGGTGGGCGGAGGGGATCGGGCGCGATCAGGGGGACCGGATCGGCGGCGCGTTGCTGGTGGCGCCGCCCGATGTGGACCGGGCGAATGTCGACCCGCGGTTGCAGCGCTTCGCGCCGACGCCGTCCGCCGTGTTGCCTTTTCCGACCATCCTCGTCGCCAGTCGGAACGATCCCTATGCGGCGATCGAGCGATCGCGCGCGATGGCGGACGACTGGGGCGCGGCCTTCGTCGATGCCGGGGTGAAGGGGCATCTGAATGCCCAGTCGCAGCTCGGCAACTGGCTGATCGGGCAGAGGCTGCTCGACCGGTTGATCGATCTGGCGGGGCAGCCCGCGCGGAGCGCTGCGGCGCGCCCGCATGTTCAGGAAAGCAATCATCGATGACCTATTCTTCCCCTATCCAGCGCCCGGAGCCGGTGGATGCGGCATTGCCGCCCTGGGATCTGGCACCGATCGGTTCCGCGCTGCGTGAGGCGCGGACGGCGTGGCGGACGGCGCATCATCGCCATCTGGAAGTCGGCGTGGACGGGTTTCCGTCCCGGCGGCGGATCGTGGCGGTGCTGACCGACCTGTGCGCCGGGCTGTTCCCGCAACGGCTGGGCGAGGCGCGCGGGCTGGCGGATGAGGATGGCTATGTCGCCGCCGTGCTGGACCGCGCGCTGCGTGGGCTGCTGGAGCAGGTGCGGCTGGAATTGCGCTACTGGAGCGCGGAGACGACGCACGACTTCACCGATCATGCCGCCGACCGCATCCTGCGGCTGTTCGCGGCGGGGCTGCCCGAGATCCGGCGGCTGATCGATACCGATATCGAGGCGGCCTATCTGGGTGATCCGGCGGCGCGGAGCGTGGACGAGATCCTGATCTGCTACCCCTGCGCGCTGGCGGTGATCCACCACCGGATCGCGCACCGGCTGCACGGGCTGGGCGCGCCTTTGGTGGCGCGGATCATCTCCGAAATCGCCAATTCGCGGACCGGGATCGATATTCATCCGGGTGCGACGATCGGGCCGAGCTTCTTCATCGACCATGGCACGGGCGTGGTGATCGGCGAGACGGCGATCGTGGGTGCGCGGGTGCGGATCTATCAGGCGGTAACCTTGGGCGCGCGGCGGCTGCCGGCGGACAAGGAACTGGGGGTGCGCGAACGCTATGCGCGGCATCCGATCGTGGAGGATGACGTCATCATCTATGCCGGCGCGACGATCCTGGGCCGGGTGACGATCGGCGCGGGATCGACGATCGGCGGCAATGTGTGGCTGGTGGAGGATGTGCCGCCGGGCAGTCTGGTGACGCAGGGCGAGATGCGCCACCGCATCGCCACGCGCGGGCCGCTGGCGCTGGACGATGCGCTGTCGGCATGAGCGGAGCGCGGCGGATCGAGTGGCCGACGCTGGCGGTCGCGGTGGCGGTGCATGGCGGCTGGCTGGCGGCGACGTGGTGGCATGCGCTGCTGCCGGGCTGGGCATTGGCGCTGGCGGGTGGATGGCTGGTCGCGTGGCATGGATCGTTGCAGCATGAGACGATCCATGGTCATCCAACCGGCATCGGCCGGATCGACCGGCTGATCGGCAGCGTGCCGTTGTCGCTGTGGTTGCCTTATGCGGTGTATCGGCGGACGCATATCGCGCATCATGCGACGGAGGCGATCACCGATCCCTATGACGATCCGGAATCGCGCTATTTGTCGCGCCGGGCCGGGCGGATCGCGCAAGTGGGGGCACGGGTGGAGGCGACGTTGATCGGGCGGTTGATGGTGGGGCCGCTGTTCGCCGTGCTGCGCTTCTGGGCGGACGAGGCGGTGCGCGCGGTGCGGATGCCGGCGGCATGGGCGCGCGACTGGGTGCCGCATCTGGTGGCCGTTGCGCTGGTGCTGGCGTGGCTGGACCATGTCGGGCTGGGGATCGGGCGCTATGCGCTGTGCTTCGTCTATCCGGGGACGGCGCTGACGCTGTTGCGGTCCTTTGCGGAACATCGCGCGGATCATGAGCCGGGGCGGCGGGTGGCGTTGGTGGAGCGAGCGGGGCCGCTGGCGCTGCTGTATCTCAACAATAATCTTCATGCGGCGCATCACCGTGCGCCGGGTCTGGCCTGGTATCGGCTACCCGCCTTTCACCGCCGGCACAGGGCGACGCTGGTCGCGGACAATGGCGGGCTGGTCTATGAGGGCTATGGCGCGGTGGTGCGGCGGTTCCTGTGGCGCGCGCATGACCGGGCGATCCATCCGGATCATGTGCGTTGAGGCGGCTGGTCGCGTCGCTGGGCATGTATGACGCACCGGCGGTGCAGTGGGCGAACGACCGGATCTGGGCGGTGCTGGGCGAACGGTTGCGTGCGGCGGGCATGGCGGATGTGCCGGAGGCGCTGGACCGGAGCCGACCGCCGGATGTGCTTTGGGACGATCCCGACCTGCTGTTCGGGCAGAGTTGCGGCTATCCGTTGATGACCGCCTATCGGGACCGGCTGATTTATGTGGCGATGCCATCCTATGCGGTTCCGGGCTGCGTGGCGGGGGCCTATCGCAGCCGGATCGTGGTGCGGGATGATGATCCGGCGGAGGCGCTGTCCGAACTGCGCGGGCGGCGGGCGGCGATCAACGACCGGCAATCGAACAGCGGGATGAACCTGTTTCGCGCGGCGGTCGCGCCGCTGGCGGGGGGCAAACCCTTTTTCGCGGCGGTGGTGGAGACGGGATCGCACGCCGCCAGCGTGCAGGCGGTGATCGACGGCGCGGCGGATGTGGCGGCGATTGATACGGTCAGCTTTGCGCACAGGCAGCGCGACGATCCGGCGGGGGCGGCGCGGGTGCGGACGATCGGTTGGACCGAGGCGACGGCGGGACTGCCCTTCGTGACGGGGGCGGGGACGCGCGATGACGAAGTGCGGCTGTTGCGGGCGGCGCTGGCGGAGACGTTGGCCGATCCGGAGACGGCGGCGGCGCGGGAGGCGCTGTTCATCGACGGGCTGGCGAGATTGTCGCTGCGGCGGTACGGGCACATTCTGACGCTGGAGCGGCGGGCGGTGCGGGCGGGTTACCCGGTGCTGGCCTGATCAGGCGAGCGCGTCGTATACGCCGTAGCCGCTGGTCGCGACCAGCGCGACGCCGACCATGAGCATCAACGGCTTCATCGGCACGCGTTTGGCGATGATCGCGCCGAGCGGGGCGGCGGCCATTCCGCCGATCAGCAGCCCGATAGTGGCGTTGCCGAACATGCTCCAGCCCAGATTCGAGATGAAGGCGGCGGAGATGGTGACGGTCAGGAAGAATTCGGTGGTGCTGACGGTGCCGATCGTTTTGCGCGGACTGGCACCCTGCGCCAGCAGGTTGCTGGTCACCACCGGCCCCCAGCCGCCGCCGCCGGCCGCATCCAGAAAGCCACCGGCCAGCCCCAGCGGCTCGACATAGCGGGGTTCCTTCGGCCGGGGCGGGAAGCGCAGGCCGCGATACAGGATGTAGACGCCGATCGCGGTGAGATAGGCCAGCACGAAGGGACGCGCGACGGACCCGTCGATATTGCTGAGGACATAGGCCCCCAGCACGCCGCCGATCACGCCGGGGATGACCAGCCGGCGGAACAGCGTCCAGTCGACATTGCGATGCGCGACATGGCTGATGCCCGATGCGGCGGTGGTGAACGCCTCCACCATATGCACCCCGGCCGACGCGCCGGCAGGCGCGACGCCCAGGCTGATGAGCAAGGTATTGGAAATGATGCCGAACGCCATGCCGAGCGCGCCGTCCACCAACTGTGCCGCAAAACCGATGGCGATGAAGGGGAGCAACGCGCTCCAGTCGAAGGACGACAGGTCCGGCATAGATGATATTCCCGCGGTGATGGCCCGGAGGCCGCCCGGAGGGAACGATGCGGATGCCGTGACGATCCCCGCGGGGCGGCGGCCCGTTCAGCCGGGTGTGGCGGAAGCGGTGCGGGGGGCGTCGGTGCGCGCGGCGTCGGCGGCGGTGACGATGCCGTCCGCGTCGCCATCATGTTCGGCATAGGCGCGCGCGCCGGACGCGTCATATTCGGCCTGTTGCATCCTGCCGTCCTCGTCCTTGTCCAGCACGCCGAAGCGGACATGCGCCTGACGGGTCTGGCGCTGGCGTTCCTCCAGTTTCTTGTCGTCGGGCAGGTCGCTCGTGGCGAGTTGGGTTTCGAGCCGGGCCTGATATTCGCCGACATATTCGGCTTCGCTCAGCCAGCCGTCGCCGGACGTGTCGGTCGCGCGGAAGCGGGCGTGGCGGACGGCATCATATTCGGCACGGGTGACGCGGCCGTCATGATCGCTGTCATAATCCGCGATGAAGGCGGCGCCGCCATGCGGGGCGGCGAGCGCAGGGGCTGGGGCGAGGACGGCCAGCAGGGCGAGCGCGACGGGACGGAGGATCATGATGGATTTCCTTTGCTGAAAGCTGGGGATCAGGCCGCGTCGAAGGCGAGCGTGTAGGTGTAGCTGCGATAGGGGGTGTCGGCCCCGGCCGGCGCGGTGGTGCGGTGGCGGGCGAGCAGCAGATAGAGATCGGACTGCGTGATCGGGAAGGCGAAGCGGCCGGCGGCGTCCGTTCTGACCGTGCCGGCGATTTTGCGTCCGTCATGCCGACCGGCGGCGCGGAACAGGGTGACTTCGGTATCGGCCAGCGGCTTGCCGTCGAACAGCAGGATGAAGGCGGCGCTGGACCCGGCAGTGATGGCATTGGGGTGGGTGACGGGCTGGATTTCCAGCGCCTGTCCGGTTGGTTTCAAGGCGGCGTCGGTGGTGGTGCCGCGGGTGACATAGGCTTCGGCGAGCGTCGCGCTCTGGACGTCCACGGCGGGCGCGTCCTTCGGCAGATCGCCATCCTCGCCGCGCATCGCCCAGTCCTTGCCGACGCGGACCATCTTGCCCTTGCGGCCGAGGCGCTGGCCGGTGCTGATGCGGTAGGTGCCGTCGGACGGCAGGTCCGCTTCGAATATCGAGAGATCGCGCAGATAGGCGATCTGCCCGAGCGTGCCGGGCGTGCCGGCGGGGGTGACGATGTGGAAGGGCGCGTCGCGCATCGCCACTTCCGGATCGAACGCGTCCTCCCCGAAGGCGGACTGGACCGCGATGTGGGTGCGCTTGCCGAGATCGAAGGTGGCGGGCAGCAGATAGGGCATATGGGCCTGCGCGATGCCGCCGCACAGCAGCGCGATCCCCGACAGCAGGTAGCGGATGTTCATGGAAGTCCCCCTGTTTGGCTTATTGATGTTCGTAATGAGAATCACTTGCATTAGCAATCGCCATTCGTCATTGGGGCGGCGAAACGACGCTGGCGGGGGTGCCGGCGTCGATCGGGGAAACAGGATGATGACGTCGTTCCACCGCGCGCTGCTGGCGGGTAGCGCCTTGGCCGCCATTCCGGGCATGGCGGCCGCACAGACCGAGGCCGGTCGGGCCGATGAACCGACGTCCGTGACGCGGCTTGCGCTCGACCGGCTGATCGTGTCGGCCGGGGTGGACAAGGTGGCGATCGATACGCCGCAGGCGGTGACCGCAGTCGATCAGGACGAGATCGACCAGCGGCAGGCGACCACGATCGGCGATCTGCTGGAAGGCATTCCGGGGGTGAGCGTGCAGGGCGGCGTGAGCGCGCTGGGGCAGGGGTTCAACATTCGCGGGCTGGGCACCGGCCTTGCGGATTCGGACAGCCGCATCCTCATCACCGTCGACGGGGCGACCAAATTCTTCGAGCAATATCGGATGGGGGCGTTTTTCAGCGAACCCGAATTATACAAGCGGGTGGAGGTGCTGCGCGGTCCGGCATCCTCCACGCTCTACGGCGCGGGCGTGCTGGCGGGGGTGGTGAATTTCACGACCAAGGACGCATCCGATTTTCTCGAGGAGGGCGACCGGCTGGCGGTGCGGCTGAAGGGTGCGACCGAAACCAATGCGCAGGCGCGGTTGCTGTCCGGGATCGTCGCGGCCGAACCGGTCGAGGGGGTCGAGCTGCTAGGCAATTACAGCTATCGGCGGGCGGGCAATTATGCCGATGGCCGCGGCGATACGGTGGTGCCGTCCAACGCGCTGTCGGACAGTTGGCTGACCAAGGCGCGCGTGTCGATCGGCGGCAATCGCAAACATGCGATCTGGGCCTCCTATCAGGACTGGATCAGCGACAGCACGCAGATCTACGATCAGGCGGAAGCCTTCGCCACGACGCCGGTGCGGCGCAAGGTCCACGACAAGACCGCGGTGCTGGGCTATCTGAACGACTTTGACGGCAGCAAGCTGCTGAACGTCGAGGGGCAGGTTTCCTACGCGGACAGCCGGGTGCGGCAGAGCGAAACCAGCTTTCTGGGGCCGCTGGCATATTCCGAATTTTCCTATGTCAGCAAGCAGGCGAAGGTGCAGAACACATCGCGCGCCGATTTCGGAGCCGATCTGTCGGCGGTGCTGATCGTCGGCGGGCAATGGAGCGAGCAGAATCGCCGCAACCCGCGCAAGAGCAGCGTGACGGGCGTGGTGACGCCGGGTGCGCCGACGCACCCCGAAGGCGACATGACGCGCTGGGGCCTGTTCGCGCAGGCGGAACTGATGTGGTCGGACAAGCTGACCGTCATTCCCGGCGCGCGGATCGACTGGACCGACCTGAAACCGGGCGAAACGATCGTGAACGGCAGGCGCGTCGGCATTCCGGGGGCGCGGCGGGTGAAGGATCAGGGCGTGTCGCCGAAGATCGCCGCGATCTATGCGCTGAGCGACTGGCTGTCGCTGTTCGGATCGGTCGCGCATACCGTGCGGATGCCGGTGCTGGACGAACTGTACAGCCGCACCAATGCCGCCGCATCGAATGTGGCGCTGAACCTGCGGCCGGAAAAATCGGACAATTATGAAGCGGGCGCGACGGTGCGGTTCGACGGGATCTTAGGACCGCGCGACCGGTTGCGGCTGAAGGCGACGGCGTTCCGCAACAATGTCCGCGACCTCATCACGCGCGGCACTGCGACATCGCCCTATTTCATCAATGTCGGGCGATCCCGGTTCGAGGGCGTGGAGGTGGAAGCCGAATATGGGCAGGGCAATTTCTATGCGCGCGGCAACATGGCGATCATCGATGGCAAGGACCGGCTGAACGATCGCTATCTGAACACCATTCCCGCGAACGAATATCGGCTGACATTGGGCTATGCCGATCCGGTCAGCGGCCTGTCCGGCGGATGGACCGGGGAGTTTGCGGAGCGGCAGGACAAGGTGACTGCGGCGGCGCTGGCGACGCCGGGCTATGCGGTGCAGAATCTGTTCCTGGGGTTCAAGCCGCAGATCGGCGCGGCGAAGGGCTTCGAATTCCGGATCGCCGCGGACAACATCTTCGATCGCTATTTCCAGCGGCATTTGTCGTCGCTGCCGGCGGAGGGGCGGACGTTCCGCTTCACCGTCGCCACCACCTTCTGAGGCGCGGAGGCGGTGGCGGTGCAGGGCATCCGGATCGGTTTGCCGGCGGCGGGATCGCTGCTGGTCAACGGGCTGATGATCGTCGCCATCGCGACGCTGGGCATGGGGCGGGGCAAGGCCCCCATATCCCGGCGGGCGGCGGAGGAACCGGTGGTGCTGACGCTGGCGGCCCCGCGCGGTGCGGAGGCGGCGGCGGTTGCGCCGCCGGTGCCGGTTCCCCCGGTGGTGTCGACGCCGGTCTCGCAGCTTTCGCCTGCCGTGCGGCCGATCGTGCCGATGCCGGTGCCCGCCGTTCCGGTGGTGACGGTGGCGTCGCCGTCCGTCGTGGCGGTGGCGCGGCCGGCGGAGCTTGCGCCTCCCGCGCCAGTGATCGCGCCGTCGGCACCAGCGGCGGCACCGGCGGGGCGGCCGGAAGGCGTGGCGGGGGCGGAGCGGGGCACGAGCCTGGCCTATGCGGCGCGGGTGCGATCGTGGCTGCTGGCGCATCGGCTTTATCCGCGGCGGGCGCGGATGCATCGTGACGAGGGGGTGGTGCTGGTGCGGTTCGTGCTGGACCGGGCGGGGACGCTGATCGAGGGCGAGATCCTGCATCGGTCGGGTCATGATGCGCTGGACGAGGAAGCGGTGGCGATGTTGTCGCGCGCGTCGCCCTATCCCGCTGCGCCCGCCGGGCTGGGGGGCAACCGGATCGAACTGACCGCGCCGATCGCTTTCCGGTTGCCGGGGTGATGGCTGCTATGCGGGATCGTCATGCCGCGTGGTGTGGTGTTGCGTGTGGGCGGCCTCGGCTGCGCTCGGCCGGTCCCTCGACTGCGCTCGGGATGGACGGGATTTGGGCGGGCGGCTTTGGTGGGACGGTTTCGTCCGATGTTGCTACGCACACGGAGGATCTGGGTAACGGGAAGGGTAGGAATGGCGGAGTCCGGGGGCGAGGTGACGCTCTACAGTTTCCGGCGCTGCCCTTATGCGATGCGGGCGCGGATGGCATTGCTGGTGAGCGGGGTGCCGTTCCTGATCCGCGAGGTGGCATTGCGCGCGAAGCCGGCGGCGATGATCGCGGTGTCGCCCAAGGGGACGGTGCCGGTGCTGGTGCAGCCGGACGGCGCGGTGATCGACGAGAGCATCGACATCATGCGCTGGGCGTTGGGGCGATCCGATCCGGAGGACTGGCTGGCGCGAGACGATGTGGCGATGATCGCGGCGTTCGACGACCGGTTCAAGCATCATCTCGACCGGTACAAATATGCCGATCGGCATGGCAGCGACCCGGCGATGCACCGGGCGGCGGGGCTGGCAATGCTGGCGGGTCTGGAGGATCGGCTGGCGGATGCGGCCAATCTGTGCGGGGCGCGGCGTGGTCTGGCCGATCTGGCGATCATGCCGTTCGTCCGGCAATTCGCGGGGGCGGATGCGGCGTGGTTCGCGGCGCAACCCGTGCCGAAACTGCGGGCATGGCTGGCGGCGCATGTCGCGTCCGACCTGTTCATACAGGCGATGACGCGCTTGCCGCCCTGGACATCAGGCGATGTGCCGATCCGCTGGCAAGGCGGCGCGGTGCGGTGATCCCGCCCCGCCGGACCGGGCGATGCCGGTGCGACGGGGCGGGACCGGCTGTGCGGTCAGAGGCCGACCAGACCGCCGTCATTGCGGGTGATGGCGATGGTGGCGGAACGCGGACGCGCGCTGCCGGTGGCGGCACCGGTCTGGGTGTAGGGCCAGCTGCTGCTGATGGCGGCGGGGTTGCCGCCTTCACCGGGATGCTGGATGTTGACGAACAGGGTGCGGCCATCCGGCGTGCTGTCGACGCCGGTGATCTCGCATTCCTTCGGCCCGACGAGGAAGCGGCGCAGCGTGCCGCCGGGCGCCTTGCCGACGAAGGTCTGCTGGCTGCGCGTCGTATCGTCCGCACCCAGATTGACGATCGTGCGGGGTGCGCCGTCGCCGACCTTGCCGGGCAGGGCGGCGAGCATCATGCAGTTGGTCTGATCGGTGAAGGCACCGTCGTCGGTCTGGATCCAGAGCAGCGGATTGACCTGCCCCAGCGGATTGGTGGACCGCGAGAACCAGAGACCGTCCGGGCTGGACAGGTCGTTGGTGGCGTCGAGACCGGACAGGTTGATGTTGGCGGGGTTCAGATCGGAACCCGCGCCAAACAGATAGATATCCCAGCTGAAGCTGGTGGCTTCCGACGTATCCCCATTTTCGCGCAGGCGGATGATGTGGCCGTTCGGGTTGCCGCGCTGCGCACGTCCGTCCTTGGGATCGTTATAGTAGCGCGGGTTGGCAGCGTCGGTGTTCGCCAGCGTGCGCGAGCTGTTGTTGGTGAGCGTCAGATAGACTTCGCCGGTCTGCGGGTTGACCGCGGTCCATTCCGGCCGGTCCATCTTGGTCGCGCCGAGTGCATCGCCCGCCAGACGGCAATGGGTGAGGACATCGGCCTGATCGGCGAAGGGATAGACGGCGTTCGCGGCGTTCAGCCCGTTTTCGTTATAGCGCAGCGGCAGCCAGACGCCGGCCCCGGTCGCATCGAAACGCGCGACATAGAGCGTGCCCTTGTCGAGATATTTGTCGCCCGTGGCGAGCCGGTCGGTCGGCGCGGCGTCCGCGGTGGACCATGGCGTATCCGACACGAATTTGTAGAGATATTCGTTCTGCGCGTCGTCGCCCATGTAGAAAGCGGGCTTGCGTCCGGCGACGGGAACGGACGGCCAGCAGCCTTCATGGTTCATGCGGCCGAGCGCGGTGCGTTTGCGCGGTGCGGCGGTCGGCGTGTAGGGATCGATCTCCACAACCCAGCCGAACTGATTGGCTTCGTTGCGGAAATCGCCCGTGCCATCCGCAGCGGCGGCGGCGTTCACATTCAGGTTCCAGCGCGCGTAGATAGTGCTGGACGCGTCGGACGGCGTGACCGTGCTCCAGCGATTATTGCCCGCGCGGTTGCTGGTGACGGCGATGCCATAGCGGTTGAGCGCGGTGACCTGCTTGGCGCTGCGCTGCGCATTGTCGGTGGTGTCCCGGCGGAAATAGCCGGCCCAGTTTTCCTCGCAGGTGGCGTAGGTACCCCAGGGCATCATGCCGTTGGCGCAATTGTTGATCGTGCCGCGCCCTTGCGTGCCATCGGCCGAGAAGCGGGTGCGGAGCAGGGCGGAGCCGCGGACCGGGCCGTTGAAGACCGTCGGGGTGAGCGGCGTGATGCGGCGGTTGAGCGCGGAGGCCTGCACATAGCTCCATGCGCCGGTCGCGTTCTTCGTCACTTCCACCACGCTGACGCCGTGGCATTCCATTTCCTTCAGCGCTTCCGCTTCGGGACGCGCGCCGCCGACCAGGGTCTGGCCGTTCGGGTGGAGATAGGCCGGGGTGATATTCTCATGGTTCATCACGAGCAGGCCGCGGCTGCTATTATTCGCATCGGGCGTGTTGGCGCCGGCGAGCAGGCCGAAATAGGACATGCCGTCATGATGATCGCCCGCGCGCGACGAGAAGCCGGTGTCGGTGCCGTCATTGGCATAAGCGGAGGTGGAAGCGGCGATGGGATCGCCCAGACGGTAGAGGACCGAGACGGTGTAGCCCGATGGGACCGCGACGATATCCGCGAGCGATTTGGGCACGGCGGTGAATTCGAGCACCGCGGGGCCGACCGTGATGGTGCTGTCCGCCGTGGCGGTGGCGCCGAAGCCGTCCGTCGCGGTGAAGCGGAAGACGAGCGGCGTGCTGGTGGCGACGGCGGGCGCGACGAAGCTGGCGGACAGCGTGCCGGCATTGGTCAGGACGACGGTCGGGCCGGAAATCTGCGACCAGACGGTGGAGGAGACGCTGCCGCCCGCATCGGCCGCGGTCGCGGTGAGCGTGACGAGCTTGCCCGAGGTGGTGGCCGCATTCTGGCCGGCGGATACGGTGGGCGGGGTATTGTCTTCCGCATCCGACCCGCAGCCGGACAGCAGGGTCGTGCCGAACGCCGCCATCGTCATGGCGGAGACGCCACCGAACAGGGTCTGCCGGCGCGAATAGCGTTCGTCCACGATGGCGGACAGGCATGGGCCGCCGCTGCGGTTGGTGTCGATGTCGCCATCGTCATAGGCTTCGGTGAAGGAAAGAAGATCGGCCATGTCATGGACCCCCGTCGCATGTGTGTGCGCTGTCGCTAGGGGTGCCGCACGTCAGATCGGTGCGATTTTCCTTACAGTTTCGTGACGGTTAGCGCGTCGCTATGACTGTCACGGGCCTGACTTGATGACCGCCTAACCGGCCGGCTTCTCTGTCCAGTGGAGGCCCTGCCATGATCCGGATCGACCGTCGCCTGCTTCTGCGTTCGTCTCTGGCAGGGCTGGGGGCGATGGCGTTGCCGGCCTGGGCCATCGGGCCGCAGACCGGGTTCACGCACAATGTGGCGAGTGGCGAGCCGGGGCCGACGTCGATCCTGCTGTGGACGCGCCATGTGGGGCGGTCGGGCGATAGCATGTTGCGGGCGGAACTGTCCGAACGGCCGGATTTCGCGCGGATCGCGGGCGGCGGTGATGTGGTGGCGCGCGCGGATCGCGATCATGTCGCGAAGATCGTGGTCAGTGGGCTGACGCCGGATCGCTGGTATCATTACCGGTTCGTGGCGGCGGACGGCACGATCTCCCCGGTCGGGCGGACGCGGACCTTGCCGGCGGACGGGGTGCAGCCGTTCAATATGGGCGTCTTTTCCTGCGCCAATCTCGGCTTCGGCCATTTCAACGCCTATGGCCATGCGGCGCGGCGGAACGACATCGACCTGATGCTGCATCTGGGTGATTATCAATATGAATATCCGCGCGGTGAATATCCCGATGCGGGAGAGACGCTGGCCGGTCGGCTGATCGAACCGGCGGGGGAGACGGTGCATCTGGCGGATTATCGTGCGCGCTATGCCGTCTATCGCCGGGATCCGCAGTTGCAGGCGCTGCACGCGCGCTTCCCGATGATCCTGATGTGGGACGATCATGAAAGCGCGAACGATAGCTGGGAAGGCGGCGCGGAAAATCATGATCCGGCGACCGAAGGCGCGTGGGATGCGCGCAAGGCGGCGGCGGTGCAGGCGTACCGGGAATGGATGCCGGTATCCGACGACGACTGGGCGGAATATCGGATCGGCGATCTGGCGGCGCTGTTTCGCCCCGAGGAAAGGCTGACCGCGCGGACGAAGCAGTTGAGTCTGGTCGCGGCGGCCGCGGCGGGGAAGGAGGATCTGACCGCCGCGCTGACCGGCTTTCGCGACGGGCCATGGTCCGACCCGGCCCATACGCTGATGGGTGCGACGCAGGAGGCGTGGTTCGCGACGCGAATGCGGGCGGCGGCGAAGGCGACGCGCTGGCAGGTGTTTGCGCAGCAGGTGAATGTGGGGATGATCCGGATGCCGGCGGCGGCGCTGGACTGGTTGCCGAAGGGCGCGCCGGCGGGGACGTCCGGCTATATCGGTGCGGCGATCGCGGCGGCGAAGCTGGGGCTGCCGTTCAACATGGATAGCTGGAATGGTTATCCCGCGGCGCGGTCGCGGATGTTGCGGACGGGACTGGACGCGGACGCCAATCTGGTCGTGCTGTCGGGCGACAGCCATAACGCCTGGGCATTCGACCTGCGCGAGCAGGGCGCGCCGGCGGGGGTGGAGTTTGGCGGGCATAGCGTGACCTCCCCCGGCTATGAATCGACGCTGCGCGGGGTCGATCCGGCGCTGGTGGTACGGGGGCTGGTGGAAGCCAGCCCGGAACTGCGCTGGGCCGACACCGCGCAGCGCGGCTATATGACGGTGGCGCTGACGGCGGACCGGGTGACCACCGAATGGCTGTTCCTCGACATGATCCGCGCACCGTCGCTGGGCCTGTCCGGGCGGCACCGCGCCAGCGTGCGGCGGGGTGCGCGGCGGCTTGAGGCCTGAATCCAGGGGCGATTGTCATTGAACCGACGCGGGAAAGTCACCGGACTGACAAGCGGCGGGTCCATCCGCGGCCGGCGCGAAGGATGCATCGGCACCCGCGCATAAGGGGATATTCGATGACCGCCCACCGTGCCTGTCTTCTCGCCGGAACCGCTTTCCTGACCTTCGCCGCCGCGACCGCCCGTGCGGCGGACGTGCCGGCCGCGCCGCTGGCCGATGCCGCCGCCATGGCGGGCGCTGGCGATGCCGGTCCCGGGGACGAAATCGTCGTGCTGGGCTTCGGTCAGCCGCGGCAGGTGCAGACGATCACGGCGCGCGACATCGCCGTGCTGACGCCGGGCAGCACGCCGCTGAAGGCGATCGCCAAGCTGCCGGGCGTCAATTTCCAGTCCGCCGACGCGTTCGGTGCCTATGAATGGTCGTCGCGCATCTCGATCCGCGGGTTCAACCAGAACCAGTTGGGCTTCACGCTCGACGGCGTGCCGCTGGGCGACATGAGCTATGGCAACAGCAACGGCCTGCATATCAGCCGCGCGCTGATCTCCGAAAATACCGGTTCGGTCTCGGTGGCGCAGGGCGCGGGCGCGCTGGGCACGGCATCGACCAGCAATCTGGGCGGGACGATCCTGTTCGAATCGCGCGCGCCGTCGAACGAGGCCGACATCGCGGCATCGGGCACCTATGGCAGCGACGCGACCTATCGCGGCTTTGCGCGGATCGACAGCGGCGACCTGACGGGGAACGGCCTGAAAGGCTATGTCAGCTATGGCTATCTGAAGACCGACAAGTGGAAGGGCTTTGGCGAGCAGCGCCAGCATCAGGTGAATGTGAAGCTGGTGCAGGATCTGGGTGATCGCGGAAGCCTGAGCGGCTTCTTCAACTTTTCCGACCGGCGCGAGCAGGATTATCAGGATCTGAGCCTGGGGATGATCCAACGGCTGGGGCTGAAGACCGACAATATCGCGAATGATTTCCCGCTGGCGGTGCGGATCGCGCAGATCCTGCAAAGCGGTGGCACCGCCTATCCCGCGCCCTATACCAGCGCGGACGATGCCTATTTCGATGCAGCGGGGCTGCGCCGCGACTATCTGGGCGGGGCGACGTTCGACGGGACGCTGACCGACGCATTGTCGGTGAAGCTGACGGGCTATTTCCACAATAATCATGGTCAGGGGCTGTGGTTCCTGCCCTACAGCCCGACGCCGGGCGGATCGCCGCTGTCGGTGCGGGCGACCGAATATGATATCATGCGCGGCGGTGCGCTGGGTCATGGCGCCTATGAGACGGGCGCGAACCGGCTGGAAATCGGCGGCTGGTATGAATCGAACAATTTCCGCAATGCGCGGCGCTTCTACGGTCTCGCCAACCAGTTGACGCCGTCGCGCGATGCGCTGTCCTTCCAGTCCAATCCGTTCGCGACGCAGTTCGACGTAAAGTTCGATACGACGACTGCGCTGTATTATGTCTCCGACCGGCTGACGCTGGGCGATCTGACGCTGAACGGCGGGTGGAAGGGCTACAAGGTCACCAACAAGGCCAACCGGTTGGTGGGCACGCTGGCATCGGGCACGATCGAAGCGAAGGATTTCTTCCTGCCGCAGATCGGTGCGGTCTATGCGCTGGGTGGTTCCGCGGAATTGTTCGCGACCGCCACGCAGAATATGCGGGCCTTCAGCTCGGCGGCGGTGGGCGGATCGCCCTTCGCCACGACGCAGGCCGGGTTCGACCTGATCCGCAATTCGCTGAAGCCGGAAAAGTCGGACAGCTATGAAGTAGGCGGGCGGTTCCGTTCGGCCGGGTTCCAGGCATCGGCCGCGGCTTATTATGTCGATTTCTCAAACCGGCTGCTGTCGCTGGTCAATGGTCTGGCGTCGGTCGGCAATCCGACGACGTTGCAGAATGTCGGCGACGTGCGCAATTACGGGTTCGAGGCGACCGCGCTGTACAAGGTGGTGCCTGCGTTGTCGCTGTTCGCGTCCTATTCCTACAACAACGCCGAATATCGCGACGATGTGCTCAACACGTCGGGCACGCGCAACACCGCCACCGCCGGCAAGACGGTGCCGGACAGCCCACGCCACATGGTGAAGGGCGAGATCACCTATGATGACAGCCATTTCCTCGCCCGGATCGGCGCGGACTATATGTCGCGTCGCTTCTTCACCTATGAGAATGACCAGTCGGTGGCAGGGCGCGTGCTGGTGGATGCAACGATCGGCTATACCTTCGCCAACGAAGGGGCGCTGAAGGGCTTCGCGATCGAGGGCAGCGTGACCAACCTGACGGGCAAGGATTATGTCTCCACCATCGGATCCAACGGGTTCGGCCCGCGCGGGGACAACCAGACCTTGCTGGCGGGCGCGCCGCGGCAATTTTACGTGACGCTGCGCAAGGGCTTCTGATTGGAGGACAGAATGCGGGGGACGTTGCGCTCCCCGCACTTGGGTGCGTGCTTCCTAAGGAGTAGCCGGCGTCTGGCTTGAACCCGTTGGTTGTCTGGAGCCGGGCGTAGAATACGGGCTGCAGTACGGTTCGTTCCAATGCCGTTTGGTTCGAGCCTGTCGAGAATCCTGCGCAGGGTTCTCGACAGGCTCGAACCAAACGGAACCGAGAAGCCTGGTACTTCAATCCCATGTCATCATGCTCTGGAGCGGGATGACATCATTCGGCATTGCTTGATGCAGCCGGGTATTTCCAGCGTCGTGGAGACGCTCGACGGCTGGCGTCCTCGGCTGCGCTCGGCCGGTCCCTCGACTGCGCTCGGGATGAGCGGGATCAAGTCGTCACGGTTCAGCTGTTGACCCCGTTCACCCGGCTTCGCGAGCGGCGCTTCGGGTGATGGGCGGGTACGGGCAGCGACTGTTCGGAAGTCCAAACCGTTGCCGCCCGTCCGCTCAGGCGGTTCAGGCGATGCGGCGTGATGCGGATGCGGGCCGGTTCCGCAGGCGGACGCTCGCGCCGATCGCGCCGAAGCCGAGGATCAGGGTGAGCCATGTCGCCGGTTCGGGCACGGGGGCCGCGAGCGTGAAATTGGCGATCTGACCGATTTGGGTCTGCGAGAGGCCTTCCAGACGCGGGGCGCGCAACAGGGCAAGCCCGGTCTGGGTGGCGCGGGTGATGTCGCTGCTGTCCGGTCCCTGTTCGCCGCGTGCGAGGAAGGCGAAGTTGAGCAGGCTGACGCTCTGGCCGGCGGCGACGTTCAACTGATAGGAGGCGCGGTAGCGATCGGGCGTGATGGTGGCGCGGGCGGCACCATTATTGCCCGAAACCAGCGCGAGCACGGCGTCTTCGATGCAGACGCCATTGCCGTCTTCCTGACAGCTGACCATCAGTCCGCCGGCATCATGGCTGACCAGTTCGTCCCCGTCGGAGCCGAGATTGCCGAAGAAGCTGACCGAGACGCTGGTGTCGCGGTTGCTGCCGTTGGTGAAGGTATCGAAGAAGCGGAAGACATTGCCGTTCAGCAACTCGACCTGCCGGGAAAGCTGCAACCCGCCGGTGCCGCCGAGATAATAGCCGAAGGCATCGAACGTGTCGGCACCGCCGCCCCAGATCGACCCGAGCGGACGGTTGGACGGCTGCACATTGCCGCCGGGGCCGACATAGCGCGCGGCATAGCCGCTGCCGGTGAAGATGTCGGGCGTGGCGGCGAATGGCGCTGCGACGGCGGCGGACGAGAAGAGCGCAGCGGCGAGCGCTGCGGTCAGGATGGTCTTCATGGGGATACTCCGGGAAAGGGGCCGGCGGAACCGGCCCGGATATCTTGGCGAACGGGATCAGGCGCGGCGCGCGGTGAGCCACTGGTCCGGGCCGAGCGGGCGCGGGACGAGGCGGACTTCGCCGATATGGCCGAAAAAGCCGTCGGTCCGCGCGCCGTCCCACCAGGACGCGCCGAGGATCCATGGCTTGTCCACGCCTTGCGAGCGCATCCCGATTTCACCTGTCACATTGCGCAGGACCGGCGCGCCTTCGACATAGAGGATGGTTTCGCGCGTGCGCGGATCGCAAACGATGGCAATATGATACCAGGTGTCGGCCATGATCTCGCCCGACCAGTTGGCCTGCGGCTGGCTGGAATTGGTCGCGGGCACGACTTCCCACTGGACTTCGCGGAGCGAGGAGATGGCGAACAGGACGGACGATGCCTGACGATCGCCGCCGCGGAAGCCGGGGAGGTTGCCGCGATTGCCGGTGCGACCGAGAATATTGCCCCAGCGATGATTTTCGCGCGTCCATGCGGCATCCACCTTGATGAACGCCTCGACCGTATAACCATCCCAGAAGCTGCGATTGTTGATCGTCGCGCCGATCGCGGTGGAGAAGGAATTATTGCGGCCGGTGACCTTGTCGGTGTTGCGGAAGCGGACGCTGCCAGGGGCGGAGGAGAGGTAATGGCGGTCGTCGGACCAGACGACATCCTCCACCTGCGCCGGCCCCGCGAGCGGCGCGCGCGTCATCGGATTTTGTCCCGTCGCATCGGGCAGGGTCTCGCCGACCTGGACGATGGCACCCGCGACGCCTGCGGGCCGCCAATGGGCATAGGTGTCGGCGATATGGGGATAATCCTCCGTATCGCGCGGGGGCACGGGCGTCGGCACCACCGGTTCGACATAGCCGGCGAGCAGTTCGCGTTCCATGACGGGCAGGATCGGCGCGCCGGTGGTCGCGAGCTTCGGCCGGAAGCGCTGGAAACCGGCGAAACGCTTCCTGAAGTTGATGCTGATCGAGAAACGCTCGTTCGCGCCCGGCAGGACGGCGCGGTCGAACTGGTTGAGCGTGGCCTTCGGCTTCTGCACCACCCAGGGGGAGAAGGAGATCACGTCGATCCGGTTGGCGGTGAAATCGAATTCATAGAGACGCATCAGGCCGTTCCCGCCCTGATAGGCCATCTGGTAATCGACGACCATTTCCTCGACCGCGTTGCCGAAGTCATTATATTTGGTGAGGCGCGCGGCACCGTGATGATGGCCGTTCAGCGTCATGAAGATCTGGTCATTGTCGCGGATCAGACGATCCCACAGCATCTTGCCATATTCGGTTTCCAGCGGGCTGACGGCATCCTTGTCGATGTTCAGCAATTGGTGATTGGACAGGATGACGGGCAATGTCGGGTTTTGCCGGATGACATTCCGCGCCCAGTTGATGCCATTGTCCGAAATGCGCCACGACAGCGACAGCACCATGAAGCGCACGCCATGCGCTTCGAAGATATGATATTCGTGAAAGCCGCTGGGATCGCGGCCGCCGAAGGTGGATTGCGCGCCGGCCCGGCTGGTGGGGAACCAGCTGAGATAGGGTTCGGCGTTCAGGTTGCGCTGCGCATCGGTGCCCGAACCCTGATCCCATCCGCCGCGATATTCGTAGCCGGCCAGCACATCATGATTGCCGGCGAGGATGGAATAGGGGATGCGCGCGACTTCGAGCTGTTTCATCGCGGCGTCCGCGACGCGCCACTGGTCGGGCTTGCCGGCCTGATCGACGACGTCGCCCAGATGGATGACGAACGGAATCCTGTAGGCGGCGGCGTGGTCCGCGATCCACTTGGTCTGCGCGGCGAAGGGTTCGCTGCCATATTTGCGCGAAAACTGCCGGTTTTCCGCAGCGGTCGCATAGCGCGCGTAAAATTGCGTATCGGGCAGCACGGCGAGCGTGAAGCTGGTCGTGGCAGCAGCGTTCACGCTTTCCACGGCCACGGCGCGCGATCCGACGCTGGTCGGCGATGCGCCGGCCTCGCCATCTTCGCCACAGCCCGTGAGCAGGCCGGCACTTAGCGGCAGCAACGTCGCGCCGGCCACCTGGCGCAGCACGGCACGGCGGTTGGTCACGCCCTTCAATCCGCGTGTGTCGTCATTATCGGTCGTCATCGTCTTTCCCCCATCAGGCCATCGCCCGGATCGGAGGCTCTGTGTGGGGGGGATGTTTCGCTGACGTTCCGATAGGGTTTCAGTTCTGTTAAGCTTTTTGTGCGATCATCCCGGGTGTCCCGTTCCGGGGCGGCGTGGAAGAAGGTCCGGCGTCAGAGCGTATGGCGCAACGCGGCGCGTGCCGGCGCGGACAGATTCGCGGCCGGGGGAATGTGCAACAGAAAGGAAAGTTTTGGTGAGCCCAGATGGATTCGAACCATCGACCTAGTGATTAAAAGTCACGTGCTCTACCAACTGAGCTATGGGCCCTACCGAGCGGGCGTTTATGGCGGGAGCGGGCCGGGGTCAAGCTCTGGCGCGCGCATGATATTGGCGGATCGTGCGGCGCGTGCCCGGCAACGTCCAGTGCGGGGCGATCCGGACGAGCGGATCTAGTACGAAAAGGCGGTGCGGCAGGCCGATATGCGGCACCTGCAACCGGCCGGGGGCGGCGCGTGCGGGGCGGGGGGGCCAGGATCCGCCGGACCAGAGCAGGATATCGAGATCCAGCGCACGCGCGCCCCAGCGACGGCCGGGACGTCGCCCGAAGGCGCGTTCAATGCCTTTGAGGACGGTGAGCAGGGCGGGGGGCGTGAGCGGCGTGGTGACCAAGGCCGCTGCATTGGCGAAGCCGCGACCGGCCGGTCCCATGGCGGGCGTCGGAAGGATCGGCGAGACCGAATCGACCACGATCCCCGCATCGGCCAGCGCGTGCAGCGCGGCGCGCAGCGTGGCGGTGGGGTTGCCCCGGCGGGTCCGGCGATTGCCGCCCAGAGCGAGCGCGTAGCGATAGGCGGGGGCGGTCATGGCGCGCGTCAGACACGCTTTGGCGACGATCGTCCAGCGCCGGGCACAAGATGCGGTATCTTAACGGGAATTTAGCCATGGGGGCTGCATGTTCCGCGGCGATCCCGAGGAGGTGTGTGTCTGTGAAACTTGCCGATACCGTTCGCAGCGCCGCAAAATTGTCGGGTGCGCTGGGGCTGCGCACGCTGGACCTTCAGGCCAATGTCACGGAACTGGCCGAGCGGGTGACCGAGCAGGCGACGACTTTGGTGCAGATCGGCGTCGAGGCGGACCGGCTGGAGATGGACCAGCAATCCGTATCGCGCGCCGCGCGCGAGGCCAAGGGCAAGGCGGCGGCCGCGCATGGCGTGATCGATGATTCGGCGCAGCGGCTGTCGGTGGCGACCGCCGACGTGGTCGACCTGATCGATCAGGTGAGCGCGATCCATGCCGGGCTGGGCAGTTTCAACGTCGCGCTGGATACGGTGGCGCAGGTGACGCGCGCGATCAGCCGGATCACGCGGCAAGTGAACATGCTGTCGCTGAACGCCACGATCGAGGCGGCGCGGGCGGGTGATTCCGGGCGGGGCTTTGCTGTGGTGGCGCAGGAGGTGAAAAAGCTGGCACTGGAGACGGCCGCCGCGACGCGCAAGATCGATGAATCCGTCCGCACGCTGACCGGGGAGGCGGGGACGATGCTGTCCCGGATCCAAGGCGGTGTGGACAAGGCGCGGGCGGCGCATGAGGGCACGCGCGAGATTGAGCGGATGGCGGAGGAATTGCGCCGGCTGATGCTGGGCCTGTCCGACGACAGCGATGCGGTGGCCAGCGCGACCGAATCGATCGTGGTCGCGGTGTCCGGCGTGCGGACGGGCATCGGCGCGCTGAGCGTGACCTCGCGCGAAAATGCCAATGGGCTGACGCAATTGGGCACGATGCTGACCGGGATCAGCGACGACACCAATATGCTGCTCCAGACGATCGCCGAGAGCGGGCAGGATATTCCGGACACGCCCTATATCCAGTTTGCGTTGGGCGTGGCGCAGACCGCGAGCGCGCATGTGGAACGCGCCATCGCGGACGGGCTTATCACCGCCGACGCCTTCTTTTCGCAGACCTACGATCCGGTGCCCGGCAGCAAGCCGCCGATCTTCCGCCACCCCAGTATGCCGATCGTGGCGGCGGGGATGCGCGCCTCACAGGATCAGGCGCGCAGTTTGCCGGGCCTGTTCGGGATGAGCATATCCGACCGCAACTGCCTGTCGGTGGTGCAGATGCCGGAACGGGCGCAGCCGCAGCGCGACGATCCGGCGTGGAATGCGGAATGGAGCCGGGAGGGCATGATCTTTTCGGACCCCGTGCAGAAGGCCTTGTGCGAAACGACCGCGCCGTTCCGCATCAAGGCCTATCGCCGGCCGCTTTCGGGGGGCGGCGTCATGCTGTTGAAGCAGGTGGTGGCATCGATCCATGTCGCGGGGCGGCCATGGGGGATCCTGCAACTGGCCTATCAGGATCAGGGATGATGGCCGGTGGCTTGGGGTTCTTCGCAGCGGCCTGTATAGACCGGGCATGAGCATCGATCCCGCATCCGCCGTCATGGCCGCCGCCCCGCTATCCTCCATCGCCGCCGGTCCCGGCGAACCGCCGGAGGATTGCCCGCTGTGCCCTCGGCTTGCGGCCTATCGTGCCGAATTGCGGACGCTGCATCCCGATTGGTATAATGCGCCGGTGCCGCCCTTCGGCGATCCGGAAGCCTGGCTGGCGATCGTCGGACTGTCGCCGGCGATGAAGGGCGGGAACCGCACGGGCCGGGTCTTTACGGGCGAGAAGGGCGGCGCGCTGGTCTATGAGACATTGCTGGCGATGGCGCTGGCGGAGGGTGATTATGGCGCGCGGGCCGATGACGGGCTGGTGCTGGACGGCGTGACGATGATCGATGCGGTGCGCTGCGTGCCGCCGAACAACCAGCCGACGCGCGTGGAAGCGCGGACGTGCCGGCCCTTTCTGGAAGCACCGCTGGCGGCGTTGCCCGAATTACGCGTGGTGATCGCGCTGGGCGAGGATGCGCACCGGTCGGCGGTGAAGGCGCTGGGCGGGAAGCTGCCCAAGGCGCGGTTCGGGCATCTGGCGGAGCACCGTTTTCCGAACGGCGTGCGGTTGCTGGACAGCCGGCATCCGACCGAGTTGCAGGACGGTGCGCCGGTGCTGACGGCCGAAATGTTCGAGGCGGTGATCGCGCGGGCGCTGGTGCTGCGCGCCGAGGAACCGACCGGGGCGCTGCGCAGCCCGGAATGATCCACCTCACCCTCGCCATCGCCGATTTCATGATGATCCTCATCATGGCCGCGCTGGGCGCGATGGGGTGGATCGTGGCGGGGGCGGCGGGGGCCGGTGTGATCGGCTGGGGCCTGTGGCGCGTGGTGCGCCGGATGATCGGGCGGTAGAGCGGGGTGACATCATTTGGGATCGGTTGATGCAGCCGTCGATCCCGAGCGCAGTCGAGAGATGTCTTCGAGCGTAGTCGAGAAGCCGGGAGGCTGGCGGCCTCGGCTTCGCTCGGCCGGTCCCTCGACTGCGCTCGGGATGGTCGGGTAAGGGGCAAGCCATTACGGTTGAGGCGCGCGCGTCGCATCGGGACGCGCGCGCAGAGTTTCAGATGTCCTGCGTCAGCCGGCCGTACAGTTCGGGGCGGCGATCGCGGAAGAAGCCGAAGGCGGCGCGGTGGCGCTTGACCCGGGCGATGTCGAGCGTGGCGGTGAGGACGCCGGTTTCGGTCGCGCCGAATTCGGCGATCAGATCGCCGCGTTCGTCGGCGATGAAGCTGTGGCCGTAGAAGGTCTGGCCTTCCTCCGTTCCGATCCGGTTCGACGCGACGACGGGCACGACGTTCGACACCGCATGGCCGACCATGGCGCGCCGCCACAGCCGGGAGGTATCGAGCGAGGGATCATGCGGTTCGTTGCCGATCGCAGTGGGGTAGAACAGCACCTCCGCACCCATCAGCATCATGGCGCGCGCGGTTTCGGGATACCATTGATCCCAGCAGACGCCGACGCCGAGCGGGACGGGCGCATCCTTCCACACGCGGAACCCGGTATTGCCGGGGCGGAAGTAGAATTTTTCTTCATAGCCGGGGCCATCGGGGATGTGGCTCTTGCGATAGACGCCCTGCACCGCGCCGTCCGGACCGATCATCGCGAGCGAATTGTAATGATGCGGGCCGTCCGCTTCGAAGAAGCTGGTCGGGATGTGGATGTTCAGTTCGTCCGCCAGCGTGCGCATCGCCAGCACGGCGGGATGCGTTTCGACCGACATGGCGTTGGCGAACAAGGCTTCGTCCTCGACCCGGCAGAAATAGGGCCCTTCGAACAATTCGGGCGGCAACACGACCTCCGCGCCCTGGCCCGCCGCTTCGCGCACCAGTTCGGACACGTTGGCGATGTTTTTGTGGATGTCGGTGGTGAAGCCGAGCTGCAGGGCGGCGACCTTGATCTGGGTCATGGCGGAAATCCTAGAGCCTGACGCCGAAACGGGCGGCGACGATGATGGTGAGCAGATAGAGCATGACGGTCAGCGCGCAACCGCCGGCCAGCGTGGGCCAGAAGCCGACGCCCTGCCGCAACGCCCACGGCATGACGAGGAACATGGGCAGCGACGGCAGGACATACCAGAAGGTCGCTTCCATATGGCGGGCCATGCCGGCGGCATCGCGCGTGTCGTTCCACAGCCACATCATGCCGAGGACCGAGACGAGCGGGAGTGCCGCGACCAGCGCCCCGGCGACCGGGCTGCGCCGGGCGATCGTGGCGACCAGCGCGACGATCAGACCCGAAAGCCCGGCGCGGAGCCAGAAGGCCAGCATCAGAGCGCGGGCACCTGTTGCGAAATGCAATGGAAGCTGCCGCCGCCGGTCAGGATATGATCCGCGCGGAAGCCGGTGACGGTGCGATCGGGGAACAGCGCCGTGATCGCCGCGACCGCCGCATCGTCATTCGCGGCGCCGTAGAGCGGGACGACCACGGCAGCGTTGCCGATGTAGAAGTTCATGTAGGAGGCAGGCACGATCTCCCCGTCGCGCTCGACCGCGCCGGGGGAGGGGATGGCGGCGACCTCCAGCCCGAAGGCGCGCGCGCGGGCGGCGGCGTCTTCATAGATGGCGGCGTTGGGGTCGTCCGCTCCGGCCGGGACCGGAATCGCGATGCGGCCGGGGCCGACGAAGCGCGCCAGATTGTCGACATGGCCGTCGGTATGATCGTTGGCCAGACCGTCGCCCAGCCACAGGATGCGATCGATGCCGAGATCGGCGGCGAGCCGTTCGGTGATCTCCGCACGGGTCAGATCCGGGTTGCGGTTTTCGTTGAGCAGGCATTGTTCGGTGGTGACGGCCAGGCCCCGGCCATCGACGTCGATCGCGCCGCCTTCCAGCACCCAGTCGTTCGCGCGGGCGGGGAAGCCGGCGGCATCGGCCAGCGCCTGCCCGACCGTGTCGTCGTTCGGCAGATCATATTTGCCGCCCCAGCCGTTGAAGCGGAACAGCGCCGCCCAACGCGACGTGCCGTCGCTCAGCACGATCGGCCCGGTATCGCGCAGCCAGATGTCGCCGAAGGGCGCGACCTGGACGTCGATATCGTCGCCCGCCAATGCGCGCGCGTCGCGGGCGGCGTTCTCATCCGCGGCGACCAGCACCACGCGCTCGCCCTTGCCGCTGGCCCACACCGCCTGCGCGAAGGCCACCACCTCGTCCCGCGCGGGGGCGAGATCCTCCACCCACAGATCGGCATGACTGGGAAAGCCGATCCAGACGCTGTCATGGGGCGCCCATTCGGCGGGCTGGCGGTGCGCGGGCATGGCATTCCTTCCAATAGGACTTTGTGACGCGGAAATGGCCGCTATGCGTGGGGCAGGCAAGACCCTGTGGTCGTCGATGTAGCGAGGGGCATATGACCATCTCCGTGATCGATGACGTATGGTTATAGACCTTGTCCGCCAGGCGTTTCGCCGTGTAGCAGTCCGTTGCGCCTATCTTGTTGCTCCTACGACGGCAGCGCCATTGATCCGGGAATTGATCGGTTATGCTAAACGAATTTGTCAGTAGTTTTTATGTTGGTTGTGCGACAGATCATAATTTCGTGATGCCGACATGCGTCATGCTGTCCTCCTTGGATCACAACGGAAATATACCAGAAGCAACGGTGATCGTGACGGATTTCGGGTTAACCGACCAAGATCGCGTATTAATCCGTAAAAGTGCCGGCCAACTCGGACATGCGATGCGATTCGTGCCGCTGCACCGAAATTCACCTGAAATCGTGGCTTGCCCGACATTTCATTTTCCATTGCCATTGCTCGGCCGTTTCGTCATTCCCGGATTAATCCGCAAGCCCAAGGCCCGGCTGGTCACGCTGGATAGCGACATGATCGTGAACCGCACAATTCGTCCACTTTTCGATATGTGCATGCGTGATTATGCGATCGGCGCAGTTCAGGACCCGATTTCGGTCCGCGAGCATTATGGACGCGAACCGGTTCACAACTATTTCAACGCGGGCATGATGTTGATCGATCTGGATCGTTTCAATGCGCAGGATTATGCCGGACGGGCGATGCGGCGACTTGCAGGATATAATCCGCCGCCCATGTGGCTGGACCAAGATGCGCTGAACGAGGAGGTCGGCGACCGTTGGCTCGCATTGGACCGCCGGTGGAACTATTTTCACGCAGCCGATCAGCGAACATTTACATTCGAAGATTACGAGGCCGCGAATATCATTCATTTTGCGGGCGGTAAGCCTTGGGATGGTAATCGGCACCCGGCGGAGCATTTGTTTTTCGAGCATGAGGCGCGTGTGCTAAAAAAGACGATGTGGCAGCCTGTCGGCCAAGGTGGCCGTACCAACCGCGTCTTCGCGGCGTCGTGTCGGGAGGTGCTACTGGGTCGTGAGCCTGATGGCGGGTCGACGCTACCGGACCATCAGGACATTTCACCGAACGATTTCATCGGCCGGATCGTCGCTTCCCCGGATTTTTTTCGTTGGGTGATCGATCCGGTTGCGGAAGGGCGCCCTTTGTCAGAGCAGCGATTCCCAAATCAGCCGACACCAGCACAGCGCTTCTGGATGATCGATCGCCTGCCGATGCTGGAGGAAACAGCGGAGCGACTGGAAGTTGCAACCGACTGGCGGAATCTCTTCGCGCCATTATTGGAGGACCGATATTTCATGCGGCTTGGCAAATTGCGTCCGATCAAGGCGCTGCCAGTGATGCCCGTGATGCCCGTCGCCGAAGGCGCGCCGTAAGCCAGGATCGGGGCCACCAGGGGGCGGAAGTAGCCATAACGGAAAAGGGCGGCCCCATCGCTGGGACCGCCCTTTTTCTGTTCGATGGCCGAAGCCGCCGGATAAGCGCGAATAGAATTCGACGACCAGGTTCGGTTCCATCTTCACCGGATAGGGCACTTCGTCCAGCGTGGGCACGCGGACATAGGTGACCTTGGTGGTGCCGTCGGGCGTGACATAATCGGGGATGTCGCGCTCGGACAGGCCCTGGGCTTCCATGACCAAGGTCATTTCCTGCGCCTTGCTGCCCAGCGAGATTTCATCGCCCGGGTTCACGCGGCGCGACGCGATGTTGCACTTCACGCCGTTGACGCGGATGTGGCCGTGATTGACGATCTGGCGGGCGGCGAAGATGGTCGGCGCGAACTTGGCGCGATACACGACCATGTCGAGGCGGCGCTCCAGCAGGCCGATCAGGTTCTGGCTGGTATCGCCCTTCATCTTCGCGGCATCGGTGTAGGAGCGCTTGAACTGCTTCTCCGTCACTTCGCCATAATAGCCCTTCAGCTTCTGCTTCGCCTTGAGCTGGATGCCGTAATCCGACACCTTCGACTTGCGGCGCTGACCATGCTGGCCGGGGCCATATTCACGCTTGTTGACGGGGGACTTGGGACGACCCCAGATATTCTCGCCCATCCGGCGATCGATCTTGTACTTTGCACTGTTCCGCTTCGACATGCGGGTCTTCCTTCAATTGCGTGGCATTGCTGCCTGCGTGACATTGCTGTCGGACTGTTCCGGGACCGCGCTGCTGGCATGTCCATCGGACATGGGCAGGGCCACCGCTTCACCGGAGTGCGGAGCCAATTGCGAAGGCGCGCCTATGGCCGATCCGGCGCGTTCGGTCAAGCTGGACGCGGGCGGGGCGGAGGCGATAGGGGCAGGGGATGACCGATCCGATCCTGCCGCCCGAAGATTGCACCACGATGACGGAGGTGCGCCGCGGTGTCGATGCGCTGGACCGTGCGCTGGTGGACATGCTGGCGACGCGCTTCGGCTATATGCGCGCGGCGGCGCGGATCAAGCCGGAGCGGGGGATGGTGCGCGACGAGGCGCGCAAGGCAGCGGTCATCGCGCAGGCGGTGGCTCATGCCGAACAGGCAGGTGCGCCGGCCGACGTGGTGGCGGACCTTTGGGAGAGGCTGGTGGAAGCGTCGATCGGCTATGAACTGGCGCGGTTCGATGCGCGCCGGGCGGATCAGCCATAGGCGCGGAGGAAGAAGACCAGGGTCGTCGAGGCCGAGACGAGCAGCGTCCAGACGCGGATATGGATGGGTTTCAGCTGCTTGCCGATCCGCGCGCCGATCCATCCGCCGAGGATGCCGCCCGCCAGCATCGGGATGGCGGCGGCCCATGCGACCAGCCCTATGAGGATGAAGATAATCGCCGCGGCGCCATTGGCGACCATCAGCATCAATGTGCGCGGCGCGAACATGGCGCGGGGGCTGGCTCCGGCGAGCAGGCCGTAGATGGCGGTCATCACCATGCCGATGCCGCCGCCGAAATAGCCGCCATAGATGCCGAGCAATCCCTGCGCGACCAGCAGCGCTGGCGAGCGGATGGTGATGCGCGCGCGCAGCCATGCCGCGGCGCGCGGGCCGGCGGCGAGGACGACGGTGGCGAACAGGAGCAGCCATGGCACGATGACGTCGAACAGCGTGGTCGGCGTCCATGCGAGCAGCATCGCCCCGGCCAGACCGCCGACAAAGGTGATCGCCGCCAGCGTGCGGATGGGCACGCCGCCGAGATCCGTGAGTTCCTTGCGGAAGGCGTGGGCGCTGGCGGCGGCTCCGGGGAGCAGCGAGACGTTGGAGGTGGCGTTGGCGATGTTGGCGGGCAGGCCCATGCCGATCAGGGCGGGCAAAGTGGCGAAGGTGCCGCCGCCCGCCAGCGCGTTCATCGCGCCGCCCGCGATGCCGGCCGCGAGGGGAAGCGCGGCGGACAGGAGCGGTGCGGTCATGCCTCTTCGTCGGGCAGATGCCGTTCGATCGAGCGGAGGACGCCGCGCAGCGTCCGCACTTCGCCCGCCGTCCAGCCGGGGCGGCTGAGGATGCCGCGCAACTGACGCCGGTCGACCGGTGCGCGTTCCGGCGGGAAATAATGGCCGGTGTTGACCAGGATGCGATCGAGATGGTCGATCAGCCCGTCAAGCTCCGCCTGTTCGGCGGGGGGATAGGCCTCGACCAAAGTTGGTTGCGAGAGCGCGACGCCCTTCGACCATTCATAGGCGACGAGGATGACCGCCTGCGCGAGGTTCAACGAGCCGAATTCGGGGTTGATCGGCACGGTGATGATGGTGCGCGCCACCGCGACATCGTCGGTTTCCAGCCCCGACCGTTCGGGACCGAACAGGATCGCGGTCTGGCCGATCAGACTGTGGATCTCGGTCGCGGCGGCTTCCGGCGTCACGACCGGCTTGGCGATGCCGCGCTTGCGGACGGTGGTGGCGTAGACCGCGGTACAATCCGCCGTGGCGGTGGCGAGCGTGGGATAGACCTTCGCCTCCGCCAGCACCCGGTCCGCGCCCGATGCGGCGGCGGTGGCGGACGGGTTCGGCCACCCGTCGCGCGGGGCGACGAGGCGGAGTTCGGTGAGGCCGAAATTCAGCATGGCGCGCGCGGCCTTGCCGATATTTTCGCCGAGTTGCGGGCGGACGAGGATGATGACGGGGTTGGGCGCGGTGAATGGGTGGGGGGTGAGAGGGGATGACCGGATCTCTGGTCCGTCCATCCCGAGCGAAGTCGAGGGATCTTCGCCGAGCGTAGCCGAGGCGCGTGAGGTCCGTTCCGACGGCGGAATCGCAGCGGATCGCAATGCCTGCCAGTCGGAAGCGATCAGTGCTTCCTTCTTCGCACGCGACCAGGGTTTGATGCGGTATTCCGCCGCCTTCGCATCATCCCGCGTCTGGAACTCCTCGGACCAGACAAGCTCGACAGGCAGACGTTCGGCGGTGTAGCCGGGGATCAGGCCGGATTGATGTTCTCCAATCCTTCGATCGAGGTCATCCGTCTGGCCGACATAATAGCTGCCGTCGGCGCAACGCAGCATGTAGCAATGGAAAGTCATGCGGTCTCTTCAATGGAGAGCGCCTCGACTGCGCTCGGCGTGGATCCCTCGACTTCGCTCGGGACGGGCGGGAATTTGGGGATAGGAAATTTGAGAGGAAAAGGCGTCACTCCTCCACCGCCTCCGCCACGCTCCCCACAAAGTCCCTGAAATCCTGCGCTTCCGTGAAATCCTTATACACGCTGGCAAAGCGGATATAGGCGACGGTGTCGAGCGCGCGAAGGCCGGCCATCAGCATTTCGCCGATGCGGGTGGCCTTCACCTCATTCTCGCCCGAGGTTTCGAGCTGGCGCTGGATGCCGGAGACCATGCGTTCGAGGCGCGCCGGATCGATCGGGCGCTTGCGGCAGGCGATGGCGACCGAGCGTTCCAGCTTGCTGCGGTCGAAGGGCTGGCGGTCGCCGTCCTTCTTGATGACGGTCAGGTCGCGCAGTTGCACGCGTTCGAACGTGGTGAAGCGTGCGCCGCAGCCTTCGCATTGCCGGCGACGGCGGATGGACGCGCCGTCTTCGGTGGGGCGGCTGTCCTTCACCTGGGTGTCGTCATGGGCGCAGAACGGGCAGCGCATATTGGTTCCTTATCCACCCGGCCGCTCACCCCGAGTAGCCATTGAGCGCAGTCGAGACAGGGTATCGAAGGATCTGTCCCGACAATCCTTCGATACGGGCCTTCGACTACGCTCAGTCCCTACTCAGGATGCGCGGTGGGAGGGGGTGGCGGGGCGGGGTTACCCCGTCCCTTACAGTTCCGGATAGATCGGGAAGCGGTCGCACAGGGCTTCGACGCGGCGCTTGACGTCGGCTTCGACGGCGGGGTCGCCATGTTCGCCATGCTTGGACAGCGCGTCGAGCACGTCGGCGATCATGTCGGCAATTTCGCGGAATTCGGCAGGGCCGAAGCCGCGGGTGGTGCCGGCGGGGGTGCCGACGCGGATGCCCGACGTCTTGACCGGGGGCAGCGGATCGAACGGGATGCCGTTCTTGTTGCAGGTAATGCCCGCACGCTCCAGAGCCTCGTCCGCATCGCGGCCGGTGACGTTCAGGGGGCGGAGATCTACCAGCGCGAGATGCGTGTCGGTGCCGCCGGCGACCAGATCCGCGCCGCGTTCCTTCAGGCGGGCCGCGAGAACCTTGGCATTTTCGACGACCGAGCGGCTATAGGCCTTGAATTCGGGCGTGAGCGCCTCTCCGAACGCGACCGCCTTGGCGGCGATGACGTGCATCAGCGGGCCACCCTGCAGGCCAGGGAAGACCGCGCTGTTGATCTTCTTGGCGATCGCCTCGTCATTGGTCATGACCATGCCGCCGCGCGGGCCGCGCAGCGTCTTGTGCGTGGTGGTGGTGACGACATGGGCGTGGGCGAAGGGCGAGGGGTGAACGCCAGCCGCGACCAGCCCGGCGAAATGCGCCATGTCCACCATGAAGATCGCGCCGACCTTGTCCGCGATAGCGCGGAAGCGGGCGAAGTCGATGATGCGCGGATAGGCGGAGCCGCCCGCGATGATGAGCCGCGGCTGATGCTCGACCGCCAGCGCCTCGACCTGATCGTAATCGATCAGATGGTCGTCCTCGCGCACGCCATATTGCACGGCGTTGAACCATTTGCCCGACATTGCGGCGCGTGCGCCGTGGGTGAGATGGCCACCGGCATCGAGCGACATGCCGAGGATGGTGTCGCCCGGCTTGACGAGGGCGAGCATGACCGCGCCGTTCGCCTGCGCACCCGAATGCGGCTGCACATTGACGAAGTTGCAGCCGAATAACTGCTTGGCGCGATCGATGGCGAGCTGTTCGACGACGTCCGACGGGGCGCAGCCCTGATAGTAACGCTTGCCGGGATAGCCTTCGGCATATTTGTTGGTGAAGACCGATCCCTGCGCTTCGAGCACCGCCTTGGAGACGATATTCTCGGAGGCGATCAGTTCGATCTGTTTGCGTTCGCGGGTCAATTCCTGCGTCAGGCCGGCGAAGACGGCGGGATCGCTGTCGGCGAGGCCGCGCGAGAAGAAGCCTTCGGGGCGGATATCGTCGACCGTGGTCGGGTTCGTGCTCATGCGGCGTCCTTCGCGTGAGGAGGAGAAGAAAGTTTGACCACGCGATCGGCATGGCGGCCGCCCGCGAAATCGGTGCCGAGGAATTGCGTGATGCAGTCCTTGGCGGTTTCGATGCCGATCAGCCGCGCACCCAGCGCCACGACATTGGCATCATTATGTTCGCGCGCCAGCCGGGCGGTGAGGCCGTCCGTGACGAGCGCGCAGCGCATGGCGGGATGGCGGTTGATCGCGATCGAGATACCGACGCCCGATCCGCACAGCGCGACGCCGGTTTCGGCGCGTCCTTCGGTGATCGCCGTTGCCAGCGCATAACCATAATCGGGATAGTCGACGCGCGCCGTATCGTGCGGGCCGAGATCGACCACATCATGCCCTTCGTCACGCAACCAGATGGTGAGCGCGGCTTTCATGTCATAGGCGGCATGATCGGAGGCGATGGCAATGCGGGGGGATGTCGCGCTGGCAGGCATAGGGGGTCCGTTTCTGGAACGAGTCGGGAGACAGGACAGGTGAGCGCGCTTAGTAGAAGCACCGGCCCGCGAAGGCCAGCACGGATCAGGACGGGAGAGCGGTGATGCGGAACGGCGTGATGACGGGCATGGCGTTGCTGCTTTTGCCTTTGCTGGCGGGATGCGGCAGCGGCGAAGATGCGCGCGGGCGGAACGACGTTGCGAACGTCGCGGTGACGGAAGCGCCCGTAGTGACCGATCCGGTGGCGCCGACCGCGGATCCCGCGCCGACCGAACCGGTGTTTGCGGGGACATGGACCGGACCCGAGGGATTGTCCTTCGTGGTGGAGCGCAAGGCGGACGGCGGATATCGGGTGCGCAATCGCGATACGCTGGACACCGAACAGACATTCGATGCGGTTGCCGAAGCCGGAACGTTGCGCTTCGTGCGGCGGGGCAAGGCGCAGGCCGCGCGACCGGGGACGGGCGCGGAGACGGGTTTCAAATGGCTGGCCAACAAGAAGGATTGCCTGATCGTCGAAGCGGGCGTCGAGGGCTATTGCCGCGACTGAGCGTTACAGGCCGCAACGGCAGGCTGGAAGAAGAGTAGAGCGATGCGTGAACAGGACGGATTTCGGACGTTCGAACGTGCCGTGACGGCGCGACCGGACCGGCTGGCGATCGCGCTGGGCGTGGCCGGGCTGCTGCCGCAGGCGGCGGCGCTGCTGGCGCCGACACTCGGCATGGGCTGGGTCGATCCGGCGCATCTGGCGCTGGTCTATGGCGCGCTGATCCTGTCCTTTCTCGGTGGAAGCTGGTGGGGGATTGCATTGACGCAGGCGGCGGGGCAGCAACGCGCAATCCTGCTGCTGCTGGGCATCGGTGCGTCGCTGACGGGGTTTTGCGTACAGGGGCTGGCGTCTGCCGGCGCGATCCGGGTGCTGTTGCTGATCCTCGGCGCGATGCTGGCGGCGAGCTGGCTGGTCGACCGGACGTTGGTGCGCGACGGATTGATCGGTGGCTGGTGGGGGCGGTTGCGGTTGTTGCTGTCGCTTGGGCTGGGTGGGTTGACGATGCTGGTGGGGGTGACTGCGGGGTAGGGTTTGGAGAAGATCTATCTCCAGCACCGCTTATCCCGAGCGCAGTCGAAAGACTTCTTCGAGCGTAGTCGAGAAGTTTGACGTTGGCGGCCTCGGCTTCGCTCGGCCGGTCCCTCGACTGCGCTCGGGATGGGCGGATTTATAGTCTGATGACATGAAATCGATCCGTTCTGCGTAGCCCTTTCGACTGCCTGCAAGGCAGGCGCTCAGGACAGGCATTGCGCGTGTCGAAATGGCGTATCGAAGGACTGCATGCGGCAGGTGCTTCGATACGGGTGTTCGACAGGCTCAGCCCCTACTCAGCACGAACGGTTTCATATTGCGTCATCATGCTCACGGCGCGGAGCCAGTTCTATCCCGGTATTTCCTCAATTTCCCCACGCCCGTTCGGTTCGAGCTGGTCGAGAACCGTTGCGCGGGGTGCTCGACAGGCTCGAACCGAACGGGCTTGGGGATTCTCAGGAAATAGAGTGCGGGTTTACGCCGCCAGGCGCAGTTCGATGCGGTCCCAGATTTCGAGCAGCGCTGCCGTCAGGTCGCGCATCATCGCTTCGTCATGCGCGGGGCCGGGGGTGAAGCGGAGGCGCTCGGTGCCGCGCGGGACGGTCGGGTAATTGATGGGCTGCACATAGACGCCATATTCGGCGAGCAGGATGTCGCTGACGCGCTTCGCCTTCACCGGATCGCCGATCATCAGCGGGACGATATGCGTGGTGGACGGCATGACGGGCAGGCCGGCATCGGCGAACATCGTCTTCAGACGGGTAGCGGCGGCCTGTTGTCCGTCGCGTTCGGCGGAGGAGGCCTTCAGGTGGCGGACGCTGGCCAGCGCGCCGGCGACCAGCACGGGCGACAGCGACGTCGTGAAGATGAAGCCGGGCGCATAGCTGCGGATGACGTCGACGATCGTCTTGTCGGTGGCGATATAGCCGCCCATCACGCCGAACGCCTTGCCGAGCGTGCCTTCGATGATGTTGACGCGATCGGCGACGCCGTCCCGTTCGGAAATGCCGCCGCCGCGTGCGCCGTACATGCCGACGGCGTGGACTTCGTCGAGATAAGTCAGTGCGTTATAGCGGTCGGCGAGATCGCAGATGCCCGCGATCGGCGCGATGTCGCCGTCCATCGAATAGACGCTTTCGAAGGCGATCAGCTTCGGGACTTCCGGATCTTCGGCTGCCAGCAATTCTTCGAGATGGGCGAGATCATTGTGGCGGAAGACGCGCTTTTCACAGCCGGAATTGCGGATGCCCGCGATCATCGACGCATGGTTGAGTTCGTCGGAAAAGATGATGCAGCCGGGCAGGATCTTGGCGAGCGTCGACAGCGTCGCGTCGTTCGAGACATAGCCCGAGGTGAAGATCAATGCGGCCTGCTTGTCGTGCAGGTCGGCCAGCTCGTTTTCCAGCTCGATATGATAATGGGTGTTGCCGCCGATGTTGCGGGTTCCGCCCGAACCGGCGCCGACATCGTGCAGTGCGTCTTCCATCGCGGAAACGACGTCGGGATGCTGGCCCATCGCGAGATAATCGTTGGAGCACCAGACGGTGATCGGCTTCGGCCCGTTATGGCCGGCAAAACAGCGCGCGTTGGGGAAGGCACCCTTGTTGCGCAGAATATCGACGAAGACCCGGTAGCGACCCTCGGCATGAAGCCGGTCGATCGCCTGATTGAAAACGCGTTGATAATCCAACCGGGTCACTCCGGAGCCATGAGATTGCCCCATGTACGACCATAGGGTTATCATTTCCAGCAGGATCGCAGTGCAGCATCGTGAGACATTTTGTCTCTGTGATCGGGGAAATTGATCGGGGATTTTACAGACGGACGCTCTGTTCCAGCCCGAACCGGGCGAGATTTGCGTGGAAGGCCGGATCGGGATCGATCGCGCCGGTGAAGACCGCGATGCCGGGGACGGGATGTTCGGGCCAGGACTGGCCTTCGGTGAGATGCGCGACGCGGCGGGCGATGCCGGGGCCGCCATCGATGAAATCGATGCTGCGCGGCGCGGCGGCGGCGGCCAGCGCGTCCGCCACCAGCGGGAAATGCGTGCAGGCCAGCACGATCGTGTCGATGTCGCCGCCGCCGGGCTGATCGAACAGGCCGGACAGGACGGCGTGGTAGGCGGCGGGATCGACGGGGGCATCGCGCAGATGCGCCTCCGCCAGTTCGACCAGGGCGGCCGAACCGTGGCGGAGGACGGTGCAGTCCGCCGCATATTCGGTGGCGAGACGATCGACATAAGGCTGGCGGACGGTGGCGTCGGTGCCCAGCACGCCGATGGTGCGGGTGCGCGAGGTCAGCGCGGCGGGGCGGATGGCGGGGACGGTGCCGACGACGGGGATGTCGAGCGCGGCGCGGACCGGGCCGAGCGCGATGGTGGAGGCGGTGTTGCAGGCGATCACCACCAGCCGGGGCCGGTAACGCTCCGTCAGTCGGCCGAGGAGGGCGGGGACACGCCCGGCAATCTCCGCCTCGCTCTTCAGGCCGTAGGGGAAGAAGGCATTGTCCGCGGCATAGACGATGGGCGCGTGCGGCAGCAGGCGGCGGATGGGCGCGAGCACCGACAGGCCGCCGACACCGGAATCGAACAGGAGGAGCGGACGCGGATCGGTCATGATGCGGCGACCTCCTAGCGGTTCGGGCAAGGGGAGGCCAGTGGCGGGCATCGTCTGATGCAGATCAGTTGCGCGGATCGTGGGACAAGCTATATTTTGCGTCTCAACGGGGGTGATTGCGATCTTGATCTGGGCACCATGGATGACCGCCACGCTGGTCATGCTCGGCAGCTATTTGCTGGGCGCGATCCCGTTCGGCATCGTCCTGACGCGGATGACGGGCGCGGGCGATCTGCGCGCGATCGGATCGGGCAATATCGGCGCGACCAACGTGCTGCGCACCGGGCGCAAGGGGCTGGCGGCGGCGACCCTGCTGCTGGATGCGGCCAAGGGCGCGGTGGCGGTGCTGCTGGCGGGCGCGATCGATCCGGGGCTGATGCCGCTGGCGGCGGCGGCGTCCTTCATCGGGCATCTTTATCCGGTCTGGCTGAAATTCCGGGGTGGCAAGGGCGTGGCGACCTTGCTGGGGATCGCGCTGGCGCTGCATTGGCCGACCGGGCTGGTGTTCGCGCTGGTGTGGATCGCCGCGATGGCGGTGACGCGTTTCTCCTCGGTCGGCGGGATGCTGGCGGCGGTGTCGACGCCGGTGACGGCGGCGATCTTTTACCGGTTCGAACTGGTGCTGCTGTTTCTGGCGCTGGCGCTGCTGGTGCTGTGGAAGCATCGGACGAACATCGAGCGGTTGCTGGACGGGACCGAACCCCGGATCGGGCGCAAGCGGGTTGGCTGATGCCGGCCTGTATGACGACCGGATCGCCCGGCTGCGGCTGATCCGGACGTCGGGGATCGGGCCGGTCACCTATGCGCAACTGATCGCGCGGTTCGGAACGCCAGCGGCGGCGCTGGCCGCGGTGCCGGACATGGCGCGGCGCGGCGGGGGCAAGGTGCCGGTCGTGGCTGCATTATCGGCGGTGGAGGCGGAAGTCGCCACGGTCGAGCGGTTCGGCGGGCGCTATCTGTTTCTAGGACAGGGGTTATATCCGCCCCTGCTGGCGCGGATCGAGACGGCGCCGCCGGCGCTGATCGTGCGCGGGCGGCTGGCGCTGCTGGAACGGCCGGCGGTGGCGATCGTGGGCGCGCGCAACGCATCGGCGGCGGCGGTGCGGTTCGCGCGCGGGCTGGCGGCGGATCTGGCGGAGGCGGGCTGGCTGGTCGTGTCCGGGCTGGCGCGCGGGATCGATACGGCGGCGCATGTCGGGGCGGGCGCGGCGCGGACGGCGGGGGTGATCGCCGGTGGCAGCGATGTCGTCTATCCCCCTGAAAATGCGGAATTGCAGGCGGCGATTGCGGCCGAAGGGCTGCTGATTGCCGAACAGCCGCCGGGGACGGAGCCGCGGGCACGACACTTCCCCTATCGCAACCGGATCATCGCCGGGCTGGCGCTGGGGACGGTGGTGGTGGAAGCCGCGCCGAAATCCGGTTCGCTCATTACGGCAAGGCTGGCGGGGGAATTTGGCCGGGACGTGATGGCGGTGCCGGGTTCCCCGCTCGATCCGCGGGCGCAGGGGTGTAATCTGCTGATTCGCGAAGGCGCGGTGCTGGTGCAGTCGGCGGCGGACGTGATCGAGGCGATCGGATCGATCGGCGGGCGGACGGTGGCGATGCCCGCCGCCGGCTATGGCGCGCCGCCGCCGATGGACGCCGATGACGGCGACCGGCGGGTGGTGACGAACCTGCTTGGCCCGACCGCGGTGGCGGTGGACGAGGTGGTGCGGCAATCGGGACTGCCCCCGGCGATCGTGCAGACGGTGTTGCTGGAACTGGAACTGGGCGGGCGGCTGGAACGCCATGCCGGGGGGCGGGTGAGTCTGGGGTTTTAGGAGGGGCGGAATGGCTGCTTCTGGGAGGCAGATGGCGTTAGCCGAGATGGCGGGGCGCTGCCGTCTTCCCGAAATAGATCAGGAATTGGGAATACAAAAGCGTTCTCAAAATGCCCTTCGCGCCAGCAATGGAGAAGATTTTGCGCATCTAGTCGCGTTGATCGCCGTCACCGCGAGCGTCTTCATCCGATCGCTCATACCCAAGAATGTCGCCGGGTTCGCATTGCAGATAGTGACAGATCGCGGCCAACGTCCCGAACCGGACGCCCTTGACCCGCCCCGACTTAAGCAGGGAAAGATTGGATTCGGTGATACCGATCGCCTCGGCAAGTTCCTTCGACCGGACCTTCCGACGTGCCAGCATGACATCGAGATTGACGATTACCGGCATCAGACGAAGGTCGCCAGATCGCGCTCCGCCTGCACACCGGCATCAAGCGCCCATGCTACCGCATAGGCTGCGACCGCGAGTAACAAGGCCGGTCCGGCTATGGTCAGATCAAGAGGGATAGAGCGGCCTGCGGATGGCATGACCGGGAACAGCAGGATCGCGCGACCCGCGTCCGCGAGGGGTTGCGCGATCGCCCAGAGCAGCCCTGCAAGAGCGCCACGCCTGAGCCAAGGCAACGCGCCTGCCAAAACCTGATGGCCAAGTCGTCCGAGACGCGACAGCGTGACGCCGATCGCCAGCAAGAGGAGCACCATCGGTCCTTCCCGCATAAGGACCAACAACGCCAGACCAAGGCGGATCATCGGCCGGCCAGCGTAGGCGGCAACCTCTCCCAAGGCGTCAGGCTCATGCCGCATGGAACTCCTCGCGCGCTCCGGCAGCAGTATTGTCACTTCTGACGTCTGCACACAGCTCCGCTCGCCCTCGCAGGAGATCGTCCACCCGGGAAGCGCGGCCTGCGCGATCATTGCCATCGCCCACAGCAGCGCCACGATCAGGACCGTTCGACTGGCGACCCGGCAGATACGCGCCCTGCGCGGTGGTAGAGAGTAGCTGTCGGGCACACTATTCTTTCTGTAATACAATGATTATATGCCATCATACGCTGGTTCGGCGGACCTGCAAAAGCGGTGGGGCATATGATACGGTCAAACGGGGATTCGCGTCAGCATCGCGCGACGATCGGCTTCAAAAGGGCAAGGCCACGGCTTGTCCCTTGGCGAGCGTGCATGCTTGCTGGCGTAGCGTTGGTGTCAGCATGCGGCGGGGGTGACGGCTCTTCCAGCAGCGGTGTCGTTGTCGTACCCGGAGGGCCAACAACGACACCGACGCCGACGCCAACCCCCGTTCCCACGCCGCCTACGGCGGAGCAGCTGGAGGATCAGCGTTCAAGCTCCGCACTGGCCGCCAATGCTGAGCCAGCCTACCGCGCCGGGGTGACAGGTCGAGGCGTAAAGATCGCGGTGATCGACACCGGTCTTTCGCCGGGACTGGCCGAATTTTCAGGTCGGACGGCCCCCGCCAGCGCCGACCTTGACGGCAGCCGCGGCATCGCCGACCAGCATGGACATGGAACGTGGGTATCGTCGGTCGCGCTGGCGGCGCGCGATGGTCTGGGCATGCACGGCGTCGCCTACGAGGCCACGCTCGTTTCCTTCAATGTAACAATACCCGCCACCTGCTCGACGCAGGCATGCCCGTTGTCGAGCGAGCTGATTGCGCGCGCGATCGATGCCGCCGTGGCGTCCGGCGCTCGGGTCATCAACCTGTCGTTCAGTTCCGACTATACGGAAGGGAACCTGCTGGCCGCCGTCAGGCGGGCGGTCGCGGCGAACGCCGTCATCGTCATCAGCGCCGGCAACGAGTCGGCGGATCAACCGCTGCTGCTGTCGCGCGCCATCGCCGAGGCGGGAGCGGGAGCGGTCATCATAGCGGGTGCCTGCGATGTGGCAGGACGCCCCTACGCCTTCAACAACCGTGCCGGCAGCGGCACGGCAGCCTCGGCCTATCTGATAGCGCTCGGTGTCGATGTGAACATGACAGGGCGTGACGGATCGATTGTCACCTACAGCGGCACATCATTCTCGACGCCCGCAATCAGCGGTGCCGCCGCGTTGATCGCTCAGGCCAGACCGAACCTCACCGGTACCCAGATCGTCTCGCTGCTGTTGAACAACGCGTATGACGCAGGGGCTCCAGGCCGCGACGAAGTGTACGGCAATGGCATCCTAGACGTAGGCCGTGCCTTCGCCGCCCTCGGCACCGCCGGTTAGGCCAGGCGTAACGCGATGCTCGTGTTCGCTATGCTTCTCGCGGCACAGACCCCGTCATTGCCCGTGCCGTCCGAAGACATCATCGTGACCGGTCGCCGAATGGAGCGGTTGAAAAGACTGCGGATGACCACGACGCTTGACCGTGCCACCGGCATTACACACTGCGTCTTCAAACGCCGGAGCGGCGATGCCGTACTCGATGCCGAGGTCTGCAACGCCGTCCTCGCCTGTGTGCCGAAGGTAAACACGGTCGAGGATATGCGTGCCCGCGTGGCCCCGACGATGGACCGCCTCGTCGCGAAGGGCGTGCCTTGGCAAGCGGACGCCGCCAAGGGCGACAAGTGAAACATGATAACAGGCAAAAGAGCCTTCCCGATTGGGAACGGGCCGCGAGAAGGCATCGGCGTTCTCGGAATCGATCGTTTGCGGGAAGGCACTGCCGACCGCTGGACCGTGAGTGATGTCGCAGCGACGCCGGTCATTAGCCGCCCTGTGTCGCTCCGGGACAGAATGGTTCCAGCCGCCCGCAAATAAATCGCGTCTTGTAGGTCATCGACCTACAGCGCCCGGCGCGACTGCGGTTATGGTAGGCCAGCTAGCGTGCCTGTCCGGTCGCGTGGCGGCGAACGACAAGGGAATAACGATGAATATCATCTGGAGATTGGCTGCTTACGCCGCAGCCTCTGTAGTTTCGGCGTCAGCGAATGCGGCCATCGTAAATATAAAATTTTCAGGAGTCATGCAAAGCAATAGCCCGCAGTACGCTGGTGAGAAATTCAGTGGGTTTTTCGAGTATAATCCTGACCAGGTGTTGGTTAACTTCGGAACACCGCAAAATCCCAGATATCCTTATCTGGGAACCAGCCTGACAACGACACCGTTCGGTACGACCAAGGGAAACTTGCAGTTTTTGGAGCCAACCTGCGCCGCCAACGGCCGTTGCCGCTATAGTTTTAGCTTGTTTAATAGAAATAATACCTTAGATACTATTTCCTTCGTTCTTCCCAAAGCTATTGATATTAAAAATTCTTTGGACGGTAAATCATTCGCGTTCACGTCCTACAGTAGCTTTACAGCCCCCCATGGCTTAGGCTCAGGACTCATTGGTCATAGCCAAAATATGACCGTGGCGGCGAGGTAGATAGCGGCCAGGAAGGCAGTTGGGCAGCGGTCGTAGCGGGTAGCGACGCGGCGCCAGTCCTTCAGACGCCCGAA
>Ga0265797_10001252_pt1 | contig 44916 bp, 20 predicted proteins | sample P2T30metagenome_FD_192433 | JGI IMG/M metagenome (GOLD analysis project Ga0265797, IMG submission 192433) | Plant litter microbial communities from East Loma Ridge, Irvine, California - P2 T30 | ecosystem: Environmental > Terrestrial > Plant litter > Unclassified | place: USA: California...
GACGTAACAAGGCAATCAGCTTGGCGCTCAACGCACTGAGATGCCTTGAACTCGCACGAGAGGACGAAGTACAGATGTTTGGATAGTTGTTGACTTGGTTTGTAGGCTTCACTCCCATGAGGTCAGCGGAAATAGGGAACATCAAAGTCGGCGGTCCATCCCGTCAATCCTACTAATCAACGTCTGTGATTGGCTCACGGGTCATGGAAAGCTTGAGGCAAGAGCGACGCCAACACACCACCACACCTCAATCGCAAGTCGCCGCCGCCACCACCACCACCGTGTAGTCGCCTCTCTGTCTCTCTAACCCCTCCCCTCTCCACTCCTGCTTCACCGCCGCCATAATGTCCGCGCCACGAACCATCACCGCCCTTGCGCGCGCGCGCCCAACCTCTGCCACTGCCTTCCTTGCCCGCTCCGCCTTCAGACCCGCGACCACCACCTCCGCCGCCTTCTCCACCACCTCAAGAACCAATGCCAGTGGCGTAGGCGCACCTCCTGCAAACTTCCGCCCGGCGAGGCCCTTGCGCTTCGACGAGAAGAAGGACAGCCTCTTCGACCATGCCGGAAACTACTTCCTCTTGACTGAGATGTTCCGCGGCATGTACGTCGTGCTGGAACAGTTCTTCAGACCACCGTACGTCCACCGCCGCACACCTCCGGCCAGGCTTTGGCATTGGCATTGGCATTGACACACCCACTAACACCCACCCTCCAGCTACACAATCTTCTACCCATTCGAGAAGGGCCCCATCTCGCCACGCTTCCGCGGTGAACACGCCCTGCGCCGCTACCCGACCGGCGAGGAGCGCTGCATCGCCTGCAAGCTGTGCGAGGCCATCTGCCCGGCCCAGGCCATCACGATCGAGGCCGAGGAGCGCGCCGACGGCTCCCGCCGCACGACCCGCTACGACATCGACATGACCAAGTGCATCTACTGCGGCTTCTGCCAGGAGTCGTGCCCCGTGGACGCCATCGTCGAGAGCCCCAACGCCGAGTACGCCACCGAGACGAGGGAGGAGCTGCTGTACAACAAGGAGAAGCTGCTCTCGAACGGCGACAAGTGGGAGCCGGAGCTGGCCTCTGTCGCCCGTGCCGATGCGCCGTACAGGTAAAAGAAAAACACGAACGGGGACAAGAAATGGGGGTTGTAGGAACGCAAGCGAGCAACAAACAAACAAACTACTCGACAGTGCGGTGTGTGTTTCCAAAATTACCATCGAGCCATATCATATATATATATATATATATGCCAGGGAAGAAAGCCACCCACCCTCGGCAGGAATCATCTCTTAGATGCGTATAAAACGGGTGGATAGAGCCATCAAGTGTACGCACACGTATGGCGTGGTTGGAGATTGGAATGGGAATGTTGATTCTTTTTTTTTTACTTTGTACCAATGGACTTGTACATAGCGTCTTGTATGCATGACTATCGGATTGTTTATATGACTGGGTCTCATTAGATGACGTGAATCGTACTGAGTGAGGCCGCTTGAGAGCTGCATTACATTACATCCACTGGACCTCTGGCTGGTTTCAGGGGATATGTGATCACATTTCCTTACAGCAGGGCAACTGACTCCCACTTTTTATTCATGATTTCTTACACGGGTCCAAGGTGCCTCTTCTCATTCCGTGAATGATTGGATGGATTAGTCGTTCGACGAGGGAACCCATTCTAGTTCCCTTGTTATATTTCCCTCGTTAACCTTATTCGTAAGATTACGCTCAGACTCACACTTCTGGCGTGATATCGGGTAGTGAGTCCACAGCACGTTCAAGGTTGACAAAGTGACAAGTCAATGATTTCCAGAACTCTTTCCCTCTTTCCCTCTTTCCCCCTTTCCCTCCCTCCTCACTCGCTTCAAGGCAACTAATTTTCACAGCAACATCATAGTAATTTTGTTGAATGCTCGAATGATGTATCTGGTATAAATCTAAATCGAGGGAGAAAAAAATCGCATCATCATCATGCTCGCCATCGTTCTCCAAAAAAAAAAAAAAGTCCGTTGAAGCCATAACTTACTCCCACACACGCCCCTTCCCAAGTAAATTTTTTTTTGAAACGCCTCCGCCAAAAAAGGGAAAATTGTTATTGTCTCTTGTTCTTCTTCTTCTTTTTCTTCTTCTTGTCCTTCAGAAAAGAAAGAAAAGAAAGAAATCTAGTACAACACTCTAGTCATGATCCTGCTTCCCAGATCCTCGAGGCCCTGGTACAGGCCCTTGATGTCGTTGATGTTGACGTCGGAGATGTCGGCCATGAGGTACGCGACGTCGCCGCGCGAGTCGGTCATCTGCTTGTCGACGTTGTGGTCGCCGAGGATCTCGTTGACCTTGCGCAGCACGCCGGGGACGTTCTTGTGGATGTAGACGACGCGCACGTGGTTGGGCTCGTCGAGAGTGAGGGAGCGCAGCGAGACCTCGGGCAGGTTGACGGCGCCGACCGTCGTGCCGAAGTTGACGTACTTGACAAGCGCCTCGGCGACTTCGACGCCGATGGCGCTCTGCGCTTCCTCCGTCGAGCCGCCGATGTGCGGCGTGAGGAGGATGTTCTTGAGCTGGCGCAGGTCTTCGGTGAAGTCGTTGAGGGCCGCGTTGAAGTTGGGGCCGTTTCCGCCGGGCTCGTTGGGGTAGACGTCCAGGGCGGCGCCGCCGAGCTTGCCGGCTTGCATGACCTTGATCAGAGCCGGGATGTCGACGACGCTGCCGCGCGAGGCGTTGAGCAGGTAGGCGCCGGTGCGCATCTGGTCGAGCTCCTTTGCGCCGATCATGCCCTTGGTGTCCTCAATCTCGGGAACGTGCAGGGTCACGAAATCGGCGGCGCGCAGCAGGTCCTCGAGTTTGGGGACCTGGGTCGCCGTGCCCATTCCCATGAGGTTGACCACGTCGTAGTAAATGACCTTCATTCCCATGGCTTCGGCCAGCACGGAAAGCTGGCTGCCGACGTGTCCGTAGCCGACGATTCCCAGCGTCTTTCCGCGCACCTCCCAGCAGCCCGCCGAGACCTTTGCCCACGTGCCGTTGTGCAGCTCCATGCTCCTGTCGCCCAGCTGTCTGGCCAAGCAGATGATCTCGCCAATCATCAGCTCGGCGACGGAGCGCGAGTTGGAAAAGGGCGAGTTGAAGACCGCAATGCCGTTCTCAGCCGCATACTGCAGGTCGACCTGGTTGGTGCCGATGCAGAAGCAGCCGATGACGATCAGGTTCTTTGCGTGCTTGAGGACGTTTGCCGTGAGCTTGGTCTTGGAGCGGATGCCGATGACGTGGACGTCCTTGATCTTCTCGATCAATTGGTCTTCGGGGAGCGAGGCCTTGAGCGCCTCGACCTGGTACTTCTGGCCGCGCAGGATGTTCTGGCCGGTCTCGTTGACGTTCTCGAGGAGGAGCACCTTGATGTCCTGGGTGTTGAAGGGCTTGAGCTGCTTGGCCGAGGGCTTGCGCATGGCGCCGAAGCTGTTTACTGGGCTGTGGAAGGTTGCATTGGGACTGCTGGAGACCTCGTTGGCGGGATATGAGTTGCCGCCGAACGAGTTTGAGACGGCATCGGCGGTTTCTTCAGCGGTGTTGTTGCCGCCGCGAACGGGGATGTTGAGGGCTTCAGTTGGCATGGTGGTAGTAGTGGGGGGAAAGAGAGAAAGATGGAGGGAGGGAGAGGGAGGAAGGTTGGTGAGGAAAGTTCAGTTACAAAGAAAGGATGATTCAAGAGGAGTGACGGCGATTGTATGATATATAGTTCAGAGCAGGTATTATTAAGGTCGAGGCCAGAGTCACACTGTCATCAGTCATGACATGGAAAAGTTTCGCGCCATTTGCTCTCGCCTCCGATGGCGCAACCAGCTCACAGGCACCTCAAACCCCACCGCCGTACCGCAAAAAGTGCCCTGACGAAGCGACCCACTCTATGCCATTGTGTGACTACAGAGTACATGACGACTATGATGGCTGCTTTCCATGTGCTACAACAACAAGACATAATGGTTCTAGACGATTCAGCCTCAATATTTAGTTCGGTGGAGTACAGCTCCAAAACTTTTCTGTCAAAACATTTACCTTTTGGAAAACATGATTGAATTTATCCAGCCTTGCCGATCGCAGAAGCGAGGGTTAGGGTTGGGGTATGCAGCTGGTCCACTTTCGAATGGAGAACGATGAATCGATGTTAGATTACGCATAAATGGAGTTGTAGGCAGCGTCTTGAGAGAAAAGGTCATAATACGTTATATACTATCATTCTAGCTGCTCCAGCAAACGCTCCTGCCAGCTCTTACTTGCATTACACTCCTTCTCAAAGACCCACAACGCCATTTGAAGAATGCAAGAGGCAGCGATATCCCAATCAAGCCGCAAACCCAAAGATGCTCACAACAAAACACCAAATCGAAATCAACCAAGCAACAACGTCTCTCTACCACGCCAACCCCTCTTGCGTCGCAGGACAAGCCAACCCAGCGCAAAAGTCGATATCCTTCTTACTCACAGCCGAGTTGGCCTGATTGGGAAGCTGCTGCTTCGCCGGCCAAATCTCCTTCTTGGCCACCTTCTCGCGCTGGTGGTGCTCCGTGACGGTGTCGCGGCAGAGCTTCTGGAAGTACAGCGGGCCCTTCTCGAGGCGCGGGTGCATCTCGCCGTTGACGAAGACGCCGGCGTTGATGTTCTTCTGCGCGTACTCGCACAGGTACTTGTCCTCGGACATGATGCGCTTGTAGATCTGGTTCACGAGCTGGAAGTCTTCTTCGCTCGAGTTTTTGTTGCGGAAGACTTGGTATTGCATCGAGGAGCTGACGGGGCCGTTGGGCACGAAGCGCTGGATCATGAAGAAGTGGGGTCTGCCAAGCGTTGTTAGTTGATGGTTCTTGTATCAAGTGGCAGCAGGATTACTTACGAGATGTTGGTCGAGACGTTGGGCCAGTAGTATGTACTTGCGACGGTCAGGCCGTTTGCGCGCTGTTCGTCTGTTGTGGCGGCGTCGTGGATGATGTTCATGTTCTTGGTCTTGACGTTGTATGATTTGAGGTCTGCGAGCGCCGGGATATCGGGGTGTGTCGTTGCGCAGTGGTAGCATTCGTTGTAGTTGTCGGCGAGGATCTTCCAGTTGTAGGCGCCGTCCATTTCCCAGAAGTGGTCAAACTCGTAGTCATCAAAGTTGTAGAGGCTGTAACGCTCCTGGGCGTCAATGTTGTCGAACTCCTCTTCCCAAGAAAGTTCAGGTGTCTGCTTTCCGTCGAGGTTCACCCAGATGAAGTTGTTCCTGTCGACGCGAACGTGAATGGGAAGAAGACCGTTGCTTTCCTTGTCGAAGCCTGAAAGTTCTTGGTAGCCAGGTGCCTTTGCCAGTTTACCGTTGAGGCCGTAAGACCAGCCGTGGTATTTGCAAGAGAAGATCTTAGCGGTGCCCTCCTTCTCGGTGACGACCGGGAAAGCGCGGTGTCGGCAGACGTTGTGGAATCCATTGATGTTGTCGTTACGGTCACGAGTAAGAATGAACTCGTACTCGGCAACATTGAACTTCAGGTAGTCACCTGTCTTTTGCAGCCGGGTCTTGTGGGTGATGAGCATCCATTTGCGAGAGAAAATTGCGCGCCTTTCCAGTTCGTACATCTCCTGTGAAGTGTACCATTCGCCAGGCAAGGCTCGAACAGCCGAGTCCTTGTTTTCGTTCTTTGGGGGCGAACCACCCATGCCCATGTAGTTGAGGAACGAAGACATGTTGGTCTGATGTGAAGTGTTTCAAGTGAGGATGTGATTGTGTTGCTGGAAGCTTGTTGGGAGGAAGTAGCAGTACTCAGAAAGCCATTCTTGCAGCCGTATATATGGTGTTGTACTTGTTCGTTGTGTCTATATGGACACTGGCCCCCTATGGGGTTAGCGTGTCCGTCAGTGCACAGCTGCAGTCTGGCTGGGTAGGGATCCCGTTCTGGAAGCGCCGCCACATATTCCTTACGATAAACAAACGTCACTGTACTGTTATTGTCGCGTGGGATTGACCACAGAATGCTTCTGGCTATCTTGGTGCTACCCAATGTGGCTTGACGTTGCATACTCACGAGTCGATCGATATCACGAGCTCATCGACACAGGCACGCCGACATCAAGGTATCCGCGTCTCCAAGACTCCGTTATCAGCTCCTTTTCGCGACAATCTGCGCTGGTCTGCCTGTTATCGCAAGAGATGGTGCTGCGGCATCTTGCCATCCGCAGAGAAACCACAAGACGTACAGGTCGGTGGCCAGAAATCGCCCTGATAAGACCAACCCGTACCTGACATGTACAGCAAGATGCAAAGCCGGCGAGCATGCCACAGCAGATTGTTACTTTGGAGAGTATCGCGACGCCAGGGTTGGTTATTTAGACAAGTTGCGGCTGTCCGCGTGGCAATCGTCTATCGGCAGCATTGGTGGCGCGTGATCGCAGAGTCTACAGTGCTTCCAGGCGTCGTTCGTAGAGCCTAGTCTGGATAGTCACAGGGTTTAGACCAAAAGCTTGATGCTCCATGCGATTGCGATTTGTCTGATTGCCGTGGACTGAGGGATTACGCTTCCCGACTGCGTCTGGTGGCTATCTTGCGAAACGACAGCTTTACACATGAGCCAAGGCGTGAAGATGTGTGGTACGGTAGATACCTTCGTGTCATGACTGTTGATCTCATCGAGATGGCCGTGTTGGCAGGTCAGAGTGAGACGCGCATCAAACGCAGAAGGTGAGGTCAGTTTGACAAGACATGCGCATCTGGCAGGAACGGAGATCCAAACTTGGGGTCTGCAGACGCCAGATCAGCTTCTTCTCGGGTCGTGCTGCATGGCAAATATTCGGAGGGGCATCCACGTTGGCGCAGTCAGCTCTGTGACGGGATGGGGTTTGGTAGGGTGGTAGGGTCTAGACAGGTCAACGTCTTGGGTGGAAGTTCGAGGGAAGTTGAAACCGTTTTGGGAAGGAATTGGAACTTCGTCCTCGCCCTCTGCGGAATCGGCCGCAGCCTACCCAACCTCAGCTCTATCTTTCGCCACCACTTCGACTGTCTTGTATACAGATAAGAAGATTTGCCGTGTGAGTAGCCTGACATTGATATATGAACGATGATTACTACCTTGATTAGTCGACATTCTCGTTGGGTGGTTGCGTTGTAGATTGAGCACAACCCTAACCCTGAGAACATACGGCCGCCTCAACTGCCGACTCTACAGTGCACGATACCAACACACAACTGCAATGATCCATCCACTACGTGCATAGCCCAATACATCAAACTCTTCTCAATTTACTTGGACTGGTCAGCGAACAACATTATACAGGATATACTCTTTCAAGTGAAGCAACCATCGCAAACCCACACCACACTTCTCCCCAACCATCGCCCATTTCCCCCCGAGTGCGGGAAACAGCGCCACTGATGGTACACATCTTCCCGCATAGCGTTACTTCCATCAAATAGAGACGGTGACAATATGAGCAGTATAATGTTTGTGCTAGAGTGATATCATTGTAACTCACATTTCATTGCGCCATTCTCCCATCGCTCCCAATTCCTGACGCAACTAACCGAGCAGCGCTAGAGCTTCAAATGCCGGGAATACTTAGTTTCGTGCTCTCCCAATGCACCCCACTGCCGCAGCCACTGCTGGATCCATTGCAAAGACACCTCCGGCAAATCCCTCAAAGCCGCACTCTGTCCTTGTGCAACATCGGTGGAAAAGACAGGCCGTCTTGTGCGCTTGTCGCCGATGTGCTGATAGAAGTCGAGAAGCTTCAGCGCTGGGATGTCCGCAGCTGCGGCTTCCTCGTCCCTTTCAATCACAGCATTGAGACAGCTGACCCACTCATCGAAGGGCACGATCTTAATGTCGCGGTCGATAGAGGCGGCCACTGAGTTGGCAATGTCGCTCCAACGAGGCCTCTGCGGGTTGACGAAGTGCAGATATCTTGCTCTCTTGTCTTGTTCTTGAGCATCAGGCGAAAGAACCTCGACCAGCATATCTGCCAAGCGATCCACGGGAATCCAGTCCATGTACTCCATGGCGCCCAATGTCTGAGGCATCTTGCCGAGTGCTTTGCAGCTGAGTATCAAGCTCGGGAACCATTCATTTCGGCTCCAAGTACCCTGCTCAAACTCGACGGGGCCAGCTATTTGCCCTAGTCGACAGATGGTGACTGGGACATTCATTTCTTGTGCTCCCTGTTGAAGAAGCTGCTCAGCAAGCAGCTTGGATTGCGCATAGCCCATTCCTTCGGCGACCGAGATGTTCTCGATCGATCGTTCAGGGACGTCTTCTTCGAAATGATTCGACCAGTCGTTGGCAACCCCGACGCTGGAAAGGAACATCAATTCCTTGAAGTTGTGGGCTGAACGGGCAAAAGTCAATAATTGGCAACAGGCTTCCAATTGTGGCTCGAATGATGAGAGCGGTAAATTGAAGTTTACCGGCCATGCATTGTGAATGACGTGCGTTGCGCGACCTTTCAAAGAGGTGTAGGTCTCGCGGTCTAACCCGAAGCTTTCTTGGGACAAGTCAGTTTCAAGAAACTTCACTTTCGCGAAATCAGTCTGAAGTCCGCGGGACGATTGAATTCCAGACTGCCGGTTCTTTTCACTGCCGGCACGGTTCAAGCAGATTACTCGGTCTACACGCGGGTCGCGCATCAATTTGTCGAGCAGATATGATCCCAGCGAGCCCGTGGAGCCAGTCAAAAGAACCGTGAAGCCTGTATCGACATCTTCGCTCAGCTCACGGATTCGAGATGAATATCTTGCCCTTAGCCGAACTAGGTCGTCGCTCGATTGGTCTGACTCGGTAAGTTCGCTCTCTGTAGCATGGAAAAGCGCAAGCAAGCTGCGACTCAGTGATTCCGGCGACGGGTTTTGATAGATGACCTTGGGTGTGAGGTCTGAAGAGAGGTGTAGATCTTGCTGTTTCAGGCTTGCTCTGATATGTCTCAGAAGCTTCATAACTTTGAGCGAGTCGAAGCCGCATTGGAAGATGTCCGCATCTTGTTGCAAATCTCGACCGATGAACGCTTGACCGGAAAGAACAGACGTGATTGACTGCGCCAGAGCTGACTCGTCAGTGAAGTCCAGGTCTTGGTCATTACAGCAACAATCCGGTGACTCCGCTCTGCTCATGATGTCCTCAATAACGTGGCTCAGACTTTTAACCGTCGGTAACCGTTGTGGTTCACCCTTGGAAGACCGTAGAAAACTGTTTGGCGTATCCAGAAGTTTGGTGTGCGATTTGTGTATTTGTGCATGCGCCGGCAAAGTGGAGTTGGCGACCTCTGCCGTCTGCATGATGGACTCATGCCATTCCGCTAACGATGCTTCATCTGGTAGCTGCTCGATGGGCTCTAGAAGCAATGCCGGCTGGGTGTACCCACTTCCGACAATCATGGCCGCTTTCACGTACGGATTTTGTGACATCACAGACTCTGCTGTGTTAGGCGTAAATTTCTCACCATTGGCAAGAACAATGGTGTCATCAATACGGCCTTTGTACTGCCAAAGGCCGGACTTCGTGGGATGCCGCTTGTAGATGTCCTTCATTGAATACTCTCCAGACTCTGGGAAGGTCCAAAATGCGCCTTGATGTTTGCACGCGGCCGAGTCCCGGATGAAAGCCAGCTCGTGTAGATCTTCGTCCTGTAGCTTAAACCGTATGCCTAACGCATGATGAAAGTTGTGGTACGGCCACTCGTCTTTCGCCGTGGGTACCAGTTCTGGAATATTGAAGGTTTCTGTGGAGCCAAGAATCTGAAGCACCCTGGTCTGATCCCATAAGGCGTCGCCCGCATGCTGAGGAAGCGGTCCGCCACCAAATGTCACGCTGCTCCACCTGTGCACCTTTGCCAGGACCGGGTTGTCTGCGGCCACTTCGGCTAAAAGAGAAGGCGCCATGACTGCAGCGGATGCGATGTCAAGGTCCAGTATCTGCTCCACCACAGCGAGTGAAGGCGGCTGGTCGGAGGGTCCAATGATTAGCTGAGTTCCCTGGAACACGGAATAGCTGAAGAAGTTGAAGCCAGCTGAGTGAAATGGTGGAAGTGCCGTGTAGACAGATCGTCCAGCCCACTCAATAGCGCTGACAGGTCGCCCGTTGATCTCCGGTAGCAGCTGCTGGGCGTCGATGGTGGCGATCAAACCATGATTGACGTTCACGCTTTTGGGTACACCCGTCGACCCAGAGGTATGGAGGGCGATGAACGGCTTGTCGGCCAAGAAAGTGAAGTCGTCTTGCCACGGGAACGGAGGCGAGTGTGTGAAGAGCTCCAGGATGGGCGGGACCTCGATTGTGGGTAATTTCCGCTCACGCGAGACAGTCTTCATGTTGTCGTCAAAGACATGATTCCGGGGGCGTAATAATGCCACACAGTGGTTCTCGTCGATAAGAGACAAATGAGCGTCCAAGTTGTTCCTTGGTGATGAAAACAACGTCTGTGACGGAATTAATGCTGCTCTTGATCTCAAGACTCCATGATATACACACCTTCATAGAACACTTGCAAGCTGCGCATGCGATGATGTAGTACCGGATGTCCGAGGGGCCACTATACGCCAGAGCTTCGAATGGCTGCCTCTGGGGAAAGGATGCGTCAAGCAGCCATGCCATATTATTGACGGCATTAGCAAGAGATGAGAAGGTTACATCCTTGAAGATCCCTGCTTGGAAGTCGTCTGCAGTTGCAGGGTATCGAGCCCAGATCTTGTTCGGTGTGCTTGATGCAATGCTATCGATGGTAGCCGGAATGGTTCGCTCACCGCAAGCCATGACGGACTCTGTTGTGAGTAGTTGTTTTCGGATGGGCTGCGATGTTATCGTGCGGGTTAGCTAGTGTTTAAGATGAACATAACGACTGTAAATCTGAAGCGATCGAGAAGTCAGCCAGGCGAAAAGATGAGGGAAGTAGCTACGTCGTGGACACTTAGTCCATCGTATCAGTGCGCGCCGATGTGGAGGGGCAGATACAACTGTGGCTTGGAATAGACCACCGAGGCTGTTACGAATTATGGCTTGACGTAGGCACAGCGGCACGCGATGGATCGAGTGGTGTTCTTTGCGAAGTGTTGAGTGATGATCGCCGCGACCTGAAGACGTCACCAAGAAGGATCACAGGATGGCTCTCACGTTGATCTCGGTCCAAGGAGATCTCACTGGGCTCGGGCACCTATCACGCTGGCCAAGGAGCGGTCACCTTTGAGCAAAGCGAGCATCATTGTTTACATGTCCAGCATCCCAGTTATGTTGTCACCACCGAGGGTGCGTTGATCGTCCCAAGTACAGCTGAGGATGAGATGGACATCTTCGAAAAAGGCTTTGCCGGTGATCATCTCGGAACGTGAAGATGGATCGTCGGGGTTAAGCGTGACTCAATGATTCCGATCCGGAAAGAAGCATTCGTGTAGCTGGGTCCCCTAACCGCCAAAAAGCTTGGACGGATCAGCGTGTCAAAGGTGTCTATCGTGGACACTAACACACGCCATCAAGGCGCCCTGCATGTCACAGGATGTAGGTGTTAAGAATGCCGAACATGGTGGTGAGGGGTGGAGTCGTCGACGACACTTCTGAGCCATCCATTGTTGTAAGTCCGAGAAGAACGTCTTGTCGCGTGGTGATGCGTGGGAGCAACAGGTGTGAGTGTCTAAGTTACGCCGTTCGTTGTGTGTCGTAAGGGATGCTGTCTGACGGCTCGGTACTGCAGATCATCTCGCTCGGCCCGGTCCGAGACTGATCTCGGCAATCACAAATCGAACGGAACATCAGCTGAGGAAAGCAAGACAACAACCCAGTCAAGTTACCGGTTTATCACAAAGGACCTCGGTACTCGATTATTATCGCAGGACTGTGAATATTCAAACATTCGAGATGTTTGATGGACACTGCACGTCGGTGCGGTGAGAATATACTACCTAAAACCCACCTCGCATACTCTCATCATTTCATCATCGCGTTGCACCGTTGCACATCATGACTCTGCAAAAAATGGACTTTCCCTTTCAGGACATCACAACGGGTAATTCACGTCTGTCGCGGTGATCGTCTTTGTTACGGCTCGGAGAGACAGGCGGTGATTCTTTTTTGCTCACCTTTTGCAGATATCGGACAAGTTCAACGTTGGTTGCATCGCAACGGACCAAGGGACGATCAGGCGCCCACCGTAGCCCGGCATCCATGTGCATTGGCTGCATCATGGATCGTCGCTATTTTGGACGTAGTTCATCGCCATTTAGGTTGTCCTGAAGGTTGTCATCTACTTAGCAGGCCTCGGCATTGATATACGTCGGCACCTTCTCCTCACATTCATTCTGCCAGACAAGAGTGTCTTGCAATTCCAGCTCTGGCAGCTCATCATCTCAGCATTACACCCCTGGTCGACATCACTTGCAACATCCAACCATGGCTTCAATACCGGAGAAAGAATCGGGATCCCTCGACGCACCAAGCCTGAAATCCACCGACACTGCATCGCCCGCTGAGAAGCCATCGGAGGGCCAGGCACACGATGCCGCGGCGGAAAACCAAGACACTGGCCTGTCGCCAGCTCGAGAGGTGCTATTCATATTCGTAATCTGCATGGCTCAATTCCTTTCCCTGGCTGGGCTGGCGCAGACGATCGCACCGCTCGGCATCATCGGTCGCAGCTTCGACGTGACCGAAGAAGGTGAATTGAGTTGGTACCCAGCAGCCTTCAGTCTGACTCTTGGAACTTTCATTCTGCCTGCAGGCCGACTGGGCGACATGTATGGCCATCGCAACCTTTACATGATTGGATTTGCTTGGTACGCTGTGTGGTCTATGGTTGCCGGCGTGGCGGTATACAGCGGCGACGTTCTCTTCAGCGTCGCCCGCGGCTTTCAAGGTATTGGCTGTTCTTTACTCGTCCCCAACGCTCTCGCCATCGTCGGTCGTCTTTACGGTGCAAGCCCAAAGAAGAACATGGTGTTTGCGCTGTTCGGTGCGGCAGCCCCGACTGGTTGGGTTGCTGGCGCAGTCTTCTCAGCTATATTCGCACAGCTGGCCTGGTGGCCGTGGGCTTTCTTCACACTTGCGATCGTTTGCGTGGTGATGATCTTCGCCGCACTGATCGTCATTCCCAAAGATGAGACACACCCAGTCTCACTGTCGGAATTCGACTTCCTCGGCTGCTTCACAGGCGTGGCGGGTCTGATCCTTTTCAACTTCGCCTGGAACCAAGCTGCTGTCGTAGGCTGGGCAACAGTTTACACCTACGTCTTACTCATCGTCGGAATCCTGTTCCTCGCCGCATTCGTCGTAGTCGAAACGCGCTACTCTAAGAACCCACTTGTACCCCTCAACGGACTGAAAGGCGAAGCAGCTCTTGCATTGGGCGTGATTGCCGCTGGATGGGGCAGCTTCGGAATCTGGGTCTACTACTTGTGGCGCCTCATCGAAGTCGTACGCGGCTACTCTGCCCTCGCCGCCTGCGCGCAAAACTCGCCCGTCGCCATCTCCGGTCTCCTCGCCGCCGTTGCAACCGGTTTCCTGCTATCGCACACCAAAGTGTCGTACGTTCTGCTGCTAGCAACGATCTTCTTCCTGGTCGGCCAGATCCTGATCGCAACCGCGCCCGTGGGCCAGATCTACTGGGCTCAGACGTTTGTCTCGATCGTCATCATGCCCTGGGGGATGGACATGAGCTTCCCAAGCGGCACTATCATCCTGAGCAACAATACGCCGAGACATGATCAGGGCATCGCCTCTTCTCTGATTAACACCACTGTCAACTACAGCATCTCTCTGTCTCTCGGGATTGCGGGCACGATTGTGAGGAATGTTACTCCTGCTAATGGCGGGGACATCATATCGGGTTACAGGGCGGCTTGGTATTTCGCGATTGGTCTTGATGTTATCGCGCTCTTGATCGCACTTTACTTTGTCTTCAAGACTAGGAAGTCATAGAGAAGTGTAATGTTCCCGTATCGTTACTGTAGCTTTCCGTAGCGGACAGAATTCTGAAGACTCGAACAAAAAGAGCCAAGCAAAGTAAAAGTAAACGAACCAACGCGGGCGATGATAGAATTGTCCAGCCGCACAAGCAGACCGAAGCCCTCACGTACATGTATACGTCTGTTCTTCCGAGACCAACAATGCTATATACAGGCTCACAAATCTCGAATAACCTACAAGCATCAAAAGTTCGTTTTCAGCAGAGTCTTAACACCTGGCCCAACGCATAAAACCCCTACGACACACACACTGAGCCCTCTACTCCGCATCCGTCCCACTCTCAGCCTTCCTCTTCTTCCCCACATGGTTTCCCCTCGCCTCCACACCGCCCTCGATAGGGATTGCCCTCCTAGCCGTGAAAACGAAACCCTCGCTCCCGCCTTTACTCGTCATGAGCGGATGCGTCCTCCCAGGCAAAACCTGCGAAGCCCGCACGCGACTGGACTGAACAGTCGGCGCGAGCAAAAGGCGCGGATCGACGGGGAAGTCCTCCTTGTCAATCTCCTCCCCAGGATGCTGCGACAGGAAGTTCAAGTAAGCCGTGCGGCGGTCTTTCGAGTACAGATCCGCGAGTTTGACCAGCGGTTCGATGGTCGGGGAGTAGACGACGATGTGCCCGCCGCCGCGCACCAGAGGGACTGCGTGCGGGAAGATGGTGGCGGGATCCATGTGAGAGGCGACAACGAGGCCGTCGAAGCCGCCGGCGCGCGTGCTGTCGACGATGGTCTTGCAGCGCTCCCAGCGGCGGCGCTTCTTGTAGTAGGTGCCGCGCTTGCCGGACTTCCAGGTCTGGATTGTTTCTTGGTCTGCATACTCGGGTTCGCGGTAGGTGGGGTCTTCTTCGGGGTGGAGCAGTTGGAGCCAGGAGAGGGTTTTCAGGTGGTGGTGCAGGGGGTGGGTGGGGTCTGGGTTGTTGCCATCGTAGTCGAAGTATTTTAGGATGCTGATGTTGGGTTGGATGGCGGCGTGCAAGAGGGTGATGGTATTTGAGGTGGCGGGGACGGGGAAGTCGTGGTGCACGATTGGGGTTGTGGGTTTGGTTTCGGGGTGGCCATTCTCCATTGGCACGTCCGAGGTCCCGTTTTCTGCGGACTCGGGAGAGTTGTCTTTATGTTTGCGAAGTAGATTCATCCTCTCCGCCACAGCTCCAGTAACCAGCCCACCTGTGTCGTCAATCACGAGCCAATTACCGCCAGGCGCTGTCACATCGATCTCCTCGCTGAAATGGGCGTTACTCCACGCCATGACCAGACCCAGCGTCTCTTCTCTGATTTCCATTGTCCGACTCGGCTCCTTCTCCATAATGTAGTCGATCAAAGAACCAAACTCCATGGGCAAGACCGTGAAGCGCTTCAAATATTTCTTCGACTTGCGCAATGTGTACTTGGCTTTTGAGAAGGAAGTCTTCTCGTCCAAAGCTGCGTGGTTTGCCAGGATCTTCTCAATGATCTCCTTCCCTCCCGAGCTCTTCTTGAGTTCCTCGATTTCGACATGTGTAAGAGCTTGCCGGCTCGCATCATCGATCGTAAGGCGGTTGTTCTTCATAATCACAGTTCCATCGTCGGCAACAATGTCGAAGTTGTCCGTGCCGCCATTTGTTGCGCCTGGAGTTGCAGACTCTCCTCTGCTCTCAGTAGGTGTTGCTTCTTCGGCAACGACATCTGCATTGAGCTCGCCCGGTGGTACAGTCCGAAGGCGAGAATACAACTCGCCCGGCTGCTTCTCGAGCACTTCAAAGGTGTAGTAGAGGGGACGGCCAAGGAGGAGATTGGAGGGAAATGTGCCGTACTTGCTTATCTCAATGATCCTGTGCCATTCTCAGCTTGGCTTCGCAGGAGTCTTGAAAACTGCAAGCCAGTAAGGAAAGGTATTGCAGCGTGGCGGTACCTACGTGTTTGGTTTGACTTCTACTGCTTTCATCTGGTCAGTGGCCAGGCGCAGAAAGACCCATGAGTTGGGCTGTATGCCGCTACCTGACACCATCCTGTTGGCGGGTGTCTTGGGTAGTTGTTGGTGGAATAAATATGTTTGCGACAGAGCACGCGACGGAGAAGTCGTCGACGGCTTGGGCAGCTGCAAAAAGTACTTTCACATGCTTCTCGGCAGCACGGACCGAACCTTAACCCAGCCTCGCCGATCACGCAGAAAATAATCTGACGCCCATGTGGGGGAAGAGAAGATGACTGGCGGGCAGCGGGGCATTCATTGGGGTGACCAGGCAAATTATTTGATGATATAAACTGCCACTGGACTCGGAGCAGACGACTGTTCTGTCTTTTCCCCCGGCCACCGGCTCACTCTGGCTCGACAACACAACAACACACAACCACCATGATCTCCATCAAAGTGCCGTGCTCGTCGGCCAACATTGGTCCTGGCTTCGACTGCATTGGTCTGGCTCTCTCGGTATGGCTTGAGCTGCAGGTCACCTTGAACGACGCCGAGTCCAAGGATGCACCGCACAACTGCCGCATCACCTACGAGGGACAGGGCAAGGAAGATGTCTCTCTGGAGCCTGAGAGGAACTTGATCACTCAGACGGCTCTGTACGTCCTTCGTTGCCACGACCAGAGGGCTTTCCCTGCTGGCACTCACGTCCACATCGTCAACCCGATCCCCCTTGGTCGCGGTCTTGGATCTTCTGGTGCCGCTGTCGTGGCTGGTGTTGCTCTCGGTAGCGCCGTGGGCAAGCTCGACTTGAACAAAGACCGCATGCTCGACTTCTGCCTCATGATCGAGAGGCATCCCGACAACGTTGCCGCTGCTCTGTACGGTGGCTTCGTCGGCAGCTACCTCAAGGAACTCGACCCCGAAGACATGAAGCGCAAGGAGATTCCTTTGGCTGAGGTCCTTCCCGCACCCCAAGGTGGCGTGGACACTGGCTTGAAGCCTCCCGTCCCTCCTCACAACATTGGCAGACACATCCGTTTCCCGTGGGCCAAGGAGATCAAGTGCATTGCCATCATTCCGCAGTTCGAGGTTAGCACTGCAAGCGCACGAGGCGTCCTGCCTACCACTTACGAGAGGGAGGATGTCATCTTCAACCTGCAGCGCGTCGCTCTCCTCACCACCGCCCTGGGCCAGTCTCCTCCTCAAGCCGACATGATCTACGATGGCATGCAAGACAGAGTCCACCAGCCTTACCGCAAGAACCTCATTCCTGGCCTTACTGAGATCCTCCAATCGGTCACCCCTTCGTCACACCCCGGCCTTCTTGGAATCTGCCTCTCCGGCGCCGGACCCACCATCCTGGCTCTCGCCACCGAGAACTTTGACGGCATCGCCAACCACCTCATCGAGCAGTTCAAGAAGGAGAACATCACCTGCGACTGGAAGCTCCTCGAGCCCGCCAACGACGGCCTCGTCATCACCGACTCCACCAACGTCAAGCCCGTCGCCGGCATGACCTACGCCGACGCCGGCGTCTCCATCGACTCCGGCAACGAGCTGGTTCAAAGCATCAAAGCCGCCGTCAAATCGACCCGCCGCCCCGGCGCAGACGCAGACATCGGCGGCTTCGGCGGCGCCTTTGACTTCGAAGCAGCCGGCTACACCGAAGCGCCCACCCTCATCCAAGCCATCGACGGCGTCGGCACCAAGCTGAAGATCGCCTTTGCCATCGACGACTTCAGCACCGTCGGCATCGACCTCGTCGCAATGAACGTCAACGACCTCGTCGTCCAGGGCGCCGAACCCCTCACTTTCATGGACTACTACGCCTGCTCGCAGCTCTCGGTCCCCGACGCCGTGCGCTTCGTCGAGGGCGTCGCCCGCGGCTGCATCGACGCCGGCTGCGCGCTCGTCGGCGGCGAAACGGCCGAAATGCCCGGCATGTACCAGGGCAAAGAATTCGACGCCGCGGGCGCCGCGACCGGCGCCCTCAAAAAGGGCCGCAAAGTCCTGCCCCTCACGGCCGAGATGAAAGAAGGCCAGGTCCTGCTCGGCCTGGGCAGCAACGGCGCGCACTCGAACGGCTACTCGCTGGTCCGCAAAGTCGTCGAGCGCGCGGGCCTGTCCTACACCGACGCCGCGCCCTGGGACCCCACTCAAACCGTCGGCACCTCCCTGCTGACCCCGACGAAAATCTACGTCAAACCCCTTCTCGCGGCCGTCGAGCGCGACCTGCTCCTCGGAATGTCGCACATCACCGGCGGCGGCCTGGAAGACAACATCCCGCGCATGCTGCCCAAGCACCTGGGCGCCGAAGTCGACTGCTCCGCGTGGCCGGTGCCCGAAGTCCTGCGCTGGCTGAAGAAGGCCGGCGGCGTCAGCGAGCGCGAGTTTGCCCGGACGTGGAACACGGGTCTGGGCATGGTGATGGTTGTCGAGGAGGGGAATGTGCAGGCTGCGGTCGAGGTGCTCGAGGCTGCTGGCGAGAAGGTTTACAGGGTTGGAAAGCTGATTGCCAAGAGGGAGGATGGCGTTGAGGTTGTGCTTAAGAACGCGGAGGCGTGGAATTAGAAGAGGGTTTGGGTTTGGAATGTAAAAGTTGTTTTTTTGGGCGAGATTTCGCGAAAAGTGTGTTGGTGATATGGCATGGGTTCGGGATTTGTCAGATTCTGTTTTGGGGATTCGAGATGAGGAAAAAAAATTAAGATGGACAAGCAGTCTTCAATAGAGAGAGTATAGCATTGAGAATCGGAGCATTCGCCGAACGAGATTGATATCTTTTTTCAAACTTGTCATCGTGTCAAGATGTGGAATTACTAGGTATGCAATTAAAGTGTACCCTACACAGATTGATAGATCCAGGTACTTCTACATCCAAAATTACGTTCTACAAGTCCAGTACTTCTATCACTCATCCTCCTCACCCTCATCCTCGTCATCAGATCCCTCCATGGTCAAAGGCGGCATTTCAAAATCGCTTCCATCATCCTCCTCCGTCGCAGCAGCAGCAGCAGCGGTAGGAGCGCTCGCAGTAGCAGGAGCAGTCTCCTTAGCAGGCAGCGTCACCGCCTGCTGCTTTGCCTTGCTAGCCGAACGAGTCACGACCGTTGTAGGGACAGGCGTTTTGGCCGTGACGGGATCTGGGCCGGGGAGGTTTTGAGGGGCGGGAGTTTGCATGAGAGATTCGGCGACCGGAGAGGCGCGGAGGCGTTTCGCCGGGGTAATGGGAGAGGGGGTGGAGGGGGCGGCGCGTTTCGAGGTTGTCGTTGTTGAGGTGGTTTCGGTGGGTTCCTCGACAGTGGCTTCTTCGATGGTGGGTTCCTCCTCTCCGCTGGCGGGGTTTTTGCCTAGCTGTGCGTCGAGGGCGGACAGAAGGTCAGGTTGGTCCTCGGCTTCCATACCGTTCATCTCGACATCTTCGACTTCCTCTTCCTCGTCTTCGTCATCTTCATCAGCTCCGCTACGTTTGCCAGTCCAAAGAACTGGCATCCTTGGGCGAATGATGGCTTCTACCTCGGCGTCGCCGGGGAACAGCTTAGCCAGGAAAGGCAGAAGGCTAGCTTGTGCGCCTGTGCCTGAAGGGTTGATGGGCGGGTTCAGGACGCTCGCCACCAGTGCATCCTTGTGCTTGGTCAAGATTGCAGTGCGGTCGATCGAAGCACGGAGCTTGCGAGGGACGCACTTCGTATCGAGGTTCGACAGGAATACTGGCAACAGTGCGGATGCGGCAACTTGAACCGCAGTGAGGTGGGTGATGGCGATGGCCGCGGGCTTGGAGTTCTGAGAAGCGGTCTGGCTGCCAGACTGCTGGACGCCGTTCTGCGAGGTCGGAAGGCGAGTGCGGTCATCCTCGGGCAGCATGTCGAAGCAACAGGCGGCGATAAAGGGCGTGATGTCTGAAATCTCGTCTTTGCCAAAAGTGTGGCCGGCGAATTCCAGAATTTGTCTGAGAGTGTTGTATGCCACGGTTCTGAATTGCTCGTCTGCGCGCTCAGCCTTGAAAGCCCAAGTCGACTGCTCGGCCAGGCTAGGCAAGACAGACATCAGAGCGGCACCGAAGCGATTCAGGAGAGAAGTAATGAGTTGGAGAGTGGCAGCGTGGATTTTCGGCAGCACGCTGTACAATGACTCCCTCTCATCGCGCGAGACTTGGTTGTTGGGCTTGACGAACTCTTGCCTGCCTGCAGTAGGAACAGTGACATTCAACAGGCGAGTGGTCAAATCGGTGATCAGACCAATGCGAACCGTCGCGGAGAGAGCAGTGGCGTTGTCGATGTGAGCCTGCAACAGACCAAGAAGCGCGACCAATCTCTCGCCACCTTCGTAGATACCCTTCCATCCGCTCAAGCCCACAACATCGTGGCTTTCAGCCTCAACCTCGCCAGCAATGAGCTGCTGATTGGGCGCAGAGGGCTGAATTCCGGCAACGGATCGCCAGTCTTCAACGACCGACCTGAAGACACGGTCGCAGGTAGCGTGCGTAGCGTTGACAGTAGACTTCAGCGTGTCGTCCCATTTAGTGGCTGCTCCCTGCTTCGGCGCACAGTTGTGCAACAGGACCAAGAGCTTCTGTGCGGTCTGCACGTGGGACTCGAGATAGTGTTGCGATGCAGGGGACCTGGCGGTGGACGAGATGATGCGGTTCAGAACGTCGCGGATGTTCTTCTCAGCTGATCGGAAGGTGGTAGGGTGTCTGGGGAGAAGGGTGATCAAAGCCTCAAGGACAGTTTGCAGTTCGCTGGCGGAGCATCGCTTGTTGTCGACGTTGGCCAGGCAGGTGGCAATGAAGGTCGGCAGGGCAGGGGTGGTGATCTCTCTGACGAGGTTGGCGTGGTCCCAGGTGAGCATGAAGATGCGGACCAGGGTGATGATGGCCAGAGAGCGGGTGGTGGATGGATCGGGCTTCTTGAGAAAGGTCAACAGCGTCTTGACCCAGCTGCTGGTCTTGCCGAGCACTTCAAGGCCGCCGGCTTCGACAGTAGCCTTGACTAGGACAACGGCAGACCATCGACCTTCGACAGTGCGGTCCTGCAGGAGCGTGTTGAGCTGAGTCTTGAAGCGGTGCACCGTCACGCCCTCATCCGAGTTCTGCTTGGTCGAGGGTGCAGTGGAGGAGAGAAGCTCTCTGCAGGCCCAGAGAGAGGCCGACACTTGCGCCGCGACACGAGGCAGTTGGGCAACGGGAGTCGACGAGATGCGGAAGGTCAACTGCTTGAGGATGGCAGCCCCTTGCGGGTTTGAATTGGCTTGGGGAGCCATTTTTGTTCTATACCTAATCGTGTGTCGGTCTCGTCTTCATCGTTGCAGCTGGCCTGGAACTTTTTTGTTTAAGCTCTCGTCTAGCCTTGACCCTAACCCTGGTGACGTGTGGCCCCCAGTCCTGAGAGCCCAGCTCGTGCATCGCAATCAACATTCGTATTCGCTGTCGCTCTCCTGCCTCGCTTCACTCTTGATATATTCACTTGCAATCTACGCAGCCTGGACACGTCTGGGACTATGAGGCTGCATTAGGATCTCTACCAAATCGTCACCGACTACACTCCTTGCTGCTCTCGCGCAATGAGCCTCGGCACCGCGAACCCTGAGAAAGGCGCTCGCTACCTGGCACAGCTCGACCAGGCTCTCTGCAGTGCTTCCTGGTCAGAGATCCCAGAGCTTGCGCGCAAGGTCGAAAAGCATGCTCCTACCAGGAGATGTCTCACATTGGCTGCCAGATCGGAAGCCCAGATAGCCTCCGCCTCCCACCGCCCAACTTCTGCTTCCTCGAACCCCACCAGCAGTCTTCACGGACTAAGCGAACTGGTTCCCCGTCTGGAAGAAGCAATTGTTGTTGGCAACAGTATTGAAGAGGATGCCTTTATTGCAAGTGTTGGCCTGGCCGAGATCCACTGGCTTAGAGAGGATCAGGAGACCGCCTTGAAGCTGCTGCCCGAATATATTCCCGAGTCAAATACCCACAGTAGTCTACCTTCTGCACTGGGCTGGATGGAGGTATGCGCCGTCAAGACAACCTACATCAGGGCAGCCTCGCTGGAAAGCCAGGGCAAAGAAGAGGAGGCTCGGAAGTTATACCAGGAAGCTATTGGCAAGACCCCAGGAGCAAGATCAGTCGAGTTGAGGAAATGGACCGAAAGATTACTTGCAAGAGCATGTCTACACTTCAACACACGAACATCTTCGCAATCGATTGAGGCCTTGACTGATGCGCTACGTGCGTTCAACGCGTGGAACGACTTCTGGCAACGCTCTCCGCCCACTACCGCTGGCCATGCTGACAGTCCATCTCGAATCGATGTCCCGAGACGACAAGTCTGGCGAGCATATTACGATCTTCTGTCAACGATTCTGCAAAGTGGTCTCACGTACACTGTAGTCTCCAGCGATCGCATTCACTTGGGCACCAAGGAGACTATTCCAGAAGAACACCAGATGCCCTCAAAACAAAGACAACGGGCCGATCTTCAGAGGGTGGAAAGCACTTACGAATCTCTGCTTATCCAGGAGACTCAATTTCCGAAAGCCAGCCAGACCAACTTGGAGGTCGAGCAGTTGATCGAGCAAGCGATGAGAAACTGGCGAATCATTTGTGGATCTGGCTGGACGGATGCTGAATTGGGCCAGGGCGGCAAGGACCACGTCAGCCGCACGATGTTGGAGATTCTGTATCGAGCAGCGACCAAAACCTTCCATTCCACGCCTATTCTTCGAGAGCTATTCAGCGTCCATGCTTCGCTTGGAGAATTTGATCTTGCCATGCATGCTTTCGACAGCTATGTTGACATCATTGGAAAAGGCAAAGCTCGTGCTCAAAAGACGGGCCAGCACGAAGTTGGTATTGATGATGACGACACAGCCGTGCTTACTGGTGTGGAAGCTGTACGTGTCTTGTGTCGGTACGGTGACCGGGTACAGGCCGAAAAAGCCGTCACTGTTGGCAAGCAACTGCAGAAGTGGATTGGCGAAGGCAGACCATCTTCATCTGAAGCGGCCAGTGCCCAGTTGGAAGAGAAGGCTGTGGCTGTTCAACAGTCAAATAGTCAGCTCAAGCCTTCCACTCTTGCCGCTGCATATAGAGCTATCGGTATCAGCCAAGCTCACTGGGCACGACTGACTTACGACCCTGACGCACGTCCAGCTCTACAGGCTGGAGCGCTCACTCATTTGAGACGAGCACAAGCTCTTGATTCGGATAGTATCGAGACTTGTTACGCGCTTGCGTCACAACTTGCAGAGACTCGAGATGTAGCATCCGCAATTGTCACTATCAGGCGGATTCTTTCGGTCAAACAACCCGTCGAGCATGGTGTCCATGGTACAGATTACACAAGACAACGGCAGCTCATTCCGTTGTGGCATCTCCTTGCGCTGTGCCTCAGCGCCAAAGATCAACACGAGGCTGCTTACAAGATGTGCGAGGCTGCGCTTGGGCAATTTGGAGACAGCGCAGTCCTCTTCGGTTCATCAATGCCCAACAATGCAGACTCTGAAAAGCAGTCATCTGTGACGAGCGAATCGAGAGGACTTGTTGACCAGATGGATGGCTTCGAAAAGGAGGCAATCTTACAGATCAAGATGACTCAACTCACTTTCACAGAGCTCATAGATGGTCCAAGTGCAGCTGTGGACATGACAGACGAACTTCTCGGGCTTTACGCACGATTGTTCGGCAAACTCGAACAGGCGAAAGCTCCCAAACCACCACCAACAGCGGTGTCAGTCGCTCCCTCAAGAGCGGGTGGGGCGTTACGGAGCATAGCTGGGAGTATCCGACCCAGACACAGGCCTAGTACGGAACAATCAAGCCCACGTGTTGTCTCTCAAGGCTCAAGGCTGGAACCTCCAGCCACGAACGGACAGCCCAACGCGGCAGGTGGCGCTGAACTTGGCCCTCCAATTGCGATAACTGTGACCAACGAAGATGGTGTTTCATCGGATCGTGGGAGGGGCCGTCAAGAACAAAGTCACCATCCTTTCAAGCTTCGATCTAGCACATCTGACAACAGATCGCGCTCGCGCAGCCTTGGAGGAAAAAACAGGCCGATACCAAACGAGAACGACCAGCCTCCGCTTCCACCGCCCAAGGATGTGGTGACATCCAACCAACCTCCTGTGGTTCCCGCGATCAACAATAGCGACCAGAAGCATCCAGATCAGCCACTCAACTCCATCCCCCACAGCAGTAATACTCACACCGACTGGCCTGCGCCTGCAGGGCACAACGATCAACCACCTCAGCAAGACGTTCGCCTTCCTACACGCCCTCGTGCATCCACAATTGCGCCTGCGACCAGCTTTTCTGGAATTCAGCAGCAGAGACACAAGGTTGGCCTGCTTGTCAAAGTCTGGCTGTTCATCGCCGAGCTTTACATCAGAGCGGAATCACTGGACGACGCTTCCGGCGCAATCCAAGAGGCGCACAAGCTTGTTGAGTCTTTTGAGCTCCAAGTAGCCGCCGCAGACTCTAGTGCTCGGGCTTTCTACTTCAAAGGATGGGGCGGCGGAAAGAGCGTCGACGAAATGTGGGCCGATGTCCTGTCAAGTGTAAGTTGCATGATTTCGTAATGCTCAAAAGACACACATGAATGCTAATCCATCCCCCAGCGAGGCGACCTAGCATCAGCCCGCAACCTCCCCTTCGAGGCCTCAGCACACTACGAAGACTCCCTCTCCTACTTCCCCGACCACCCAGCCTCCATCATCGCGCTGTCCTCTCTCCTCCTCGACATCTATACCGAAGCAATGCCCGCCGAACCACCCCAACCTTTCCTCCCCACCCAACACCCCACAACCTCCAACTCGCACACCCAAACATCCACAACCTCCCCACCCGCCTCCACAAACCCCCCAACCCCCGCCCCAAAACTCGCACCGGGAATCTCCACCACCACCCGCAAAGCCCCCTCGCCGGCGGAACTCAACCGCCTCGCCGCCCGCGAGCGCGCTTACATGCTGCTCTCCGGGCTCACGCGGCTGGGAGTCGGGTGGGACGATTCGGAGGCTTGGCTGGCACTTGCGAGGGCGCATGAGCTCGGCGGGCAGATTGGGAAGGCGAAAGAGGCGCTGTGGTGGGTTGTGGAGTTGGAGGAGAGTCGGATGGTGAGGGGGTGGGGGGAGGTTGCTGCGGGGGGGTTGGCGCTTTGATTGGGAGGGAATGTCTGTTGAGAGAGAGAGAGAGAGAGAGAAAGTATGAGGTTGCGCATAGGGTTGTTGGTGGAGGTTGTGAGGGTGGTGTTGGCGGATTTGCTAAAGAGCGAGACGATCGTTAAGAGGGAGGGCAAGGACTGTGAGGGAGGAAGATCAATTGAAGGAAAGGGAAGAGAGGTAGCGTATGTTCATTCGATACCCGGTGCGTATGTGTCTGTGGACTGCACGTCGTCTTCCGTTGATTATGACACAATCTCGTGCTGGCTTTCTCGCTTCACAGCCGCCACTTCACTAGAAATGGAGCAATCCGATCCTTTATCAAGTACAAGGACGTTGGTGTGAAAAATGGACAGAAAGCGAAAAGTAAGTGATAGCAAGCAAATCCCCTGGATGTCATGCGTATATCGCCTCTGAGAGAGTTTATTCTTTAACTACACTGAACATCGCCCTGAAAAGTGGAAATCACTCTCGTTCTGTGGGTACATGAGCAAAACGTCTGATAAACGTTTGCTTCGGTCAAGGAAAGCTTTCATGGCACATCCCTTCACATCTTGCCCTCTTTCAGTGCTGTCGAAGTAGGAAAGTCCCTTGCCATTCTCGTGAAAATGGTCCATAGTTCGAAAAAGAAGCAAGCGCAAGATACCGCAAAGCTTTCCTGTGGGTCCGGTAAGTGAAGTGGAAGTTGCCACGCCGTGCTATTTGTCCGTGTTGGCATATATAGCAGTACTTCCTCCGATCTCTAGCATCCAGATCGATCAGATCATCCACCGCAGTCCGCAAAGTTGATGGGTGTCGACACTCCTACTCCACGCCTGCGAAGTTCCAGTTTCCCGGACGTCCAGCTCCAGACTTCCTTTGACCTCACTTACTACCCTTCGCGGCTGCCTCGGCGACTCACCGCCATTCCCTCTTTTAGAGGAAGTTAATGCACCGCGCCTCAACGTGCGTGCAATTTTGGTCTTTCACTGACCTCAAAGCCATCGTCTGAGACCATATGAGGACGCAGAGTCTTCCCTCGAGACGAAGTGACTGCACTGCGAGAGTTAGCACGGACCATCTGGCCTGGCCTGGCAACCGCCATATAACTCTCCTTCCTCCTCTGCCACCTTACTCTCTTCCCTCCTCCTTCTTTTTTATAAAGCAACCGACACACATCGAGCAGCATACTCGACTTTCCTTTCTTCTTCCTCTACCAGGACATCCACAAGTCCACTCTTGCTTCCCTTTCCTTTCCTTTCCTTTCCTTTCCTCACACCACGACTCAGACAAAACAAGATGTCTGACAACAGCCAAAACCACGACAGCGGCAGCGAGCAGGACGCCCAGCGCAGTCCCAGTCCGTTCATGAAGGCAGCATTGGAGTACATCGACGAGAACGAACGCGCCGACCGTTCGAGCGCGACTTCCTTGCCCAGACAAGCAACCGTACCCACACCACGCGCGATTCCGGTCGGCACTACACAGGCCAGATCTTCCTTCATCTGGCCGCAGCCTCGAGGCACTCCTCGCACAGCCAATGAGGCAGTCGACGCCGGTACCAGGAGGATCCCGGCGGCCCTGCGCAACACATCTGTCGCGACGCAGTCCAGTATGTCCACCTTCCAGTCTGACAGGCCAGTACGAGACCAAGCTAACGCGTCCAAAGGCACCAGCTCTGCGGCACCAAAACCCATGCTCGACCAGCGTCCAGGCGGTGGTTCCTTCGCCCCCGACGGCTTCCGGCCGAAGTCTCGCAAGATGAAGTGGACGGCAGAGAATGACCGCTCACTACTTCTGTTTGGCTTGGGTCGTGACATCTCCGGCATCGAGTACCAGCCTATTGCCGACTCTTTCAAGGAGAAGCCGACAGCAAAGGCCGTGCAGGAGAGACTGACGAAGCTGCGCGCCGCAGGACGTAAGGTACTCAAGGAGTCTGGGATCTTTGATGCAGACGCTGTCAGAGACACGCCGACAGTCTCCCGCGCTCCGTCCGTCGTCCAGACCGCGACTCCCTCTGAGCAACAGCGGGCCCGGAAGCGACCAAGAAAGTCGGACACCCCCACTACTCCTGTTGACACTCCCGCCACCCCTGAAGCGACAAAGATGATCCCGATTTCCAACACTCTAAACGAACAGACTTCCCAGCATCCATCACAGAGAATGCTCGACCGTTTGACGCCTGCTCCCACTGCTGGTCCCAGTGCTGGCACTCTCACGCACAGCACTGGCCCACCGAGACACCAGCCCGGTCAGCCACCGATGTTCTCATCACAGCCTACTACGCAGCTGGGCCAGTAGCTACCCGCCGCGAGCATCCCAACGTTCGAGAATATCTATGCGAGCGCTCGTATTGGTGGGTACATGCCGACTGGCACTCACACCGGAATGCATAAGGGCGACTGCCCGGGTGCTGATCGATACTCTGGTGCTGGTACTGGCTACAGAGCGCAGATGCTGCCTCCTCACATACCATCGAGCGAGCAGCAGCCACCTATTTTTCCATAATACGGTCAGCAGTACTCGTCGCTTACCGGTTCGGGCCTGCCTCAGCAGCATGCCAGTAGCACTACCGGCACTGCTGGTGCCAGCACGAGCGGAATGGCCGGGGAAGCCGAGATGGAGGATAGCGGCGATGGTGTCGACGAGCTCAGACGCTCAGAGATGGAACTCGAAGCCAAGAGGGCTTGGGTGGCGGCGAGGAGGGAGGGTGGCATGTGAACGTGGCCCGGCTCTGTCTTTGTTTTCACGAAGGGTGTTTCCTTGTTCCTTGGTTTTGGTTTTGTGTTGCTCGAGCGTGATGACCCATGATACCCGACGCTCGAGGGTCTGCAGTTGTTTTTCTGGATGAAATGAAAGCGTGCATTTTACACAAGAGCTGCTCATTCGACCACATCAAGCCGTGATGCGTATTATAGATGTCAAGTGCTTTAGCCGTCCATACTAGGTATATACTCGACGAAACTCATGCTTTCCAGAGGCCAAGCGACAAGTCGTACAGTAAGTCTTGCCCGCATTCTGTCAGCTCGAGCGTATCAGTGGTGATGCATGCATGGCGTCAGTTGGTGAGGTTAACTTCGCAAGTAAAGTGAGGTGAGGTTGGCCGGGTCAACTAAGGTTAATCGGACGGCAGGCGGAGCGTTAGTCTGGCGCGGATGACATCAGGTTCTGGTAATAGTAATGGCAGCTTCGTTTCAAACCGCGAATTGACTCGATCCAGAAGGCGCAAACCCCAGCCTTGGCGGCGCGACAAAGATCAGAGAGCGATATGAGCACCAGGTCGCGGTGTGCACGTGTGAAGAACAGCAGAACTATCGTCCACCTACTCGCCAATCACCGCCTGACCGCACCGCCGACACCCAATCGCAGCGACCTCTGAAAGAAGCCTTTTCTTCTGACTCCCACGTGCATACGCGAATCCGTGTCCATCGTCCTTTCCGCCCAACCCGTCGCATACCGACAACCACCCAGGACACCGTCTGGCCTCGTCGCCAATCCTCGACACTCCCCGAGAAATCTCTGTCAACAACACACCAATTCGTGAATGGCGCTCTAAATACGTGCTGAAAGGGCCTCCACACCGCCAGCGCATGGCCAGCGTGCTCACTCATCCATCCGAAACGCCCTCATTCGCAAAGTTCCAGCCTAGGCCTGCCAGCATTGCCTGTATCACACCACACGCGCATAAAACTCTGGACCCGCGCGCTCCCGAGCTATATCAACCCTTGACTTCCGGCGACCGACAATGCAGCGCAATCCTTCCAACAGAAAACGAGCTGCGCCTGGTGCGTCGCCAATGATGCAGCAGTCTGGCGCGCCCAACTCTTTCGACTACTCACAGCTCCCGCAAACCACCGACTTTGGCAGCTTCGATTTCCCTCAATACCCGATCGACCAATCCTTCCAAGATCCTTCTCTAAACGACCCGAACGCTTTTTCTGTAGGCTTGAACGCCTCGCAGGCGCCGAGCTACGGCAGTAATCTTGCGCCCGTCGCACCTTCCACCGATCTGGTGCGACGAGCCCGGAATCACCAGCTGGAACCACAGGTCACTCAACAACAAGAACAATGGAATGGTTCATACAACCCAAACAACAGCGGTAATAACAATACCAACATGAGTGGGCAAAATGACGACGAGAATGAGCAAGAACTGGAGAAGAGGGTGGCATTGGCAAAGAGAGACGCGCAGGGAAAGCGAAAACAGATTCCGCCGTTTGTGCAAAAACTGAGCAGGTGAGTTGGAGGAGATAAATGGAGTTACACTCGGACAACTGCTGACTTGCATAACAGCTTCCTCGACAGCGGAAATACCAGCCTGATCCGCTGGTCAGATGACGGCCGGTCCTTCATCGTGCTTGACGAAGACGAATTTGCTCGTACCTTGATTCCCGAGCTCTTCAAACACAACAACTACGCCTCATTCGTCCGTCAGCTGAACATGTACGGCTTCCACAAGACTGTCAACATAACAGATGGGTCGTTGAGGCAGTCTGAGAAGGCTCGGAAAGGCGTGAAACCTCCTAGCATGTACTCACACCCCTACTTCCGGCGAAATCGACCGGATCTTCTATGGCTCATTCAGAAACCGGCGAGTAAAACCGGCGCGAAAAGGAAACGCGACGGCACCATCAAAGCCGACGACAGCGAGGATGAGCGGACATTTTCTCCCGTGCCTGAGACTCGACCACCCGGCGAGCTTGGTATCACGGGCGCTGGTTCAGATCTTGCACCTCTACCTCGGAATGAGATGTCAGCAGTGCGACGCGAACTGCAGAAATTACAGCATCAGCAAAAGTATATATCCGACATGATCACACAACTGAAGCAGCAAAACGACACTTTCTACCGACAAGCCACCGCCTTCCAGGCCCTCCACGACAGACATGAGAATTCTATCAATGCAATCTTGACGTTTTTGGCGACGTTTTACAACCGCTCGATGGAAGGCCAGGCTGGTCAAAATCTTGTCAACATGTTCAGCAACATGGCTCAACAATCAGGTCAACAACAAACAGGCAGCGTGGTCGAAGATTTCACCGAGGCTGTGCCAGAGAACGGAAACACCATGCAGAGGTTTAAGCGACCTCAGCTGCTGTTGCCTGCTCCCTTGACAGCAACACCTTCGCCTCAACAAGGCATGCAAGGAATGGCTCACACAGCACCCAGCTCGGCACGAACATCCGCCACTCCAGCCAACGCAAATCCATCTGCGAGAGTACCCAGCGAGCGGCCAGCTAGCTCTCAAGCGCCGTATGCAACCTCGACCAGTCCTCAGGTCAAGACCGATGCACCCACACCAGATATGTTACAGTCGGTGCCTGATTCCGACCAGATGATGAGCGTGATAGAGGGCGTGAACGCTACCAATGCAACAGCGCCCAATACGGCAGCTCCATCCTTCGACTTCAATTCTGCGCTTGACCACTATCAAAACGCCAACGGGAATTCACCACTCACACCCCAACAGCGTGACGACATGCTCGCCATGATATCGAACTCTCAAGGTGCACAGAATAACAATGCTCTCACCTCGCCGACCCCACCCGCCATGCCGGACATGAATCAGTTCAGAGAGACCCAAAAACAGCTCGAAATTTTGACCAACCTACAAAAAAGTCAAGACAGCAAAGTCCACGAGCTAAGCCGCAGGCTCCAACCTCTCAGCCCCACAGGCGCCATCCCCGGCGTAGCAGACGCGAGCGAGGGCGGTGGGTTCTTCGACCCCACCGGCGCTCCGGGCGACTTCGATCCCAACAGTTTCATCAACTTCGACAACGAAGACGGTCTCAACTTTAATTTCGATGACACCGACGGCCAAGTCGACTGGGACTTCGGTGACACCACCGGCAACCCACCGATCCCCCACAACCCTTACCAGAGCACGGCGGTCGATCAAGCGGACAGCAGCAGTAGCATGCTCCAGCCTGAGCAGCCCATGGATGGAGGCGGTCGGGTCGAGAGCGTCAGCAGCGCCGCGACATCGCCTGCGGTCGATGAGTACGGCGGCGGCGGCGAGTCGAACAAGCGGTCTCGGAAATCATTGAATTGAATGTGGAACGAAGCTGGGAAGGAATAAGGGAAAACAGCAGCTGCGATTGCAAGCCAGCTCAAACCGGAAAAAAATACAAGAGCGATACCTATGCATACAAATGAGCTCAATGACCCCCCCGAAACACTTCTTTCAGTTTGGCAAGTTCGCCGGGCCTTTTCGTCCTGGTCACGGAGAGGCCCTTCTCTCCATATTGGCGGCAACGGTGTACTTCTCATTTCCCTGTCACACCGTGCCTCTTGAAACGGCAACTCTGCGGCAACTTTCTTTCGCCGTTCTCATCTGGCGCTCGATGCGTCCTCCAAAAGACTCCCGAGCGATTGTTGTGCGGAAAAGAACACTTGGCTAGCATGTCGAGGCATTCGGTCAGGTTTCGGAAGGAAGAACGGGCTCGGTGCAAGAACATGCAAGAGGCTCTGCCTGCCCTTGTACCTACACAGCACGGTTGGGAAGCGATTTGGGGTGCTCTCCTGCATCAAGCGCGGTTCGAAAGCCTTTTCCTTTTTTTGCCAAAAGACTTTCGAGAAGATACCCAACTGAACAAGACGGACGGACGGGATAGGTGTAACCTTTACATAGACTTTATAGCAACGATTCATTCCAAAGTATCATGTGTAAACGCAATTTCGGTTCGCATCTTCTACTTTCTCCCGTTTCATTCCTAGCGCTGATCAAAATAATCAAGATCCTTGTCTCCTGGTGGTCGATGGAGAATGGGCGAGCTGGACGGTGTAGTAGAGTAGGACCGGTAGATGACAGTCGTTCGGATTCGATGTCATTGGAGTATATCCATTTGTTCATGTGTGATGATGTTCTGGGCATTTAACGACAAAGGTGTTCAATCGTCTGACTATGCATCACACATTTTCGACCTCAGTCTCGAGGTCCAGTCAGGTTAAAAAGCGTTTTGCGAGCAATTCAACTCATTTCTTCGGTGTTACACTCATAGCATATGCAGGGACTAAGTCATGGTCACGGATGACATGAGGAAAGCTGTACGGATACGTTGGTCGACCATACGACTGGTTTGAGGTCCGATATGGTGCGATACTCAGATCAAAGACGATTTGGACTTACCCCAACCCTAACCCTAAGACGATACGTCCATGTGTTCGAGCTCGCGGTCTGCTTCGTCATACGACTAGTCTGAATTGTTTTGAGATTAATGAACATTCATTTACTTTCAGATGTGATCGGACCGCTCACATCTAATCTATCACGTGGTATTACCTCTACCTCATGCTCCTGAGACCGGCTGCAGCTGTTCTCGTCGTACGATTTGCCCCGAACTCCACGCCTCAGAATGCAACAGCTTGAACGCTATCCCATACATCATTTCTTCTTCCTTAGGCTTTGACCCTCTCCGTGGAAGTGTTGCTTTTGCTCGGCGTCGGCATCGGCTTGCCCGTCCTTGTTCTTCAGCGGCTTGTACTCGTAGCCGAAGAACAGCTTTCCAGGCGGCAGACGCAGCGGTTGAGGCCCGTTGCGGTTCTTCACGGTTTTAGGTAACCCTGGCATAGCAACACTGCCGCCCTGCTGTACGGGTGTCGACGTGCCGGGTGTTGAAGCCGGTGTTGCTGTGCCCTTGCTGCCCTTCTTCGCCACTAGGCGCTGTCCACCTCCGGCAAAGTTGGAAGAGGCTTTTGCATGACCGTCTGCTGCGGTGGTAGCAGATGGTGCGATCGCGGCGTAGTTGATTGCTTGTGCCATGGAACCCTCTGTGTGCATGGTGCCACCTTTTCCTGCCATCGTCGAGCCGATGCTACGCGGTGTGCTTGTACCACTGGGAGCCGTACGCGATGGCTCCACGTACCCAACTGGTGGGGCGAAGTCGACTTCAATGTCCGTCTCTTGTACACTGACAGATTTCTTATCGCCCTTTGGTTTTACCTCTAGCACGGCAATCTCGTATGTAGTTTCATTGTAGAGGAAGGTGAAGATGTCGCCTTCTGACAAGCAAGAGAAGTTGCGGAAGGCGGTTTCAAGGACGGCTTTGGGGTCCGAGATGTCGAGGAAGTTGGTGTCTTGTGGTTGGAGTTTGATGAATTGTCCGGGTGGGAGGTCGGTAGACTTTGTCTGGAGGAGATCGCCGGGTTCAAGAAGGAGAGTTTGCATCATCTGTTTGTGCGTGGTTAGCACATTTTCGTGTCATGACAGTCCTCAGGATATCCATCGGCTTACCCAGAAAGGCAAATAGCATCTTCCCTCCTCCGCTGTGAACTCCAATACACCCGCGTGCGTGCTCTTGCTCTTAGCTCCGTTGATGACCTCAAACAGCATAGGGTAGGTGATGTGTAGTTGTGTGAGTTTGTCGAGAGCCGATGCGGGTAAGAAGAGTTTACCGCCGTGGTTTGCCTGTTCGCGCTCGGGTCCAGGCATCATGGCGACAGGATAGCATCGGTAGTACTCATCGAAGCTGCGCGGCCTCGCACCTGGACGCTGTTGCATCGCACGTTGGTACATGTTGGCGTCGTCTTGTGAGAAGTAGTAGGACTGGAGTATGTGTTAGTAATGGGTGGCTAGAGACAGCAGATGCTGTACAGAGGTATGCATACCATGGTGTGTGTAACTGTGACCGCGGGAACGCGGGGGATTTATGCCGTGGTCGCTACTTCCAGATTAGTATTGCGATTGCTTGTGTCTGAGTGAATGAGACGGTCGCGGATGTGTGTTGGTATCGTAGGTAGGTAAGGAGAAAGGTACAGCTCTTGAAGTCTACCTACATGTACTTCATGCCGTGATGACGACGGAGTTTGGAGTTATGTTTATGTAAGGCACATGTCTATCGATAACGGCTCACCCTAACCCGAAAGCTCCAGATTTCTCCAACTTCAACGACCGCAATTACCTACCCATCTGCTTCACTTCACCTAGTGAGGTAGTTTTTGGAAGGCCATGTACTCGCTACGGGAATCCTCAGGGACTAGCTCATAATGTACTGGCGAAGGAGTTTCGCAGATAACATCCGATTTCCACCATCAGCAACGTTGGACTCCAGATAACATCCACAACCCAAAAATTCCAGCACAATCCATGGCGCCCAAACGCAGTGGCAAGTCGTTGTCGAGCGGTCGACCACCAAATGTCACCAAACCGAAAGCTTCTCTATCTTCACAAGCGACCCGCACACTCATTCGATCACATCACCAGCTCAACAAGAAACTGGAAATTGCGAAGTCCAAAGGAAACGATGCCGAAGTCGAAGTGTTGCAAAAGCAGATCGAGGAGCTGGGTGGTCTGAAGAGTTACCAGCAAGCCAGCATCCAAGGTCAATCGAATGACCGCGGAGGCGACTCGAGTGTTGTCCTCATGAAATGGCTAGAGCCCACGGCAGATGCTCTATCGAAGGCCGAACCAAAACTCAGACTTCTCGAAGTAGGTGCATTATCGACCTCGAACGCATGCTCAAAATCTGGTCATTTCGATGTGCAGCGTATCGACTTGAACTCGCAAGGCGATGGAATTTTGCAGCAGGACTTCATGGAGCGGCCATTACCTAAAAGCGCCTTGGAGCAGTTCGACATCATCTCTCTGTCATTGGTGCTGAACTACGTACCCGACGCTCCTGGGAGAGGAGAGATGCTGAAACGAACGTGTCGATTCCTCGACACCAGACATCGCATTGACCGCGACGCAGCAGTGCAGGCCGTGTTTCCAGCCTTGTTCCTGGTGCTCCCTGCGCCGTGTATAACAAATTCCAGGTACATGGACGAGGAACGGCTGGGAGAGATCATGGGCAGCTTGGGCTACGTGCTACTCCAGCGTAAGCAAACAGCAAAGCTAGTGTATTACTTGTGGCAGTTGAAGGCTTTGCCAACCGAGGCCAGGACGAAGACGAAGACGAAGAAGTTCCCGAAGAAAGAGGTCAATCCAGGCGCAGGCCGCAACAACTTCAGCGTGATCGTCAGCTAGGTGCTGTAGGTGAAGAGTTAACAGGCGCGCGGCTAGAGAAGGAGAAGCTCGGCTCAATGTGTAATGAAGCCTGCCAGCAGATAAATTGTACGTACATACATACAAACGCGTTGCCAACACAGCCGTGTAACTTTGTAGCTCGACTGGCAACGCTCGCCCGTACACCACCTCGTCTATCTTGCTGTCACATGACCGTCTTCACATGTGTGACGGGTCACTCCCGCAGCGGGTACCGTAGTACTCCGTGAAGCCTCTATACCTTGCTGGGTGGGATCTGACCTAACCATACTGGCTTCTACATGAGTGTGTGGATGTACATCTTGTGGGCTGGTAACAAGGAGACGTGTTGATGATATGCGGGACGCAGCTGCCAGCACCATTGCTCGCTGCTGCACCTCGGGTTTGAACACCAGAAATTAACATCTGCGACATGACATACATACAGCGAGATGAGGACTGCATACGAAACCGTTAAAGCCGGATGCGACATGTGATGTGCATTCCGCCAATCGACGGAACACATGTATGAGCACATGTATGCGACACCGGCAATTACTCACTTTCACAAATATCGATGCGAGACCCCACGAGACAATGACAATACTTTATCCGTCAAGCAAGTAAGGCTGCTGCCGAGAGAGCCACTCACGTTGGGCTTGCACGAACTTTGCACTTTGCATGCGACTGTTATCAATCGCTCTGCAAGAAACACCCATCAACCCTGCTAGCGACCACGCGCATAGGATTGATTTTTCAAAGAAGCCGGGATAGCTTCGCGCAGATTTGCCGCAAGACGCCGTGGACGCCTCACTTCCTTTTGCTCTCGCATACTTGCATATGCGCCCGCATATGAGCTGCACGGAAGAGGAGAGTGAGTTTCAGCACAGCCTCGGGTGCTCCTCACCTGTTCAGAGTCGCAGCAAGCAAAGCAAGTAGACATGCAAGCAAGCTTTTGCGCTCGCGCTGCAACCTCCGAACTTTGGAGACCTGAGATTACGTTTTGCTGCGGTTTCTCATGCTGCCATGCATCACGACGGGCTCACGCAATAATCATACATGCTTAGCTTGGATCAACTTCAACTTCACGGGCCGAAACGGTTGCCCAGGCAGCGGGGAGGATGCCGCGAAACCCAAGTCATTGGAATTACCTTTTGGTCGCAAGGCGTTGTGAGGCTGGCAGACCACGAAACGAGCCTCATCCCGGTTGTCTGGCTCATGGAGACCAGAATATATTGATCTGAACGGAGGTGTCGGGAACGATCCAATTGGGTCCCGGCTCGCCAATCGATGTGAGACATGGCACGATGAAAGTCCTAGTCAAAAGCGCGCGAGCGAGGCAGAAAACTACTTGCCTGCCGACCGAACAGCGCTAATGCACCTCCACTCAGCGAGGGCGGCGGCGGCGCGGTGCAGGCTGCATCAGCGTGTCCAATACTTGGGCGCATTCGCCGTGTCTTCTGGCTGGCCGGCTGTCGACGTGCGTGCGTGCGTGCGTGCAGTGCAGGTGGGAAGCCCGCATCGCTCCGTCTAGCTGCTGCAGCAACAGAGACTTCACCACTCGGGTGGGTTGCTTTGCTGATGCTAAGTTGACACGCCGGGGCGGTGATGTGCTAAGGTATTCTTTCGGTGATGCATCGACTCGGAGGAGGTCTGTCTCCTCGCCGCCCAGCAAAAGGAGGCGGAATAAATGGAAGAAGCAAGCGAAAGGGTCTCCTGGAGGTGGCCTGTGAAGTCGCAGTGACGCAGTACCTTGTAGCAAACCGGGACGTGCTGATTTCTTCTACGGAGGACCTTGACCCTTGTGGTGGTGGTGGTGGTGCCGGTAAATCGTGTACCACACCACGCAGGAGGAGCAGACATGCGCGCGGCCGTGTTCGATGATAGATGAATATGGCCGACCTAAGCACACTGCGACTGCCACTGGACGAGAGTGATGCACACTGCAGGGCGGCGTCATGACATGACCTACTGTACAGGTAGTGGGTACGAGAGTAGTCTGTCTGGCTGTCCGCCGTTAAGGGGAGAGCCGCACGGCCTCTTCTGCCTTTTCGCTCAAGCCCCAAAGCCAACTTCGTGCAGCATCTATCGTTCCTCTCTGCCTTCTCTCTCTCCCTCTAAAGATATCTCCCTCGCCCGTCCATCATCCAATCCCTAATACCGCTTGGATGTTCTTGCTCTAGTCGCCCGCCCACACGAGCGCCTCTCTCCGCCGTGCCCTCCGCCGGAAAGGAAAGGAAATCCTGACCTTCACCGCCAAAGGTGCTGTCGTCGCGACCATCACGAACTCACTCTCGTCCCATCTCATCCCCATCCTCCGACTCGCCCGCCCTCCTTTGTGCGACCCGAGCCCCGTCTGGACATTCTTTGTTCTGCTTCTGCGTAACGAGTCCACGGAGTCACGACGCGCCCCGCTACATCTGTACCTTTACATGAACCGCTGCTTCTAGCAAACGCTTGGTTACGGTGCTGCGCGCTGTCCTGTCCTACAACATCCGCTTCAAACATCGCTCTAAACCTCCACCACCCGCGCAACTTCTGTCCGCACCTTCCGCGCACTACCTTCAACGACAACAAAAAACCAAACCATGAATCCGAATTATCAATTTTCGGACATGCCCTACGACTCCATGCCCAGCCGCTCGCCTCAGGCGCAGCGAAATGGCTCGCTCCACCGCCAGCCTTCCAGGCCCTTTGACAATGCATACGGCGGCCACCTTCCGTCTGGTCTTTACGCACCCGACGACCACTCGCGCTTCGACCCGAACGGTTATCAGAATCAGATGAGAAATGCCACCATCGGTGGCTATGGCAACACTAGCTATGATATGGGAGGCAACAACTGGAACAACGGCGCATTTGGCCAGAACAACACCCTGAATGGACTTGGAGGTACCGGCTCAAGACGGCCGCAGTCCAAGGGCCGCGCTGGTCTGCCCTCTGTACGTCTCTGAGAAAAAAAAAACGGATGGTCCCATGGAATTCAATACTGACTAGTCTACAGGCCTGGCTTGACCAGCAACAGCCACCCATGCCCAACAACCACTTCATGGGTCTCGGTGGCCTTGGTGGACCGCAAATGCGCCAGGACCCTCACCACTCTGAGGTCGACGAGGAGCTCATTCCTACCGCCATCGTCATCAAGAACATTCCTTTTGCCGTCAAGAAGGAACAGCTTGTCGCGATCATGACTGACATGGGTCTGCCACTCCCATATGCTTTCAACTACCACTTCGACAATGGTGTTTTCCGCGGCTTGGCTTTCGCCAACTTCACCAACGCAGACGAGACGGCGACTGTTATTGACAACATGAACCACTTTGAGCTCAACGGCAGGAAGCTTCGGGTCGAGTATAAGAAGATGCTGCCAGCCGCGGAAAGGGAGCGCATCGAACGCGAGAAGCGTGAGCGCAGGGGCCAACTTGAGGAGCAGCACCGCCCGATGCCTCCTAACCAGCTGCACACGCAAGCGTCCATGTCTTCGCTCAACTCGCGCATCCCGGGCAACTCGCCTTCTCCTGTTTCGGCTCGCGGCATGAAGGCCGCTGCGCCTCCTTTCTTCAACCCGTACGGCAACGAGCAGGCGCCGGTTGCGCCGCAGACGGAGCCCGACGTCGACCTCAACGACCCTCAGGCTCTCCAGCACTACTCTCGTCTGCTCTTGTTCAAGGAGGATACTGGTCGCGATTTGATCGTCTTCCCTTCCACTCTGTCACCGCCTGAGCGTCGCATCGTCCACACTCTTGCACACCACATGGGTCTGGGCCACTCTTCCAAGGGCCAGGCCGACCAGCGTGCTGTTCACGTCTTCAAGGAGACGACGCGCCGTGTCAGCCCTCCCATGCCCCAGATTGCCGCTCTGCAGAACGAGCAGAGGCGCGGTCTTAACCGTGCTGCCACCACGGACTTCAGCGACGTGCGTGCCGGAGGCGACAACTTTTACAACGGCGGCAGTCTTCGCCACCAGGGATCTGGCTACCTCGGAGGATACCAAGACTCCGCAAACCAACTTGGTCCCGGCAGTAACAACCTCCGCGCTGCCAAGTCCTTTGCTGATCTCCGCTCGTACACCCCGTCTCCCGTCCCCTCCACGGCCAGCTTCCCTGCTACCCTTGGAAACAACCCTAGCCGTCTCCAGGAGTACGGCAGAGACAACCAGTCCGGCACGCCCACCATCATGACCCCCACGCCTGGCCTTGGCGACCGCGGTGATGCCTCCTTGATTAACGGTCTTGGTAGCATGAACCTCGGTGGCTCTGGCTTCGGTGGTAGCCCCAGCCGCCTTCGTGGCCTCCCATCCTGGGACCGCGACACTCCTGCTCCCATTGGTAGCAACCGCTCTTTCAGCACCAACTACGAGGAGCGCAGTCTGAGCCGCAATGCTCAACACTCCGGTCCTGAACGCCAGCCTCGCGGTCCGCTTCCCGAGCGCGGTGCAGGTTTCCCTCGCAGACAAAACGGCCACATGGCCCGCAACAGCGACGAGCTCTCCCAGCAGAGCAGCGCTCCCGAAATCACGGTCGAGCACTAATTGCTCCCGTCCAAAAACACAACATGCTCATGATGACGAAGACCGACCTTTGCATAAACCCCCCCGTAACGCTTCGCACGATCCACCTCGAACCCCTATAAAGCATGATTACGAACTCGAACCATCACGAAATGACTAGCATTCGACAACATGAGCAAACGTCAAACGATTACTCGACCGAACGACGAAACGAGAATGACAACAAACCTGCAACTTAGTAGAAGAAGATCGCACCCATCTTGGAGCCCACTGCTCAACTCACCTGCTTGCCGTTCCTCCATTGCTAGACATCGTATTACTCACCATTGTCTGGCCCTGGTCGAACTGTAGATGGAGGACAAGAAAGTCTTAACTGTTTTTAAACCCATCGCGCCTGGCATTCTGTTTTTTTTTTTTTTTGATTGATATTTGTTTTTTTTGTGCCCGGCAGCAACAAACAGCCGGTTCACCCCTTTTTGCATATACGGTGCGCCGCCCTGATTTTCGCCGCGCTCGATTGTCTCTGGGGCTTGGGAAAAGTCGAATCGTCTCTTTTAGGGGACTGTGATTCGTCTGGAGTCAAGGGGAAGGGAAAGGGAGGGAGGCAAGGAGAGAAAGAGTAATATCCGTGATGGCATTGTGTTTAAAAACACATCTCCCCTCTCGATTTTATCTCCCTGGATATTTCCTTGGATCATAATCCTCAAGCGACTTTGCTGCTATTTCTCTCTCCTTTGGATTTGATATCTGAGAGAAGCATGCAAGGGAGCACGGAGGGTGCGAAGAGAGGACTTGGGGGAGGATGAGGCGAGATGTGGAAAATTGCTTTTCTCATCTTGTCACCCCTCCTTTAGCTGGGAGGTGACAGATATAGAAAGAAAGAGATGGTATCGGTTGGGTTCTTTTTTTCCCCAAAGTGTCTTCCGACTCTTATCTCAGCCTGTGTCTAACTCGACATCTCTTGTCTGTCTGTCTTTCTTCCCCTCATCCTCTCTTGATTTGGGAATATTATCGGGGGGGTTGGATTGGATTGGTCTTTTGGCTGTCGGGGTCTTTGTTTTTCTTTTCTTTTCCTTTTGATATTGCGGGTTTTCTTTCATCCTCTTGTTCGATTCTAGCTCTACTGTATTAATGATTGTTTTCTTATAATTGACAATGCCTTGGATTGACTTTTGACTTTGTTGAAATCTTGACATGGCTTTGACTTGACTTGATTTGACTCAACTCGACTTGACATCGGCTCGACTTCCCGACAACTATTCGACTGCTGAGATGAGGCCAACGGTATCTTCTTTATGATTCCGATAATGGCCTGCTTTAACCACTGAGTAGCAAACATTTTGCCATTAGTCGAGTGTTCTTTCCAGAGATCCAGTCTTCATCGTCGTTGAATACTGATATCCATGACCCCAAAGGCGAGAATAAAAAGCAACGGGAACAAAAGAGACGTCCTTCTTCGTTATTGGAAAAGCAATACTGGAATTTTCAGCGCTACCAAAAAACACTTGTCATTCATTCAATAAATTCAAATAAAATTAAAACATCACATCTAAAGCTTAGCCTTGGAGTGCTCACGGTCCAACTGCAACACATCCTTCCTCGTAATGCCATAAGCCTTTGCCATGTCGTCCGTCCTGTTCTTCTGCCACTCGAGCTTGCCGAGCAGCTGCTTGCCGCGCTTGTTCTCGTTCTTGCCCAGCTGCAGCAGGTGCACCTCGTCGGGCCCGTCGACGATGCGCATCGTGCGGCCGTGCGCCCACATGTTGGCCAGCGGCGTGTCCTGGCTGACGCCCGCGCCGCCGTACGCCTGGATCGCGCGGTCGATCACCTCGAGCGCCATGCTCGGCACCTGCACCTTCGCCTCTGCGATCTCCTTGAGCGCGAACTTGGCGTCTTTGCTGTCGATCATCAGGGCCGCGTTCAGCACCGTCAGGCGCGCCGTGTCGATTTCGACGCGCGAGCGGGCGACGCGCTCCAGCATGATGCCGTGCTCGTGCAGTTGCTTGCCGAAGGGGGTCTTGCGCGGGTCGTTGATGCGGGCCAGGAAGTACTCGAGGGCCTTTTCGGCGGCGCCGATGGAGCGCATGGCGTGGTGGATGCGGCCGGGCCCGAGGCGGCCCTGGATGACCTCGAAGCCGCGGCCCTCGCCGAGGACCATGTTGGAGGCGGGCACGCGCACGTTGTTGAAGGTGATGTGGCCGTGGCCGTGCGGGGCGTCGTCGAAGCCGTACACGCTCAGCATGCGGTGGATGGTGATGCCGGGGGTCTCGGCGGGGACGAGGATGACGGACTGCTGCTTGTAGACGGAGGCGTTTTCGGGGTCGCTCTTGCCCATGACGATGTAGATCTTGCAGCGCGGGTCGCCGGCGCCCGACGACCACCACTTGGAGCCGTTCAGGATCCAGTCGTTGCCGTCCTTGCGCATGGTCAGGGCGATGTTGGTGGCGTCGGAGCTGGCGACGTCGGGCTCGGTCATGAGGAAGGCGGATCGGATCTCGCCCTCGAGCAAGGGCTTGAGCCACTTGTCCTTGTGCTCCTGTGTGCCGTACTTGGCGAACACCTCCATGTTGCCTGTGTCGGGGGCGGCGCAGTTGGTGGCCTCGGATGCGGACAAGCTCTTGCCCAGGTACTCTGCCATCAGGCCGTATTCGAGGTTGGAGAAGCCGGCGCCTTCCTTGAAGTGGTTCTTGGGCAGGAACATGTTCCACAGGCCAAGGGCCCGGGCCTTCTTCTTCAGCTCTTCCATGATGGACGGGTGGGCGCTGAAGCGGTTGACGACGCCCTCGCCAATCTGCTGGCTTATGAGGGCGTCGGCGGGGATGCATTCTTCTTCGACGAACCTCTCGACCTGGTTGGGAGTGTATCAGCATGTTGATCGAGTTGTGGTGCCTCGACGCCCTTCACTTACAATGTCCAATGTCTTCTTGGCCCGATCACTGACATGGCCACGAGCGATCATGGGGATCTTCTCGCTGGCTCTCTGCTGACCCTTTGAGCCCACGAGCAGCTCCTCGGAGGCCTGCTCCTTCTGGGCGTTGATGTTATAAGGGACAGACATGTTTGATGTGTGATGTGTTTTGATGTGGAAGGATCAATGATCAATGTCAATGAGCGAAAGTGACAGACCTCGTGTGACGAGAGGATAGCATCATATAAGTGTAGAGGCAGGAGGCGTCTCTGAGTATATAGGCATTAGGCGGCCTCCACGTCCCCCATCTCCAGGATTACATCTCCAGCCGAGGTGTAACTTGCACTCTCAGCATCGCTCTTACCCCAGCCTCGGTGTGCTTAGCCGACCGAAAATAGAAGGTACGGCGGGAAGTGAATGCGAGCAGTATGGCCGAGGCAGCGAGGTTGGGCGCATTTTGGGAGCAAGTGAAAGACGTGACAGACATGAGATCCCTCTTGAAAGTGCCCGGTATGCTTATAGACACGATTTTCCAGTATATCGACATGCCAAACATCACGTGATTCGGCATTCACTCTGTGAGGTGAGGTTACGTCAACACTCTTCCCTCCGCAATCGCGCCGTTTGAAGCTCACAGACGTCTCTTGGCAATGTACGGCAGCCATATCCATCGTCAACCTAGCAGAATAAAAGAATATCCGAAACTAAAAGGTCTAGAAAGAAACCTCACCATCATGTCCGGAGCCAGAACGCATGGCAGTCTCAACGACGCAGAGGTCGAGGGAGCAGCCTGGGCAGCAGGTCGCGGCGCAGTCGTCGGCGCAGCAAAAGTACGTACGATCCCGAGCTCTGTTTCGAGTTGGAAAAGATCAAACGATTCGATAAAAAAGATCGCGAGGATCCGAAAAGTCCAACGTCCAAAGATTGAAAGAAACCCAACTTATTAACACATACCCAACAACCAGTGGGGAATCTTCTCCGCCGTAGCAGGTCTCGCAGCCTTCCAATTCAGCCCTCTATACCGCGGCTTGACCTTTCAGTTCAAAGTGTAAGTCAAGTCCCAAAATGTCGTTAACGAAATGTTTATTACGAAAGAATCACATCGGGCGTAAACCCCAATGCCCAAACTGAGACTGACTAACTCTCTCTTAAAACCAGCTTCCTGCAAATGTCCGGCATGACCTTCGGCAGCATCGTCGAAGCCGACCGCCGCCTGCGCCTACACGGCGCCTGGCAGAGGCAGCACAAGAAGAACCTGCGAGACGCCGAAGTCTGGAAGCGGTACGAGCAGGAGTATGAGCTGGTCAGCGGTAAGAACCAGGCTGCTGCTCAGGCCGGCCAGCCGCAGCAACATCAGAGTAGTGGGAGTGCTGTCGTGAGCGGGGAGAAGGAATGATGTGTTGCGAATTCTTCGATTGTTGGTGTTGGTCTGAAGCGGAATCTGTGTAGTATTATTGGAGTTGTAAGAGAAAAAGCGAGAGGCGGAGTTTAGGGTGTTTTGTATCTTATGGCATTGTTTTTGTTTTTGTTTCTCTCGGAACTGACTGTATCGGGGTTGGGAAGTGAAGACTGGATGTCATGTTATGAGTTTTTATTTTGGATTTGTGTTTTGGAAGGTGCAAGTGATTTGTATGTACAGTACAGCGATGTCTCTGTCCTCACTTTCCCACCCTCATCCAACCCAGTTGCTTTCTGCATGGAAAGGTATGATTACACAGTGGGGGAGGCGTAAAGTCAAATGACAAACAAAAATGGACATAGCAATGAGCGCTATACAGTTGATTGCAAGCACAACGCTGATGCAGAAAATAGAAAAAAGAAGGCTGGCTTACACAAGAAAAGAAGTAGAAGAACCACACCATGACGAAATGAAAAAAAAGTAGGAGGCAAAGGCCTCATCACGAGTCATCCACCAGCTTCCTCGCGTCGTGGGCTCTCTTGGCTTCACGCTCAAGAACATCGAGATCGCCACTCATCTCGCACATGCCGTGGAAAACACCATCGGCCTTGCTGATGAGGTCGAAAGGATCGCCGAACTCGACGATCTCGCCCTTGTCCAGGACGAGGACCTTGTCGTAGTCGATGATGGTCTGCAAGCGATGTGCGATGGTGAGGGTGGTGTTCTTGATCTCGCGGATGGTGTCTTGGATCCTCGCGTCGGTGGCGTAGTCGATGGAAGCAGTGGCTTCGTCCATGAGCAGAACCTTGGGTGCTTTAAGGAGAGCGCGAGCGAGGCAGAGAAGTTGGCGCTGACCTTGAGAAAGGTTGGAGCCGGACTCGGCGACGGTTGATGACAGGTTGCGGAAGATGTTCTTGTTTTCCATGGCAGATGTATCGGTGATCGATGCGGCGGCTGTCGTTGAGGAGGCGGGTGAGTTCTTGTCGTTCTTACGAAGTGTCTGGACAGGAGTCTCCGGTCGGGAATTGGCCGCTGATGGTCCGCTGACGAGTTGAACTCCACGAAGAGCAGTGAAGATCTCCTCGTCAGTGAACAGACCGAAGGGATCAAGGTTGGTTCTGAGTGTACCTGTGAACAGAGTCGGGTCTTGCGGCACCATCACGATGTTCTCTC
>Ga0265797_10001253_pt1 | contig 44853 bp, 49 predicted proteins | sample P2T30metagenome_FD_192433 | JGI IMG/M metagenome (GOLD analysis project Ga0265797, IMG submission 192433) | Plant litter microbial communities from East Loma Ridge, Irvine, California - P2 T30 | ecosystem: Environmental > Terrestrial > Plant litter > Unclassified | place: USA: California...
CTTAGATTTATTCTAGGGTAGGTAACCTTAGGCAAATAGTAAACTAACGTTAACTATCTAACATTATTAAGTCTTGCTTATAGCCTAGTAGTCAAAGATATAGAGTAACCTATCTCCTAACGTATAGTTAAGTTAACTTAATTAGTTAATCTAGTTTAAAAAAGCTTACTAGCCCTTAGCTAGGAGGAACCTAAAGAACCTAGGTATTTACTTATTTTATATAGCCCCCATTTTGTGTAGCACCCTTTAAGTTATTATTGTATTCTTTATAAGTTAAGTTAGTTAGTTAGTTGTTGAGATAACAGTGCCAAGAAAGAGCGTTTTTTAGTGCAAGAAGAACTGTCCGACGTGATGGTGGAATACGCTACAGAGAAATGCAACAGAATTACAATACGAGAAGTGGTACGATTTCCTCTCTCGATACGCGTGCGTGGAAGTCATGACGGTTTCGCCAATCCACAAGGGTCATGTCTTGGAAGGGTGCACTCACGACTGATTGGAAAGTGAGGCGAAAAGTGGCTTACGCGCGTGGCTGTGGCGGCGTTATTGCTGGGTCCGGGGGGCGACGGGCTGGATGCGGAACCGCGGGCGCTGATTTTCGAGGGGGTGGAGTCGTGTTGAGATTTGCTTTTTTTGGAAGTAGGGATTTCCCCTGGCGAAGTGCACTGGTCTGGTGGAATCGTGACGAAATGACCGGGAGTGGCATGCTTTGAGCGGCGACTTGCAACGTTGGGTACCTGGATTATTGGGGCGATGGGCTTGTCTGCAGGGTCGCTGCAATGTGCAGATCTTCCTGCGAACGGCCCTTTGCCTTGGTAGCGTATTGGATTCGTTTTCCACATGTCCATATCCATGTAGATATGTAGACAGCACAACTGCATGCTGACCATCTGCGGCGCATACCGTCTTCCTCTACCATCCAGACTCGGTCCCTTTAACCCGCACTATCCTACCTAGGTACACTACACAACGCAAGCATTCTCCGGTCTTGTTTGATTGCAAGGTTACAACCGCTTTGCAGTTGTATACATGAGTGACAACAATATATGTGAGCTGTCCAACGGTCAGAGTAGATACTTGCATTGTCAGAAGTATACAAGATCGTATGGACTAAGCCATAGATACCGGCGTGCACCTAGCCCGATGCCCACCTCATTCTGAATCTAATAAGTTAGACAAGCTTTTGCATCTCGCCTTGATTTCGTTGCGCTTACGCATCTGAGGTCTGCCTCACTAATCGCAAGCACTGGCTCACACATCGTGTAGAGCATGGTAACGGGCAACCCATGCTTGAAAAATTGCAATAGCAAGATCAAGGAATTCAAGCTTAGCACAGAGTTCATCAAGAGATGAGCGCCCGTGACAGTGTTCGAAGCTTGATTTTGGACGTGTTGCGTCGGCTTCTCCCCTGCGCTCCATGTAAAGCCGTTAACCCAATGAAAGATGCGAATGCAATCATGGAAGGGGCACTAGCAGCACGTTGTACTGTCTCTAAGCTTCCTGCAGAAGCACTGCTGCCGTGTGGCCGCAATTTCGTTGCTGCACATGTACTCAAAGCCACTGGCGGTAAAGGTGCGCTTCGTTACCCTTTTGTGGTGAGAAACACTGAATTGAGTAGTACCATCCGACTGTCGGATCGTGAGTATCGGTAGAGACATCGCATGCTCAATGCTGGCCAACGAGCCGACTCGATCCTACATCGGTCCGACTCGTGGCCGAGCTCAGGTATACCTTCGTAGCACCCCCGTTCATAGATCAAGCAATCACAATACCAAGTCACAGAAGAACCTCGTTGTTGTTATCCACCCGTACGATCGTACAAGGCCTACCAACACCAACACTATTTTCTTCCAGATCCTAGATCATCAATGCGTTTCGATTGGAATCTTTGGCTGTCTAGTGGCAACTGAGACATTTCACAGCCTGTGCAAGGTCTCAATGGTCGACTTTGTGGCACTATGGTACTCATACAGGCCTGCTGAACGTGGGCAACGTTTCGAAGCACAGCTTCAAGTCAGAAGTAGCGTCAACTATTACCAAGAGTTACTTTCTTAACTCGCCCATTCATCAAACCGTTGGCTCGAGCAAAGACCTTCACGCGGAATCCTTGGTCATGCTCGATCATTCCTTACGAAGGGTCAATCACTCAAGGCCTGACAGCGAATATACTGACAACCTTAGCGCTTGTTGCATAGCAGACCCATTATCAGTCATCGAGGAGTAAACACAGTATGCTCGGTTTCAATTTGTTGGAGCCCGTGAGCAATTCGCCTACAGTCTGGTACGGCATTTCGTGCGGAGACAGGCCTAACGTGCCAAGTGCGAAGAGCTTGGAGAAGAATGGTAGTACTGGACAAAATGCAGGATGTGGCTGGGATATTCACGGGTGGCTGGTGCCACCGTCATCGACCCTCCAATACCCAATGCCGTTAGCGAGAATCAGAAACATCACAATCTCGCGTTGTGGTCGGATCTTGACATTGATATCTCCAAGCATTCGATCTTGTCATCGCTCGTGTTCCACTCGAGCTTTACCAATCTGTAGCAACGCCACAACATTTCACGACGCGCATTTTGAGACCAAGGACTCCAGCCACAACACAACTACACACCATGCCTCCCAAGAAACGCAAAGCCATGGAATCTGCATCCACAGGGCCAAGCAAGCGTGCCACTCGTTCATCGACCAGAGCTCGCGTCCCAGCCGTCCAAACACCATCCACGGAATCATCCGAGGCCGCAGCAGAAGATGTAGAAATTGCAAAATTCAAGTCCAAAACATCTGGATTCAAAAGCACGAAAGCTCTCTCAAGCGCCACCAGCAAAACCGGCGCCACGAAGAAGTCTACAGCCAACACGGAAGTCGACGAAACGTCAAAACGCAATAACGTCGAGTCCTTGACTATTGAATCTGATCTCGTCAAGAAGCCGATACTATGCGAAGTGCACAAGACACCCATATCTTCAACGCAGCCTACTATGATCCTCACGCACGGCGCGAGTGGTACGCTCTCAGCAGCTGCGGTCGTCAACTTCTGCGCTGGTTTCTCTGAGTCGCGTTCTGTGCTTGCATTCCAAGGCTCCATGAACTTGGCTTCTCGCGTCAAAGGCTTCCACGCGTGCATTGAGCATCTCAAGGAAGGAAGTGAGAAAAAGACTTTGGTACTAGGTGGACGTAGCATGGGCGCCCGAGCGGCTGTCATGGCCACGACCAAAGTTCTAGAAGTGGACGAGGATGCGAAGATCCAGCTCATTCTTGTCTCGTATCCGCTCAAAGGCCCGAAGGAAGATTTGCGCGATGAGATTCTGCTTGCGCTACGTACTGTGGTCAGCGTGCTGTTTGTTACTGGAGATAGGGACGCGATGTGTCCGCTAGACACGCTGAATAATGTAAGGAGTAAGATGGAAGCAAAGAGCCAGCTCGTGGTAGTGAGAGGAGCAGACCATGGCATGCATACCAAGCCTGCTAGCGCGGAGAAGGACGTAGGAGTAGAAACAGGAAGACTAGCAGCATCGTGGCTAGCAGGAAACGTGCAGGAAGAAGTGTCATACATAGGCGACGAAACATGAGCCTGTCTACCTTCGCAATGCTTGAACCCCTCAAACGCCATCCTCATACCCACCCTCAAATGCCCTCAACTCCTCAACGCCGCCCAAATCAACGACTTTTGAACACCCCGAAGACATACAGCCCCCACTCAACCCCTCTCCATCACCACACCCTCATCCTCCCACCCCTCATCCCCATCCAGCACACTCGCAAACTCAGTCGCCAGCGCCAATTCGTCGTTCGCGGTCAAAACACCTTGAATGTCCGCCGAAGCGATCTCTTCGTAGACGGCAGTAATGCCGGTGATTCGGCACGCGCGCGCAACACTAGCCATCATTACGAGGCCCAGCATGGCGAACGGGCCAACCGCGATGAGCTGCGAGAACTGGCTTCAGAAGCGTCAGTGACTACTCAATTCAAGGCAAGACAAGGCGATTTACTCACTAGTACCACATATGCACACACCCGTCATCCCAGTACCTCAGCCTCGCTTCGACATCGTCTTCCTTCTTCTTGCCCTTGGTCTCGAGATCGTGCAGAAGCAGGCCGATCTGCTTGCGGAACGCAGCCAGCGATTTCCACCAGTGGGAGCGGCGGTGCTGGTTCTTGTTGCGGATGAAGATCTTGTTCAGCAGCTCTTGGATGTCGCGTAGCTTGGCGATGTCGTTGGCTTGTGCGGCGAGGAGAGCGGCGGCCGTGACGTTTGATGGTGCCATGGTGTTGGTGTTGGCGTTGGTGTTGATGGCCATTGTGGGCGTGGATGTGACTTTTTGAAGTAGACGGTGCGCTGTGGGCTGCCGCGTGTGTTGTGCGAAAGAGGACTGGTAAATGGTATGTAGTGATCCGTTCCGTTTCAACGATGCTGGTCTCCCGGTTCGTGGTCGGGCGGAAGCGTGGCGATGTGCGTGTGCGTAGGAGTGTGGTGCATCGCAAGTCCAATCCAGAAAAGTTTTTTCTTTATCACCGCACGGCGCGACAGCTTTAAGGGACGGTGAAGAGGAGCGGAATTTTGCGGTGAAGATGAGGCACAAGAGGGAAGGTAATAAGGCTTCTGCGAACGTGCCCAACGGCCAAAGCTCAAACGAAATAAATCTAGCTTAATCTAGATATACCGCACGTGTCCGAGCCCTGATATCCTCAAGCGGCGCAGTCCTATGAAGGCAGCTGGTTGGGCGCATATATACTCTTGATTGCAGTTCCCAGGCCCGTGTCAGACTTTTTAAGCAGCGGTGTGGACAAGGGCTATGCGCAATACGAAGGATATAGTAGTACCCAAGGCTCCTCGTCATTCCATGTGTTCCAGATACAAAGATCTCGTGAAGTGGTGTTTGAGGTGAGAACTGGCCGATATTGTGTGACGAGATATATGCAGTGAGCCTACGGTGGGAAGGCGGAGGTGCGGATGATCTAGTATGGGGTGGCACAGCGTTTTCAGCTTTCGTATAGCTCAAGGAAGGAAGTGTAGCTATCCTCTGCCGCGAATAGATGTCGGTAGATGTTTTTGGCCCAGGCGCTTTGCTGTCCAAGACTAGGCCTCGTGGTGTGGATACCTTAGGGCTGTCAGAAGAATTTGAGCACCCATCCAAAACTTTGCCATCTTGTCGTGCAAGCCATTTCTACAGTCCTTGAGATACTCGAAAGCCCTGCATATAGTACTGGATTCGCCGAGTCTCGCTGTCTCGTTACTTGAGTACGATAAAGGCCGAGTCTGCTGATTTGGTGTTGCGGAGTAGCTGGTAGCCTTCCGCAGCCCCTCGTCTGGTGCGGCTCGTTGCTTAATTCTCCGTGGGGTAGCTTTTGTTACCACCACTATTTCTGCCACACCACCACCATGATTTTCGACACCAGCCTGGGGATACTCAGCTGCCCAAGAGATACACAGCTAGCTCGTATGACGACGATGGAGATGACATGACCTCCTTCGAGCAGACCCTGATTCGATTCACACGCTAGGAGATTTTAGCTCTCTTCCGCGGCAGACGACGATCCCTTCGCCAGCTCACAACACCAGTCAACTAGGGTGCGGCGGATGCGAGTGGCTTGTTCTGGTCAACCTCGCCTTGCCTGTGGCAGCGTCGACCCGTAAGAGGTCGTACTTGCTTCCGGGCTGCAAGATGGCTGCCAGATCCAGATTCATCGATGCCGCCTTCCGTGCGCACGACCAGTCGCATCCATCGCGACAGGAGGACAGTCAGACACTTATCATTGAGGGCCTATAGGGAACCTCCGACGACTCGAAGTACGTCTGCCGGCGACGTTTTCTGCTTCACGGCCTCGAGATGCACCCCCGAGCCCCCCGAATGGCACAGACCACCACAACCAACGCAGATGGACGAAGACTTTGGCAGCACCTGAGGCTCGGACTCACAGACTGACGCTCTAGGTCGGCGGCGCAATGCCTGCATACACTCCGCATCGAAAGCCCAATGTCGTACGGAGAAAGCGGGGAACAGCAAGTACCCGGCCGCGACGCACACAACACCCCCTCGATGCCTCGAACCGGCCGAAGACGACAACAGCAACAACGACGAATAGGAGCAGTCGAAGACACTCCCGCTCCCGCAACACTGCTGCAAGACACCAAAAGCGAACACCTTTAAGGCGACCAATTGACGGGAGGATGCATCGCGGATGCGGCGGCGGATCACAAAGACACCATAATCTCAGCCTCGTACAGCCTGGCGACGACGACCAAGGGCGGCAAGCCTTGCACCTTGTACGGTGTACCAGAAGACCGGATATCATTGTAAGATGGCCCATCTCAGAAGCATTGCGCTTGTCCCCAGCCGCTTGTTGTGTTGCGGCGGCGGTGGCGGCAATGTATCGTGCAGACCAGCTTCTCACAGCGAGCGCAGTCGAAGACAAGGGAGGGCGACGACCTGATGCTCTTCTTGACTGATGGTGCCAACACTCTGGAAGCAAGAGCTGCATATGGTGCGCTCGTTTGAGGAGCTAGATGACCATTGTAATCTCCGCATCGAACGCTCCGGAGACGACAGGGCGACGAGATGTTGCAGCAGAGTGAAACAGGACATTGACGGCTTGATCGCCTCAGGAGAGTAAGAGGCCGACGACCTGACGCTCCTTGCATGATATATCGATGCACTGCGAAACAGCTGAATACGATGCACTGGTTTGAGGAGCCAGATCATCATTGCCATCTCAGCGTCGTACACTCCGGAGAAGACAGGGCGACGAGATGTTTCAGGGTAGAGCCAGGACACTGAAGGAATTGATCGCTTCCAGAGAGTGTTGCTTACAGCTGAACCTCGGTGGCGACAGGAGCTTATGCGCAAGGATCTCTCATAGCAAGCGCGACCGACGACGAGAGAGGGCGACGGGCTGACGCTCCATTCAGAGGGCATCGATACACTGCAAGACAGCCGAGTATGTTGCACTGGCTTGAGGACTCAGATCACCGATCCAAATCATCCTTGTAATTCCGACATGGCACACTCTGGAGACAACAAAGCGACGAGATGTTGCAGAACAGAGCCCGGACACCGACGACGTAAAGTACCCTTTGTTGTTGCAGAAGAGTCTTTCACACGGCTGAACTTGGGCGGCGACACGACGTTATGTGCACGCCAGCTTGTCAAGACGGACAAACACTGTCGACAGTTGGGTTGGACGACTGCTTCCTTTCGCTCTACGTTCTTGCCACGTACTCTGCGATGTCGAAGCACGGAACCGAGCTCGATGATAGGCTTGTGCAATGGGACGAGACGACGTTCCATGAGGAGTTCGGAAAAACTGCACCTCAAAGGAGCAGACAAATCGCGCCCGAAAGGAGACTTGTGCAGCTCAGGAAAGTCGGTGCCGACGTTGAGTAGACTGAGACGACGCTCCATGATATTGCCGAAGTTGCTTGACAATAGACTTGTGCAGCTCAGGAGCGTCAGCGCCAGCGTTGGAGTAGACCGAGACGGTTTTCCATGGAGCCACATGAGATTGTCGAAGTTGGGCATGGCAATCGCGTCTTGTCCGATGGCGTCAGAGCTCTGGAAGCAAGACAGCTCAGCACAGTGGCATCATCGAAGAGGCCGATAGAGGGGACGTCATGCACATCAGGATTGTAGTCTGTCTCTGCACGCGCTTGGTAACTCCCGTATGCTCTACCATTCGGATCGAGACCAAGTACTACGCTCGCAAGTGATTTGGGATAACTTTGTGCATGCTGCACCTTCTGAGTCGCAATGAGGCCAGACACGACGCCTGAACGCAAGAGCACACGAGTCGCTGGAGATGTGGAGATTTACCATCGCACCGCCTGCCCGATGTGTGCTAGAACAATGTAAGACAGCAATGCGGAGGGCGTTGAAGCTTGGTAGTCGATCAAGACGCACGACTCAAGAGTTCATGCGTTAGCTGCATGTCGGCAGAAGAGAAAGAGCAGGGAATCAGGCGGGAACGACGAGCGTCAATGATCTTCCTGCCGCGTTGCTCGAATCGCGAACCGTCTTTGCCATTTGGAGCAAGTTCTGCGTTCTTCGCTTCGTGAGTCGTGCTGCTGCAAGGCATGGTTTGATCGCCGATGCACGACAGAACCGTTGTACCAGGAAGCGCTTCCTTCGTTCTCTTCGCGTGGCAAGAACGTGGCAGCGGATCCTTCATGGATCTTTTCGAAGCATGACGCCTGGTTCGCGCTCGTCCGTATCTCTGGCGCTCAGGTCCCTCTTCTCCCTGACGTTATCGTTCGCTCTTGGTCCCAGGGGTCGAGTTGGTGAGGACGGCACGGGGTTGCGGAGCTAGCGCAAGCGAACTTTTCTACCGGGGTTGGAACACCACTTCATCCCATCTTTTGCTTTCGTCGTCTGCGAACATTGTTTCTTCTTCGCCCGTTGTCGTTGGGGAGTCCACCGGTTTCTTGTCTTGCGGGCTGTCGAGCTGGCTTAAGAGTGTGCGGTCGACGAAAAATGCCACCGAGAAGGCGGCGGGTCCGAGTTTCCTCGGGGAGCGGGCGCTCACAACCAGTCGCGGCAGGCCCAGCCCTATTGAAGAAGATACGTTAGCATGGCCAAGAAGGAGTACATGGAGTTGCTTTCAAGCCGCCTGGACGCGCGATGTCAATGTCGCTCTGGGAGTCACTTACGCGGTCCTGGAAGTAGCCCTTCAAGCCACAGTTCACACCACCATCTCCTCCGCGGCCTCCCTTGTCGTCGTCGTCGCCGCCGCCGCCCATGTTCTCGTCGTCGCCCTCGTCGGGGTCCTCCACGGCGGTCGGGTCGAACATCATGACGTACACGTGCGCCCGAATGAACCAGAGCTCGTAGTAGGCGTATGCCACCTCGAGCCACCCGAGCACGCTGCGCAGCCAGACCCAGGCAAGCACGTAGTGAACGGTGTTCACCACACCCTCCTGGTCCTCCTGGTCCTCCAGGGCCACGATCAGAGTCAGGACGTCACGCCTGTTCTGATCGATCACCTGCATGTACCAGTCGGTGTAGCGGACCGCCCACCACGCGAATGCGAGGACGGCAGGAGAAGACAGGTTGTTGTTGTTTTTGTTTTTGTTGTTTTTGTTTTTGTTGTTTTTGTTTTTGTTGTTTTTGTTTTTGTTGTTTTTGTTTTTGTTGTTTTTGTTTTTGTTGTTTTTGTTTTTGTTTTTGTTTTTGTTTTTGTTGTTGTTTTTGTTTTTGTTTTTGTTGTTGTAGTTGTTGATGTTGTTGTTGTTGTTGTTGATGGTGTGTTGCAATCGTCTCGTGGTGCTCTTAAGCTGTGAAGATGATGCCAAAAGTGGGTGGTGACGGTCTCGGTGCTGGTTGAATTTGCAGTTATACAACACCACGGCGACGAGCTCCCCCAGCCCGTGCGCGCCACGCACTGGCAACATCACTACTGGCCGTATGCGCTGCTGCATGTTAGAGGGCACGGGGAGGAGCATTTCTGTTTAAGCATGTGGTCTCTTCGCGAGAAAAGGCATTAAGGCTGCTTGGACATGAAGGGGCTATTGCGGAGGATGTAGAGGGAGATGATCTCGCAGCCGCAGTCATTCTGGCACCGCCGTTGATGTCTTCAACTTCGTGCTTGCTCTACTAGGCTTTCAGAAGGAGTTCCACCGCTGCTCTCAGTCAAAGAGACGCAGCAAACTTGTCTGTCACTGCGAAACAAGCAGATGCCGCAACTGCGAGTACGCCTTGGGTGCCTCCTGTATGCCCCCAACACCGCATGCTCTAGCCATCTGCTGCGCAGACAGCGCTGTATAGACCCAGCTCTCCCGTCCACGAGTCGCCCGCCCTGCCTTTGTGTGTACAGTCCTCCGCGCTGCCCGCAGACTCTCGTTCTATGGTTGCCCGGCGGCTCGAAATGGGCTCGTTGCGTGCTTCGGAGCAGCGTCTAGGGTATCTACAAAGGTCGAGGCGGTTTTGAACAGCCATACGAGCATCTGCTGTAGTCGTCAGGCATGAATGTGGTGTCGTGGTTGTGCGGCGCGCAAGCCTCATGCTGGTCGAATTGCAACACCACAGCCGGCATCGTGAATGTCGGGGGTCCGAGCGCCGCAGTGCGAAGAAGCATGCTCTCGCCGCACTCATTCTACGAGCGTCAGGAGAGGCCCGGAGTCCGGTATATTGTTGCAGAGGTCGCCAGCGACTTGCGCGCATCTTCAGAAGGTCTGCAGGTTCCCTGGGAGACAGTAGTCATTCTGCACTTGAGCCTGCGAAGGGCACGAATGCCCAAGGCCCAGCGACATGCGTAGACTCAGGGCATAGACGTGCAGCTCTGAGCAAGATGCCATGTCCAGGCTCCTCGACGTCGATCCCTTAAACTGCTGCTCTCGCGTGCCCGTCCTGTCCTATTCCCCAGCACACACAGTGTTTACGTTTTCCAACTCGCCCCGCTTCACCCCCGCACACACAGTCTGCAAAGCCTTCACCCTCTCGCCATTGCGTCCGACCAAACTCAGCAAACTCCTGATGCTTGAGTTCCAAAAAGGTACTATATATCTGGTATAATTTCTCGGCATCATCGCCAGCGGCCATGGCCGCTCCATGGTCGCTGGGTGCCTTTGTTAAGAATGTCGGCTAATGTCTTTCTTTACAGCAGGTTCATAAGTCCTGGTTCGAGTCCAGGCAAGCGCAGACTGTAATGTAGGACCTGTAGTGTAAGACGCTTTCTTTTTGGCAATTTTTTATGGTACAATTTTTCTTTTTGCCGCCACGTTTTTCCTGCTATGTCAATCTGAGAGAAGGCGCCGGTAATTACAAGGTTTATGCAAGCGATAGTCGGATTTTTTTGGGCATTTCTACAGGTCTTGCGAGGCGTAGAAACGATGCAAATGTCTGGATATGATGAGGAAACGTCTGGTTGCTCCATGGCGATTTTGGCATGCGTCTTCCAAGCTACATATCTTCGTTTTATTTGGGATGCATCTGAGGGCTTCCATATTGGAGTCGAACGACTACATCAGCTCTACAGGTAGATCGAGCATCCCGCAGAATATCCGGATCTTCTCCTGAATACACGATTGAGAAGCCTGCGAAGTCAGAAAGGAGATGGAAGAACGCCATCCAGTTCTCGAGTCGAGTGGTTCCGCTATTTCAAATCGAAGCTGCTCGCCGAACGGACGACTATACCACGTCAACATACAGCAAACTCAGCACAAAAGCCAGAATGGAAGCTCCTCGCGAAACGGACAGGAAAGATGCAGTGATGCACCAGGATCAAGGACGATGATTGCGGCAAATGCCACTCCGAAGAACTATCATTCCACTTCCAATCCGGAAGTAGCATGGTCCATTACTTAACTCACGAAATCCTCAGCCGTTGAGTATTTGCACAACATTTTGCTGCCACCGCATACACGCTGTAATTACTGAAAGCCTTGTCGGTCTCCAGGCCTCGAGCTGATGAATGCCACGGAGGATGCGTAACTTCCCGGATTGATCGACAATTCTCAGCATCCTTCGCGGTAACATTCGAAAGCTTCTGGAGCCCAGCGAGGTTATCGAGAGCTCCGTTGGAGCATCTGTTCGGTGCTTCCATCCAACCTTTTGGAAACTTCCTCGCTGCGTCAGAGGTTCATCACGGTACACCGAATTGGCGTCGAGTCGCGCGCACTGGCAATCCTCAATGTACACAGAATCACTCACGCCGACGATATGGTATTTGCTTGCTGGACACAACCTGCAGTTACCTCCACGACTACGAACATATCATCATCTACTGGCGTTCCCAAAATGAGCCTCATCGACGCAACCACGCACGAGTTCAAAAGGCGATCAATCGAGGTAGGAAGCCCAGCAGTCATCAGCACCAAAGCATGTCACAAAGCAAGATGGGGAAGAAGGTGACGAGCAAAGCTCTTGATTGCTACAACACGAAGATTGTGTACTATATGTTAGACCACCAGAGACCGAGTCTTGCATCCATCCATAAATCCTTCAGAGATCATCAATCTGCGACACCGACAGTCGAACCCAGTTCCATCCGAAAAGTGTGCACACTGTAAAAGGTGCCACTAGCTATACCCACCGAAAGTCTTATCGAAAAGCCCTGCTGGACAAAGACAGAAAGCAAAGAACGAAAACATATCTGCAAAGCGGAGTTCGAACATGTCGAAACGATCGATGGCGACGACGTTCGAAGCGAGGTGTAGGAGCAAGGCTCTTACATGAAGACTTTACCGCCGAAGGCAGCCTTAGCACCGATGGAGTGATCGAAGAGCGGGCTGCTGCCAGGGCCGCGCATGGGTCCGGTACGACCGGGAGTAGTCATGATACCAGTGGCCGGGTTGTAGCCGTAAGTAGGATTGCCGACGACAGCGCGACCAGGAGACACCTGAGGATAGCCATGAGAGGAGCTACCGAGGGCAGTAGGCTGACCGAAGGTGTGGACCGGACCGCCGATGACTCCGTGGTTGGCAGGCATCGAGCCAGGGCTAGCAGATGACTGCTCAGCGAAGTACTGAGAGATGTGGCTCATGGGGATGTAGTCGAAGGGGATGCAGCCGTTGCTACCCTGGCCGTAGAGGGAGGAGTACCACATCTCGATCTCACGCTTGGTGGAGTTGTCGAGGCCCGAGAACGGAACGGGAGCAGCGCGCTGGCGGGCGTAGTGCATGGCAGCCTGGAGCATGTCGCGAGGAGTGCCACGGTCGTAGGCACTAGGGCGGTTGCGGTGCTCAGTGGTCGACGAGAAGCCGTGGGGCGGGAAGAGTCCGATGGTGCGAGCGCTGTCCATGGAACGCTGGAGCTTAGACAGGTTATCAGGACGAGGGAAGGCCTGCTCGATACCAGCAGAGCGAAGCTTGCCGGTCAGCTCAGCATCCGCGAAGGTGAGGAAAAGACGAGGACGGCAGAACGGAGTCTCTTGCATGACCGATGAGTTGCGGAACTTCTGGATGAGCGCCTCACGACCCTGGATGGTGGCGTAGGAGATTTCAGCAGCCTTGGTGGAACGGTAGCCGACCCAGCAACGACGCTCGATCTTGTCCAGGAGTGCGATCATGCCGTGCACATCGGAGAAGTTGATGAAGGCGTAGCCAACATTGCAGGCGGACTTGAAGTCGATGCGAAGGTACACGAAGTCATAGGCTCCGAAGCAGGCATCGTCGAGGATAGTTTTGAGGGCCATCTACAAGAATGATTAGTGGAAGATGGAAGAAGTGGTTGAGATGACATACCCAGTCAAGCTTGTTGGGGATGTTGCGAAGCATGACGGTGGTGCGAACATCGTTGCCATCGAGGATGCGCTCACGACGGACACGGTTGTGCTGGTCTGCGGGGTGGCGGTGGTACGGATCCATTGGAGGCATCGCAGTACCGAGAGCTGGACGGAAGCCGACGAGGCGACCCTGGTCGTCCATGCGAGGCTTGATGCGATGAGGAGAGTTGATGGCGCGCTCGCCGGTGTACAAGGCAGGCTTTGCGGTGAACCACTGGAAGGACTTCTGGAAGGAAGTCATGGTTAGACTCGACAAGATCATGGGGTGCTCGTCGCTTACCTCATGATCAACGCCCCAGATGGGATCGGTAGTCAAGCTCGCGACAGCACGGTTGGCGGCATCGATGGAGTAGAACTCAACGCGGAACGTGAGCTCCATGGTGTTGTCGTAGGTGGCGATGTGGACGACAGTGCGGACCGGACCGAAGGTCTCACAGACGCGCTGAGCGGCGACCTGGACTGTGTTGTACGCGTTCGAGGTGAAGGACCAAGTGGCATGATCTGGGTTCGGGTCGACCTTGATGGAGATCTCGATTTGACCCTCGAATTCGTCGAGCTGGGCAATGTCCTGGGCCTTGGCAACGGCGTAGGCGTAACCGGTGGTGCAGTCGACGATGAAGCCATGCTGCTCCAGGAGGTCCTTGGCTTCAGCAGCGTCGCGAAGGTCATCGAAGCGAAGCATGACACCGTGGGCGTAGAACGGGACGCTGGTCGAGAAGCAAGCGTACTTGGAGACGGTCAGCAAGGTCAAGCACACATGGAGCCAGTGGTACTTACGAGCTTCATCTGATGCTGGACACTGAACATCTCGTGCTCCTGGTCATGGCCGGCGACGGTGCCATCCGGAAGCTGAGCGATCTTCATGTAGCGCGAGACCGAAGACGCATCACCCTCAGCGACCTCGTCGGTGAAGGCACCAGGGATGTAAGCAGCAGGAGCCGGAAGGATGCTGATGCTGGACTTGTCGAAGTTGATACCGATGCCGACATTCTTGCCAGAGCCAACGACGGTGTGGATGCTGCTCTTGGCGCTGCGGTGCTTGTCGTTGCGAGTGAGCTCAGGTGAGTAGAGAGTCGGGTCGGTGCCAGCGAAAGGGCTCGAGGCAGGTGCGCGACCGTTGGACGACTGAGGCGAGTGCTGCTGTGACATGTTGGGAGACATGGTGAACGATGGTGACAGTAATGTACTGATGATGTACAGTAGCGATGGGTGTGGATAGGTGAGGTGTGTTGACCAAAGGTATGAGTGATTGTCAAGGGAGATGGTCAAGGGAGATGGTCAAGGGAGATGGTCAATGCTCAGAGACAAGACACGAAGCGTGCAAAGCTGGAGAAAGTTGGAGGCGAGTCGTGGGGAACGGAAAAAAAGAGGTGGAAGGAGTGAGGGAGGCAGCTCCTTATATGCCTCCCACCCACGAGCACGCTAGCATGCCAAGCGGCTGTCCGACGAGCAGAAATGCCCTCACTGTTCATGCTGCCCCGACGTTACCGCAGTCGGCAATGAGGAGCGCTGATCTGAGGTTGAAGAGCTGTTGGCGTACGAGGAAGGGGCGGTTCGATCGACCCCCTGCACGTGGCCGAACGGCAGAAGGAACCCCCTCGAACTCGGTATCTAAAGCAAGGCCTCGGCGATCTCTACGACCTCAGCTGTTCAGATTGGTATTGCAACAATAGGGGCGAGCGTGCATCTCATCTGCAAGCTTACTCTTGGGTTTGGAGTTCTCAAGAAACACCGTTAGTTCGCTATCGTCGCGCCTGCCCCACCGCGATGACCCTGGTCGCCGTCCGTGCGATAGGCCAGAAGGGCAGGAGCAGCACGGACAGGAAGATCGAGGCAGCAGTGAGGTGTGAGGAGACGTGTGAGCAGATTCGGCGTGCGTGGAAGGGGTTGTGTGGCAGCTCGTGAGACTGGATGCGTGGTGTGCATGCATTGTGTAGAAGGCGCGTTGTCATCCGGGCCAGGAAGGTGCAAAATGGAAATTACGACTACAACTGGAACGAACACGACATGAGGTGAGCAGTAACACGTCAAGTATGTGCCGTGATGTGGGCGGCACGCAACAGCAAAGCCTGGAGCTGTTCGCGGCATTTTGTCAGCGTTCTCCTGCCAGTTGAACGACAGCGACTCTTTGCAGGAGCTCGCAACGTGGTCAGCATTCATGTCCACATATAGGCCAGAGAGACTGTCTCAGTAGGCATAAAGGTTGGCCAACAGGTAAGTATGGGGGCTGCCGAGATCCCAAGTGCAGAACGCCTTCTCTTTCATCGACTCATGTCGAGCACCAAAGGTAGCGGATGAGTGGGTTTGGTATGCTTTCATTCGTGTCTATCTAGTCCTCCGCGCCGTCTCGTCCCCTCCTGTCTTTCCTCAAGATCGTTTCCTCCCCTCCCTCGGAGCGCGAGGTCTTCTGCTGTCTGCTGGTATTCGCGGCTGTGCGCGTCGGGGTGCGAATGCCCTGAGGTAGGCCTGGTGGGGACGTTGCGCCCGCAGGCAACTTCTTTCTGGTGCTTTGGTATCTCGCGGATACCGCTGGTGGTGCGAGTGGTTGGTGGTGGTAGTGGCCTCGTCTCTGCGAAAACCATCAGCTACTGATACGAAGGACCACGTACGGGCGTTATTCTTACAAGCGGATGTAGCGAGCGAGGCTTGCCAAAAAAAAAAAAAGGAACTCCCGAGTCCACGCCACGGCCGCCTCCAGATCCTCGCGCAGCCTGGTCACTGCGATGAGTAGGCGCACCACGGGCACCAGCCCTGCTCTCCAGAGCGGCGCGTGGTCGAACGCCACTACGAGCCAGTCCGACACGTCCATCTCGACGTCTTGAGCGGAGGCGGTCAATCCCTCCAGCCCACGCAGCATGTAGTAGCTCAGTTGAGCTTTCCGGCCGTTGCCCGAGAGGGGGGTGGTCGGGCCAGGGACGACGGCGAGGCCGGAGAGTGTGTTGCCTATTGGGACTTTTTTTCTTGTTGTGGAGGTGTTGGAGGAGTGTTGGAGGAGGAATGGAGGGGTCTTCTTCGTCTGGTTGGAGCTGTTACTGGTGGAGCTCTGGAGTTCTGCAGAGGCAACTCGCGAGCTCGAAGGGCTCGAAAATAAGCTGCCAAGACCTGGTTGCTGGGACGAGGGGCAACAACACAATGGCAAATAAGACCATTCGAAAATATGTGGAGGTCAAGCAGCCTTTGAGAAGGTCTAGAGGCAGGTCAGGCAAAAGGGGGACAGCAGCAAACATGGTCGTATTGCGCATTTGGTATCGAGTCCTGGAGACTCTCGAGTCGACAGTACCGCGTTACTTTAAGAGCAGCATGCGACTCGATGCCTACAAGCTACTCCAGAGCACTTCACAATCACTATCGGCACTGCGAGTCTACTACGTCTTACTCCTATCCGCATCGTAGGAGCTGGAAGCTCTCTGCGTCAAGGACATTTGCAGGCCGGTTTCCAGCATCATATGGTAATGTGTAACTGCGTAAGCAGTGTAGATTAGGTGCTGCGGATCAACGCTTGTATTGCTATATGTTGTTGTTGTTGTGTGATGTTGTTGTACAGGAGCACTCGGCTCAGAGGTAAGTGCACTTGTCCACTGGGCAGTGCCTGCTAGAATAGAATATCATGTGATCCAGCCCACGTGGCTACATAATGCAACGACTGAATGTGCTCCGCAAGTGCAATTTATTGTCGAGTCTATTGTTCTATGAAACCAAGCGAAGAGCAGCATTCAATCTCATTACTATAATAGGAGTCCATTGTGCGCGTCGAGATGAATCTGAAGGTAGTGGTGGACTGTGCGCACGTGTACAAAAAGGTCGACTCCCCGCAAGACAGAATCCTCAAGCCCTCCTCATTACCACCCTATCTCCCTCCATACCACACATACAGCACACAAACAAGCAGAACCAACAAGCCATCACCATGTCTGACGACGGAGAGCCAGAGAACTGCCCTTATCCGCTCCCCACCGACAGCATCCAGACCCAAGACCAGTACGGTGAATTTCGGTGTCGCGAGTCTCTGGTCAGCGATTCGTACGCGGGTTTGCTGGAGACGGGCATGCGTCTTCAGCAAACACAAGCAGAAGGCAAAGAGCGCCGGATTGCGTGGGCGTCGCTGAGGCTGGAGCGGCTTCAAATCACGCATGCCCGACTTGAAGCGGACATGGACGAGGCTGAGATGGAGTACTTCCGCGCATCGCGAGTGGACCGTAAGTTGGCAATATGATGCATTGTTCTTCAATTAACACTTCATCTAGACCCTTGCGACCTCAATGCCTGAAAACGGCATGGGCAAATGGGGCACTATCAAGAAAAGCCACCATCTCCCGACTCCTCCACCTCTCGCCCCCGTCTCCAAGCCAAAAACTCTTCGCTCAGGATACCGCCCGTCCCCTCCTTCACCCTCCTCACCTCCACGACGCCACTCTTCTTCCGCAACACAATACCATACACGCCCTCTTCCGTCACCGTTTCCTTCAGCCAGCCCAGCAACTCTGTCGCAAAATTAATACACGTGTTACCGTCCCAGCAGTTCGTTCCCCGTCGCACCATACCCGGCAGCTCGTGCGTGCTAAACGTCTGCACGCCGCGCAGTATGCCTGCTTTACTTCGAAAACCGACGATGATCTTGGGTACGCCGAGAAGGAAGGACTGGGCCCAGAACTTGAGTAATTTGCGCTCGAATTTCAGGATATCGCGATGTTGTTGGTGGGGAGGCAGTTCTTCAGCAGTCTTGAGCTCGACCCATTGGACTTGTGCTTCGGGATCGCTCGGCTTTTGTGCGAGCAGACCGTCGACTTCGCCGCCGAGGATGAGGCTGTGAGGACCGAAAGATGTGCGGACGATAGAGCAGTGCTGAGCATAATTCGATACTATTCCCCTTTGATGCTTTTCGATGTCTTGCGGTGATGTAGTTGACGGCGGTATGGGTATTAGTGCGAGTGTCTCGAACTTGTAGCCCCAGTACGCCATCATCTCCTGAGGTTGTTGGTCTGGATGCTGGTAGCGTGGAGGCGGTCGATGTGACTCGCCGGCACGTTCGGCGGCACGTGAGGGGAAGTCTTCTTCAATGTAAATTGTGCCATCGTGGAGTGTTGCGAACATGTTGAATTCGGCGAAGTTGTCAAATGGAGCGGTCATGATCTTGGATGGGTCAGAATAAGGGGTGATACTCAATAAAGGCTATGGCAATGCGAGAGAAGGAAAGATGCCAACCTACCCTACTGAACCTCACATAAGACAGCTTCAACATACCTTCGTCATCATGCCTCTCCAGGTCACCAAATCGGCTTTGACTTTGCCTGCCTCGCCATTCTTCTTCTCCGTATCTACCAGCGCCTTCAACAATGCGTCCAGATGTGCATCTTCCTTGTCCTCGTAGTGCCTGAACGTATCGAAGCCTTCTTTGAGATCTACGCCCATAGGTGGAGGTACATAGTAGTTTATGCCGGACTCATCGTGCACGTATTTGTGCTCGTCGTCGAAGGAGAAGTGTGCGACCTCTTGTGGGCGCTTGATGCTCGCTGTGCCATTCTTGAAGCGTTCGAGAGGTTGTATAGGGAATCGATGCGTCTGCAACTCGACAGGCTTTTCTGATATCGTGGGTACTCCTGGTACAGTAGGTGCTTCAGGCGTAGCAGGTCCTTTCGCAGCTATGCTTGCTGGCGTCTCCATTGGTATGGTGGAAGCTGCTGCTGGAGGCGCTTTGGTTCGCGGTCGTTTCCTAGGTGGTGATGCGTCTTCCCTGTTCGATTGCGGACTTGGTGGTCTCGCAGGTAGACCTGGTGGCCTTGACGGCACATGTTCTTCTGCCATTGCCTCCGCCGGTCGTTCCTTCCTCTCTCTCAATTTGCTTGCCGGCTTCGCAGAAGATTCGAAAGGTTCTGACTCTTGTTAGACGGATCGGGGGTTTGACGCGTATAAAAACGCGTAAATGGTCACCGTCTAGAAGTTCAAAAGTCGCAACGTCGTAGGTAAGTCGCGTCCAAGCTCCCCATCTTTCACCCCGCAAGACCTCCGCGCCGACTCCAAAGCTGCAGTACGGCGCGCCAAACAGTCCAAACACACAAACACCACCAACAAGTTTCTCATGTCCCACCATCCCATTCTACGGCCCTGCCCAGACGACTTCAGATCAACACACAACATGGAGCGCGCAATCCGCCCACCACCAACATCCCGCCGCGCCCTCTTCCCACCGCCCAATCGCCCCCAACGCTCAAACCCACCGTCCATTCGTCCCGACACCGCGCACCAGTCCCTCGAAGACAACCTCGTCGAGCGCGATGAGAAAGGCGAATACAAAGTCAATGCGCCGAGCAACGCGTTCAAGAACATGGTGCTGGGTGTAGGCCGGGAAGTCGATGAGGAGATGGGTACGTTTGACAGTACTCTGGATGTCGGTGACATGGTTTGGGCTGACGCAAGACAGAGCAGGAAAATCAAATGATCGATTTATATGGCAAACAGAATGCGCATTGGGATCCTGCGGCTGTGGAGGAGGAGATTGGGGCTGCGTTGAGGAGTAGCCTTCGAAGGAAGACGGCTCAGGTCGAGGATGACAAGTGGATGTTTCAGAGGGATGGAGAGAGGAGAATATAATGCTGGAGATGGGTGATGTGTCGACACTGAACGATTGAGCGCATCTTGGGTTAGCGAGGAGTATGGTGTTTGGCTTTGGGATTTTGGGCGACGAGGTGTTGTAAGAGTTCGAGAATTCAAAACTGACTTCACATAGAGTCACGAATCTAAGATGAAACATCTGTTGAGAATGTTCGGTACTTGCATATGGATGTGAGTCGGTCTCCTTTGGAGCGTCGTACTCGAGATCATTGCAACAGACCCTCAGGCAGACGCTCAGCCACCTATTGAGCCTTGCCGTGCCGCATGGAGGCCAACAGAAAACGCCGTCAGTATCTCTGAACAGCCCCTGGGCGTTTTTACAGCGTAGTCTGTAACATGTAGGGTAAGGCTTTGGCCACAGCGGTACCTGAGTACGGGACGGCAAGGCTGGATGTGCGAATCGAAGCGTCGAACTTGGGCCCCTCGTATGTTCTATTTTCACCACTGACACTTCACGCTTCAAACAGTTTCAGAACATGTTCTTCTTGGAATTGAGATTTCTGGTGTTTCAACATGGTGGGAGAGACCCATGTGTTATTGGCTCGTCTTGCGGTCCGCGCCGCAACCACGCAGGAACACGGCAAATGGATCCGATGAAGGGCGCTAGTTGATGCTTTGCCTGTGTCATATGAAGAGCATGCTTTCAAGGCTGCCGTCTCGTGAGTAATTACAATTTTCTTGCCGCGCTACTTTGCAAGATAGTCAGAGTCGTACGTACCGCTCGATCTTCAAACTTGTACTGAGCTGATTTTTAGCGGTAGCAATTCATAGAGAAGCACTCTTTCTCCTCTGGAAGTGTTACAATGTCGAACCCTACGCCAACAGCATCCGAGAGCTCGATGTCGAACACTCGTGCTTTGACACCAACCCCAAGTAGCACGGGTTCAGGAACTCCTCGGTTCACGCCATCACCAACACCCTTTACTTTTGGCGAAGACCGCCCAACGACACCGTCCTTCACATTCGGTCATGATTTTGATCGCGACAGGCCTTTGCCCTCTGTCGAGACCGACTCCTCACCAAGGAGCACTCGCCACAGCACTCCTAGTACGACGGCCTACACACAGTCTACTTTGACACGCGCAGACTCCGATGATCAGGATCAAGAAGAAGATAATGCTGTCCTTCAGCAAATTGGTCACATCAGTGACTTGAGGCTTGCATCGCCCCAGACGCCGGTAGGATCTGCTTCTGGGGGACGACCGCGCACGCCGTCAATCCATGTTACACCATCAATGCCTCCGAACAGTTCGAGACAGCCTCAATCCACCAGGGCTGACAGCTTGACTGGTCTTGTCTCGGGTCTGCGCTTAGGTTCCCCTCAACCCGGTCTAAACCGTCCTGCAGGCTCGCGCCAGAGTCGCTCGCCATCTGCATCGCGTTCTCGCAGCGCTATTCACCAAATCGAATGTGAGGATGAGCCAGCGGAGTTGTCCGAATTGCGCGCAGCACAAGAAGCCCTCGTCAACGCAAGGGTCTTGACGTCAAGGCTCATGAATGCTCTTTCCAGTTCCAACTTGCATCAAGAACGCCGTTCGAGTATCAATACCCTTTACCAGCAGGCTACTAGGCTACACGATTTCCAGCTCCCATCGTCGCGCGTTGTGGGACTTGTTGGGGACTCTGGCGTGGGGAAGAGCAGTCTGATCAATTCTTTGCTTGATAAGATGGAGTTGACTAGATCGGTAAGTGATCATGCACCTCTTCTCATGCTCTCAGCTGACTGATAATCAAAAGAGCGGCAGTGGAACTGCCTGTACGTGCGCTGTCACAGAGTATCACTTTCACGATAGAGATGACTTTGTGGTAAACGTCGACTACTTCACCATCGATGAGCTCAAGCTACAATTCGAGGAGTTACTCAGAGCGTACCGGGATTACAATTTGCTTCCAAGAGCATCGAGTAACCAGACCGACGAAGCTGGTGATGGCCATGAGAGGAACAGGCTACGCAGCAAAGCTGATCTGGCCAAGCAGACTTTCAAAGCGAGCTTTGGCGCCAACCTTGAGCGGACGCCTACCGTTCTCTCATCGATGCCTTTCGATCATGCGATAACGACGATGATGGAGTGGGCATCGCAAGAGCTTCCTTGGCAAGGAGGACAAGAAACGTTCAGCACTGTTGAAGAGTGCTCGTCACGGCTACGAGACCTATCGTCGGAATCAGATCCAGATTCGGCCACATCGGCTTCTCGCGTGCACTGGCCATTCATTCGAAAACTGCGGGTACATCTGAAAGCGCACATTCTAAGCAAAGGTCTCATCATCGCCGACCTTCCGGGACTTCGCGATCTAAATTCAGCTCGTAAGGCTATCACGGAGCGATACGTTCGACAATGCAACCAGATATTTGTCGTTGCCAGGATTGATCGAGCCATCACTGATGAGAGCGTAAAGGAAATCTTTGAGCTGGCCAGGAATATCAACTTATCAAGAGTCGATGTTGTCTGCACCAGATCCGAGGACGTTAATGTTCGCGAAGCGAGGCACGATTGGCTGGCACAAAGATCTACGATCACGGAACTGCAAGAAAGTCTCGACACCGCCGCTGACAATCTGAGCTCAGTGAAGGATAATCTTAATGAATTCGACGGCCTTACGGATCTTAGTCAAGAAGAATCGAAGGAGCTTGCTAGACTCGAGGGGGAATATCGCAGAGCGGAGACATCTAGACTGACACACGAGTTTGCACTGCAGAGTCACATCATCAAGCTACGCAACGACAAAGTCTCGACCGGCTTGAAACATCAGTACCGCAATCATCCGATCGCTACGACTTCGAATACTTTTTGCATAAGCAACAAGTTGTATTGGGATAACCGGCATAAGCCGTCTTCGGCTGCTATGCCTTACCTCAGGCTGAGTGGAATCATGGAGCTGCGGAGGCACTGCATCGGCATTGTGGCGCAAAGTCGTCTTCGAGCCACGAGAGATTTTGTGAGGGACGATATTCCGGCCTTCCTGAGTTCTGTTGTGCTTTGGGTTGAGGCTGGTTCTGGGAACGCGAGTGCGGAGAGTAAGCAGCAGACGCTGGATGCTGTGGCTGCTATTCAGAAGGAGATCGATGAGGTAAGCACGCCAGCTCTTTCCAGTCCCCTCGCCGATCGTTACAAGTGACATAAAGATCTCTTCAAATGATTGCGCTGGCATAGTCCTAGCCGGCATAAGTACAGCACGACTGAGTTGGCGGGAACTCAAAAGTCATTCCAATGTCTCTTGGTGAACAACCACTAATTCGAGCCTGTAGTTGACTTCTCCGACATCTCAGCTGCATGACACATCGCGCACCCTCACCGACGAATTCAACGGCAGAATCTATTTATGCATGAGTACGTCCGCTTTACCGTTGAGTGAAATAGTTACTCACTAACAGTAGGGCGAAATAGCCCTCAGTGGAGCATCGCAGCCAGACGGGCCAGCTTATCATGGCAAGGTGTACGTATCACCTCTCCGCTACGAAGAGGCACTTTCTTACTTCGATACCACAGTGGGACCATTCCACATACTCCGCTTTCTGCTCCAACCATGGCAGCCATTGCACTCCAGCCGTGGGCTCTCGCTGCTGGAATCAAGAAGCAATGGAGCGCATGAAAAACGACATGTTCGCCATCTGGACAGATTTCGCAGACGATCTTGAGACCAAACTCGAGATGACCAATCGGTCAGTCGACCGCGCATTCAGCAAAGCGGTGGAGACTGCGTTGTCTACGTATGCGAACAATCTCGCTGCAGAATCTACGCGGAACGCAATGCGCACCATCACAGGCATCTTGCGCCACCGAAAAGATCTTGCTGTCCATGGCATCGAGCAAGCCATCGATAACTTCTTTTCTGACCTTTCCACCCTGCACACTAACATGTTCTCCTTCATCCGAACGGCCTTCATCGGCAGACTCATGGAGAACACATATCACGCAGCGAGCATGGAATACGGTAAGTCTACTCTCCTCTCCTCCCTTGATCTTCTCCCGCTAACATCTCCCATCCAGGCCGTGGCAGCGACCGCCGTCGCAAAGACCTAATCACAGACAGGTTCAGCGACGAAGCGATCTTCAAAAGTCTTCAACGGAATGCAAAAAAGGGCCTCCGCGGCATTGCGCACGAGCTGCAGGATAAGATGGAGGGGATTGTGAAGGAGCAGACTGAGCTTGTGGAGGCTGACTTGCAGATGCTGAGGAATGAGAATGTGGTGTTGGAGAGTGAGAGGGATCCGGAGTTTAGGATTAGGGTGGGGGCTGAAGTGGAATGGGCGAGGCGGGAGGTTGAGAGGATTGGGCGGACGGTTCGGGGTGTTTCGTAATCGTTTGTTTCTCCTGCAATTAAGAGATGGTGAGTTGTCGTGGTGAATGTGAGACGTTCCACGGACAAGGACGAAGGTCGATTTGATGCGACTGCGCATCTCATCGAAAACTTTCGGAAGGGCTTCGTGTACTGCAATGACCAGCACGAGGCTGAGCATGCTTTTTGGGGGCGCATGAGCAACGTTCAGAAGAGCCGGAGTTAAATCAGACGTTCAACACGCATCCATGCCAGGTCAAAGGTGCGTAGCTTTACACATAGGACCCGAAGTATAGATGACTTCGAACTTGTAATTCAAAGGTGTCAAATCAAGACTTTTCAACCACGAAGCACCCTCTCGGCGTGGCCGCGGTTAACGAGCCGCAATGTACGGAGGAGGGGCCGACGCATGTCTAGTTCATGTCAGTCCCCGGATAAAGTCAGGCCATGAACCTCGATCAATTCATCATTTCTCCATCTTTTTCATATCTTGTATAACTAACGTTACCATTTATTTTTGGATAATGATGAAATTGGTGCGAAATGCAGAATGAACGGACAAAAGAACCCCGTGGTTGCGGATAGTACACCAGCGCAAGAGAAGCAATACGATGCCACGACCGCTGGCAAGGCTGAGCGCTTTGCCGGCAAGCCCTACCTGGAGTGTCTCGGAACGCTCGAAGGCGCTTTTCCTGCCTTGCAATCGTTCTTGGATTTGCTTGCAGATGAAAAAGATCCCGGTCGCAAGGCCGTACAGACATATCACCAGAAGAATTTCGGGCGAGTACCAGGACGATGCTATTGTCTGGAATTTGGGGATGACAGCGTTACCATCGCTCAGGAGGGAGGCTTCGAAAATCCTGCTGCGCTGCGAGCCTACCTTGAGAAGCATCCAGCGGCCAAGAGCCGCGAAGACAAGCGTCGTCGGCTATTCATACTCGAGGATATGGAGCCCGACTACGTAGATGCTTTGGGCCATCATCTTGGTGTTGATCCTTTGGTATTCAGCGAGCAGATGAACACCTGGAACTTCACGGACTCGTGGTCTATCCCTTTCAGAGGGCTGCCGTCAATGTCAGTACCAGGTCACTCATTTACGCTGCGCTACTATGAGTTACGGACCCTTTTCGACCCAAGCTCCGTCGACGTGTTGAGCATGCAATTCTCATTTGCGGTCAATCGACGCAGATACGAAAGGTGGCGGGATATCGACGTTCCGTCTTTGGGGAAGCCTGACCGTAGGCATGCTTTTGTGAGGCGATGTGCGTCATTCTGGACTTCCCAAGATGCACCTAAGGACGGAGATAGTGATATGGGCTGGGACGGTATGTTCCTCACGATTCTGAAAGTCTCCTTAGTTCAATACTGACCTCGCCACAGCTGTTATCATGGTCGATCCCGCATTTACCATTGCAAAGAACATACAGCAAAAATCAGCAGGTGATGAACCAGCGCCAGGGAGGAAGAAAGAACGAACCTTTGTAACGCCTGATGGAATCAAGCTCAATGAAGCGTCGATCGCTAGTCGAGACAAGTGCCTCATTCTCGCAGCCAGATCAGTCTTTACAGACCGTGCGTCTTTATGGCGAGCACAAGACTGGGGCAAGGTCGAGCCTCTGGGAGGTCAACTACACAAAAGCTGGCCTTACCACGACGGGTGCTCTACATTAGCACCGCTGATGTTCTCTCAGGTCGGCATTGGCGCAAAAGAGGCCAACCTCAAGATCTTTCAAGACAAGCGCAATCCTGCAAGTCCGTTGGATGAAATGGTGTTCTACTGGACGAGACTCGCGACTCCCGAGCTCGTCAAAGAGACGAACAAGAAGTCGTCCAATGCAGCCTACTATCTTCTGAAGCACGTCGCGCAGCACTGGGTGAACCACCTCGAATTGATGAACACCACCATTGCGAGAGCTGAATGGTTCTCCGACGATTACCAAGCGCAAGTTGACGATAAGTTGACCCGGCAGATGTGGAAGGCGGACTTGCTCAAGATTAATTCCATTGCAAAAGACATCAACTACATGCGCCGTCATCTAAATCACTTTTGGCGCGCAATGTATTTGAACCTAGAGCGTCTAGGCGTTCAATTGGGCGCTGAAGGCGTCGACGAAAATGCATCACTTGCTCTCAAAGGCGCACAGAAAGACTTTCTTACCATCCACACAAGAATGCAACCAATGCGCGATCGCGCGGAAGCTTTAAACAACGTCTCAAACGACCTCGCAAACCTCCGCGCAGCTTTCAGAGGCGTAGCAGACGGCGAATTCAGCATGCGTCTCAGCTTATTTGCATCCATAGTCTTCCCTCTAACATTGGTTGCCGGCGTCTTCAGCATGAACGAAGCATATCTACCGAAAGCGGCGCAGTTCTGGAAGCTCTGGGCTATCGGCATACCGGTCTGTGTAGGCGTCGCAGTGGCGCTGATGTATGGCAAACATCCATGGAGAGTGTTCGTTGACCTCAAGGAGTACGTAAAGCTGTGGCTTCAGAGCTATGGACACTGGCTGTCGAGTGATGAGAATTGGAAGTTCAGACATAGGAAGGAGGTGGCTGAAGAGCAGAAATTAGCGGGGCGAAAATCGGGGATGAAGGATTCGGAGAGGAGATCGCCTTGGAAGAAGCAAGATGAAGAGCTGGGCATTTGAGGTGTTACCCTGGTTCACTACCGGAGCTACGAGTGAAGCAATCATTTTGATTGTAAGGTGGTGACACCGGAATTGTTATTTGGATGGCGGCAGTGCCTCGCAGCAGCCAGCTTCGAGCTAGGGCGCTAGCGGACATGTCACGTCTCCTCATCTTTGCTCTTGTCCTCCCGCTTACTTTTACCATCAAAGAACATCTTTTCGCACGTTTGTTCGGATGTCGCCGATCAATCTGCAAAGTTGGGGCGATGTAACACGCAAAAGCTCGGCGGTCACTCCACATTGAGGTGCATCTTTCGTTAGCTCGTCGCCGCCCCCACCCAGGTTCGTGATGTTATGTGCACCATCGAGACCTTCTTTCGCTTCGCGGATCACTATGTTAGTGAAGACGCCTGATAGTTCAGTGCCGCCACTCCGATCATGAGAGGACAAGCACGAGACATAATCGCTGTTCAGCCGCTCAGGCATCATATGTGGTACTTAGAAGAAACAACATCGTAGCGCAGTATTGGTGTATCCGCGTCGGACCACAGATGCTCTTTGTCTTGAGATAAGCATCTTGCTTTTGGTGGCTCTCAAGCCATCGCAAATGCTCAAAGCCACAGCCTCGCCATGGTGGTACTGGGAGGCCCTTGAGTCTATATAAAGGGCCTGTCTCAATACTTGTGAATTTCAGTTGGCAGTGATTACTACACACCAGACGACCCTCGGTCCGTCAACGTCTCATCATGCATTTCTTCATTATTGCTCTTGTAGCTATGATAGCATCAGCTACTGCTGCGCCCATCGCCACAAAGCCCTCACCAATGTACGTTCATTATATACGCAGAAGAGTTCCACTTCGATGCTGACTTTGAAGGGTTAGTGACGAGAAGCGTGCTGCAGCGCCCCTGGGTGTCGGTTTCCGCTTTCCCGTCATTGACTTGGAAGCCGGTATCGAGGTTCCACGACTTTCATCGATTCTCAATGCTTTGACAACTGAAAATGGGGGTACGTAGCAGCTAGCGCGGAAAATAGTCACGATAACTGACAAATAATAGGCAACACGCTCGATCTTGAGGTTGCGGTAAGAACGCCATCAATCCATGGTCATAACCAAGCTCAATATGCAGACCACAATACTGACCTCACTAGAATAGACATAGAGCTTACTTCGTATCAAGCGCCTATCCGTATTGTGGCTCTAATCTCGAGTGGTGCATGAGGCGTTGGCTAGAACTAGTGAAGGCACAAGGTCTTGAGAGAATACTTCGCGAAGACAAGTATGGAGAAATGAAAGTAATTCAGCATAGGCACTCGTTACAGCTTCCCAATCGAATCGCATGCGTCGTTGTTATGTCTGATCGTTCTTTTGAAGAGTGAGATATAGCGTTGGCGTGCACTGCATTTTTTGGCGCACACGAAGGTACATACCAATAATTTGGCATCGATTGTGAACGAAGGATGGGCCTCGAATTGTGGCCCAGACCAGCATCAAGGTGTAAATCAGATTCGCATTACCGAGACATTACCAGCTCATCGTCCAAGCCCAAACCTACTCCCCAGCGTCCCAAATCTCTCCGTCGTTGTTGACGGCTTTGTCGGACTCTGCGCCGCAACCTGCGCACCCTCCTGAACCTTCTCTAGCAAGATCGCACCCTTCATGTTGTCCACCTTACCATACTTCTTATTCCTCTGCGCTACATCGAAGAACTCATCGCTGTTCTCCGTGCCCATGAGCGCAACAGTTTGCGTAAGCTCGTCCAAGTTCTCCATCAAGATCGGATTATTGAGTGAGGCCACGAAGTCAGACAAGTAGCGCGTGTCAGTCGCCAAGTCAGCGACCGCAGACGGCGTGATGCGCTTAACACCCTCGTCGAGCGTGAGGTCGAGAATCGCGGAGCTAGCGTGCGACAGGGCATCAAAGTAGACGAATTCCTTGATCTCGGTCGGCAGCGCCAGAAGAACAGAGGATATTATGTCTGACATGTAGCGCGTGAGTTCGAGCATGTATTCGCTTGGTCCGGGCGCAGGTTTCACGGCCATCCAGTCGTACTCCGCAATCTCAATCAGGTCGTCAATCTTACTATTCACGAGCTCGAAGATGCGGTCTGAAGCTTGTTTTTTGGCGAGCTTGAAGCGCTCGGTGGCCTCGAGAACGATAGGACCGGTTGCGCTAGGCGAGCTCCGGGCTTGGAAGAGCAGATCTTGTAGTTCGACGCAGGCATGCTCGAAGTGCTCAAGGTTGGTGAGGATCTGCACTATTTGCCCGGGATATTGGGCCGAGAGGCGATCGACAAGTGCTTGACAGACGTTATGGCAAAGAAGGTCGTCCAGGGCGGTGCGCAGCGTCTCGTCGATGATGCTGGACTTTTGGAAGTAGTCGTCGCTGAAGAGGTAGATCTGGTTGAGGAAGTTTCTTACGTCTATGCAACACAGAGGATACATCTGCGAGAAGGGAAGGACGCAGGGGAATCTACACATGTCATTAGAATAAAAGGCAAAGGGAACGCAGGGGTTTTCATACTCCATCTCATCCCTCGGCACCTCAGGCTCATACCAACTGACATTGACAACCTTGTCGAGATCTCCGAGATCTTTGATTGGCATCGGCATGTAGTCGTCTGTCTGGACTATCTCGAGGAAGTCTTCACTGAAGCGTTGTTTCAGTAGCTCAGAATACTTAGAAAAGAGAGTCAGAAGTAGGTCATTCATCGCTGCGACGGAATAACTCCATTTCTAGTCTTGTCAGCTGCAATTTATAGGCATGTCTGACAACGCTTACCTCCATCGTGAGCATGAAAAGTGCCACCCGACCCTTGATCCGTAGCAGCAGCTCATCATTTTCGACCATATGCAAGTTCTTAGTTATGAGATTGATCGCACTCTGACACATTGAGTCCCATAGCTCGTCGACCTGCATATGCGTAAGTCAAACTCGGCGATCGTTTCAATGGACTCACATCGGATTGCTGTCGCAAGTTCGCAGTCTTGGACATGGTGGCCTTTTCGATGATCGCAAAACCTGCGATACTTTCGAGCAAGCTGCTCAGATCGCCACACTCTTCATCCAGCAAGTCCAGCTTGGTCGGTATGATTAAGTCTTTCTGCGTTCGTCGATCGGCTGCGTACTCGGTCCGGAACTTCTCGCTCTTACCGAGCGTCTCATTGATGTGCATCGCCTCAAACAATGGTGAGAAGTCTGTTTCGTTGCCAGCCGCCTCGTTGTTCAGCACGTCGAACTCGTCCGTCTCATCCGCCACAAGCTCGATAGCAGAGTTGAGCTTGAACCTGGCGAAGCGCGGATCGGCCTCGGCCCGGTCCTGATTGCGCGTCCGTCGCACGTCAGTGTAGTAGAACGCGACCTCGCCTAAAAATTGAGATGACTCTCGAATGCGGAACAGCCAGGTGCTGAGGTCTGTCTTGACTGCTTCTCGTATCTGCTCCTGTGTCTGGGGTACAGATTTTTCAATCATACTGGCAATCTTGTACCGGTCGACCGCTCGCAAATGAACAGTTTGCAACTCATCCAGGGCGCGAAGAGCAGCGTAGTAGTTTTTCTCGCGCAGCATGTCATGCACCTGATTGGCTAGTCGTAGCACGTTCAAGCAAGCCTTCAGGGCCTGAGTCGCTTCGTTGATGTTCTGCCGCACGCCGCGCGAGTCCACCAACCCTTTCTTCTGCTCCGCCAGCCTTTCGATACTCTCTTGGATGGACTCGTTCAGTTGCAGGATTTCGCTGCTCATTTGCACCGTCTGGTCTCGGATACGAAGCATGGAATCGACCGAGCTTACGAAGTCTTGGTGATTCGCGTTGCATATGCTCTCGATTTCGGCTTCCCGAGCATTGGAGAAATGGTCAAAAGCGGACTGCAGCTGGTTGGAGTAGCGGGCATCTTTCATGATCGGAATAAGCTGGTCGATGTAGTCTGATGCAATGGAAGACTGAGCTATCTGGCGTATGTAAGTATTGCTGGTCAGCTTAAACGTATCGGTTGCGTAGATCTACCTGTTTGATGGCCAAGGAGAGGTCATCCTGGGGATCTATTGCGGAAGGCATGGTGGCCTAGTGAAACGATCGCGCCTAGACTATGGACCGTACACTTCGATTATAGAGCAAGGTCCAGGTGTAAGTCAATGTGGGTTACGTTTCTTGAACTACGCGTGATGTTCGATGATGATTGCTGGTATGCCACTGTACGCGTACTCAGGTCGTGCATATGAAGCTGGCGCTAGTGTCCCGTCGCGGCCTAGTCCGTCTCGGCGTTTACGGGCTTCTCCCTTGACCCACTTTTCTCGTGTGGCGGAGCGATGACGGAGCGCCCCTCGAAACTTTGAGAATTCCGATCGGATTGCAGTCAACAGATATCTTGCATATCTTCACGACACACTCTCTTGCAATCGCAGTATATAACCAAGCAAGATGGAATCCATTACAAGTACGCAGTTTCCTACTCCACTTCAACTACCAATTGCTCATATACACAGACAAATTCCAAGAAGTCATGGACTCGGTTAGTGGAGCGCCTACCGGTGCATACAGTGGAAAGTGAGTGGACATGACTATATCAGAGCAATGCAATATGCTGACAGTATCTCAGGTCAGCACTTCTGCTTGGTGCAGGTTTCGTGTATGACTGAATACTCCTCAGCCGAAGCCTCAAGCTAACAATCCAAGGACACGACCTACTGTTGATGTCCTGGGCAAGTCAGGCGTCAAGGTCACCGTTGGTAAGTCTACACCATCTCATCATCATTGGTACATAATTTAATGTAGCGTAGCTTGCAGGACGCTCGAGAAGGCAAAGGCTCTGGCCAAGGGCATTCCCAATGCTACCGCCATCAGCGTAGGTATCACATCTTGGTCCTACCATCAAATACTGACACATGCAGCTCGATGTCAACAACAGCGACGCCCTCGATGCGGAAGTCGCCAAAGTTGACGTCGTCATCAGCTTGATCCCCTACACATTCCACGCGACTGTCATTAAGTCGGCCATTCGCAAGAAGAAGAACGTCGTCACCACCTCGTACGTCTCGCCCGCGATGATGGAGCTCAATGCCCAGGCAAAGGAGGCTGGCATCACCGTCATGAACGAGATTGGCGTCGACCCCGGTGTCGACCATCTCTCCGCCGTTCTCACCATCGACGAGGTTCACAAGGCTGGCGGCAAGATCCTGTCGTTCAAGTCATACTGCGGCGGTCTGCCAGCACCCGAGGACTCGGACAACCCACTTGGATACAAATTCTCGTGGAGCTCGCGTGGTGTGTTGCTTGCACTGAGGAACCAGGCGAAGTACTACCAAGACGGCCAGATCAAGGAGGTTGAGGGACCTGAGCTGATGGCTGAGGCCAAGCCATACTTCATCTACCCCGGCTACGCCTTCGTCGCTTACCCCAACCGCGATTCCACGCCATACAAAGAGCGCTACAACATTCCAGAGGCGCAGACGATCATTCGTGGAACTCTACGATACGGAGGATTCCCAGAGTACATCAAGTGCCTTGTCGACATTGGCTTCCTCTCCGAGGACCCCAAGGACTTCCTCAAGGAGGGCGAGAAGCGCACATGGAGGGACGCCACAGCCAAGATCGTCGGCGCGACCAGCGACAAGGATGAAGACATTGTCTGGGCCATCAGCTCGCGGACCAAGTTCGCCAGCAGCGAAGAGAAGGACCGCATTCTTTCCGGCCTCCGCTGGATCGGTCTCATCTCAGACGAGCAGATCACACCCCGCGGCAATCCCCTCGACACACTGTGCGCCACGCTCGAGCAGAAGATGCAGTACGAGGAGGGCGAGCGCGACTTCGTCATGCTGCAGCACAGGTTCGAGATTGAGAACAAGGACGGCAGCAAGGTGGTCCGCACCGAGACTCTTGCAGAGTACGGTGACCCCAAGGGTTACTCTGCTATGGCCAAGCTCGTTGGTGTGCCATGCGCTATTGCGGTGCAGCAGGTGCTTGATGGCACGCTGAGCGAGAAGGGTATCTTGGCGCCGATGTCGCCTGAGATCTGCAGGCCGTTGATGAAGACGCTCGAGGACAAGTACAATGTGCACTTCAAGGGAAAGACTGTACCTATGTAAGGAGTTGCGCCTCGTGCCATGATTCACTGCAAGACAGCAGCAAGGTCGAAGCGTGTTCGTAGATGAATGGGAAACTACCACTTCGCCTATAATGTGGAGACCGGCTGACAGCTCAACTAAGCGTATAACATATGCTTTCTGAGTGTACAGTGAAATGTACCTGGTCCAATCACTTATTTGCACGACCATCACAAGCTGATTGTATTCACTTCGCGATCATGAAGTCACTTGTCGGCGAGAGGTCAAACTTTGGAATTGTGGGGCATGGTCAGACTTCGGCTGGTTCCACATCATGATCATGGAGCTAGCCTTCAAGCTTCAGCAATATCGCACCTAGTCCAAGAAAAGGTCACGTCAAACTGACCAGCGCTGCACGTTTGAACCAGCGTACAACGGCATTAAATGACCTGTGGCCGATTGAATAGGGCTCATATCGTCCGAAGTGCAGCCACCTACGATCATATAGAATGGAAATTCGGCATGTTTTATCATGCAAACTCAGCATATAGTCAACTGGCTAAGACCAGTCTCCAGATTGGCTGCTACATGGAGGCTCTCCAACCTACGACTCAACACGCGCCGGTTGACGTCCCAATCCGCATCATTTACGAAGAGCATCCCCAAGCGTTCATAACAATGTTATCTCTCCATCGACAACTTAAGGATCATCCAAGCTCGTTCACCTCCTTGAGTGCAATTCAATCTCAGAATGACGACAGAGGCACCATTGGAAACCTGGTACGGACCTGGCTCATGCACGAGATAATCCCAATAGACGTAGCGCCTATGATCATGGCTGAGTCGCGTGCTGAACTCTTCAGGACCCTTGTTGAAGATGATAAAGCACGTAGGCTCATCGCTGGTCCTACGTGAATATGCCCATGCCACTTCTCCGGGCAAGCATTGTCCTACGAGTCTGATCGTTCCAGAGAGTAATTGACCAGTGGGGTCCCAGCCCACAGGAGATGTCGTGACTTCTACGACAGTGATGAACATGTGCATCTGCTCGTCGTTTCCATCCCACAAGCCTGAATGAATCTGCCACTTTACGTACCCGCTGACTGATGCCCACGACCAACTTGGCGCACGCCACGCCCTGGTCTTAGAGGCGCGTGTAGCATTCGGATTATGGTACCAGCATAGACTCTTGTCTAGATGCTTCGCCCAATGGCCTGCCAAGTAGGCACCCATTATAGGTGGTACGATCTTTGCTATACCCTGGAGAGCGGGGAAGATGTCGTCCGCGAATGTCAGGTGTTGCGCCTTCATGGCGTAGCTTGAGACGAGCATTTGCCATTTGTGCTCGAGTGTTTGCGTGTCAACAGCGTTTCGGATGCTTTTGTCCAGGTCGGGTTTGAAGTCGTTGCGGTCGAAATAGCCGTCGTATTCGTTTCGGGCGCACTCGCATTGAAATCCGGCACAGCATTCAAACCACAGCTCGTGGTCCATGAAGTGTATGATTCGTGCCGACAGTAGGCGCTCCTGGTAGACCTGTGGAGGTGTGAGTACTAAGTCAGTATCTTGTCTCACGCATAGTCGACACGCTACTCACCCACGGTCTTTGGATGAGAGGATTGGTACTTATTGACCAATGTGTCAGCGCTGAGCGACACTTGACATCATAAATCTGGCCGTCTGTCCTCGTGTAATCAAAGCTCTGGTACATGGAGTCCGGACTTGAGGTTCGGAATAAGCCTTCAGAAGCATCAGCTGCGACTGTAGCGGCAAGAGTGACATAGGAACCCTCGTAGATCTTGGACATCATTGAGCCTTCATGTCTCCAGTCTTCTGCAGAGTCCTGCAGGATACAAAGACTATCAATCCACAGATGACCAATGCCCAGCCGAAAAGTGAACGACATTGCGTCTTGGAAAGTCTTTGGGAGCTCTGCCCATGGAATGTTCTTCTTGTAGTCTTGTAGCGTTGCAGAAGTGGTCTTCAGCACCGTTTGATTTCCCCAGCGATGTGACAAGCAAGCGTAAATCCCAGCTTCGTCGTCGGCTGTCTCGTGTAGATAGACGTGATTCATGTCTACAATGCGCAGCACCCTCGATGGCAAAACTGCACTTGATGTTCGGCGACAGCTCGGATGATAACCAAGGCAACTTGAAAGCCAGCCTTGTGCCTGTCGCACTGCCTGGTCAGACCCAGTGTGCTCTGAGACTGCTGAGCATCCTCGCCATCGTGGGCTACCTACATAATCGCATCAGCGGTGTCACAACGCAGTGCTTTGAGTACCCAGCCTTGAATGGATCATCCTAAGTAACAGACTCTACCACCTTGCTAAAGTCTTCAATCAAGCTTCGCTGCGGCGAGTGCGTTCCAGCGCCTCGTCGGGAGCGGCCCATCGCCCTATGACACCATTCATCAAATTCGACCATGGCCCGCCACCGGCTCTTGGATTTATCGCGTAGGCAACACCCGATTTCAACAGTGTCAAGGAACTTCCCTTTGTTAAGTTTGTCTGCCCACAAATTTCCGAAAGCTCTGAAAATGTTATCTGCTAGACGACAGTCCGGACAACCCTCATTTTTGAGGTCCACGATAAGACACGTCTGGTCATCCTTACAGTCGTCAATCGAAGGTTCGTTAGGAGAGGTATTGAGGAGAGTTTGGAGCCAGTGGCCGCAGACGCATTGCGGTGTCTTCTTGCGGTATGTCGTCACTATGTTCCGCGACACTGTTGCTTCCGACATCGATCGTCAAGACTACCACTTAGGCAGTCCCCAAATGATCCAAGGACGCTCGTAGTACACAATAAGTGATGGACGTGTCCCCGTGAGGTTGGAATGAAACGGTCGCTTTGCGTGCCCCGCGCTGCAAGGCTCCCGTGTCATGTGGCGTACGCTGACATGTTCAGCCTTGCGTGTCGAGACATTCGCGACGGCTGTAGCTCTGACCGTCCAGATACTACTGCTACGCTGGAAGACGACAGCTTCTTGAGAGGTCATTAACGACGAAAGCCGTGTCGATGATGAGTGTCGGCTGCAGAGGGGAGGAGTGAGTGACTACCATAGGTAGCAAGCACGATTCCGCCAACACCAATCTTGACATCAGCGGCTCCGGATGTCGTTGCCAACCACGAATCCATCTTGCCAGCCAAACATATTCACAAAGCAGAACGACAATCGTGTTCGGAAGTTCGCCGAAGAAGCGCTTGCCACGACCCACGCGGCTCCACCCGTTCCGAATTTAGCAGCAACTTGTCCAAAAGAGGTATACCGAACCGTACCGGACCAACACCCGTCTACGAACATCAACACTGACTGACGTACCTGCCATCAACACGCACGTTGCGCTTGCAAGTGTAGCACTGCTCGTACGAAAGACTCGGTCGGCAAAGGAAGCATGTGGTAATCATGTTCATTTCAATTATGAGCGAAGCACATATCTTCAAGGTCAACTGTAGAGAGAAGAAGACGTGCAAGATTAGTAGCAACTACCAGTACAGCGCCTACCCATCACTTTCTTTCTAGAACACACCACAAAACACCAAGCATCACCAAGCCTTCACCAAACCGATGCTTCGGATTCGTCCAAGCCATCGCTGTCCCGCGCCGATCATGTCACCCCAGCATCTACGGCGTTAAATATAGCATCCGTACCGAGCAGTGAACTAGGAAGCCGTAACAAGAAGAGCTATACGTCACTTGATTCTAGATGAGAGTAGCGAACACGAAGGGTGTGTTCCGAGAACGAGGGCGTAGGAGGTTACGGGGTAGGATTGGAGTTAAAAAATGTGGTGACGTGACGTCTCGCGGCGTAGAAGATGTGAAATGAAGGGTATGAGTGTGTATATTAACCTCTCCCCCAACCCGTCTTGTCATCCATCATCATCCAACTCTTTCAACACCACCACCAGCACCTACCCACCCCACCTTCCAAACAACCCAAACAACCCAAACCACCCCACCCACCCCCACCAAAAATGCACTTCACCACGCCCCTAACCCTCCTCGCCCTCGCCCTCCCAACCTTCTCCTCCCCCGTCCCCCCCACCCACGCCGGCCAATGGTCCGTAACAATCAAGCGCAGCAACCGCACGCAAGTCGTGCACGCAGTGTACTACGACGAGTCGTACCCGTCGCCTGACGGGGGGAAAACGGGGGGGATACAGATTGAGTGTGCGCAGACGTGTATGTCCAAACGTCCAAACTCACACTGCAGAGGGAGAGGGAGTGTAGTGTGTATGTGTATGTGTAATGCTGACGATTATTGTGAATAGATCCATTCCGCGGCCAACCAGCCCCAACGAGCCGCTGCAACGACCCGAGATTGAATTACTCGTACGACGGGAAGAGTACGTTCCTATCGACCTTATCCTATTTCCTCTTCCTCGTCATACTAACGCACGATAGCCATCTCCCTACAGCAAAACATCGACATGCCGCAGAAAGAAACGGTATTCGGCAGCGCGCCGCTCGTGCTGGCGGACGCTGGAGACGATTTGATGGAGGGGGAGGCAACTGTGCAGGTGATGATGGCGATTCCGGATAAGCCGCCGCAGTAGAGAGTTTTTGAGAGGGAAGATAGTGGGATTGGACTTTGATCTGCTGAGGCGGAAGACACTCCTTTATGCTTGGGGAGCGAGCGTTGCCGTTGATTTAATATTTGACCGTAGTATGATACAAGAATAGTTAGTGGAGTACATAATGTATTGGAATATGTCACTCATGTACAGAGTCGAGTGCCTATGAAATCCCATACGCCTACTCCATGAACCTCAACACTACCGTGCGCCATCGCCAATGATGATAAAAAGTGTCGACATGAAAGTACGCCTGGTGACTCCTCTTTCCCTCGTATCATATGTCGTCGTAAATGTTGGTTCGTGGTATACATGGGCGCCAAAGGAACTGCTCAAAGAAGGAAGGCACAGGCTACGCCTCGCCGAACAGACGAGCAGTGACGTCACCCATGTATGCCTCTTCCAGCTCGTAGTCGTCACCGCCCATGCGGTCGATGCCGACGTATTCAAATGAGGCAACCACGGCTTCAACGTCGAAGCCCATAGCCACGAAGCGGTCGACGAGGTTCTTGTTATATCCCTTGTACCTATACACTGTCAGCACTGCTCCCTGTAGTAGTTGGTTGTAGACTTACGCAGCCAGCTTGTCCTTCTCCTCCTTCTGCTTCGCCTGCTGGTGCTTCTTCCGAATCGACTCCGCCGTGGCGCCTCCGCTGCCCTCTGCGATCTCCTTCTTCGGTGCGCCGGCGTACTTGACGGACCACTCGCGGGCCTTGTACTCAAACTCCTTGGGGTTGCGGATCAGCATGCCTGCGACTTCGGCGTCTTGTGGGTCCTTGGGCTCGGGCGTGCTGAGGAGGGATTGCAGGGAGATGAGGGCAGACTTGATGGTCAGGACGGGCGACCATTGGGAGGAGAGTGTGTCTAAGCAGATGGCGCCCTATAGAATTAGCATACTGCACTTGATATTGGTATGGCAGTACTCACTGTCTGGGAGCTGACATTGGGGTGCCACATCTTGGTCTCGAAGCGCATAACCGGCGGGCGGAACGGGTACTCGCTTGGGATCTTGATGTCGACGTAGAAGGTGCCGCCCTCGTACGGCGTGTCTGGCGGCCCCTGAAACTGCCCTCGCAGATGTGTGATGTCATCGCCGTTGCCTGCGGGCTCGACTACGATCTTGGAGTGCTGGTCATTCTGGATGTCGGCAATCTCCTTGGCGATCCGCCGAGTTCGGTTGGACGAGGCCATTGTGCGGTGTTGGGGTTGATGTGGGGAGTTGTGAGGAGGGTGTGAGGCTGAAGAAGGCGGCAAAGCGTTTGTTAAGTAGGCAGCAGGTGGGTAACGTTCCTAGAGCGCTGGTCAGCCTGAGGCACTGAGGCGCGAAAGGCGGCGGGGTGGGTCACTTGGGTGCGAGTTGAGGGTTGATGGCGGGTTGAGGCAGTGGGGATGCTATACTGAGAGAACTGTACGTACGGGCAGGAAGTAGAAAGTGAGGTTATCGGGGTGGTCGTGTGTGAAGAGTTGCCTGCGTGGGGAGCTCCGGCTCGTGCAGTAGCGGCCGCAGTACGTAGATGGATCAATTCACCGGGCCCTGTGAAGCAGAAAGTTGTGGTGTTAGAAGGGGATGGAATGGGAATGGGCTAGTTTATGGGTGAGTCTGCCTATGTTCGGGGGTTCGACGTGTCGGTGGGTGTATGGCGATTGGTGAGGCGGATGGCTGATAGCGGCCAGCGGAGAGTACCCAGAAGAGCTTCGAGGCAGCTACCAGTGACGCGACTTCGCCTTACCTAAGCACTGCTCGGAACCACATCGACATGAACGCCCATCAACATCACAAACACGCCAACCTCAACCGCCGCACCACCGCCATCACACACAGCATAGCACAGCTGCGCTGGAAATAGTATAACACTCCACACAAAGCCACATCCGGAACTACTCGCCTTCCACTGATCGCGTGTCATGGTGAGCTCGCCTCCTTCGGAAGTGATGCGGACAAGATGCTAACCATGACAGGGCAATCAGCAGTCCAGCGCCGGCGGCGGCGGACCTCCGGGCGACGACAAGAGTAAGAAGGACAAGGTATGCACAGTTCTTCTGCCATATTTGGCTGCGATGGGATGCTGACAATATCCAGAAAGAGAAGCCAAAGTACGAGCCGCCGCCACAGCCCACCACCCGCATCGGCCGCAAGAAGAAGAAGCAGGCCGGGCCCAGCGCCGCCGCAAAGCTCCCCATCGTCTACCCGACCGCACGATGCAAGCTGCGCTACCTCCGCATGCAGCGCATCCACGACCACCTGCTGCTGGAGGAGGAGTACGTTGAGAACCAGGAGCGCCTGCGGAAGGCCAAGGCCGTCAAGGAGGGCAATGCGCCGGTATCGAACGCAGGAGAGGAGGCTGCAGACCGGAACGCAGACGAGCGGTCGCGGGTCGACGACATGCGCGGCAGCCCCATGGGCGTCGGCAATCTCGAGGAGCTCATCGACGACGACCACGCCATTGTTTCATCCGCCACCGGCCCCGAGTACTACGTCTCCATCATGTCCTTCGTCGACAAAGACCTGCTCGAGCCGGGCGCAAGCATATTGCTGCATCACAAGTCGGTGTCGGTTGTGGGTGTCCTCACAGACGATGCGGATCCGCTGGTCTCGGTCATGAAGCTGGACAAGGCGCCCACAGAGTCGTACGCGGATATTGGTGGTTTGGAGCAGCAGATTCAGGAAGTGCGAGAGGCGGTCGAGCTGCCGCTGCTGCATCCTGAGCTGTACGAGGAGATGGGCATTAAGCCGCCGAAGGGTGTCATCCTCTATGGTGCGCCAGGAACTGGAAAGACCCTGCTGGCAAAGGCTGTTGCGAACCAAACGAGCGCAACGTTCTTGCGTATCGTCGGTAGCGAGCTGATCCAGAAATACCTCGGAGACGGCCCTAGGCTAGTGCGACAGCTCTTCCAGACCGCCGCTGAGAACGCCCCCTCCATCGTCTTCATCGACGAGATCGACGCCATCGGTACCAAGCGATACGAGTCAACATCTGGAGGAGAGCGCGAGATTCAGCGAACCATGTTGGAGCTGCTGAACCAGCTGGACGGTTTCGACGACCGCGGCGATGTCAAGGTCATCATGGCCACCAACAAGATTGAGACGCTCGACCCTGCTCTCATCCGTCCTGGTCGTATCGACCGCAAGATCCTCTTCGAGAACCCCGACCGTAAGCTTTAATCCATACTTCTTTGCGACTGACACTAACGTTCGTACAGAATCGACGAAGAAGAAGATCTTCACTCTTCACACATCCAAGATGTCTCTCAATGAGGACGTAGACCTGGACGAATTCATCAACCAGAAGGACGACCTGTCTGGCGCCGACATCAAGGCTATCTGCTCCGAGGCTGGTCTCCTGGCTCTGCGTGAGCGGAGAATGCGTGTGAACATGGAGGACTTCCGCTCTGCGAGGGAGCGCGTGCTAAAGACCAAGACCGAAGGCGAGCCCGAGGGTCTGTACTTGTGAGCGAACTAGCTTGCGCGTAGTATCAGAGGACCTAGACTTCTTGAGCGTGTATGAGTAGCGATAAGCGTGACCGAGCCAGTAAGCTTCCAATATCTGCTATTGGTCAACCCGATTTCATATTGCCGGTTCAGTTATGCGTGTCGTGTCTCTTGCCGTGGTTAGAAGATTGCGCCTTCCTCGTCGCGCGATGACTAAGCTCCATTTTCTGCTCCCGTTTGATCTCTCGTCACCTCAACTCGTCCTCAACACCAACACGTCACATTCGCATCAAATACGTGCGTCCAGGGAGGACAGTATAATTCTTCATCTTCATGCCACTTTCTTTTGCTATGCCACCGCAGGCTGCTTCCTACTCTTCGTGTTCTCGGCTCAGTGTGCCTGTGATGACAATGTTCAAATGTAGAGTCGAGTCACTCCAGCAATATGCATACAAGTTTGCCCGGCAAGCAATATCTATACGAGGAGACTACAAGAAGGGCATTCTGCCAGAGCGGTCTGTTGTCGCCGTTACCCTGATTCTGTTGGGCGCTAACGGGTGCCTACAGGTAAGAGAGCATCCCCAATTCCGCCCTCGTTGCCCCATTACCTAGTATATATATTGCCCTTTCTGCTCTTTGTCTCTAATACTCTTCTACCACAACCCTCAACTGAGCCTCGGCCTCAAATATCGTTACTTCTTGACACGGCTTGGCTGTCCAAAGCCGCTCGACAGAATCTCCAGACCTTCACGGTCTTTGGTGTCAACCTCGACATACAAACGGTCGCGGAAGGCAATCGTTTCTTGCTTTGCCACTCACTCCCGCCCCGAAAGCGCTCAAAACTACACTAGCAAAGTTCTGGCTCACTTCGCGTACTAAAGTGCTCCGGACACTACAAACCCTTCAGCTGCGGCTACTTTGTTCCGCAATCCGCCTTGTCAACATTCAGCACCTTCGAACAACAGCTCTCGTCTGTTCGATACTTCACAGTTGCCGTCATGGAGCTCGACGCGCCCACTCTTAGTAGCCTCAACACGTCACAGACGCGCGCTTTGGTTCTGCGCGATCATCTCCGCTGGTTGGATCCAGTTCATCTTGACAGCTTTCTTGAAGGCATCCTCCCAGTCGAGCCACCCGCCTACAATCGCATCAACAGCACAGTCTACCCCGCCCTCTCTATGGTCACTCTCAAGGACACCGCCAACCGCTACGACCTTGGCAACATCTACATGGCAAACGACGATGTCCTGCCGCATGACATTTACCACGGCTTTCTTACGAATGAAAATGGCCGCATCGAAATCCGTACTGAAGAGGCAATGCCTGCTGATGATGCAGATCTCGCCACTGTGCCAATCCACTTTTTCGTCGGAAGGAACATGTCGGACTTGTTTAGGGATAAGTGCAACGCTATCTTTGCGAGGATGAGCATGGTCAACGGAGTTCGGCAGGCGGCATACAAATCGGTGAACCAGCCTCCGCTGCAGCTTCTGGAAGGCGAAGTAAGTACAGATTGACATAATGCGTGTTGCAAGTCAAGCACTGTCGGCGTTACTCTTTTTTATTGTTGGCTGCGGGCTGGATACCGACAACGCATTATGCGGCACTCACCCGAGCTCCGTGAACGCGTTGAAAATCGCCAGGAGGCTGTATGCATGTGACACCTATGAGCATTACTAACAGCGTATAGACTCTCAGCACATCAGACCTCGATAGCCCAGCACCAGAAGGACCTTCGTCTGAGTGTAAGCATCGATCTGACCCGTGTTTAGTCCCTAGAGCTGAAATCTATCAAGCAAGGAAGTCCAAGACGCGCCTCTCCGGTGAAGTCGTCAGCAAGCACGTCTCCAACAAGCACAAGCGCATCGGTCTCGATACCATTTCTGAGGAAACAAAAGCCGCCACCTTCGACACCATCCCAGAGAAGGTCAAGGTTGATCTCTTTGACAGCGTCTTCAAGACTGCGATGCCCAACTTCGACAATCTCATGACGGCTGCTTGGAACGTCGTTTCGGTCTATTCGAATGTCGTCACTGACTTCCCCGAGCTGCACAGGTCTATCACCGAACTAAAGTCAGTGCTTCAAGATTTCGAAGAGGGCATGGGCAAGACCGTCAAGCGTGAGGAGCCGCCGATGCGGAGGTACTTTACTCCGCCGTCGCAAGATGGAGCTAACGATGCTGATGGTGCTAATCGTATGAATGGCGCTCATGGCGCAAACGATGTGGGAGGTGCAAACGGACGTCCCTCAAATCAGCCCGCGCCGAATGCTGCCCAAGATCGTGCCAGCGACGCAACTCCGACTCCCCAGGAAGATACCGAGATGACATTTCCCGAGGAAGACAGCCTCAACAGCCTGTTCAACGATCCCGAACCCGAAGCTACCATCAACGAGGCAGCTGTCCCAGAAGCTCAACGGAACAATATGCCTCCTCCCAGCGTCGACAGCCTCATGGACATGATCAAGCGCCACGACGACACAGGCGACGTAGACTCTGACAACGACGACGACAACGACAACGATATCGACGAGCCCAAGCCTACCCCTCGCATCCGCGCCAGCCCAGCAAACCAACGCGCCCAACGCGCCCAATTTCCCCAACCCATCGAAGCTCGCCGTCTCGACCGCCGCTCCCGCCCCTCCAGCACAATCCCCGACCCCGAACTCCTCCGCCGCCTCAGCTCCTCCCTAAAATCAACACCCGAACCCAAACCCAGCCTGCGCCACCCGCACGCCTTCGCCGTGCAGCCCCCATTCAGCGACTCCTCCGCCCCAAACAGCCGTGACAGTACTCCTAGAAACGAGCGCAAGCGCAGCATGTCCGCCATGCCAACGTCCGAGCTACGCACCGCGTACAAGGCGCGCAAAGCCGAGCTCATCGAGACGTTTGGCGCGCCGAAGAATGTGCCGCTGCAGTATAAGCAGCAGATGGTGAAGATGCAGGCGGAGATTAAGGCAAGGGAGGATATGGGGGATAAAGATGAAGAGGTGGATGAGGAGGAGGAGGAAGACGATAGGGGTGGGAAGAGGAGGAAGATGGAGGTTAGGGGTGGTGGGGGGATGTTTTTGGGGAATTCGGTGCTTGGGGGGAAGAAGAGTGGTGGTGGTGAATTGGGTATGGCGCCTGTTGCGCAGATGATGCCGGGACGGAAGGAGGGTGGCGGTGGGAAGACGTTGGGCTGAGCTGTTAATTGGACAATGGATGTTTGTATTGGACGGAGCAGGTAATGGGCGGCATTGGACGAGGTATCTTGGGTCGGTGTCTGGAGAGTCTTGCACTACACGAGCAGTCTTTTGATTGCAACTGCACTGCTAATCCTCTGGTTTTACAATGATTGAATCTTTTTAGTGTATGAAAAGGAATGGGAGAGACACTAAATGCATGTTCAGAGTCAGTAAGCCGCTCCTCCCCACGGATGTCATGTCTTCCATTCAATCGCACCCGAATAATTGCCTCCGCTACCGGTACAGTACCAAACATGCATGACCTAAGACTTGCTTGCGACCCTGCTGGGATATCGAGTATTCATCACTGGTCCTTTGGTATTGTTACGATTCGCTTTTCGGGCTTGACGCCCCGCTGGAGCTGGGGACTTGTGGCGAGGGCGAGGGGTGCTGGGTTTATGTGTTGTAGAGTGGTGGATTGGATTGTTGAGGGTAGGGTACCACCGAACGCGATGGCGGCCCTAGCTCGACTCTTTACTGTGTATTTACCTCCACCAATACGGTACTGGCAGCACAACACGGACTTGTTTGGGTGCCCGAGCCTCAACGGACTCAGCTCAGCTTATTGTCTTGCTACATAGCCCACCGGCGACTTGTTCCAATACATGAGAAGGAACGAGTAAGGGACTAGATGCTTATTCAGAATCAAAACAGCACTCTTTCGACGCCGAGCTGCTAGGGCTATAAATCAGGATCTCGAAATCATACCTGCTGACACATAGATGCTATGTCTTATGAACTCGAAAACACCTCAAATTTCTCCCTTCTGCCGTGGATATCATACTTGAACGCCAACCCAATGCCCAGTACCTAGAGACACGCCACGCTATGCAACACTTCTCGCCCGACATCTCAAATC
>Ga0265797_10001254_pt1 | contig 44806 bp, 33 predicted proteins | sample P2T30metagenome_FD_192433 | JGI IMG/M metagenome (GOLD analysis project Ga0265797, IMG submission 192433) | Plant litter microbial communities from East Loma Ridge, Irvine, California - P2 T30 | ecosystem: Environmental > Terrestrial > Plant litter > Unclassified | place: USA: California...
GCGATCGAGCGTGCCAGCTTTCGGTTGCGCAGCATGCCTTTGATGTTCAGGTCTTCGATGCCGATCGTGTGAAAACGGCGCGCCAGGCTGCTGGTGAGCTGGTGCAAGCCTGCACGCCGAAGATGCGTGATCCGCTCGTGCAGCCTGGCCAGCTTCAACGCGGCCTTGGCCCGGTTGGCCGAGCCCTTGACCTTGCGGCTCAATGCACGTGACAGCCGGCGCATCTTGTTCAGCATGCGCTTCAAGGCTTTCGGTCCCTCGATGGTCTCGCCCGTAGACAGGGTAGCAAGGCGCGTAATGCCCAGGTCGACGCCCACCGCGCCTTGGTTCTCGGCAGGTGGCAGCGGCGGATCGGGGCAATCGACAGTGATGCTTGCATACCAGTGGTCGGCAGTCCGGGACAGGCAGGCCGAGACGACGCGGCCCGTGAAGCGCAAGGCTTCGCGCATGCGCACCCAGCCCAGCTTCAGAATGCGCAGGCGTTTGCCGTCTACCTTGAACTGGTCGTTGCTGATCGTGACCCGGTCGTCCACGCCCTTGCGCCGACAGGTCGGGTAACGGGCAGGGCCGGCGAAGAAATTCTCGAACGCCCGACCCAGCTGCATGATCGCCATGTGTGGCGCGCACTTGGTCACGTCCAGCATCCATGGAAATTGCTCCCGTTTGATGGCGTTGAGCTGGCGTCGCAAGGCGGCCTCGCTCGGCAGTGGCAAGGTTCGGTCGGCTTTTCAGGCTGCGTACTGGCTCCCCCACTCGGTGAGCGCCCAGTTGAAACGCGAAGCGCGCAATACCGACCGCGCGCGCCAGGTAAGTACACTGTACGTTGTTCAAGTCGAGCCGGATGCGGTGTGCCACTAGCATTGCGCATCCCTCAGTGCCGCGCGCACGCCATCGATCAGCTTGCGGTTTTTATGACTGCGACTGCCGTACAGCCGGGCGGAAAAGACCGTGATGATCTCCAGCACGTCATTGGCCAGCTCTTCCTCGAACGTGCTGTCCTCGCCCTGGTTGATGATCACAACCTCGACCGGCCTGGCCTGGCAGATCGCGAAGACGAGCTCCGCGCCGAAGCGCAATATGCGGTCCTTGTGCACGAGTACTAGTCGGCCGACCTCTCCATCGATGATGGCGCCGAGCAGGCGGCTGAGGCCCTTGTTTTGGTAATTCATCCCCGAGCCGAGATCGTCGATGAGCTCGAATTCCCAGCCCTGACGCGCACAATACAATTCCAGCACTTGCCTCTGGCGAACCAGGTCTTCTTTTTGATCATGGCTGGACACGCGGGCATACGCTATCGTTTTACGTGCAATCGGCGCGATGCGTCATGCCAGGTCTCAACGCGGCCAGATCGTAGCGACGCTGTCCACCTTCGGTACGTGTCGGCACCAGGCGGCCACTGGCTTCCCAGCGCCTGAGCGTACCCGTCGACACGCCCAGTGCGTCTGCAGCCGCGCCAATGGAAAGTAGCTTGCCCATACCGAATATGATTGGGCAGGTTTATTTGAGTTTCGACTTTGCTGTAAAAACCCCATATCCCGCACCGCCGAAGCTCAGCATCAGACAACATCAAGCGTTTCATGCGAGCGACTCCTGCAGCCATCCCCGTCCAAATTTAATGAGCAAAATGCTGTCGACCGAAGGCGAATTCGCACTGGCTGCGTGAGTACAATTGACATACACGGTGCGATGACGACATGGCGCCACTTCTCTCACTTTTGCTTCCGCTGGCCTGACACGATCGTTTGTGGCATGTCAATACACAAAGTATTGTCAGACATATCTTTTACGGAAGTGTAGGCGATAGTTGCGGCAACGGCCTCAGCCGAAACGCTGGCGCGGGGTCCGAGCGTGGTTGCACGCTGAGCGTGAGTCCAGAGGAACGGCCAAGACAGGCAGGTACAGCATGGCGACCCAAATCGATCGCGCCGCGTTGCTCGGGCGCTGGATCCACTCCCACGAAGAGGACACGGCAGACCTCCAAGTCTATCGACCTGCAGCATTTGCGTTTCCCCCCGCTCGAGGACGCGACGCCATGAGTCTCGAAGCCGATGGCTCCGTGTCGAAAACAGGCCCGGGGCCGGACGACAGGTCCGGACCGGGGAGCGCCGGCTCCTGGATCTTACGCGGCCAGGAGTTGACAGTCGACCACGGCGCTGGCGCAGCAATGAGATTTCGAATCGAGGAGCTCACGCCGGACAAGCTCCTCCTGCGGCAGTTGTAAGCGCGATTGCTGCCCAGATTCCGGCCCACTTCAGGGAGAAACCACGTGGCAACCACCCCGAAGCACCCGAGCACACCACCTTCGCAACCGCCCGCACCCGACGACGCCGTGGGCACTGGCATGCCGCCCGTGCGTGCGTGCGGAACCATGCCCGTTCATGAACGACTGCTGCGCACGATGCCTGGATACATGAGCGCGCGCATCGCCAGCGAGAACAACGCGTTCCAGTTCGCTTCCAACATGCGCGCGGGTGCGCGTACGGGCATCACGGTAATTCCCGTCGTCGTGCACGTCATCTACGACACCGCGGCACAGAACATCTCAGACGCGCAGATCAAGAGCCAGATCGCGATCCTGAACCAGGATTACCGCAAAACGAACCCCGACGTCGCCTCGACCCCTGCCGTCTTCAAGTCCCTGTGCGGTGACTCACGCATCGAGTTCGAGCTCGCCAGCACCGACCCTGCAGGGCAGGCCACCACGGGCATTACCCGCACGCAGACGGCCAGGACGAGCTTCGATGACACCGATCAGATGAAGTCCGCCGCGACGGGAGGACACGACGCCTGGCCCGCGGACAAGTACCTCAATCTCTGGACCGTACCGCGGCTGACCTCGCCGCAGGGCGACCTGCTGGGATACGCCCAGTTCCCGGGAGGGGCCGCTGCGACGGACGGCGTGGTCATTCTGCACAGCGCGTTCGGCAATACGGGCACGGCCACGGCGCCTTTCAACCTGGGCAGAACCGCCACGCACGAGATTGGGCACTGGCTCAATCTGCGCCACATCTGGGGTGACGACGGGGGCGGTTGCAATGGCGATGACTTCGTGGCGGACACGCCGAACTGCGCCGACCACAATTTCGGCAAGCCGGTCTTTCCCCATGTGAGCTGCAACAACGGGCCCAACGGCGACCTGTTCATGAACTACATGGACTACACGGACGACGACTCCATGTTCATGTTCACGAACGGCCAGATACTGCGCATGCAAGCCTGCCTGGACACGGACCGAAGTGCCATCGGCCATACCAAGCCTGCACCAACGCTGGCACTGTCCGACAACCCGACCATCACGCTGGCAACCAAGGACTTCTCGACGATTTCATTCAGGGACCAGCATCTGCCGACGGTGTCGGTGCGCGATTTCCCGACGGTGAGCATCCGCGACGTTCAACCCACCGCATTTTTCCAGGACGTGGCCGGTCCGGTCTTTCCGGGCCCGATCGGGGACCCCAGCCCGTTCGGCGCGCAATCTGCTGGTGGCGCTTTCGCCGCGGGTGGTGTCGGCCGGCACATGCCATTCGTCTTGTCCACGCCGCACCACACGATGGCCTGGAGGCAGTCCTTCCCCGACATCGCAGAGCAGCGCGCGGCACAACTCATGGACTCGATCGGCCAGTACGAGCAGGTGCTTGCCCAGTACCAGCAAGCGGATGCGGCAGGTGCGCTCAGCGCGGCAGACGCGGCCAGGGCCGGGCAGCTCGCAGCCGAGTACGCCGAGCTGGTCGACGAGTACCGACAGCTGGTCGGGTCTTGACCATGTCGGTACTCATCATTGCGCCGGCGGAGGACGACCACGCAATTGCGGTCAGGGAGCATCTTGATGCCGGTGGCAGCGAAGTCGCCGTGATCGATACCGGACTGTTTCCCGAAGCGTTGCAAGTCGCAATGCGCTTCAGCTGCTGCACGGACAGACGCGACTTCCGCCTGTCCGTGCAGGGCAAGCAGATTGACCTGAGCCGGGTCGGCTCCGTTTGGTGGCGAAGACCCCGTCCTGCCACCATCAGCGAGCAGATGTACCGCTCCAGTCATCGACATTTCGCTGCGAATGAAGCTTACGAGGCCCTGGCCGGCCTTTGGGAAGCGATGGACGCGCAGTGGATCAACGTGCCGGGGAATGATCTCGCCGCGCAGCACAAGCCCTATCAACTCAGGATGGCACAGAAGGTCGGCCTAAAGATTCCGGCGACCCTGATGACCAACGACCCCGACCAGGCACGACAGTTTGTCGATGCCCAGGGCTACCGCAACGTCGTGTACAAATCCTTTTCGTCGACCGAGATGGAGTGGCGAGAAACGCGGCTGCTGCAAGAGGAGGAGATCGCCCTGCTGGACTACGTCAGGCACGCCCCGGTGATCTTCCAGCACTATGTGCCGGCCAAGTACGACCTTCGGGTGACGCTGATCGATCATCAGATATTTGCGGCCGCCATCCATTCACAGCAGACGCAGTACCCTATCGACAGCCGCATCGACATCGCCAACGCTGCCATCGAAGCAGTGACATTGCCTCAGGACATCTCAAGCAGGCTATTGCGCCTCACCGAGGCGCTCGGACTCCGCTATGGCGCCATCGACCTGCGCCTGACGCCCAGCGGCGACTATGTATTCTTCGAGATCAATCCGGCCGGCCAGTGCCTGTACATCGAGCAGGCAACCGGGCAACCGATCGCGCGCGCGCTGGCCGATGCGTTGGCGCGGCGCGACGAACCGGTAACGCCCGGACGAAAACCGGAACGGGCCTGCGATTGCTGAGTTCGATACCGCCATGCGGACCCCGGGGTCGTGAGTTGAGCGGCGAAGCCCGGGATCCTGATCCGAGCCATCATGAAAGGTTTCTGGACAAAATTCACAGAAATTCTCAAGACCACTTGGACAGCCACGATATCTGAGCGGCTCCTCAATTAAGCTGGCTGTTGACTGATCCATGGATCATGCGGACGTCATACTAAGAACGTTGACCGATTGCGCAACATTATTCGAGATTCTTGACGCGAAACTCATCAATAAAAACCCGGCATGAAGCCGGGCTATATTGTGATAATTGACGACGTCTATGCTGACATTTCAGTGTGGTGTCAACAAGAACGCATGCCGCTTTCCATCCTTGTTAATACCGCGTCCGATCACTTGTTGCTTGTTGTTGACCGCCTTGATGTCGTCCAGTTTCCAGTTTCCGTTCTTGACAGCACTTAAGAGACGGTTTGAAAACTCGATACGGCCGAGATGTTCTTGCGCTCCTTCAGGCAAGCGCGCAATCGCCTGCTCCTTCATTCAAAAAAGTGGCACGAGATTGCGGTTAAGCGTGTTGCCCTGGAGTTATCAAACCGTCTCTAAGAGGTTAAGGTCGGTCAGTAATTTACTAGCATTGTCGTAGAAGAAAACAGACGTGCCGCTGTCCGTCGCCAGAGATCCAACCATGTCCCCATCGTCGTTGATATCCTTTACGGATGTAACATTAACATCAATAACTGTACTGATATCAACTGCTGTGCCGTTGCGATATATAAAAGGACGACCGAAATAATTGCGGCCTACGACCTCGCCCTTATTGTTGACCGCATTTGGATACATGGCATTGTTACCTGCAGGAGCCCCGACCATCGACGTGATCTGCGAAGTCGAGCCGTCATTGATATTATAGAGCGTCGTGTAACCAAACGAATAACCGTTGTTTGCGATAATTAATCCATTATTATTAATTGCCAAACCAAGTGGAATCTGACGCTGCAGGTCAATACCAGTCTTATTGTTTCTAACAACATAGGTACAGATACTCGTGCATGGTGTGGCAAATTGATAATTGAGCAAGATATCCCCTTCATCGTTAATGTCTAACGATGTGTACGGCCCAGCGAAAGGAAAGGCAATCTGCGTCATACCACTGCCGTCAGACTCGAATGCACGACTGACGATGTTCAAGCTGTTGCCTACAATGTGTCCGGCATTGTTGATCGACGTAGCAATGCTTCGTACATCGCCCGCCAGGACGCCAAGGTCGATCATCCGGCCATTCTGGTAAAGGAACGCGTGCTGGCTGCCATCCGGAAGTTGGCTCGCGCCGACAACGCTGCCGGCATTGTTAATGGCCGAGACAGTGGTCTCGTCTCCACCAAGCGTGCCAAGATCGACGATTTCCCAGTCTTTAGGGGATGGCGTACCTGCACCGGAAACACTGCATGATTTGTCGACGCCCGGGTTTGGATCGCCAAACACCTCATTGCTGCAAGAAACAGGGCCGCTCAGCATTTTATAAGTAAAGTTTCCCCCGCCCCCATAACGCACCTTTTGCGTCCCCGAAAAACTGCATTGCTGATCTTCCTGGGCACACTCGACCCAGCCCCCTACGGGCAAAGGGGCGTCGTCATTTGCATAACTGCACACCTTGTCCACCTCAGATGCGGGATCACCAAACACGACGTTATGACAGCGAACGGAGTTCGTTATGGTGCGGTACACGAAGTGGCCGTTGGCGCCGTAGCGCACCTGCCGGGTGCCGATGACCGAGCAAATACCGCCCTCGACCGCACATACTGCCCAATTGGCAGCCGATGGTGCTCCGGGCGATTGATCGCTGACAAAACTGCACGACTTGTCGATCCCGGGAAGGGGATCACCAAAGACGGCATTGCTGCACTCGATCGGACCAGGCAACGTTTTGTACGCATACACACCATTCGCGCCATACCGTACCAGGAGATTCCCCGAGTATCTGCACTGCATGCCTTCCGTGGCACATTCGATCCATACCGTGGTGCCGTCTGTTGCTGTGCTGGCGTCCATTACCTGAGCCAGAAGCTTCGGTGAGGCGATGCCGAGATGTGGGGGTTGCGCTGCACTGTGCTGGTTGCCTCCGCACGCCGTTAGGACCATGCATAGCAGCATAGAGAAGGCCATTTGCCATAGTCGAACCATGTCTTTCCCTCACTCTCTTGATCTCGTGAATGACTATTGCAACAGGAGTATTGTCCTTTGGGCGTAGAGCGAGTTTTTGATAATGTGCAAGCTTGCCAGACATTATTTCAACGGAATTCGGCCACTGCACCTTACTGCGATCTCGCTCAATCCATGCCAACCGGGCCTGGTCGGGTCGACACCTGCGCGGGACTGCTGCCCGTGATGCCCACCAGAGCGGCTTTTAAAGGTGCATACGCTGATCGGCATGTGCGTGCGGCGTGCATCCCTATGACGCACTGCTACTCATGCTGGTAAGCCGGCGAGATAATTGTCAGAACGACGCGCATGACGCGTGCAAGGCAGCGTGGGGCGGGAAACACAGCCAGCCGATTCCACAAGAAGCCAGGCGGAACAGGGTAAAAAGCGGTTGTTCTCGCTGCATGATGAAGCTTTGTTCAAGCAATGACGCTTTGTTCCATTGTGCGACTCGTCATCGCTGGCCGAGTGCTGCGGCTGCTTGGGCATGGCCAGCCAACGCGCGTATGCTACGCAATAGCATGTACCAGGTTTGATTTGTCCCTGCCCGTCAAGACTCTTGTGGCTGCTTCACGCGTCACCAGACGTGTGCCTCACCTCGATTGTTGTTGATAATCAAATCTTTGGACCCGTACCATGAAACACGATACTTATCGAATCCGGCTTGCTGACACGCCCAATGGACGGAACTCAGCGAGCATGCTCATCGATAAGATGTACGGTTGGCGTGGTTATGCTGGTGCACATCAGGTGACTGAGGAGCCGAACCGCGTCGTGCTGACCGCGACCCAGGAAGATAAAGTCGTTGGCACACTCACCATTGGTATCGACATTCCAGCTGGTTTGATGGCGGACCAGATATTCAAAACTGAACTCGACGCACATCGTCACCGCGGCGCTCGCCTTTGCGAATTCACGAAACTGGCATTCGACCGTTCCGTGCGCTCGAAAATCCTGCTGGCCAACCTGTTCCACCTCGCCGTGATCTATGCACGCGACATTTATCACTGTACTGACATCATCATTGAGGTCAACCCGCGCCACAAGCGTTTCTATGAACGCATGCTTGGCTTCGTACAGGAGGGTGAACTCAAAATCAATCCACGCGTCAACGCACCTGCCTACCTGTTGCGCGTGAACCTGAACCATGTGACGGAGCAAATCAAGGCATATGGCGGATCGTTCAAAGAGGGCGGCGAAGTCACGGAGCGTTCGTTCTACCCGTTCTTCTTCTCTCAACGCGAAGAGTCCGGCATCAGGCAACGTTTGCAACGCATCGACGCAACACCAGAACCATGAGCGTCTGCCCTGGAGAACGCAGTGAGAAAATGTACGCGCCGAGCTTGTCCACCACAGCGCTTGACGAGGTGCTCATGCCTCCCGTTACGATGACGCCAGTGGATCAACCGTAACGGCGTCCCCGGAAAGGCGACCTCGTCATGTGACATGAATTCGTCACAAGCGGCAGCGTGTTGACTTCACGGGACGAGGATTGCCAGCGCCATTGATGGCCCCACCTTTTGCAATTCACTATATCGCTACGTACCCCAGCAGGGCATCGGCATCCAGCAGCATGGATTGTCGGCATGGGTGACGGTGCCATGTACCGGTGCTTTCATTGTCACCCATGCTGGCCTGTACGTAAGTCAACAAGGTCTGACGTCGTGGCCGAGAGTGCTGTCTGGTCGATCCATATTCGCCACTGCGCTGGCCTTTCTCATGCTGGCTTTTGCGGTAGATCAATGGGTCAGCTACAACTGGAGTAAAAATATGTGACGTTACTTTTGCGGGATCTAACATGAAAACATCTCAGCCCAAGCTCAACCGCAGCAGTCTCGCCTGGCTACGTGCGGTAATGAACGTGCAGCCGATGACCGCCGAAGCTCATGCAGCGTTGCGGCGTCAGCAAACCGTCACGCGGCGCACCCTCGAAGACTTGCGCGAGAAGCGCGAAGCGAACATGGACCCATGGCGTTGAAACGTTCCGGTTCCTGCACCTATCGAACGGCTTTCATGATCACCAAGGAGACATCGATGCCACGTTACATGGTAGAACGTACGTTTCACAACGGACTGGATGTTCCGACCGGGTCCGTCGGAGCAGAAATGTTGAATCAAGTTGTCCAAACGAATAGCGAAGAAGGCGTGACTTGGGTGCATTCGTATGTAAGTGCTGATAAGACACGCACCTTTTGCGTATATGATGGCCCGTCTCCCGAAGCGATCCAGGAAGTGGCCAAGCGAAATTCCCTGCCGGTCGACAGCATTACAGAAGTGTCCGTGCTGGTCCCTTACTTCTATCACCGAGACCGATAACCGTGTTCACCTGGACTACCTCGTAGTCGCACGCTTATACAACGGCCCGTGGATCGCGCTCCATTCTGCCCGTCCCTAAACGCAACAACGCCAATCCAGGCAGGATTGGCGTTTTGCTTTTGACGTCGAGGAAACGGTACGACCAATACGACCGGGCCCCTGCACTTTTGTAGCCATTCTTCCACTGCGCGTGATGTTGTTTTTTCGCACCTGAGGCCGTTTATCTTTTCGTTTTTTGTCACTGCTTAATAGATCAATAAAAGTAGCTACAGAGTCAGTTTTATGTAAGCGACGATATCTACGGTCAACGAGCGCTCGCATGAACCAGAAATAACTGGTGTTTATGCCTTAGTGCATGCAAGAAAAATACACCTGGCGTGTATATTCGAGGAGACAAAAATGATCCATTCAAAAGCGTGCCTGCCTTTATGGCTGGCGTCGACTGCTTTGGTATTGAGCGGATGCAACCATCATGATGACGACAATGACGATCATGGTGGCCCAAATACGTCGATGCAGGTATATGCCACCAAAGTGGTCAAGTGCGATTCTGGAGACCAGCCTGAAACAGGCTTGCAAGGCCAGGTGCCCGCGGCGCTTCGCACCGGTTTCAAAGGTTTTAATTGCAATCTCGAAGTCGTCGGCCAGTACCGGGGCCAGGGCGGTAACTGGTCCTCGGCGCAGTTCAAGTCGGCTGGCCGCTTCTGCGCCTACCACTCGACAGCGACACCGGTCGCGGGTCGGGAAAATCCCGGTGTGCCTGTCATTAATATCAGCGACCCGACGCATCCGACACGGACGACGTCGCTGACCAGCACGGCCATGCTCGACCCTTGGGAATCCTTGCGCGTCAATCAACGGCGCGCCCTGCTGTATGCCGACTTCGGTACCAATAGCGCAGGTGGACCTGACTTCGATGTCTACGACCTGTCAGGCGACTGCACCAATCCGCAGCTGATGTCGACTGTGAAGCTGAGCTATCTCACCAATGTCCCAGGTTCGAGCACGGCACCGATCAACGGACACGAGGGTGCGATTTCCCCGGACGGCCTGACCTATTACGTCGGTGATCTCACCAATGGCAAGTACCATGCGGTCGACGTATCGAATCCGTCCCGCCCAAGGGTCATTGCGACCTACGATATCAAGGCCAATTCGCCTATCGCCAAGACGCCGCATGGCCTGTCGGTCAGCAAGGACGGCAATCGTGCGTACGTCGTTGCCCTGGCCACGCCAACCCAGGCCGACGCCGCCGATCCGGCCTATGCACAGAACGGCTTTCTGGTACTCGATACCTCCGAGGTGCAGGCCCGCAAGCCCGACGCGCAGATGCGAGTCATTTCCTCGACGGCGTTCAGGGATGGCAGCTATGCCCAGCACACCATCACCACCAGGATCGGCGGCAAGTCCTATCTCGTCATGGTCGACGAGGGCGGCTCCGCCGGACTGGCCGACGCCGGCAACGCCAGGCTTGCCTGTAGCCAGAACCTTGCCCCCTTTCCCATGGCAAGAATCTATGACATGAGCGACGAGAAGCGTCCGCAGCTTGTCTCCAAGCTTGGCCTCGAGACCCACGATCCGAAGAACTGCGATGCGGTACTGCCCGATATCGCAGGCCTGTCCATCTTCACCTACGGCAGCCACTACTGCTCGGTCGACAACCTGGAAAACAGTACCGCCATGGCGTGCTCGTACTTCAATTCGGGCATTCGCGTCTTCGATATCCGGGATCCGGCACATCCGAAGGAAATTGCCTACTACAACCCACCCGGGCAGACCACGCCGGTACTCGGGTCGAACCACGTCACGTTCCAGCAGTGGCGCGCTGGTGGGCCTGACTGGTGCGCCTCGAGGCTGGACTTCGACAAGGCGAGCCGGACATTGACGACGATGTGCCAGGACAACGGCCTGCTGGTCATGAAGTTCAAGAACGGCGTCTGGCCTTTTGACAATTCGCCGGTCGCCGAGGAAGACGAGGATTGATTGGCAGAGGCACGCCAGGCCAGCGGCGTCATTGGCAGCGTCGCCTGATCTGCCCGTGACGGCCGTCTTCGCCGCCACGGGCAATGTCCGCGGCCCTGCAGGCTGAGTGTCCCGGCCCAGGCTGTTGCGTGTCACGCCATTACATCCGAATCAGCATGAAACCAACGATGCTCAAGGCAACAATCGTCATGCTTGCCGCCATGTGCTGCCTGCCTGTAGCCAGCCAGGCCTACGAAAGCGATGTCCATTTCGGACTGACGAAATGGCTCGCCCTGCAGGCTGGCTTCACCCAGCAACAGGCGGACACGATTGCCCTGGGCAACCAGCGCAGTGACTCGGGCATCATGGACAGTATCGAACTGACTCTCGAATACGCCTGCCTGGGGCACCATGTCGACGGCGCCGAAATCGCTGCCACATACCATTTCGCCAGCACTGCCAGGCCCCCTGCCCCCGCTGAACGCAGGATCGTTGCCGCAGGCAGTCCTGCCGCGCACCGCCTTGTAGACCAGGTCATGGCGACGACGACACCGTCCAAGGCCGGCTTCATGCTGCTCAAGCTCGGCGAAGCGCTGCATGTGCTTCAGGATTCCTGGGCGTACCAGGGAACGCCGGACACACCCGATTTCCCGGATCAAGGTGTGCAATGCAGTCCCGAGCTTGCCTGGACGGCCCCCGCCGTACGCGGGGGCTGGCGCACCCACGGCGCCGACATCACCAGGAACTGGCCCGCCGACATACGGGCGATGGCAGCCGCGACCTACGCGGTGCTGACGCGCTATGCGCCAATTTCAGGGACACCACGCCAGGCGGCCGGTGCGGACCAGGTCCTGCAGCAGCTCGACGCCTTCATCAACGCTGGCACCAAGGCAGCTAAACGGGCATGGTTCCGCCAGCATGCGATCGAGGACACGTCCTTTCTCGATACGGTCTCGCTTCCCGATGGAACCACGACCCAGGGAAAATTGTGGCAGGTCCGGCGCCTGGTGCCCTTGCCGTCTGCTCATACCCGGCAATACAGGGTGCCACGGGACGCCATCGACTTCTATGACGGTTTCTTCGCCGCCTGGCTGCAGGCGGCCAGGCCGGAAAGCGCAATCGTCACCGGCATCCGTTCAGAGAGCGACCGGGAACTCGCGGCACGGCTGAAGCTCTGGCGCTTGCGTGACCACGGCAGCGTGACCGAACTGGCACACATCCCCGGGCCGTATTCGAAAAAGCAGCGACAAGCCATCGAGCGCCTGGCCGCGGCGCGCGGTGCCTACATCCAATATGACCAGCTGCAAGAGGCCTTCTTTCCCTTGCTGGAACAGGGACCAGTGGTGTCACCGCTGCTGCCCTATGTCATCCATGTACTGCCCGGCTCGCATGGCAAACGCATCATCGCGGTGACGAAACTACGGCATGTCCCGTATGACGAGCTTGGCATCATCGCAGAGAAGAACGGTGACGCCTGGCGACCGGTCAGCCTGATCTCGATCGTGAGTCATTAGGGACGAGAGGCGACGGCGCGAACATGACTTCACCTATTCCCACCACCTGGAGCCGTGCTGTATGAAGCGACCCGGCCTTCTTGCACTCGGCGCCATGCTTTGCGCCACCCCGCTGGCTGCGCTGGCGCATTCCTTCGCCGCGCCTTATACGCTGCCAGTACCGTTTTCCCTGTACGCATACGGTGCCTGCTCGGCGCTGGTGATGTCGTTCCTGATCGTCGGTATCTTTTCCCGTGTGCCGACCGGCACCGGCGCCCCCTTCGCTGCGCATCCGGCAAACACGGGCCGCGACCTGGTGGTACCGCAAGCCGCGGTCGCGCTACTGCGCTTCGTGAGCGTCGGCCTGCTGGTGTTGTGCATCGCCACCGGACTGTTCGGTACAAGGAACCCGTTCGCCAACTTCAACATGACCTTCTTCTGGATTGTGTTCGTGCTGGGGTTTGCTTACCTGACCGCGCTGTGCGGCGACGTGTACCGCGCCGCGAATCCGTGGCTGGTCGTCTGCGAACAGGTCGAGCGGTTTTTCCCCAACGCCTTCCGCGCGCGCCTGCGCTACCCTGCCGCCCGCGCTGGCTACTACCCTGCCCTGGCTTTCTACATGGCGTTCATCTGGCTCGAACTGTTCGGCCATACGACGCCGCATGGCCTGTCGCTCGCCTTGTGCGCGTACACCGCCATCAACCTGGCCGGTGCAGCACTGATCGGCAAGCAAGCCTGGTTTCGCTATGCCGAGTTCTTTGCGGTGTTCCTGCGCCTGGTCGCAATGATGGCACCGCTGCGGCTGCTGTACCGCGGGCATGACCAGGATGCCTCTCCAATCCGGGTCCAGTTCAGGGCGCCGTTTACGGGGTTGCTCGAGCATGAAGCCGAACATGTCAGCATGGCCGTGTTCGTGTTATCGATGCTGTCGTCGACCGCGTACGATGGCATGCATGAGTCGCAGCCATGGTCGCAGCTGTTCTGGAACGGGATCTATCCGGCGATCGGCCCGTTCTTCACGGCCGGGAGCAGGCAGCCGTTCGTGGCTGCCGCCAAGCTCTTCCACCAGTGGCAATCGCTGGCATTGTTTGTATTCCCTCTGATCTACCTCGGATGCTATCTGGCCTTCCTCAAGATCACGCAGATCGTGACAGGCACGGACCAGACGGTGCGGCAACTGGCCCTGCGCTTTGCCTATTCGCTGATTCCGATCGCATTCGTCTACCACGTGACGCACTACTACACACTGCTGCTATCACAAGGACCGGCATTCTTCCGGCAGATTTCGGATCCGTTCGGTTTCGGCTGGAACCTGTTCGGCACCGCCGGCGCCGTGGCTCAGCCCATTCTCGTCGATGCGAACATCATCTGGCATACCCAGGTCGGCCTGATCCTGTTCGGTCACATGCTGAGCGTCTACCTGGCCCATGTGGAGGCCCTCAAGACGTTTCGCACCGCGTACCGCGCGGCGCTGAGCCAGCTGCCAATGCTGCTGCTCATGGTCGGGCTAACCGCCGCCGGCTTGTGGATCCTGTCCTTGCCGATCGCGGCTGGCGGGGTGGCGATGCCGGTGACGGCTTCATGAGTCACGCATCCACTGATGACGCACCAGATTGAACAAGGAGGAAACATGAGCACGTCCAAATCGCTGGGCTTTATTGTTGGCGGCACACTGCTCGTCGTGGCCGCCGGATACCAGATGCTGCCAGGCGGCGGCCGACCTCCGGGAACGCACGGCGCGCATGGCGCGATGGCGCGGCATGCGCTGTCGACGGCGACGCCGCTGGAGGCGCGCGCCGTCGTTCAGCCGGCCGTCGCGGATGGCGCACGAATGATCCGGCTCGCGATTGCGCCGGACAGCCTGACGCCGCCTGGTGTATATCGCTTCCACAAGGGAGACGTCGTCGATTTCCGCGTCACCGTTCCTTATGACGGCGCCCTCGCGGTCCACGGCTATACGACGGGTGACGTCTTGATCGCCGCCAACCACGAGCTCAGGCTGCCATTGAAGCTCGACTATACGGGGCGCTTCCCGATGCATGTCCATGCCCATGGCGGCCAGCATATCGAAGTTGCCGTGCTGGAGATTCTTCCTGACTGAATTGGCTGCCGGGCAGCCCGGTAATGAACATTTTCGTTCAACTGGTCGAGGCAATGATGGCACAGCAACTGCTACGCAAAATCGTGATCCTTGGTGGCGGCACCGCAGGCTGGATGACTGCCGCCGCGCTGGCGCGCACGCTCAATGGCAAGGTGCAGGTGACCCTTGTCGAGTCCAACGATATCGGTACAGTGGGTGTCGGCGAAGCAACGATCCCGCCAATCTTGCTGTTCAACGCGATGCTTGGCATCGATGAGCCCGAATTCCTGCGCGAGACCATGGGCACCTTCAAGCTGGGCATCGAGTTTGTCGACTGGGGGCAGATCGGCAACCGCTACATGCACGCCTTTGGCGACTTGCCTGCCGACATCCGGCTCGCCGGGTTCGAGCAGGTCTGGCAAAGGATGCGCCAGCATGGCCACCCCCATGCACTGAACGAGTATTCGATCACATGCATGGCGGCCTATGCCGGCAAGTTCATGCGGCCAAGCCACGCGCACCCATTGTTCACAACGCTTGCCTATGCCTTCCACTTCGATGCCAGCTGCTACGCCCGCTTCCTGCGACGCTACAGTGAGCAGCGCGGTGTCCAGCGCATCGAGGGCCGAGTCGTGGAGGTTAATCTACACACCCCCGATGGCGATATCGCAAGCCTGGTCATGGAAGGTGGCAGCGCCGTCGACGGGGACTTCTTTATCGATTGCTCCGGCTTTCGTGGACGCCTGATCGAGCAGGCGCTGCATACCGGCTACGAAGACTGGAGTCACTGGCTTCCGTGTGACCATGCCGTGTTCGTGCCATGCGCCCCGAAAAGCCCACTCGTTCCGTACACCAGGTCGATTGCCCACGGCGCAGGCTGGCAATGGCGCATACCGCTGCAGCATCGTACCGGCAATGGCTACGTGTACTCGAGCCGTCACATCAGCGACGACGAAGCGCTTGCTACGCTGCTGGCACATCTTGATGGGGAACCGTTGGCCGAACCTAACTTGCTGCATTTCGTGACCGGCATGCGGCGCAAGGCCTGGCACCGCAACTGCGTGGCGATCGGTCTTTCCAGTGGTTTCCTGGAACCGCTCGAATCGACCAGTATCCACCTGATCCAGTCAGCCATCCTGCGGCTGCTGGCATTTTTCCCGGCGCAACAGCACAGCGAGGAGGATGTCGCCGAGTATAACCGGCTGACCAGGCAGGAATTTGAACATGTCCGCGACTTCGTGATCCTGCATTACCACGCAGGCACGCGCCAGGACACCCAGTTCTGGAATGACTGCCGCACGATGCCAATTCCTGAATCATTGCAGAAAAAGATCGCGTTGTACCGGAAGCATGGACGAATAGCCGAGGCGGAATCCCCGACTTTTGTTGAACGCAACTGGGTGCAGGTGCTCCAGGGCCAGGGTATCCATCCTGGTGGATACAATCCACTCGTCGACGTCATCGAATCAAGCGATATAGACGCCTATTTCGACCAAGTCAGGCACGTGGTGCTGCAACTGGTCGAACGCATGCCGCGACACAGTGACTTCATCCGGCAATTTGGAGGCTCGAACGACATGCGCTTCAAAGCTTCTTGATGTTCGATGCCTGCTGACCTTTCAGTCCCTCCATGACATCGAACTGGACTCGTTCACCGTCCATCAGCATCTTGAAACCATCCATATTAATTGCAGAAAAATGTGCGAAGACGTCCGAGCTGCCGTCGTCGGGCGTAATGAACCCATAACCTTTGGTGCCATTGAACCATTTGACAATACCGGTTTTCATTTGACTTTCCTCATAAAAGCATTATGGGTCATAAACGAATCCCTTTCGCCTCTCCGGCTAGACCATGTTATCCATGAAAAGTAAGCGAAAGTAGATATGAATAATGTTAGCCGTACAGCCTATGAAGTCAAGCAATTTGGAGAATTTAGTTGCAAGCGTCCCTGGCAAGGACACGACCAGGTGGCTGAATGCCCAGGCAATCATGCCGCCGTGCTCCGCCAGTCATTGTATTTTCCGAATCAAGTGCCGAAGACAGTATTTTATTCATCTTGCGTATTCCGAAGGCTGCAGCGGCATAGCAGGCCGTCACGCTTCGTTAACAGCACCTTACTGCAACTCAAATGCCATTGTCGGGATCCTGTTTCCCGAATCCGCTCGTTGAATGCCGGCACCGATGGAATCCGGCGCCAGCGTCGGTGCCAGGCCTGTCAATGCGGCTCGATCAGCCCGGGACGGGCGAGTCCCCGATACCGGTTTCGAACCTCGATCACCGTTTGCCATAATCTTTCGGCAGGAACTGAAGCCGATCCCAAGGGAAACCTTCGAGGACTGCCCATTCCTCCTTCCCGTTGAACAGGGTCGGATACGGATCTGGCTGGCCTTGTACCGTGTAGGACTGGGCGTTCTGGGCGCGGATGCCGATCGAGCCTGCCTTGTCCCACACCACAAAGCCGTAGGTTTGCGCCGCCTTGGCAATCACCTTGCCTGCGGCCGACATGCGCAGCGTATCGACATCCACGGTGGGATCAAGGCGAAACCGGGTGCCTTCCGGGATGCGGTTAGGTACATTGTGCGGGTTGGAGCCGTCGGAACGGTTGGCTGGCCAGGAGAACACACTGGCCTCTTCCAGGTCGACCAGCGAGATGCCGATGACGTGGCGGATTTCGCCACGCTGCAGTTCCTCCGCGGTTACCTGCCCACCCAGGAAAGGCAGCCCCGTGGCCGTCGTACCATACGGCCGTGGCCAGATGCCGTCACTGGTCGAAATGTCCGTCATCCGCCCGCCCCAGCAGGCCTGCCAGCGGCCATCGTCTGTCCTCATCTGCCAGAATTCCCAGATCGTATTGGTCGAGGGCTGGTAAATCGTCATTTCACCATCGGTCCCGCGCGATGGACGCGCGTGGCCAGGCACGGGCACGCTGGACCACTGCCTGGCCAGTTCGGGAACGGCATGTCCCCTTTTCTGGCAGTCCCAGACCCTTACTGTGCTGGTCCGGGCGTCCACGGGCACCACGTAGACCGGACTGGCGTAGGAACTGGTGGCCACCGACACGGTGCCGTAGTGTGCGGCCTTCTGGCGCAGGAACTCGGCGACGTATTCCCGGGAGTTAGCATGCAGGACGACCGTCTTCGGAATGGGCTGGTACCAGAAGCTGGTCGGCGCAAAGATCGAGTCGGTCTCCAACCGCCGTGTCGAGCCCACCCTGGCCGCCTGTGGTATGCCTGGCCTGGACGCATACTCGCACACCTTTTCCACACCAGGATAGGGGTCGCCAAATACGGCATTGGTGCAGCTGATGAATTTTTCCGCTATCCTCGTGTTGTACCTTCCATCAAGGCCAAAGCGCACCTGCATTAGTGCCGGCACTTCGCACACGGCGCCTTCGGCAGCGCATCGTGTCCATGCGACGGCCGTCGTCAGCATCCCATTTGTTGCACCGGGCCGGACCGTGAATGCAGGCGTGTCCACCTCGCCCTGTACGTCGCAGCCGGCCAGGAGCGCCAGGATGGCGCAAGACTGGAACACGGCCCATGCCGGATTCAAAGAATGTCGGCCCGGATCGGGCGCTGCGGGCAGGGGAAGGAAATTCATCGGATAAAGTTAATGATCTGGCATCCAAGTCAGCGTTTCGGTAACGATGGCCGTGACACCTGCTCCGCCTGAACTGGAGCGATTGACGCAGCCAGGATCGAACAATATAGATTTTTCCCCGCCGGCTATTGACATCTATCAGCCTCAAGCATGGGAAGCCTGCATGGCCGCAGGATAGACACTCTCTTGTCAGCTTGGCCCTTTCCTATTCACGTCAGGCGCACATAATGAGCCAACAAGCCCAGGATGCCCAGATGTACCGGGTAGTACGCGTAGAAAGCCAGCGCATGGCGCGGCACCCGTAACTCGACGTGCGGGGCCGCCAAGATCAGCGGCAGGGCGCACAGCGCCCATGGATTGCGATTGACGGGCCACAGGGCCAGGATGGCGGCTGCCATGAACGCCAGCCGCAACAGCGTGGGACACCTGCAAAACGCCCAGCAGGCCAGGACCAGGCCGACTGCGAACCAGAAATACTCGACCAGGGCGCCGCCAACCAGGAACACGGCAATGGCACCGAGCGATGACGGCAGGGTGCCATGGTCCAGCAGTCCGATGAGGGCTGTCGCAACCAGCAGCGTGAACATGATGTTGAGTGGCCACCACTCGCCACGCGCCGTGCCCGGGGCGATCAGAGGCACACTCGCAAGCACGCCAAAGCACGCCAGGCGCAAGGTGGTTCGCCGTAATGCGCGGCCGGCACGCGCACTGGGACGACCAGGTTATAGGCCAGCACGAACGCGAACAGCAGCATGGCGCTGCGGCCCATGGCAAACAGCACCGTCACCCTGTAGCCGAGCAAGTACTTGTGGACGTGATCAAGCGTCATCAATGCCAGCGCCAGCCACTTCATCGCTTCCAGCGTCCCACTCGCGACCAGCGAAGGTGCCGTCGCGTTTAGCGATCGCCCTTTCAGCGCTGGCATGACCGGTAAGGTTTCCATGGGCCATGCCGATCGTGTCGCGACGCCACGGCCGTCCTCATGCCGAACGATACCGGTCTCATCTAGGCAACTCCCTTTGGTTAGCGCGATCGCGCCGGGTCTCGACCTGTTGGCGCAGCTTCAGTCCAGGCAGTTCGCCCCGTTCGATGCTGTTGACCAGATTTTCCTTCACCCGTTCCATGACGATCGCGCGCTGTCGCGGATCGAGGCCGTCGACGCCGATCTTCTGCTCCATCGCAGCCATGACGGCATAACTGCCTGCGAGCTCTGGGCGGTCCCAGGTACTGCGGCAAGACACAGCGCCAGCAATGCCAGTGCGCAAGCATGGCGCCGACTTGTGCCTTTTCAGATGCTCGTGGCCCTGGCCCCAATGGATGTCCTTCCGATTTGTGCTACCTGCATCCGTGTGTCCATCTCATGGCCTTTCGTGGTTACGAGGTATGAAGTCTGTAAGTAGATGAACCCGTAGCTGCACTACCCAGTGTGGATAGCTCAGCTGCACCGTACCGCACACATTCAGTGGGACTGTTGTTCCAGATCGAATCTTGCGCACTGTGCCTTGCGCGCGAAAACCGGGATTGCAGGATCAACAGCATTACCGGGAAAACACCATCACCCGATCATGGACGACATCTGGCGAAGCGCCTACAAGAACTTCGCTTGCGGCCGGAACGCGCAGAAGAAGTTCAGCATGCATCGATTGCCGCTTGGATGTCCTCGCCGGGGTCGTCGGAACCGCGCGGATTGGGTGACCGAACCGTCGCCTTGCCAATGCAATAGCACTGTCGAATACCTTCCGCACATAGCTTGGCTGGCCGTTGGGACCAGGCTTCAAGCCGGTTGAGAGGTTGCCGCTGTAGTAACAGCTGAGCGCTGCCTGCAAGGCGCTTTGCTCGTACGGTCTGCGGGTCCTGGCTCGTACGTAACAATCCTCTAGGATCAGGGATGCTGCACGAAGATTGCTGCATGGCTGGAACGCGCTGTTGTAGTCGAGTCCGTGGCGGTGCAAGTTGTAGCGATTGACCTGGGCGATGCCGACCGAGAAGTTGTAGCCGCGAGCTGCCAGGAACTCCGCAGTGGCGATGGCTTCGGCCTCGCTCTTGGGTTGGCGTTCGAGCTGCGCACCGACGACACCGATGGCAAATGGGTTGAAGCCGGATTCCACCCGGCTGATAGCGGCCATCGCGGTCGGGTGAACCCCCGGTGCGCATTGCTGCGTCAGTTCGAGGAATCCCTGTGCATGGGCCGTCGACCATGTCGATAAGGTCAAGAGCAGGATGTATAAAATGCGCTTCATGGGGCTTGTCGTGAATCCTGTATTGTTAATACCGTGCGTCTTGCCTACTTGGCTGCCTCATGAGCGATCGTGCGTTACAGTAGCAGGCCTTGTAGCAGTGCCAGCCCATGGTTCCCCAGAGTAGACTAAGTAGTGATGGGCGTCACTGGAGCGGCCCACTCCGCTCTGCCGGTCCATTTGCATCTGGACTGCAAATTGAGTTCAATTAACTTTAATCGGAAAAAATCGGCAGATTACTGTCCTGCTTCAAACTGTTGCCATACACAAGGTCGTCTGTTTATGCTTGTGCTAGCGTCACGTCTAAGTTGCAAGATGGCAACCAATTAGAGATTGCGAAAGCGTACTCATGCGTGCTCATAAGCTGCTTATATTCATAAGCGCGTTTAGCAGCACGTTGCCCTACACGGCTTGTCGCCGTAAGGCCTCAATTGTCAAAGTTCATAAGCTGCTCATATTTCGTTGGTTGTGTTGCAGAACTTATGAAAACCTGACCTAGCTCTGGCTTGTCCAGTGATAAGGGTGGATCTGCCTCGCATCCATTGACAGCGTAATGCTTGCCACAGTGGGGGCCCTTATTGCTCATGTACAGTTCAAGGGCTCAGTAATGGGTTCAGGTGGAAAGGTAAATGGGCCAGCCAGTGCAACGCGCAGGTACAACATCGAGAAGCAGAGGTATAAGCAGCTTATAACCCGCTTCGAACGGTTCACACATGTGTACTTGCCCGTTCCGCTAACGAAGATTGGCTGCCTTATAAGCTGCTTATAAACTGTACGGCACTCCCATCTTCCAGCGCTCGCATCGTGGGCCTTAGAGACGGTTTGATAACTCCAGGGCAACACGCTTCACCGCAATCTCGTGCCACTTTTTTGAATGAAGGAGCAGGCGATTGCGCGCCTGCCTGAAGGAGCGCAAGAACATCTCGGCCGTATCGAGTTTTCAAACAGTCTCTTAGGGCTTGAGCAATCTTGTAGACGTACCGATACGGCCCGCGAAGGTCGGTCGTAACGGTTATAAGCTGCTTATAGGGTATGTATTACTGCTGTTTTTCGTCTCTCAAGTGCATGTTTCGGTTGGTCTATCGCATAGCGTGAGTCGTGATTACTGCACCCGCTCGTGCGAGCTTTTAGACGGGCTTACTCGGGGAACGGCCAGGAATGTAAGATCATGCGACGCAGTTGTGATCCCGTTCAGCCGGGCATTTGCAGTCACGATAGATCCCACCTCGCTGGTAGTACCGCTCAGGTGAAGTGTCCGAAACATCGACTGGGCAGTAGTCGTTGCCAGATTCAATCGGGCTTGCATCGGGGGTCGTGAACGGGTGCGATTCTGTCGTCCACCTCGAGATTAGTGCGAGGAAGTCGTGAACGGGTGCCGTTGACGACGTCGAGAAGATCAAAAGTAGTACGATGTACATGATCTCTTTCATATAGATGTTTGCGTTCATTTCTGAAGGGGCCAACACCATTCGGCTTGCGTACTTTGCTACCTCATGAAGAAAGACACGGCACCGCAATATCTACTACGGCAGCGCCGAACGACTCACTGGAACTGGTGAAGTCGCGATACCTTTTTCTGGGGCTGGTCATCCTGACGCCGCCGGTCCATTCGCTTCCTGGACGTTTAAATTGCACTCGATGGGCTTCACTCTAAAGATCGGTAAGTCACTGTCATACTGCGCACTCTTGCTATGCGCAAGCTCGTCTGTATAGGCGTGGGTTCGCGTTGCGACGAAGGTGCTTGCGATCGCGGACGGATAAGGCAATCAGCGGATCGACTCATCGTCGGCTATAAGCTGCTTATATTTTGTGGGCGCGCTGTGTCAGCACGTGCTATTGACTCTCTGAATACGCGTGCCTGCCACCTGTCCACGTTTATAAGCAGCTTATACCCATCGGCCGATACTATTGAATGCGAGCTTGAGTTGCAGTTCTTGCGGCACAGTTAGGTAGGCCTGACTATCGTCGGGGACGCGATTCCGTACGGAGGATGCAGACTCGGGCTCATGCATGTCCGTCGAGGATGGTGGGTCTGGGAGTCGATTCCAGTACCAATATGGCGCCTTGCAAGAAGAGTTCCAAGTTCGCTCATGTACCGTTCAATAGGTTAAGACCGGAATCGGCGCAGACTGCCAGAGAGCCGGTTATCGTTCGACGGACAATGGAATATCGAAAGTGAAAGACAAGCAGCTTGTAGACGCTGTGACCGGATCATGCGTGTCCAACAAGGCGGCCGATTAGGCCGCGCAATAGATGTTATAAGCAGCTTAGAGACGGTTTGATAACTCCAGGGCAACACGCTTCACCGCAATCTCGTGCCACTTTTTTGAATGAAGGAGCAGGCGATTGCGCGCTTGCCTGAAGGAGCGCAAGAACATCTCGGCCGTATCGAGTTTTCAAACAGTCTCTTATGAGGTCAAGGCACCACTATGTTTCATGTTCTCATGTTGCATGCTCTATCCAGACACAGGATGATCGACGATGATGGCAATCTAGTTCGGTCTTTCGGAACCCAGGGTGCTGGCAGACAGACGGGAATGCAAAACGTATGTGACACCACTATATTCACGAACTTCGCAGAGGCGATAGCGTCAGTCTTGCGACTTTGTGACGCTCATGTCGAGCGTGTACGACACCGATGGCAAATGAGTCAAGGACGGATCTAATTAGGTTGAAAGGGGCTACCTTGCTCAGATGCACCGCTGCAGGGATTGCTGCGTCAGTTCGAGGAATTCCTGTGGACCGGGGTCGACTACGTCAACAGGATCAAACACGGGACACACGGCGTTCGTTTCATACGATTTGTCATGAATTTTGCATTAATCAAGTCCATTGGCATTCGGTCCTTGGCTGACCTCATGAGCGCCTTTACGGTACGTAGCAGGCAAGCTTGACGATGCGAGGCATTGCCCACCAGGGCGGGCGATCTCACAACGAGCTTGCTTGGTGCTGATTATTCCGATCCAGCTGGTCTCGTGAGATCGAGTAGGCCAGACTGACTTCAGGTGCTTTCGCTCGCAACGGATCGATCAGTTACTGCATTACCGCATGCTGCCTCTATGCACGAGGTCGTCTAGGTATGCCTGCACTGGCTTTACGGTAAACAATGGCCCGTTGGTCAGGGCATAGGCAAAATCACCAATGGCTAATATAAGCTGCATATATTCGGGAGCAGATGCATGCAGTTCCGCCTGGGCAGAAGTGGTCGGCTCGCCCTATCAAGACTGATAAACAGCATATATTCGATTCGCCCGCACCGTTGCGCATAATTGAGGCTCTCTCTGGCTAGCGTGCGCCCGTCGCCGATGACGGATCCCTGGTCCGGTGCCGTTTTCGATATGGGCTGGCAAAGTGCCGTTTGAAGTCTATTAGCATGCACCCCAGCATCTAAGCGCATGAGTTCATGTGACGTTCGATCGCCTCAGCTAGCGGCGCTTTTGGTAGTTCAACCTCATGACAAACAATATAAGCCGCTTATAAATGCACGCGATTGGCTCGTGGAATGTGAGGCTGCGAGTCCGTGATAGTCTTTCACGTCCTTTATAAGCTGCTTATAAGCCGTACCGCGCGCATGTTTCCCAGCTTCCAAGCGCGCCTTCTGATCTGCGTTCGAAAGCAGGATCCTGAGTGAGCACACCAGCTGCAGTGTGTTCTATCCAACTGCAGGCCGCTGGAAGATGGGGATGGGATACACAGTACGTAGCGCAAGCGTCTCTGCAAGAAGAGGAAGTTCAGTAGACAACGGGCCTTCCTGCCTTCCGTTTTGCCGGGTGAAGGACCGGTGCGCGTATCGTCCAAGCTAACAGCAATGTTAGTTCGATCTCTTCACCGCTGGTTGACGAACCATGTCCGTCCAGCTCAACCAGTTGCCCGAACAACATCCCGGCGGCCAGTCTCAACCAACCCCGTGACAACGTACCAACGTTGCGACATACGCCAGGCAGTTGGAAGGCAAAATTGTCGCTCGGTAGCGAATCTTGTTTGACCTCCTGTGTCACGCGGTGAAATGAAGGTGCAAGCGTCAACGTAGCCATTTATAAGCAGCTTATATGTGCCCGAAGAAGCGCCTTGCCATCCACAGTCGCAGTTGGCACTGGCTACATACGCATGAGTTGCCAGCGAAAGCGAAAGTTTATAAGCAGCTTATATTTTACGCCGTGCGACCGGTCGCTGGAGATTTGCCGCCATTGTCCAGCCAACCTTGCCTTTTCAACCTACAGGCGTTGAAAGACTGCGGACACAAACGCTTAAGTTCTCACTTGCAGAGCTCGTATTGTCCAGTTACGAGAAAGAATCTTGCCCACAGACGGCGGCGCGACATGGAAACTGCAATCGATTAAGCTTCGCCAACATGCCTTGCCCATCGCTGATCAGAGCATATGACAACGACCGTAAGTCGCATCGACATTCTAGCGATGACGTCCAGGCAGACACCAGCATGTAGCGCTAATCAAGACAAGACAGGTACTAGCTTGCTGACCCGCACGGGTGCTACAGCCCCAGTTGCATAAGCCAAGATCAGGTAAGCGCCAACGCAAGTACTGGACGGTCTTCTACTGTTGTCGAGGCCCGCAGCAGGTGGCAGAACATGCGAATCTTGAGTCGTAAATGCGCCACCCAGGGCGGATATTGGCGGAAGATCGTTGTACGACGGTAACACATGCATTGCGTCTCATGTACATGAGTCACGAGCACGCCAAGAGCATGCGCACGACGATACAACGCAGTTGACACGCCGACCAGTCTATTCAAGTCTCAACCACACCTCGTTCACACGATCCGACATGGAATTTTTGGATGTCCACAGGCTAATAACACGACATCAGCCTTGATGTACAAAGGTAGCCCGAAGCAACAACTGCTCGCACGCTATTCACCGTCGTACCGCACGGCTGTGGCTAATGCCTGGTCATGACCTGGAATGTAGCGACGGTGAACCACTGGCCCACACAGCCTTGGTACGTGGCGTCCTCGCCACCGTACACCAGGCACTACGGTGGGCAAAGTCCCATTCCAGGTGTCTGGCAACGCCTATATTCTCGACACATGCGATGTACATTACATCGCTCTACCATTCGAGGCAGCGAACGCCAGGCTTAACCCGCAACAGCCGGTGAATATACAGGCACCTTTCTCACCAGATTGATCCCAGTCTACCTTAATGCGACCGAGCTACTTGCGATGACCGGTACAGGTCAGTGCGTATGCGTGTATAAAGTCCCTGTAGCGACTCACCTTTGGCGCCGTTCTCCTTCGCGCCATCATCGTCCCAGGTAGCGTTCGCATGCACCTGGGCTAGCGAGGAAATCGCCTGGCGTCATGGACGATCGATTCGCGATCGGCTAACGCGGTAGGCAGTGGACACAGTCAGAGCGGCATCTCACCTATGCACCATTCGATGCAGTGATCGTATCCATAACCTGCCCTATGCAGGCCCGAGGTAATGTGGCCAGGCGATGATGGACACAATATGGCCCTTCGGATATACCAGATCACTCTCATAACCTATCGATGGCACAGCATGGCCGAGAGACACGACGCTGGCGCACGTAGATCCTCACCTTTGGTTTTTACCAAATCGCATACGAGGCGTTTTTTCGAAGTGGTTTAACAGAACACCGCCAGTGGATGGAAGCAGACCTGCCACGGGCCTCCCAATGGCCCTACTAAGCCAAAATGGAAGCAGATGTCCGGTAACTACTCCCTGTAGAACCTCACCTTTCATGTCTCGAGGCGAGAGCAATCTCAGCGTACGACGCTAGGGTGAGATTCTTTTCTTGGGTAGAATATCGATCACGAATCCAAGCAGCGTATGTCACAAGTACCTTGCAATGGTAGTAACGTAACCGTTGATCCATGTGAAGTAGCAAGCTGTGACTAGCACCAGGTCGGTGCTCGGTGTCGTCAACATCAGCTTGCTGCGTACAAGATTGGATTGAATGGATGGATGGGTAGCAATTGCAAGATGAGAGGACATGTTGCAACCGTAGTTGCACGTCCAAGGGATTGCAAGTTTCTCAACGGAAAACACCGTTGCCTGACAAAATTTTTTGTTTCGAAGAGTACACTTGCTAAAGCGAGAAGGGCGCCTGCGGCGCCCTTTCAGTCTGTCATTCTTAACAACAGGATATTACTGCTGAAACTGGAGATGGCCGGCCACGAGCTCAGCTGCTTGACTTTGCCGGTTTTTCCTTACGTGGCAGTTCGAGCGTACCTGCCAGATCACGCAGTACTGTTATAGCGCGCTGCAACGCCACCTCAACGTCAACACCATCCTCAACCTTGATCACGATATCGCGCGATTTCAGCTGGACCCGGAAGGCCGACTCGCCATTCTTGTCGCTGATCGTGCGCGACTCCGGTGTCTTGGTTCGCACGCGTTTCTTCTCGAACGGTTTCATTAACACCGCGCGTAGCTCGGCTTGATCCATCTGCGGCTTGTCGATCAAGGCCTCTGCAGCTTGGACAATGGCATCTTCCTGGTCAGGATGGTTACTCAAGGCGTCCCTGATAACACGGGCCTTGCGGTACGTGATCAGTTCCGGATACTTGGCCATGAGTACCAGCAGCGACTGCGGAAGATCGAACAGGCTCAGACATTGCGACACCCGGGCCTGGGTACAGCCAAAAACTGTTGCGACTCCAGCCTGCGTGGACGCATAACCCTCTTCGAGCGCAACCCGATACGCGAGTCCACGTTCGTAGTCAGACAGTTTGACATTGCTTTCGTTGTGAACCAGCGTGGCGAGACACGCCTCGCGATCCGACAGAATGAGAACCTTGGCTTCGAGCTCGGACCACCCAATCAGCCGTGCCGCACGTACGCGTCGATGACCAGCAATCAGTTCGAATTTACCGTTGGGAAGTTGACGTACCGTAATTGATTCGTCCTGCCCGCGGCTTTTCAAGGTTTCGCCAAGCAACTGGAGTTCGGTCTCGTCGTATTTCTTCCGCGGCTGATACGGGGAGTCAACGATCAGGTGAAGCGCAATCTTTCGTGTCGCTGCAGGCGTCGCCGTATCGGCGTTCTGAACTGCGGCTATTGGTCCGCTGGCTGACGGTTGCTCGGCTTGCTGGTTATCGTTCAACAGGTCCGTTAGCGACTTCGATGGACCGCTGGGCAAATCGTTCATGTGCATCGGTGCCGCGGTGCGTGACGTGCCTCGCAGACGTTCTGCCAGGGTCGCGTTGAATTCCGCCTCTGATTGCTGGTGTTTTGTCACAGTTCCTCCGTTTCATCTCTGTCTGGCCGATCAGGCAACGCGTACGCTGTCCTTTTGCGAACCAAAGCTCAATATGCCCATTCGTTCTACAAGTTCGCGGGTCGCGGCGCGCAGTTCGTCTGCAGGCGCACTTGTGGGACGGGACAGCGCCAGTGGCATGCCATCATCTTCGTCCAGGACTTTCTTGAATTCTTCGCTGGTGCCGATCTGGTTGTCCATCCATGCTTCCGGGTATTTGCTGGTCAACGCAATAACCTGTGCCGCCACACGTACCCGCTTCGCATCGAAGAAATTGCCTAGTACTGACAGCTGGGGGAACTTGCTATACGTGTTTTTCATTTCGCCGATCACGTCGGCCAGGTAGGACACTGATTTCGTGCTGTAGCGTTCCATCGATACGGGTGCGACTGCATAGTCGCTTGCCAGAAGAGCACCGCGTGTCGTCTGGTTCTTTGCAGGTGGCGCATCAAACATGACGATGTCGTACTGCGACAGGTCAAGATTGGGATTCCGGCCAGAGAGGCCTTCATCGAGCCAGCGCGCGATTGCCAGTTCCGGTTTCTTGCCCATGATCGCATCGACGGTAAACAATGCTTCCAACCGGTCGAGTGTGACTTCGGACGGGATCAGGTGCGGCCCGTTTTCGCCGAAGGGTTTCTTGACGACGTTGGCAAGAGGCTGCGTTGTGCCGTTCTGCTGCCATTGAGGCAGTAAATGGCCGAGATGGTATTCGACGCAGGTCGACAGCGGGAGACCGGCCGTGGTGGCTTCTTCCGCGGTCAATTCCGGGTCATACCCAAACGAGATTGTCAGGTTGGCCTGGAAGTCGAGATCGACCACCAGAACACGCAGCCCCATCAAGGCAAGGATGCACGCGAGATTCGAACTGATCGTTGTTTTCCCAACGCCTCCCTTGGGCGCGTAAACCGTCAAGATTCGCTTCAGCTTTGGCGCCAGGCCGTATTTGCGCGCGCGGTAGGCTGCAAGATCGAATACATTCTCGACCGTAAAAATGCGCGTTTTCGGACCCGTGCCACCCTGACGTTCAATTTGCAAGTCGGCATCGTCAGCATCGCGACGTACAGAGTCAACGCTAATACCAAGCAACTTTGCGACCCCTTGTACCTTGAAAGTTTTGCGTTTCAAACCGGTCTCCTGAGTTTCGATTCTACAATTTTCTATCAAATTCCCGGCCGGTGCAAGGAAATAATCTAGTTATAAGGAAAAATCCTAGCACTCAATGGATACGCTCGATGAGGGGGCTTCCTTGAGACAGCCACTTGACCGGTCGATTGTGGATCGCTTCGAAAGGTGAGAAGCTACAGGGACCTTCAACACCACGCGGTCAAGTTGGCCACTGTAAGTCAGGCTGATGTGGATACATCGCTTATTCACGTCTGTGTACTGTTTTGGTAAGACACCCTACCGTGAGGTCAACGATGCGGGCCAGATGCTGTGCAACTCGGATGTGATGCTCCACCTTCGGTTACAAACAAAAAATCGTGAGCAACGAATTCACAGGTGAGGATTATCAGGGACCTTAAGGTAACGCGGTGGTGCAGGATCCTGCCCTGATATCTGATGTAACCGGGCAATACCGCTCACCAAAGGTGAGCTTCACCAGGGAGCTTGCTTGCATGCCGACTTCAGGTGCCCGAAAGGTGACCTTTCTTGTGAAGATGTCAAGACGGGGAGGGGTATACCGCATTCGTGTGCTAAAGAGCAGTTTGGTTAGACAGCGTTCGCAAGAGGTGGCTTTACCTGGTGCAGGACAGTACCAGACCAGTGCGGGATATCTGGCCTGGTTTCAGGTGCCAGTATTGAGAGGTTTTATTTGAAAAACAAAGTTAACCCTTGTTAACCTGTTTACGTTGCCCGAAACGCAGTCTACATGCGGGTTCCAGGCGTTTTGGGTGAGCTTTTCCGGTCACATGGGTGAGACTGTACGGGGAGGTAAGTGAGATTCTCCGGGGATACGCTTGTGCTCAAGTGAGGCTCGGCGGGGACAGAAGGTGAGCGGATTCAGGTACGTAAACGTCTAAGGTGAGGAGCAACAGGGACATGATTAGACCGTATGGTGAAACTGTACAGGGACATCGGCTGCATAGGTGAGATCCTTCAGGGACCGTCAGCTTCGCGCTCTTGTATGTGGATATGGATAAGCAGCTTTTCTTAGCAGGACAATGGCCCGTGGCAGACTGTGGTGCGTAAGGTGAGCTTCGCCGGGGACCAGAATGCTTACATTTCCTACGATAGGTGAGGTTTATCGGGGACTACAACATGTTACCGCGATGGTGAATTACCTGCTCGTTGGTGATCACAATATCAATCACCTGATACTGTATGTATTATCACTAAGATATTTTCCCAAAAAAATTAGTATGACTGTTCAATATAAAAGGGGTTTTCGCGAGACTTTATATTGTCTTTTACAAAATAGTTTGAGAAGGGTCAGGGCACAGTGTTTTGCAATTCTGATAAACGTAGCCAAGTGATTACGGGTGATTCAGCGTTCAACTACGGGCCCGAATACTCCGGGATCGCATTGAGAGGTTTACTTAAGATACAAAGTTAACCCTTGTTAACCTGTTTACGGTCGGCGAAACCCAGCAGCCATGCGGGTTTCGGCAGGTTCAGGTGAGACTGTCCAGGGACTTAGGTGAGGCCATACAGGGATGTAGGTGAGGGTGCCCGGGGATAGTGTCGAGTCTGGGTGAACCGTTCCAGGGAGCTTGGGTGAGCGGATTCAGGTAGCTGGGAGGCGAAAGGTGAGACCGAACAGGGACCTGAATTTTGCATTGGTGAGCCTACGCAGGGACTTGCAACGTAAAGGTGGGTCGATACAGGGACTGTTTCCGCGAATTATTGTGTGTGAGTGCTGTATGTATCGCGCATAAATGCCTCGTTGTACAGCGGTGAGGAAGCAATGGTGAGCTTCCCCAGGGACTCCAGACAGGTGGATGGCTCAAAGGTGAGCCTGTACAGGGACTTCGTGACAGTGTCATTACCAGCTTCCATGTGTTGTATCGTCAGCTGTGGTCTTCGACCACTCAAGTGTTGCTTACAACTGCAGCTAGACCTGCAGCTGCCGTCCAGTGCAACTGTCTGGATCGTACATTTTCCTTAACGTAAACGTCGACCGGTGAGGCTCTACAGGGATCTTTTCACCCTTGGGCAGCAAAGGTGAGCTTCTACAGGGACGATAAGAGTTATCTGGGCCTGGGCTGCAGTTCATCCGGGCGGTGATTGTTGCAGAGTGAGCGCAGTCAACAGTCATGACTGATGAGGGATCTGGACCTGGCCGCTTATGGAATACGGTTGAAAGGTGAGCTTGTACAGGGACGTACACTGGCTTTCGGCGTGAAAGGTGAGGAGATACAGGGACGATTCGATTGGTGAAGCGGCTGACCTCACTTTGCAAAAGGTGAATATACTTGACTCACGTCTGGGAACACGTGTAATAATGCGGATTGGCAATTGATGTAAACGCATTGGTTGAGACAGGAGAAAGCAGATGGCAGATTTGGCCAAGGATGCGGCTGCCAGTGCGGTCGACGTTGTTGATACCTCTGTCAAGCCCCCAATACCACGTTCGGAACTCGAAATTCGCAAGTCGAACGAGGCAATTGGTCTGCGTGTTGTTTCCGGCCGACTGACGCTGCTGAACCGCAAGGTGTTCAACGTCCTTATGTATCACGCCCAGCGGATTCGCAAGCTGGGGCAGGACGCACCCATCGATACGCCGTCTGCAAACAAGTACTTCTGGGTCCCGTTGTCAGTCCTGGCACGTAATGCCAGCTATGACAGCCGCGACATGCAGTTCCTGCGTGAGCAAATCGCCGAGATGCAGGACATCAAGCTGCTGCTCGAAACCGATCGCCAATGGACAAGCGAGCGCTTGATTGCCTCGGTCACGTTCGTCAACCCGAAAGGCTTGCACAGCCGGAGCGGTCAGGTATGGGTCGGTTTCGCATTTCCGCCGGAAGTCCACGAAAGCGTGATGCAACCGGAAACCTATACCCGGTTGAGTATCCACTACCAGGGCCTGCTGAGGTCCGGTACCGCACTGGCGCTCTATGAGCTGTGCCGTCGCTACGCGACCAATCCCTCGAAGCTGACCTCCATCTATACCATCGAGCATTGGTATGGCCTGTTGACGGGTAACCCGATGCCAGAAAAGCAGGAGGACCTCCCCGAGTACAAGTACTTCAAGCGAGATGTGCTGAAAGGTGCGATCGCCGAAGTCAACCGGATCACGGACATTGAAGTCGAACTGATCGAACACAAGCAGGGACGGCGTGTCCACCAATTGCAATTCCGGGTCGAGTTCAAACAGGAATCCCAGGATGAGACGCGGGCGCCATTTGCGATCGACCTTACCTTGCTGGAAAAGCTGATGGCTCTTGGCATGACGCAGCAAGAGGCCAGCAATGTCATTGGCGAGTATCCCGATGACAAAATCATCCAGGCGCTTGCCGTGGTCGAAGCCCGGATTCATTCAACCAATAGTGGACCCATCCATTCGAAAGTTGCTTACCTGCGTTGGGCATTGAAGAGCGATGCCAAGCTGCCAGAAAAGAAATCCGAGCCAAGGCTGAAGAACGGTACGGCAGCAGAAGGTCCCAGCCTGCTCGAACGGTTCCTGGCCGCGCGGGCCAAGCTGGCCCTCGACGTGCTCAAGGAAATGGATGCGGAACAGCGCAATTCGATCTACGAGCAGTTCAAGGCAGAAGCAACCGGCAGGGTACCACCTCTGGAGAAAGCGCTCGAGCAGGGGGTGGCGCGAACTGCGCTGAGCCTGTGGTACGCCAACGCATTGTGGGGCGAGCCCACCGTGGAAAAACTGTCGCATTACGCCGACAAGAACCAAGTGCTGATTTGACGCGGCCACAAAGGCTCCGTGTTATAGCTCATCGACTGGTATAACTGCCACATTGGTAACGTCAGTGCGAGCTCGTCAAGCCGCACGTCATCCTGCCCGACGGCATCACATATTGCTTGCCATCGAGCACCTTTACGATGAGCGCACCGTGAAGCACGATCGGTGGAAGTCAATACTCTGGCCGGACGAGCATTGGATGATCGCCAAGTGTATTTGCGTGTGCATTGTCGTGATCGCGCTCGTGTTGACAGCTACAGGGATCATGACAGGGACTGCTGCGTTTGTTGCGGCATTGCTCGCCGTGGTTTATGTGCTGTTGTTGACCCGGCGATATACGGGCCGCTCCAGGAACCGTCATTTCTGAGACTTGTGGCACTACCTGGCGTCGCCCTTGGGTTTAGATGGACAGCAACGCAAACTGCATCTGTCATCTGCCCTCATCAATTTTCCTACATCAAGCGTAAGGCATGCGCTGGCCTCCCTTTCGGTATCAGTAAACAGTCAATAAACTTCTATTTGTTTGCGCTAGCGCAAACTACAACGCTCGTGCTCGCTTTACATTCGTTCCTGACTGCCAAGCACATGAGTGCCTAAACAGGTTTCATGGTGTCGGCCGCTATGCTTCGCCAACATGGATTTAGACTGGGTTCATGTCCAGCCAAATTGAGAAGCCTCATGTCCACGGATGTCGCGAAGTGGCGGTGGTCGATGCCTCAGGGACTGATTCATTCCCAAATTTAAGTGTTACACGGGGGAGACGGCAGTAAATATAAAATCAAAAATGAAGTGAGCAAGCAGCATGAAAAGCAGTGCGTAGTTATAAGGCATCAAGTTGTAATGCACCTGTCGATTGGCAAACGTCGGGTTGCGCAGAGAAGTAGACAAATAAAATACAATAAATAAAATAACTGTCCGCTCGCAGGCTTTGGACTCTGATGCATCATTCAGATCCCAAAGTCTGCGGGCGGTTTTACTGCATGGCGAATCCCGCTCGCACTTCATTCCTGCTCCTATGACCTCGAAGGCGATGACCGCTGCAATGCCCGACAGGCCAGGTGCATGCCGCCTCGCAGCTGTGTTAGGTACCGGATTGGCCTGACCCGAGCGCAAGGTGGAACGCTGCCAGGCAGCATCCTGAATCATCCAGCGATGTCAATCAGATCCTCGTCGGTGTCTTGCCGCCGTTTCCTGCATCGTCGTGTGCAGCGTGGACCGTGATCGTTGCGTGGCACGCTTTCTGGTACAGGTATTGCGTCCGGCTGCGCATTGCCGCGCCTTGAGTTGCACAACTCGTTTTTCATGCGTTTCGCATATGGCAGCGGTTGCCTGCCAAGCTTCCTTTCAAACCACTGATTATGAACAATTCGACTTCAGTGGCTTTTGGTAGAGTAGCGACGGATTTTGTTATCACGCCTCGCCTGTTTGTCCTCTGCCATCGAAATTCTTGGGTTACGCGCGGGAGATACGATGTGCCGGATGGGGCTAACCTTCTGCAGGACGAACATAACTATGACCGGTAAATGCCGTTTCCATTTCTGAATGATGTGCCGCCCAGGATGGTAGTCATTCAAAATGCATGGTTTCTGATCGAGCGACAATGTCTGTCGAATAAGATTAAGCTCGGATGGGCTAGGTTCATAAGCTAATCGGACCTTCACTCTACCTGCTGGGAATACGATGACGCGTAAAGCGCTGTTGATAATTTCGTCTCCATTCACAAGCTCCAATGTCGACATCATTGCAGCGCTGAAAGAGTGGGACATCAAGCATGTCAGCAGTCTGGTTGATGCATCGCGCGAGTTGCGCGCCAGTGCCTACACCGTTGGGTTGCTTGTGTATGAGCGGGAGCATCACCAGGCCGACATCGACCCTTTCCTGAGGCGCCACTCCGGCCTGCAATGGCTGGGCGTTTTCTCGCCCCGGGATCTCGAGTCAAATTTCTGTCGCGACCTGATCGTCGAGCATTTTTACGATTTCCATACGAGGCCGGTCGATACGGTACGCCTTGCGCACACCCTGGGACATGCCCATGGCTGGGCAATGCTCCGGCAGCGCTGCCAGGGATTGGTTGTTGGCGCCGACGGCGAGTCGCCCCTGATCGGGGCGTGTGACGTCATGCAGCGCCTGCGTTCCCAGATCGAGCGCGTCGCCAGGGTAACCGCGCCTGTGCTGATCTGGGGCGAAAGCGGTAGCGGCAAGGAGTTGACCGCCAGGGCCATCCATGATCAGTCTGATCGTGCGCGCTTTCCATTTGTTCCTGTCAACTGTGGCGCGATGTCGCCCACGCTGATCCATTCCGAACTGTTTGGTTACGAACGTGGCGCCTTTACCGGCGCCAATCGCGCCAAGGTTGGACTGATTGAATCGGCAGACGGTGGCACCCTGTTCCTTGACGAGATCGGTGACTTGTCAAAGGACCTGCAGGTCAACCTGCTGCGCTTTTTGCAGGAGGGCACCATCTGCCGCCTGGGCAGTACGCGCAGCATCAGGGTCGATGTACGCGTGGTCGCTGCATCGCACGTGCAGTTGCAGGAGGCGGTGTCCAGAGGCGACTTCCGCGAGGATCTCTACTATCGTCTCGCCGTACTGCCGGTGACGGTGCCGCCGCTGCGCGAACGCCGCGAGGACCTGGGCACGCTTGCCACGCATTTTTTCGGCGTCTACGCTGCCGAAAAATCGTGCCGCCTGAAAGGCTTTTCGGACAGTGCCATCAACGCCATCTTCGCTCACGACTGGCCTGGCAATGTACGCGAGTTGATCAACAGGGTGCGTCGTGCGATGGTCATGGCAGATGGACGCCTGATCACGCCGGACGACCTCGGACTCACCACCGACACCCCCACCTTCACACCGGCGGCACTGGATGATGCACGGATGCACTCGGAACGCAGCGCCTTGCGTGAGTGTCTCGAGCGCAGCGGACAAAATGTGAGCCGAGCGGCGCGCCACCTGGGCGTGTCGCGTACCACCATGTACCGGCTGCTCGACAAGCATGGGATGCGCGCTTCGCCGGGACCTCATTGAAGCAGTCCTGAAACGGTATGCCGCCTTCGAACGGCTGTAACTCTGGCGAACACGCCATCGAGCTGTCATCGGAAGCTTCTTGTGCCCGGACATGCACTTGCAGCTTCATGCGCGGTACCCGCATGCTCCTCGCGGCCGCGTTCTTTTCAATATCCGCCAGCTCCGTCCCTTGCCAACGGTCGACGGCTTGCACGCACATCCGGTCATTGGCCTGCTTGCAGCCGAGCTGGCGCTCGACGTGCGGGTGCTTTGGCGCGCCGCGACCGACGCCCCGCTCCTTGGCGCTCATGCTGTAGGGCAGACTGTTCTACAGAACGTGTTGATCAAACCGTCGCGTTCGGAAAACGGCCGCTACCGCCCAGCAGCCCACTGCGCTGCTGCGGGCCCGAGCGGGCGACGCCAACGTTGCAGTCGGATGGGTCCCATTGTCCGGCCAAGCGGTCCATCTCGCATTCCAGGTCTCCGAACGCGGGCCAGGAACTGGACGTATATGCCGAAGCAGGCGCCACATCCCAGCGCCGGCCGCCTACGCAACCGGCACAGCGCTTTACCGCCGCTGAACTGGCGCAACGCTTTACCGAGGCGCATCGTCATTTCGAGCAGCTGCGCAACCGCGCCCGTATCGATACGCCGGATCCTTACTCGAACGCCTCAATGGCGGCATTCAACGTCGCCGCCGACGCCGCCTGGGACGAGGGACAGGGCGCCATCATGCATGGTGCGATCGACTGGCGCACCAAGCTGCTAGGCTGGCGTGGACCCTATGCGCTTGATGCACTCGGCTGGCACGTACGTGCGCGCCGCAACTTCGAGCAGTGGTTTCCCAGGCAGAACACGGGGCCGATCGCCGCGGCGCTGCCACCGGCGGACCCGGGTGCCAACCTGGCGCGCAACGAGTCGGGACGGCACGGCTGCGATGCGGGTGCCAAGCCCAGCCCAGGCGCCAGTGGGGCGCATCGACGGTGGATCTGCCACGGTACTCGAGCTGCCACTGGACCCGTCCAGGGTGCTGAAGCGTCTTACCGTGCGCACTCTGGCCAACGATGTGGTCATTGGTTTGATGGCGCTGACGCTGGATAACTAGGCTTCGCGCCAGCGGTACGGCATGACGCCTGTCCGATACGAGCTCGCCCAGCGGCGGCGGCCAGGCAGCAGCAGAACGGTGCACGCGTTTTGTATCCGCGGCATGTTGACTCGCCGTTGCCTCGGGCGCCATCGGGCGGGGCGCTGGTTTGCGAGCCGCCCGGCACTGTCCTGCTCGTGTCAACTTACCGGCTGCACCAGGCCACGCTGGTGCACATAGTCACCTATCTGGCGTCCCAGCGCGATACCTGCCGTCTTGTCAAACTGCCAGTGAACGCCGAGATAGATCCGGCTTTGCCCATTTTCTTCTTCGGCCTGCGACAGCGAGCTGTAACTGCGTGGCAGGAGCGGGCGTACCTGCCCCTGGTTGTCACGTGTGATGCCGTTGTATTCGTCGGAGACAAACGTAAAACCGACGTTGTCGCCATACACCCTGCGCAGCAGCTGGAACATGGCGCTGCCCAGCACGGCATGTCCGGACGGGTAGGCCGGGAACGGCGGCGTGAAGTTGGGTCCGATCAGGTTGCTCGCGGGTGAGCCCAACGGCGCCCAGCGCGGGTCGCCAACGGTATTCGAACTGCCGTTGTCCATGCCGGTCATGCCGCTGCCGGGATTGGTTTCGCGGATACCAATGACCGGGCGCCAGAAATCATAACGGTATTTGTTGTCCCAGCCGGCAATGGCAGCATCGGCGATCGCCGCATTGACCAGTGCCAGCACACGTGCCAGGCGGAGCGAGTCCACGCTGCGTGCCAGCGCCAGCTGGACCGCGATCTGGTTGTACTGGCGCGGCCGGGTCGCGATCCAGGCACCGCCATCGTAGCCCCAGTAGATGCCGATGACTGTCTGCTCTGCGCTGCGCTTGGTCGGCGTGGTGATGCCGTCGCCACCGAGCAGCCGGACCTCCTTGAATGCGCTCGCATAAGCGGCACTGGTCAGATCGGGCGGCGGCGGTATCTGGAACTGCGTGGCCGATTGCATGACAAATGGCCGCACCTGCCCCCAGTAGGCGCCCAGTGCGATTGGATTGCGGCTGACAGGATCGGGACGCCAGTGGCCGGGCAGATTGCTGACAGTGTAGTCTTCGCCGACCACGGGCTCGCCTTCGTAAAAGCCATCGTCGGCGCGCAGGGCCAGGATCGCTGCCGCCGCCCGGCGACCGATGTCGATGCCGTTCAGGGTAGCGCGGCCCGATGGCAGCCGGGCCAGGTCGTCGCTCAGCCATGTGCCGAACCTGGGCGCCTGGCGCGGATACAAGGCGACCAGCGTATCGTGTGCGGCCTGGGCGATCGCCGCATCGGGCGAGCTGTCCGCGAGTGCAGTCAGCGCTGCACTGTACGCCGGATAGCGTGGCCTGATCGCGTTCAGCGCATCGAAGATGGCAATGTGGACAATGGCCAATGCGCGGCTGGCCCGCGTCGGGCCGAGTTGCTCGAACATGATCGGCGGCTGGCCCGGGTATGGCGGTGTCGCATCGACGGCGATCGCGCGCAACGCGGCTTCGTTCCAGTACGCCAGGCGCAGGTTGGGATCCGGTCCTGCGGGTGGGCCGTAGCGAGGCGGAAGCTCGGTAGTGCCAGGCTGGGTGCGGTAGGTCGGTCCTGGCAACGGCGTTCCATGCGAGCGCGCGCGTGCTGGGAGCACGCCGCCCGCCAGCGCAGGCATGAGTACTGAATACAACAGCAAGTCACGTCGTGATGTCATCATGGTCTCCAACCGGGCAGGTGGCGCTCCGCCGACGCCCCGGTGACGCCGGCGGCCGGACAAACGTTCGGTTTGACGGTACGGGTTTGTGCGACACGCCACAAGGAGATTGCAGAAAAGTGCTGAGCAGGCTCAGTGCAGATACTGCTCATCAATATAAAGTGGCCTGGCGAATGACATGTGCGTCTGTCACATCGTGTTGCTGGCACGCGCTGCCAGATATCCGGATGACGCTGGAAGTGGCAAGATTGATAAAAACTGTTAGTATTCTGCATCTGCGTACCGGTCATCAGCTTGCAACCTGCACTTGCACACCATGCCGAATTCTCAATGGGATGTACTTCGCTGCCTTGACGCGCTGCACGAGCACTTGCCGGCGGGTGTTGTCGTGTACACGGCAGACGGCCGGATCGTTTTCGCCAATCGCCTGGCCCAAGAACTGCTGGGCCGGACTCAAGCCGAGCTGCTCGGCATCGATGCCGGCATCGGTCGGTGGGCCCTGTTGCACGCTGACGGTTCGGTGATGCAGTCGGAGGAATCCCCGGCGAACGTCGTGCTCAGCACCGGCCGCAAACTGTCGAACCTGGTTGTCGGTATCAAGGATGCCGGGCCGACGCGCTGGGTGCTATGCAATGCCTATCCCGAACACGACTCCGCCGGCAGCGTCCAGCACGTCGTGGTCTGCTTCACCGATTGCACGGCGTTGAAGGATGCCCAGCAATCACTGGAACAGTCGGAAGAGAGGCTGCGCCTGGTACTCAAGGGATCAACGGACGCCCCATGGGACCGGGACCTGGTCACGGGTCATGTGTATTACTCGGAACGCTGGTGGAGCATGCTCGGTTACCGCGGCGACGAGGGCTTCGACAGCCGCGGCGGCTGGCGGCGCCTGCTGCATCCGGATGACCTGGTTACGGTCAGTAATTACTTTGCAGAGCTGCTGCCCAGCGCGCACGACAGCTTCAGCATGGAATTGCGCTTGCGCCACCGTGATGGGCACTACGTACCAGTCCTGGTACGCGGCTATGTGCTGCGCGACGCGGATGGCAAGGCCTTGCGTATCTCTGGCGTGAATACTGATCTCACCGAGCAAAAGCGCGCCGAACGGCATATATTCGAGTTAGCCTATTTCGATCAACTGACGGGCCTGCACAATCGCCGTTTCCTGCTCGAGGAATTGGTACATGCCCTGGCGCGTGTCCAGCGCTCAGGGCACTACGGTGCGCTGGTCTACCTCGACCTGGACAACTTCAAGCTGCTCAACGACACGATGGGGCATGACCTGGGCGACATGCTGTTGCGCCAGGTGGCACAGCGGCTACGCGACACGGTTCGCCATAGTGACCAGCTGGCCCGGCTCGGGGGCGATGAATTCGTGGTGGTGCTGGAGGGTCTGGCGGCTTCCAGGCACGGCGCCGCCTCCGAAGCCGAGCGCGTCATCAACAAGATCCTGTTCGCCCTCGGCCAGCCCTACCAGCTCGATTCACTCCTGTTCAGGAGCACGGCGAGCATCGGCGTCACATTGTTCGATGGTGACGCCACCGACATCGAGACCCTGCTCAAGCAGGCGGACCTGGCCATGTACCGTGCCAAGGCCGACGGACGCAACAGCGCCCGCTTCTTCGACCCCAGCATGCAGGACGCGGCCAACCGCCGCGCCGCCTTCGAGGCCGCCATGCTCAGTGGCCTCTCGCTGGGTGAATTCTGCCTGTTCTGCCAGCCCCAGTTCGATCGCCAGCAGCGGCTGGTTGGCGCGGAAGTGCTGGTACGCTGGCAACGTGACGACAGCGACCTCATCGGCCCTGATCACTTCATCGGATTCGCCGAAGAATCAGGCCTCATCCTGCCGCTGGGCGAATACGTACTGAAGGAAAGCTGCCGTGCGCTCGCACGCTGGCATGGCGACTCGATGCTCGGCCGCCTGAAGCTGGCTGTCAATGTCAGTGTGCACCAAATGCGTGATCCCGACTTCCCGGCCATGGTTGCGAATATCCTGGACGGCACGGGTGCACCTCCGCAGCAACTGTACCTGGAACTGACCGAAAGCGTGTTCGCTGAAAACAAGGACGACATTGCCCAGCGCATGCACGAGCTTCGCGCCCGTGGCATCAATTTTGCTCTCGGTGACTTCGGCACAGGCTATTGCTCGCTGGCCTATCTCAAGCGGTTCCCGCTCGCGTCCCTGAAGATCGACCGCTCGTTCGTGCGCGACATGGAACGCATTCCCGACTCGCGATTGATCGTCGAGGCCATCATTGCCCTTGCAAGCAAGCTTGAACTCGAAATCGTGGCCGAGGGTGTGGAGCACGAGGCCCAGCGCGATCTGCTGGTCGAACGGGGCTGTTCCTCGATGCAGGGCTTCCTGCTGGGCCGGCCGCTTCCAATGTCCGAGTTCGAACAAATGTACAGCGCCGCCGGGATGAGCCATGCTTGAAGTCAGCGATTCCAGCCGCGACACTTGGCGCAAGGTGTACACAATGACGTGCTTTTCTCGTCCGACTCGATTTTGTTCAGAGGCTGTGCAGCGTGTGCACAAGGTGGGCTAGCGGCCTGCAGGTCGCGGGGCTACAAGCCAACGGACCTGGACCTGGCTGAGTTGAAGCAGCGCGAGCCCAGGAACTCGATCGAACCCGGTGCCGTACGTGAACAAGTAAGCGGGCATGTCACTTCGCTGGCAAAGCCGGCCGTGCAAGAGAAGGACCGGGCGCTGGAAGAGAAGCTGTCCGCCTTCGACAGCGGCAGGCCAACTCTCGTGGTCAAGCAATACCCTGAACTGGTGCAGGCCTATGCCTTGCTGGACGCTGCGCGGAAGTTTGCTGAAGTACACCTGCCCGGGCATGAGGCCAGATTTGTCGAGATCGGCAAGGAATTGATCACCCAGGAGCTGCGCGATAGGAAGGATGTGATCGGGCCACGGGTGCATCCTGACCGGATGAGCCAGTCGCATTCCGGACGTGAGGCGATGGATTCTCGTGCGGTGAGAACCGATCGGTCGGAAGCACAGGTCCGTGAACGGTAAGCCATCGATGCGAATGCGATAGGGCGCAGAACACGGCAGGACGACCATGTTTACTTGCTACAGCTAGCGGCCTCATCAGGCCGCCAGTTCTTCGAGGAGAATTATCATGTTGTCATGGGAAGAACCAGCACAGGATCCGAAATCGGACGGTGGGGCGGTCGATGGCCAACAGGTCTAACCGGCGCTGGCAGAACCCGAGACCGTCTGTGGTTTTCGAGCCCGAACTAGCGATAGGAGCTAGCGCGCGAACAGCCCATTATGGTCCTTGCCCGAAGACGGGCAAAGTGGTCAGAGACCGAATATACGTGAGCAGTCGTACCCTTAAGTCAAAGACGGAACGTTTGCAAACGAGGAGTCCATATAAGACGTTCCTTACTTAATACAACGCTTACAAAAGTCGTTCCAACACCGTCCAAGTGACGGCATTTTCTTTCCGGTAGGCCATCTTTTCCGTTATACTGGTGAGAGCGTCACGTACTGGAACACCAACAGAATTCCCTAATCCAAGGAACCAATACTAATCGTGTTGAGCCTTCGCACCAACGCAGCGTCGCTGTCCGCACAGAACGCCATCGCCCAGAATCAGAAGTCCCTATCGCCGTCGATGACCCGCTTGTCGACCGGTTACCGCATCAACTCGGCAATGGACGACGCCGCTGGCCTACAGATCGCGACCCGACTGAAGGCACAGACCAGTGGCATGGTAGTTGCAATGCGTAACACCCAGAACTCGATCTCGATGCTGCAAACTGCCGAAGGTGCACTCGGCGAAGTCAACAACATGCTGGTCCGCATGAAAGATCTGGCGACACAGGCCGCCGATGCCTCTTCGACCGCTAGCGATCAATCCGCCATGCAGGGCGAATACGACGAACTGGGCAAGGAACTGAACAACATCATGCTTAACACCAGCTTCGGCGGTCAGAAGCTGCTAGCCGGCGGCGCCCTGGGCAACGCTTCCATGACCTTCCAGATCGGAGCCTCGACCAGCGAGACGATGACGCTGGACATGAGAGCCCAGTTCGGCACCAATATCGTAGACGGTACGGTCGGCTGGGCAATCGGTTGGGCGAGTTGGAAATACCGCGCCCCTTCCGACATTTGGGCCGGAGGCACCGAACTGACCGATGCAGGCTCCGCAAACGCCACCATCGACGATCTGTCCACCGCAATCAAAGCTGTCGCTGGCGCCCGTTCCGACTTAGGTGCAGCTGCGAACCGCCTAGACCACGTCTACAACAACCTGTCGAACGTCAGCAGCAACACCCAGGCTGCAACCGGTCGCATCCTAGACGTCGACTTCGCAACCGAGTCGTCGAGCGTGACCTCGAACCAGATGCTGATGCAAGCCGGCACTGCGATGCTCAAGCAGACCAACAACATGTCCTCGATGGTGTTGTCCCTACTGCAGTAATCTGCCCTGATTGAGCCGGGAACAGCAAAAGGCCAATCACTCCTGGGTGAACGAAGCCTTCCCTTCTACTTGAGCCGGCGCCAGCCTCCAGCAGAACTACGCCGCAAAGGCGGAAGTTACGGCCATAACGGCAAGCTGGATATGCTGGCCAGCAATCTACTAGCGTTTCAAAGCCACGCACTCAAACCTATGCCACCAAGGCAGAACTGTCCGATGCCGTACACCAGCTCACCTGGCGCATGACGGGCTTCGCCGTGGCAAGCATCGGCACCACGGCCGCCATCGTGCCCTATGTTTAAGCTTTGCCGGCGGCGCGTTGGGCGTGGATTTGGGCGGCGATTTTATCCAGCTTATTCATCACTGTGCTGGGATTGAAGGGTTTGACGATGTACGTTTCAGTATCAAACTGAATCGCCACGATTTCTATAGACGCCAGTCACGCAGAGACAGTGCCCTTGGGCGGCTGAATAAGTGCCTCGGCAGGTATGCCAAGCCCCTTGTGCAGCTTCCAGATCATAGGGAGTGTCAGAGGACGAACGCGATTCAATACCTCGTACACCCTGTTGGATCGGCCAATCATCGGCTCGAGATCCTTGACGGTGAGGCCCTTCTGATCCATCTGGAATTTGATGGCCTCGACCGGATCCGCAACTTCCATCGGAAAGTGCTTTGTCTCATAGGCTTCGACCAGCGTGGCAAGCACATCCAGGCGGTCGCCTTCCGGCGTCCCGAATTCGGCACTCATGAGCGATTCCACTTCACGCAGGGCTGCTTGATAGTCTGCTTCGGTACGAATAGGTTTAATGTCCATGCTGTCCCTCCATAGTTTGTGCATCGATGGCGTCGTACTGCTTGTGCGTGCCGACGAACTTGACGAAAACGATCCCGTACGGATAGTTGATCGATGTGACCAAGCGATACTTGTTGCCAGCGATATTGAAGACCACGCGCCCATCTTTCAAAATCCTCGCCGTACCGAAGTCAGCCTTGACGGGACATGGACCATATCCTGCCGAGTTACTACGTCCACGGCCGCCAGAACATACCGCGCATTATCCGCGACTGGCACGGCAGCATCGGCAACCTGCGCGCGTGGCCGCTCGATGCCAACCGTTCGGACGCACAGACGGCGCCGAGAGATAAACTCGATGAGGTCAGCGAGGCCACCCGGGCATATGGCATGAAGACCGCGTGCGAACTGCGCGCCGCTAGCTTCATCCCGGAGAGCGACTGGGGGCATTGGCGCGACTCGACGCCGGACACGAGCAAATCGTTCCCGGATCGCTATCTGGCCCTGCCCAGGGAGCACGGCGAATGCCGTAAAGCGTTGATCCGGGCCATCATCAACCGGACGTTGGCGCTTTACGCCGAATGGTACGAGCAGCTGAAGATCGGCGCCCTGATGCCTAAGCCCCGCGTCTGAGCAGCGGCTTCATTCTTGCACAGACCCTATGTACTCAGATTATCCGGGTAGCGTTGGCGCGCGTTGCGACCGAGTTGGCACCGCAGTATAGGTGCGTTGGGCAACACCTTTCCCATATGTTGGGTTGCTCCGCTTTTCCGGCGCCCGGCACGCCGTAGAAGAAGAAACCCGGCTCCCTGCCGGCCACCTGCACAGGGTAACCCCGCGCAAGTAGCGTCAGGCGTGGGCGACATGAGGCTTTATTACAACAAGTCCGGATTTGTAGGGTAGCCCCATAAGTTGCTATCATTAGTTTCTTTTTGGAAATAAGATCAACATGCCTGCAGGACCGGCTAACGGCCGGTCGCGGTGTTCGAATGTTAGGACTGTGGGGCTTTGTTGCGTAAATCAGGCTCGACCAGCGTAGAAC
>Ga0265797_10001255_pt1 | contig 44798 bp, 31 predicted proteins | sample P2T30metagenome_FD_192433 | JGI IMG/M metagenome (GOLD analysis project Ga0265797, IMG submission 192433) | Plant litter microbial communities from East Loma Ridge, Irvine, California - P2 T30 | ecosystem: Environmental > Terrestrial > Plant litter > Unclassified | place: USA: California...
GCCGATGCGAGAGCCAGCCGCGCCGCCATCGCCAAGCTGAATGCGGCCGAACTTGGTGTCCCAGTTCTTGAAGACCCAGTAGCCGACACCCGCTGCTGCTAGGATAGGCAGGGTGATGGCGAAGAAGAGGCCGACACCAGAGATTCCGTGCTTCTTCTCGTAGTCCTTCTCCTTGCCCGGACAGGGATGGCTGCGAGTAGTGTATTCAAGGTCCTGGCCGCCATCGCAAGTGGACAATGGAATGCGCCTGTAGCCAGTGATGTCGTAGTATTCTACAGCCTTCTTGTCCTTCTCGCAGATGGCTGCAGGGTTAGGCGGCTCAAGACCCGGCACGAGCTTGCAGGAACCGTCAAGCTGACGCTCAAAGTTATAGTCGCACTCGAAGTCGCGACGTGTACAGGTGCAGTTCTGGGCGATGCTGTGGAGATGCTGAAGCTCGGGTCCGTTGTAGCACTCCTTGTCAATCTTCTTTCGGTGATACTGCGCGACATGTCCGAAGAGACAGTTGTCATCCATGAGAGGGTGTTTCGGCTCCCAGAGGTAGTAGTCGCTGTTGCTGTCGTCTGGGTTCTTTTCATCGAGATGACATTCCTTGTGTCGTTCCTCGAGGCTGGAGAAGTCCAGGTTGACGGTAGTAAGGTCACCCTTGATGCGACCCCAGAGAATGAAGTTGCGGCTCGTGTCAGACGGGACCGTGGTGATGTCGTCAACGATCATTGGCTCGTCAGAGAAAGTAAACGGGATCCAGTCTTTGCCCTCGTTGAGAGTGTACTGGACTTCCTTGACCGCCTCGCCCTTCTTGACAATGGTAATGATGGAGCCTTGGTCGCCGTACTCCCACATCCAGGTGCCTTCGTTGACCATGTTCCACGTAATTCCGCCATCACTGGTGATGAAAGTATCAGCGTCCTTTTTGTAGCCCAGGTATTCGCCGACATTTCCGACAGCCAACATTAGGCCGACCGCAGAGGGAGAAGAGAAGGTGTCGCGCGGGTCGTCGCGTTCAGTGTATCCGTGCAAATGAAGGGCGCATTTCTCGATGTTGCCATCACACCAGTCAACCTTGAACTTTTGGGGGTTTGAAGGGCGTGGAATATAGGCCCACTCTGCACCGTCGTTGTGTGTAATCATGGTCTTGAGCTTCTTCGTAGCACCGCCATCAGTCTCCTTGGCATTGGCGACCACGTTGACCAAAGCAACACCCTCAAGACCTTGCATCTTTTCAAAGTCGACATAGCCTGCCTTGTTGCGGTTGACTTCGCTGATGGCCAGAACGTAGTTTGTGCCGTTCGAGTTCGATTTCACGATGGATCCATATTCCTGATCCAATCTGTTGTTCACTGTGACGTGCAAGAAGATCGAATGTGTGCTAGAGTCGAGGACTGTGTATGCAGACTGATGGGCAACCTTGAAATTGCTTGGGAACTTCGCGTCGGCAAATTCAAGTCCGTCAATCGATGCATCGACCTTCAAGCTTTTCTGGTCCTCGTCACGGAGGGCCACAACAATGTACTCAGCCATGGTAGCAAAGCTGATGACATTGCGCTTGACCTCCGTCTTGTGCTCGAACCAGTCAGAGCTGCTCATCAGGTTGAGAGGTCCATCAGTGTCTTCTTTGTCGTACTGCTCACAGTACACAAGCTGGTCAGAGTCCGGTCGGCCCTCACGGTAGACAAACTGGCACTTGCGGACGCTCTTGAGTAGAGGGTCCCAGCTTTCACCATTGCGCTTCGAGACATACGCAATAGTCTGACAGTCAGATTTGGCCGAGTCGCAATCACGGCCGCCAGTCCAGATGAGCCAGTCTTTCTCCTTAGGGTGGAATCCGAGAATTTGAAGGTGGTCAACATTCGGGACCTGGGGTGCCTCGAAGTGGTGGAACTTCTTGCCACGGTTGTCAGAGTAGAAGACCGTTTTGCTGGGCGTCACGAGGTACACGCGATCGTTGTTGTGCTCATGCGGGTAGATTGCCACGATTTCCTGATCTTTGACCACGGGGACCCAATTCTTGCCGTGATCGCGAGAGACGTAAGCTTCCCTGCGATCGGTGCGCATGATAACGGTTTCGTCGTCGCCTTCGCATGTGTCGCAGCGTTCGAGGTAGTAGTACTCGGCGAACTGTTCACCCTTGAAGGTAGTGATCTCCTTATTGACTTTACCGGATGCGGGAGGAGCCTTGGTTTGGTCGCATTTTCGTTCAACTGGCTCATCTTTGATAACACCTCCACGCTGTACACACGTGTTGCCAGGGATGAGCCGGTACCCAGAGGATCCTTGGAAGGTGTCCTGTCCTTCCTTGCAAGCACCCTCGGGCGCTCTCAAAGTACCACTAGGCTCGCATTTGCCGTCTTCGTTTCTTGAAAAGCCGAAGTCGCACTCATAGTCGTGGTCTTGGCACTTGCAATCTTCAGCGAGTGGAAGAGGGTCTTTCCACTCCTCGCCAACCAAACACTCTGCGCCGGACCTGCGTCGTCGGAACATTTGCGTGTGGCCCATGATACATTCGGGTTCCGCAGCCTTTCCATCTTTTGTCCGAGCGTACCAATTCTCGAAATCATCTTTCTTATCGCACTTGCGCACATCGATCTTACTGAAGTCCAGCGCAATGAGTTGATGTTCGACATCGGAACCCTTCCCCTTGTCGGCGGTCAATATGAACTTCAAGCTGGTCGAGTCTGGTGCCGTCGTGAGAGTTAGAGGATGGACCTTGTGCTTGAGCTCGAATTTGTTCCAGTCCTTGCCATGGTTGAGAGACCATCTGATTTCATCTGTTTCACCATCTTCAATCGCGACAAGTAGAGCGCCTTGGTCACCGGTCTCGAACAGGTGGGGGCCCTTCAGCGCGCGAGTCCAGGTTAGGCCTGCGTCGTCGGACACATAAAGATCACCCTCCTCGCGAGGCTTCAAGAATTTACCAGTGTTTCCAACGCCCATGATAATGCCGGGCGCGGGAGAAGAGTAGATACGGCCCTCGTTGCGCTGATCGGTGACCGAGTGGAGATGCAGGTCCTTTCCATCTGCTTGCGGCGCCTTCCATGTCCGGCCATCATCGAACGAGATCTGAGTTTTGATATCCTTGATCGTCATGCCGTTGGCCTCCACCTCTTTCCAATTGTCGACGACATTGGCCATCACAATTCCTTGAATGTTTTGGATCTTTTCGAAATCTACAAGGCCAAATACATTACGGTTGGTGTGCTCCAAGTTCTTGGTGAAGTAGGTTCCGTTGCTGTTGCTCGTGTACAGCACTCCCATCGCTGGCATCAATGGAGTAGTTGTCATCACATCAACCTGCATGCTGTAGTTCGTGCCTTCAAGCAAGGTAAATGCGCTCTCCTCCAGCTTGTGCTCGGTACCGAACTCGGCGCGATGCCATTTTTTCGTGTCGTCGGTGACATACATGGCCATTTCAGCAGATCGCTCACTCTTGGCGGCTGCAACAAAGTATCCCTTGACCGCCGCCAAGTTCACAATACCGGGCACAGGGCGGTCTCCTTGCAACGCGGGCTCTACACCCTCGGTCTTGAAAAAGTCGTCCGATACCAGTAGGCGGCTGCTGGTTGAGAAAATATCCCACTTTCCCCTCACATTGCACATGACGCGGTTCTTGTCCAGATCTTCATCTCCAGTCGTGAATTGATCCACAGTCTTAGCCCACATGCAGTTAATGGCATCCTTGTGGAGAAGCTTCGCGCCGTCACGGAATCCATCGATGGTGTAGTAGTCCTTGGTAATGTATTCCCCAATGTGACACAACAATCCGGTGCACTCGGCAGCATGGAAGATCATGCGATCCGGGTCCGTCGCGTGGAAGCCGATCTTGGATGGGCCCATGGTCGCATCCTCTTCCGTTGTGAATTCGTGCCATGTCTCGCCCGAGTCCTTCGTGATCCAATGTGTCTTCTTCAGTCCAATCACCACGGCTACTCCCTGGATGTATGGGTGTCTTTGAACCTCCCAAACCATGTCCTTTTCCACACCCTTCAAGGGCTTCCAATGTACTCCAGCATCTTCTGATCGGTAAGTGTTGCCCTTGCCATTGTCCTTGATGGTGAGGATGATGACATCGCTGTCCTCGAAGTAGAAGTGGTCGAGGGGAGGTTTGTCGAAGGCTGTGTACTCGACAGACGGATCCTTCTTATCCTTTGCTGTCGCCTGAGCTGATAACAGGCCAAGGAGCAAGCTCCCGATAAAGCCTAACCGGGGAAGCATGGTTAGGTGGATTTGTGTCGTGTTCGCGCTACCTGAGCGGCGAGGTCAGTATTATCATCGGGGTCGTGATTTGAAAAGCGGTAAATGAGTTGATGAGACCTGGGCCGTTTCGTGATAGCTGTCGCCTCCCCAACTCCTGCAGCCAGCCAACGAGCTCAGGCGCGCGCGCTGACGTGCACTGGCGGCGTTTTAGGCGCCGGAACGTGCCGCTGCGGAGGAACAGGACCCTCTTTTGAACAACACATTTACTCCATTCGTACTAAGGTACTTATTGTCTTGCTTTTGGCAATGCTCAATGCGATGACAGATTTGTCCGTTGGATCGGGCTTCCACTACGAGAACATCCGTTCTTGCCTAGAGCTTTCTACTATACCCTGGAATGAATGAAAGGACGTGACCAATTCACTCAAGCCTCGGCTTCCTTCGCTCATAAGGGTTAGAGTTGGGGTTACCAAGACACTGGATATCTTCTTTACAAGCTACAACATTACGCTTATCGTTATGCCATAGGGATGTCTTAAGATAGGCCTATCGATACATGTCACTAGTATATCACTATGGCATGATTACGTAGAGCTAGCCAGATAATGCCCAATACATTTGGAAATTCGGAGAGGATGAGAGAAACTACAGGAGTAATCCAAAGAATCTAATATCTGCTTCCACTCCGTTCCCTAGTACAACATCTTTTGTCTTACATATTGCTCTCAACCTGTCAGTCCATCGGTACCATGCATGCAAGGAAGTGATTCCACTTCTAGACACTATCCCCACTGGATCGCTGGGCCATCAACTCACTTAGCTACTACTCGTAGAGCAATGGAATACTCTCTCCCAGGTACAACTCCACATCGCCAGCTGACTGGTTATTCGTGAGCTCCAAGACCTTTCCGATCATCTTTTGTGCCTCCGGCTGCGAGGCTGCCTGCAAGAACCTGTTGGCGTCGCCCACAGTGTCGCTGAGTTGAGGTCTGGAGGCGACATTCACAGACTGCTTGATCAACCCCAGAGCAGAGGCCGGGTACAAGACGAGAAGTGAGAGGATCTCATCAATATAGGCATCCATCGTATCGCTGTTGTCGAATGACTTGTTGATCCAGCCGTAACGCTCGGCTTCCTCCGCAAGGATATCCTTACCGGTCAGAAGATATTCCATCGCGCGACCACGTCCAATCAACCGGGGGAGGTATTGGCTTCCTCCACCGCCAGGCACGAGGCCGAGGCCGATTTCAGGCTGCCCGAAACGGGAGTGAGACTTGACCGCGAAGCGCATGTCGAGCGAAACGAGGAATTCGTTTCCTCCGCCGCGAGCGACACCATTGACAGCACCGATTGTTACTTGGTTGAGCTGTGTCACATTGTAGAGAAGCTCTGCTGTACGTTGTGCGATGGTAGTAGCTGAAAAGGACATTCATCAGCAGGCGGACAATACTCATGCTGGGCATTGGAGAGTAAGCATACCGAACGGCTGGATCAGAAGGTCGAGATGAGCCATGAAATAGTTGGGAACATCGCTCGTAAACACGACAGCTTTGATCTCGGTATCGTTTTGCAGCTTCTGGACGATATCTGTAAGTCCAGACAGGGCGTCTTGGCTCCAGACATTGACCTCAGAGTCAGGATTGTTGAATGCGATCTGTAAAACATCAGGCTTGGATCGATCGATCCTGAGCCCACGATAAGTGATAAGATCGAGGGCGAGTGATGCCGAGATGAAGAGTCCCAGGACCATGGCGCGCGGCTGAAGATACATCGTTCTGAATTGATGGTAGACGAGTTGAGCGATGAGAATGTGTTGAAAGCGTTGTGCTGTAATGATAGTGAACAAAACGGAACGGACTCTTTTCTTATATAGCTAAACATCTTCATACGAACAGCTCCAACCGTCTGATAGTGCCTAATGCGCAGTTGCTGTCCTTCCCTACGTTGGTGTCCGTTCAAGCCTCGGTCGCTGAGATTCGGGTCAATTGTTTGACCGCTTCACGGACTTACAACAAAACCTTCACCACGTGTTTTTGTATCCGAGCCATGTGTAAGCAAACGATCTTTAAGAGCCCTAAAGAGCTTCTTATTACACTTTGCCTCGAGTCAGCGATGGTACGAACACCGGCTATTCAAGTTTCGTTGAATTGCCACAGGAACCAGGCTTTATGTTTGTTCGAAGACGAGAAATCAGTAAAAGCATTGGAAGTACAAAATCGAGGCGCGGAACAATCGCCGTCCGCTAGCTGACTCTCGACAACATGAGTATACTCCATGGTTGAAGCGTCCATAACAAGGGAGGAATACGGTTGCCTGGAATTTGTGCCCAAAAGCCATTGTGTCTTACCATCCCTGAACGCTCGACGCAAGATTTGGACTACTGCAAGGTCAAAAACCACAAATGAGGGCTTGTGCTTAGTGTACAGAGTTTACCTCTCCGGCATGATCACTCATCTAGAACTATTATAAGATAATAAAAGTATAATATTATCGATATCTTAGCTTAGGGTAGATAGAGATGGTATCCTTTACTTAATAAACCCTCTTCTACTAGTAAAGCTAAAATCTCTTTAAGTAATAGGTAAAAGTAGATTATTTATGAATAGACCTTAACCTCTTTTATATATCTTAATATTATATATATAAAGAGTCGATATCTATATATTTATAAGAATCTAATAAAAATTCTAGTTTTAGTATTATGTAGAGAGTTATTAATAATAGAGAAAAGTGGACCCTGAATTTTGGCCGATATCTAGTACTGGCCGATATCCCCTACACTGACGTTATCACAATTTCCTGAACGTCACGCTGTGGATAACTCATTGAATGACGGCGGACACGGCGATGGGCAACTTGGGTTATCAAGCTTATCGAAACTGCTAACTATTTCAAAAATAGATCCACCTGGGCAGCATAGAGCACCGGAACCTGATATAGATGGCCATGGCCGGAATCCGGGTAAAGGTGCATCTCGGCGTTCCGCAGCTGCTGTTGCAAGATGAAGCTGCTCGGTGTCGGCGTCATGATATCTCCTTTGCCGTTGGTGATCAAGACAGGGATCCCAATTTGCTTGAGCTTCTCAAAGAACGCCGGGTCAGATACGAAATTACGAATGCGCCTATCGCTTTGGTCTGCACCAATCCCCCAGCTTGATCGACGAACTTGGTTCTTTGTTCGCCGTCCACAGTTCGTTCCTGAATTCTCTTCAGCCAGCCCCTTCCGAGACTCTTACTCTCCTCTGACGGACTGAAGAATAGCTTCAGCATGTCATCGTCTGACGGCGACACTCCGGACGCAATCTCGGCAATTTCAGGGCCACTGAACACCATTCCTTCAGTGTAAGCGGATTGCGTTCCCGCTAGGATCAACTTGTTGATGACTCCTGGGTGGTTCACTGCAATGGCCTGAGCTATCATGCCACCGAGGGAGAAGCCAAGGATGTCGACTTTGGGCAAACCGATGGCTTGGAGGAATTTGACAACCAAGTCGCCCGAATCGTGAAGGCTGTTCGGGATTGTGCCTTCGCTGTGGCCGCATCCTGCATCGTCGTAGAGAATCAACTCGCGAGTCTCGGCAAGTTTGTTGGCCAAGAGGGGATCGACAAGGTCCATTGTGCCGCGGAGGTGGGTGAGGAAAAGCAGTGGCAAGGCGTTCGGCTTTCCAAAGCGACGAAAAGCAAGTTTCGTGCCATCTACAGTGATTGACTGTGTCGGAGCAGTCTGGGCGGACATGGCGGCTGGGTGTTGATATCTTTGTATGGCTCAGGCTTGATGTGTTGATTTTATCGCAATGAAGATTCGTACTCTCGAAACGACGAACGATGATACCGATATCTGGCCTTATATTCCTCGAGGATGAATGCACATGGCTATGTAAGCGCTCGAGTATTGTTAAGCAAGGAATACGATCCATCGCTGTTTTGCCTAGTGGTCCTACTAGTGTCTCTAAGCGTACCACCTCCCAAACCCTATTCAAAGCCCTTTTTACCGCGGCCGGGATAACTTTGGGCCATACCAGCCACGACACGCGATTAGATTACAGAAGTTCGATAGTCTCGAGAGCAGAGTAATCTACATCCTCGGCCGGACGAATGATGCACCGTTGAACATCATCAAATCTGCCCAGTGCTTCTATCACTTGTCAGCTAACTCGGAGTTTAGATGAGAACATGGTTGACTGACGAGCAGGACGATCCAGAAAAAAAAATGAATATAATCACCTGCAAAACCTCCTCAGTGCCAGCATCCAGTTAATAATTTACCAGACAGCCCCACCCTCATACCGACAGCACCCACCAACAAGAACATTGTCCTGATCACTTCCATGTCTACAGTACTTGTCACCGGCGGCACAGGCTTCATCGCAACCTATGTGGTGAAGCTTCTTCTCGAGCGCGGCTCTTCTGTTCACACTACTGTGCGCCGACTCGATGACCGCGCGAAATGCCAGCCACTTTTGGCGTTGCAGGCCGAATATCCTGGCAAGCTTGAGATCTTCCAGGCGGATTTGCTGAAAGACGGCTCTTTCAACCAAGCCATGCAAGGCTGTCAGGTGGTCTACCACGTTGCATCTCCATTCTCGGTTCCGTCTCAGATCAAGAATGGCATGAAAGACTGTGTCGAGCCGGCTCTGAAGGGGACAAGAACGGTGCTCGAATCTGCGAACCGCACACACACAGCGTCAAACGTGTCGTGTTGACCTCTTCAAGTAAGTGCACGTCAATACAATCCGATGATAGTCTTTCAGACTAACATCTTCACAGTCGCAGCGACATACGGTGATAGTGCAGATATCCTGGCGTACAAGGACGCCACCCTATCCGAGGCGTATTGGAATGAGACTAGCACAGCCTCCAACAATCCGTACAGTTACTCCAAAGTCGCCGCGGAGCGCGAAGCTTGGAAGATGCACGACGCTCAGAGTCGTTGGGACTTGGTCGTGATCAATCCTGGTTTGGTGATCGATCCATCCTTGTCTCCTCAATCAGCGTCTGGCTCACTTCATATGCTGGAGGGCATGTACCGCGGAGAGAACAAGTCGGGCGTTCCGGAGCTCCACTATCCCATCGCGGATGTACGAGACGTAGCAGAGGCCCACATCCGAGCGGGAACTTCGAGAAGCGCAAAGGGTCGTTACATCATTTCCAGCGACTCCAGCGTCAGCCAAGTCGACATGGCCAACCTGGTGCGACCATACCATCGCGATCCCAAGATACTCCCAACTCGGAATTTTCCCAAGCTCATGATCTACGCTGCCGGGCCCTTCATGGGCTTGTCTATGAAATGGGTGGCAAGAAACATCGGTATCGGTTACAAAGTCGACAACACCAGGAGCACCAAAGAGCTTAGAATTCAATATCGTTCCAATGGGGAGACCATGCGAGATCATTACCTGGCATGGTCGAACAAATGAATGAATCCCAAGGCGACCCCAGAAAGAAGATGGCCAATTGCTTAGCTAGGCGATCGATTGTCTTCTGATCAATCAGTTCGAGACATACCTCATGTATCTCAATAATGTCAGTCCAAACTCATAACAGCGTGTTCTACCATCTCATTCCATGCGCTCAGTCGTTGACTTTTAAGTCCTCGACGACTTTCGCGGCTCATGACGTTCTGTGGTGCTGTTGTGATTTGAAGACGTACAGGCATAGGTATTGCTATAACGTTAAGGTAGTGGTGAGATACACAAAGGATTTCCGGATAAAAAGATGGCTACGATGGGCAAAAGGAAAGGTCCTACCCGGAATCGAACCGGGGTCGCCCGGATGTCCTACATCACAAAGTGATGTCGATCAGAACCGGAAGTGATAACCGCTACACTATAGAACCGTGTTATCTGTGAAGGATATTTGGTTCTTGTCGTTCTTATAATTTGCAACGACACACCCATAGAGCAGGATCGATCCTCGTGCACACGCTATCCTGATTGTACGACTTGGTCCTATTGGTATAGTCGATCATGGATCTATCACGGGTATGTTTAGAAGTCCTATCTCTTGTCGAATCAATGACATCACGGACAGTGTATAATAGTGATCGTATTGTTGCTGCACGCGAGATCAGTTCTCGTGGCCTTGAGTCCTGGCCATTTTACACATTTTTAACCGAAACAATGAGGCCACCGGTTCCGAGAAATCGTGACTCGAGTCTCCATAAGCCACCGCGATCAGCGGACTCAATATCGGGATCTTCCACCGGAGGGCTCATCGAATGTGTATTATTGTCCCGCGAACTCAAGTTCCGGTTTCCGTACACCTTAGGCTGTAGTCGTCGACTCAGAAGCAGATACGAACGAATCAAATGACCGACCCATCTGCATAAAGCGAAATTAGCAGGTGGCAAAGTATCAAAAGCTAACTACGAGGTAGGTATGGCATTGTTCTAGGTGACTTCTTTCTTCGATAAGATGTACACTCAGTCGAGGACGAACGACGAATGATGTAGGTCGTCGCAGGCATTCGAGGCATTCGATCTGTACGACCCTGCCGCGCCACCGATCACCAACTTAACAATTTCTCCAGCCTCCAAGCCTCGCGATCCACGGCAGGGTGTAGTAGTCCATGGCGTCAAGAGCAGATCTTGTTCCAACGACATGGTTATGCTTGCTACTATAATATGTACGCTGAGTGTGATAGAGCTTGAGCCAACGACGTCATGCCCGGATTCAAACCTTCCGTTTCCGCACATGCATGCAAGGCATGCACATCGTTCTCCTGTCATCCTGTTAACATGTACAAACAACATACACGCACAATCAGTTCACGATGTCTTCCATCTCAAGCAGATCCTTGCCACCAGGCTTCTGATACAGGGGGTTCGGCCCTTCCATCTCAACACCTCCCTAAGGATCCCGCGGAACGTTGCGTGCAGACTCATGGCGAAGTCCCTGGCTTGATGACATGAAACACGTCGCGCGTTCTTCGCACCAAAGTTACTTCTCCAGGCCCTGAGCAGTAAGGGTTGCCGAGACTATACCGGCTCTTACTTTTCTCAGATATAACCCTGCCGGAAGAGAACCTGGAAGAAAACGATTACCCGGGATGGCCAGACACTGGCAAGGCTGCCAGCGCACGATCGTCGTCATATCTGCGGTCCTCGACCCTATAGCCTTTTCATCATTGCCCTATACACTTTTCTGTGCACCAGCGCACCCCTGTAACATGTGTATACACACGAACCGAATCGAGAACGGGACGCAGTAACGTATGCGTGGATGCGCACCGCGCGAAGGATTTTCGCCCTCATTGGTAGATGACCAACTGGCCCTCAGTGCGTATGATGTCTTACAGGGGCTGTGCAACCGTCATATGCTAAGCACATACATGGTTTGCCCAGCATTGACTTCCCATTGCTGTCGCGATGTCGAGGCGCCTGCGCGATGACCTGTCGTCGTACGAGTGGTTCGCCAGGACGCACGTTCACTAAATTGATGCTGAAGTTGCAGGGTGCCCGGAACGTGCCATGTGCCTGCGCAATGCGCCCTCGAACGACGAATGTTTCCGGGTTGGTGGGTGGCGGGGAGGTGAGGTATCGGGGCGTTCATATATTTACTTCTGGGGCCTTCTTCGTTGCTTCTACGTTCTTCACATCAGCAAAGTCGAGTCGCGGCCCCGATCTGTACCGAAGCTCAATACTATCCGGTCGACGCCATTACTATGTCTTTCGACATGCCGCCCCGTGCGCTGCAACAGGCACCATCAACTGGAAGCATTCGTGCGCCTTACGAGAGCGCGAATCCTCATTCAACACCTCTATCACCAGTGGCCCAATCCATCGAGCGCAAGAACAGTCGAATGTCGCAAGAAGGAGAACAACATGAACGACAGTTGCCTGACCCGCCACAAGAAGATAACCCCCCTGTACGCCCCTCGCTCAACATTAACAGAGCGCGGCACTCGTGGCGTTCTGGACGAAGCTTTACCTACGACGACCAGGAGGACGTAAAAAGTGTACGTGCGGCGAGCACTCACGATTATGGTCCACCCATCAAATCTTTGGCAACAAGGGATTTTTCCAACGCCAACCACGAAAATCAGCGCCCCCCAACAGCAAGGGACTTCTCGAACCCTCGTCCTGATTACCGCTACCCACCTTACGAACATCCGTACTACAACAACCCCTACATGTACTCCTACCATGGACATCCACCACCGCATCCTTATCATGAAGGCCCACCACCGCAACCGCAACCTCTCGACATGCCACCACGCCTGAATTGGAAGCCTAGCTCTTCGTCACGACGTACGGTCCGAGTTCCGTCACGACCCAAGGCCCCAATCGACGCGATATCCGACACCGAAACCGAAGTCGAAGCACCAGTAATCCGCAAGAAGATAAGGAGCCACCAGCAACCCTTGACATGGAACTACGATGACGCTGCGGCGAGCCCTGCACCTCCACAAGAGGTCATTATGCGTCTGCCCTACACTGAATGGATGAACAGTGGTATCAAGGAACACTTTGTGGCTACAATGGCAGAATTCGTCGGCACTGTGATGTTCTTGTTCTTTGCATTTGCTGGAACCCAAGTCGCAAACATCAATGCCTCGAACCCGTCAGCGGCTGCTGCTTCGACCACACCCACTACTGGAGAGTTCTCGCCTATTGTGCTCACATATGTTGCGCTATCCTTCGGCTTCAGTTTGATGGTGAACGTGTGGATCTTCTATCGCATCTCAGGTGGACTGTTCAATCCCGCTGTCACTCTCGGCATGGTGATGGTCAAGTCTCTGAGCTACACCCGCGGAGTGCTTCTAATTTGTGCACAGCTTACCGGATCCATTTTCGCATCGCTGATCGTCAAGGTCCTTTTCCCGGTCAACTTCAATGTCCGCACAACTCTTTCGCCCGGCACAAGTCTTGTGCAAGGCGTATTCATCGAAGCCCTGCTTACCGCCGAGCTTGTCTTTGCCATCTTCATGTTGGCCAAGGAGAAGCACCGTGCCACATATCTTGCACCGATTGGTATCGGCATTGCCCTGTTCGTCGCCGAGCTTGTCGGCGTATACTACACTGGTGGTTCGTTGAACCCTGCGCGTTCCTTTGGTCCTTGCGTTGTTACCGGTATCTGGGACAAAGAGCACTGGATTTACTGGCTTGGTAAGTCGAGGAAATCCACATTTTTGCAGTTTTCAGGGCACGGCTAACTTGGACCAGGACCTGCTTGCGGTGCCATCGCTGCTGTTGGCTTCTACAACTTCATTAAGGCCCTTGAATACGAAATGGCTAATCCAGGCCAAGACTCCACGAGCGAGACGAAGGCTGCCCAGGAGGCCGCGTTGACGAAGGCGAAGAAGGAGGAAGATGTTCAGGCGATGGCTTGATCAATCACGCCACGACTCCACGAGTGAGACTACGCTGATGAAAGCGAAGAACGAAGAAGGTGTTAAGGCAATTGCTAGAACATTGTCCCCAACATTGTTTTGTGATGCAGCGGATGGCTTAATGAGGTTAATGGGATCGGGAATGGAAGGCTTTAGAATATGTTTATTAGTACACGCAGCAATGATTTATGCAAGAGAAACAAGGGCAAGTAACAAGTCTTTGAGTATCTCATATCTGCCATAGTCTACGTACTAATTAACGCTTGTGTATTGCAACTTTTCGAAACACATCAGTGATAGCAAAGGTACGGCGGGTCTACAACCCTTGCCAAGGCCATCCGCTTCGTCATCAAGACAAAATCTGTACTCAGCCCTAAACCTCCAAGAAGATTACATCTGTGCATGGTCGGTCAAATACACATACATGGCCAGTAACACACAGTCGAACAGCGCAATTGGACCTGGGAGTGATCCCGAGAACGCCTTCGAGACATTTAACGCCTTTGCCGTGCCCGCTGATCATGAAGACCAATTCCTGAACGCCCAGTATGATGCAAGTATCTCTGCCTGGAACGGACATGGCTTCCCAAGCCTGGATGATGCTTTTAATGAGCAAGAAATGTCTAGTGGACTCTCTTCTGGATTTGTGACTCCGGATTTGGTGACGCGCAGTAACACGCCGAACAGTGATACCAGCCGACATATACCGTCACCTGGCACTGGAGCTAGCATCGCTCATAACGATAAGCCTGTGTATAGATCGCGCTTACCGCGGCGGAGAAGTCTGTACTCCCGCCAAGGTCCTCCCATACGACAGTCACTATCGCCACATGTTTTGAATGGGCCGGCGTGGTCACCGGGTCTCTCCCAGGCAATCGAGGCACGTGGGACGCTCGGCGACCTCTCGCCGACATTGAGAGAGCCACTGCGGCGGTCAGATTCGAACACAAGCTTGGGTAGTGAGTGCAGCAACTCTTCGGCCCACTCAACCGCTTCAGCGAGCTCAGCTGCGTCCAGAGTAAGCCGAAGCAGCTCCGCGAACAGACGTTCGAGGAAAAAAGCAGGTTCGATTTCTAGTTCCAAGAAGGCGAACCCGGACGCACGTCCTTTCAAGTGCACGTTCTGCTGCGATGCATTCAAAAGCAAATATGACTGGCGACGGCACGAAAAGTCTCTTCATCTAGACCTGGAAGTGTGGAAATGTGCTCCAACGGACGGAACATTCGGAGATACTCGTACCATCGAGAAGCACTGTGCGTACTGCAATGCATCAGACCCAGACTCTCTACATCTTGAGGCACATCATCACCAAGCCTGCGTCAACCGTGCTATGGCAGCTCGCTGTTTCCGAAGACGAGACCACCTTGCTCAGCACCTCCGTGTCTTCCACAAGCTCCTCGAAGTACCCCAGCTCGACAACTGGGTTGAGCAAGCGCCTGCTGTCAAGTCACGGTGTGGCTTCTGTAACTTGTCACTTTCCTCATGGGACGAGCGAGCCGACCATCTCGCCGGTCATTTCCGCCAGGGCTGCACGATGCGAGACTGGCAAGGCGGCCACGGTTTTGACGACAATATAGCTGCCAGGCTAACCAACGCTCTCCCTCCGTACTACCTCGCCACTGAGGCGCAAAGCTTGGTCCCCTTCTCAGCCACGAGCGCAGAAGCGAAAGATCACTTCGCGCAGATTTCTGCTCGGACTGCAGGGGCTTACATAGAAGACTCCAATATGGGCACCGGGATTGATTTCAGCCAGCCTATCGCACCATTGGAACCGCCAAATACACTACACACTCCAGCTCTTCTTGACTCCCGCGCTCGCAGTGCGGAAGCTTTTGCAGATATTTTGGCTTCGCACTTGGCACGATTTGCACTCGAGTATCGCCAGATGGGGGTATATCTGTCTGATGAGATGCTGCAGAGGGAAGCGAGGCAAGTCTTGTACAGCAGCGATGATCCATGGAACCAGACCATTGCTGATAGTCCGATGTGGCTGAAGGAGTTTCGCGACAGACATGGACTGAACTGAACTGAGCACTAAGCAGAGATCTTACGAAAGATGAAAGCTACCGACGAATGACTTGCTTCGGATCTGCACTATCTGCGGCGAAGAATCTTCCTAATCCTCTCTTCTGGCAAGTGGACATTTCGCCACAAACTACCGATATAAACTCCCGGTGCACAACCCTAGGCGTCCGGATCGAACAAGTCCACAAGTCCGTCCTTGTTGATCTCAGGCAACCTAATGGCATACGGCTGCACAGTTACCTGTGAGCCCGCACTACCTGCCTGGCCTGAGACGCTACCGCTCTGTGTTCCCTTCGCAACAGTCGTTGTGGCTGTGAAAGTAGCACCGTTACCCACACCTGCACCGTCTCCAGCCCACGCCACGTCCCAATAAACGAAGCCCGGCAGCTCACCCGCTCGCCAAACGAATGTGGCATTCCCTTCGTTGCGGCCTTCGATTGTTGGGCGGGGACTCGCAGTGTCGAGCATCGGAGCTGTAATGCGAACGAAGTTCTGCGGCGGGAGAGCAATGTCGATGGCTTTGAGAGCTGATGGATCACTCTTCATCCCTAAGGCAGGCATAGGCTGAGGCTGCAGCGGGATCGGTAGAGGAGCAGGTGCATCGACCGTCACATTGATACTGACAGTCGTCTCTGTCTTCTTGGTTGGGTCAATCAGGGTGACGCTGATTGCCTGAAAACGAAGTCATTCTCGATGTACGGCTTCTGCATCATGGTTTGTTTTGGGACTCCAGCGCCGCCGTTCCTGAGGCCTTCGAGTCGGAACTTGCGACCGCCTAGGTTGTTCACAATGTCCACACGCTTGAACTCGGCGCTGGTGAATGGAACTGGTAACAGCGCGGTGGCGGTCACGGAGAACTGTTTAGCCGCAGAGGAGTAGTTGGCGGTGATGTTTTTAGCATCGTATGGGACAAAACCGGCCATTGTCGCGATGGCTGTGGTGTTGCTTGGTTTTAGATTGTGTTAGTTCAGCAGTAGATGCCTGGAATTTTCTTGGATCAAGTGCATATCGATCGCCGTTATCACAGATACTTATACGTACAAGCTGGCAATCTAGACCAGGCAGCCCACATTGTGGCGTAAGCCAAATATCAGCCATTGAACAGCCGTCATCTCAGCTGCCGCATATACTTTGAAAGCTGGTAGCTGTGGCTGGGTTGTCTCTCTGCATCTTGAAACCCAACGTTGGCGAAGTTGTGATGGTGTGATCGCAATGCACCAGTGATGTGATTTAGCGATATAGTACATAGAGTTCGTACCCTAATGCAAGATCATTCAGCTTCCCCTCAGAAGAACATACCTGACCAGCCTGAGAACTCTCTGCTGCTCAACTGACGCATAGGAATTCTTGTTTTTCTTGCAAGGGACCAATGTGCTGGTATGCAGCCCCAAATTTTAGCTTCACCACCTGTCAGTCATCGCTCGAAGCTTGAAGGATATCGTAGCTAGCGTGAGAAAGATTCGTAATCTTAGCTTCCGAACCTGAACAAGGCATGTCACTAGGCGGCGAATGCGACTGGAAGCATTTTTGCAATGTTTTGTGAAGCAGATGCTGCCGCTCAAGGTATATTTACAGGTGAGCTCCGCCTGACAGAGGGCAGTTGTACTTCCCAACTCCAAAGTCCACGCGCCCAACGTCAACAGCCTATCGGAGCTCTTACAACGGACATGTCTCCTTCAATTTCCCATCGTCTTCTTCTTACAGCACAACATGCCTAGCTCAGTGTTTCTTGGCGCTTTCGCCCTCGGCGTCCTTCAAGAATTTCCTTGACATGAATGTTAGTCCCGTATCTCATCTTTCTGCATGCGCGTCTTGCGGATGAGATCGCGTGTGGTGTTCGTAACATACTGGATGAAGTCCTCCTCGCCCCTGCTGGAGGCCTTGATAGGAGGAGACTGCTGGACAGCCTTGGAGCTGCCGCCGGAAAGGAGGAAGACACCGCCGAACATGGTGCTGAGGACACCGATCGCAAGCTGTTGTGCGCATCATGTCAGCCATTGTACTATATTCCGTCTGCCTCCCAGTATTCCATCGGCGTGAGATGCGCAGCGCCGTGCGCCCATCCCGAATCCTCCTCCTCATGATCGCGCCGAAAGGGTTTGTTGTCCGAGAGCTTGACGTACGTAGTGAGAGCCGACCTTGCCGATGGCGGGGAGAGAGTAGTAGACGACCATGTTTGCGGTGGAGGGTTGTTGTAATTTGAGGTGGATTTGTTTGACGTCGGTAGTACTGCTGCGCGAGTGAGGTTCGTCGTCCTCTGTTGGTATATCCTCGATCTTGGAGAGGAGTCCTCGGCGCACCTTCCTCCGCTGCAGCCTTTTGCCGCAAACTCCCGATACCGCCCTGGCATTCGTCCTTTCCTTCCAACACATCACACTGTTATGCGCACAGTAAGGTAGGAACCAACTGCGACTTGCAATATCGATTATTACTACATGCCCAGCGAGAAAAAGAGTGCAAAAGCCCGAGTCTTATCACTTTTCCATATTTTCATGCATTGACTAAACTCCTGTCTAATGCCACGACTATCGCTCGCCATAAACTCCTGGCTAAACACCCATCAAGAACTAATTGATCGTCGCGCCTATGAATGACTAGCCAGTCTTCACGGCCATCCCAACAGACCAGTCGTGAACCTGTTGCCTCCCTCGATCTCCGCAGAAGCCGCCTTCAGCTCATCCACGTCCCAGTTGGCCCAGACGAATCGTCCATTCAAGAACTTGGCCTCTTTGCTTGCGGCCCAGACCATGAATGAGGCCGGGAGGTTGGCTATCACAGGAGATGTTAGCATTGCTTCGAATACATATGGGTAATGACTTAGCTCACCATCATCAAAAGGGAGGTCAACACCAGCCTCAATGGCCTTCGCAGTCATTCCAGTCTGGATGACACCAGGCTGGATGTTCAACACGAACATCTCGGGGTACTCATAGTGCAGATACTCGAAGACCTTCGCTCCTGCCATCTTTGACGCGGAGTAGCCTGACATGCCAGCGAAGTACGGCGCGTGCGCTGCCGCAGTGTTCGTGTGCAACACTACTGCATCAGAAACGGCGTGCGGGAGGAATGCGCGAACGAGGTTGAAGTTGCCCTTCACGTTCACCTCAAATCCTGTCCACCAGTCCTCGGCATCGCTCTCCACGATGCTGCGACCGGATGCCATGTAGCCTGCGTTGGCGAGAAGGACGTGCAGCTTGCCGAACGCCTTCTCGTGGGTGGTGAGAGCTTGTTCAAGGGCTGGCGCCGATATGATATCGGCGACGTAGGTAGCGACCTTCGTGTTGGGGTACTTTGCTTCAATTTGCTGCTTGGTCTCGAGCAGAGTTGCTTCTGTGCGGCCCAGGAGGGCGATACTGGCGGCGCCGGACTGAGCGAATGCTTTTGCGATCTCGGGCCCCATGCCTGAGCCGCCACCGGAGATCACGATGTTCTTTCTAGCGGAGGAGAGAGCTGGCAGGCTGGGGTCGATGGAAGGGTAGGTGGCAGTGTGCCAAGTCTTGGTAGGAGATGGGAAGGCCATGCTGATTGAAGGGTTGGTGGTGAGATTGGAGTGGTTTGTGGTTGAGTGCTGTTCGTGGCTTGCGATTTGGTTGTTGAGGAGACTGAGACTTGATGTGCAGGCTTGGTGTTTATGTATGAGTGCTTGTTGAAGTGCTGCATTTATCACCGCGCTTCTCGCTCATTCATTGACGTGCCTTACATGATGTGCCTGACTAATCTAAGCTTTTCTATGTGTGTCACTTCAATGGCAGGTGCATGCTCGATCTGGGTGGTATTGCCAGCTTACACACTACAAGTGCGACTCTTCGGAGATCCGCATCTTCCAAAACACTCGCCGAAATGTGAATCCTTTGATTTCGTCAGCCGGTGCTTTGAGCGCCTAAGATGCAAGATAGCGAGTGCTGCTTACACACCAGAAAGCCAGTGCCTGACCAAGCTGATCTGCGGTGGCTTGTCGCGCGCATCCTTCGCGTCGTCGCACAATCTGTCGGCACGGCTCGTCGGCATCATTAGGTTTCAATCAACAAACAACACCTTCCAAGAAGATGTGAATACCTCATACAATTGGTTGACCTGATGGTGCAAAGCAGTCGAGCTGGCGACTGCTGCCTTGAGATTCGCTCCGCCACAGGATGTCTACCATAATCCGCGCGTGACGGATTGCCAATAACGAGTCCACGACCTTCGCCGCCCACGAGAGTCATCCATTTCGCATTGCTGTAAGGAGCCCGTCTTGACCCATTATCGCTTGGCATTGATACGCCAGCTGAAGATGCTGTGGGGTCTGCCTTGCCACAGGTCCGAGCCCAGCGTCCGAAAACGACGACCTCTACTGAATCGGCCACAACCCACACAACAAGACCGATTGAAAGCGTGATCCAATGTTTTCCCGCTATAGTGCGCCATGTCGATCAAAGAGGTCCTGAATATCTCGAAAATAGAACGTAGGGACTGCCTGTCGCTCGCCTTTGCAAACACGGGCTGAGACAAGTTGAGAGGCTGGTACCCGATCGGCCATACAGGCACTTATTTACTCCCGCTCAGGCCACATGTCCAGCAATATGATTGCCCCTAAAAGAACATGACTATCCACCGCATGCCATTCGTCTGAGACCCATATCTAATACCAATGATTCTGATCCAGGCCACGTTACAAACACTCTCCGCTCAGCTGAGCGAGACTCACGCTATTGACAGAAGGCACTGCACGCGTGAGCTGTCTGGGTGCCGACGATCAAGATTTCGGTGTGGCTACCTTTTGATCATCCCACTCACCCGGGCGTTGGCGTGTCTAAAGAGACATCAGGAGGGTCCGAAACATGCAAGCTGGACTTCCTGCCCATGAGCGCAGTATCGTTGCCGGCAACCGTGAGAGATATATCATGCTGTAGGCCCACATGAATTCGATTTGAGGTTTCCATCAACTTTCCACGAAGCTACGGCAGCGCTACCTATAGCCATCAAAGCCTCTGCCTCAAAGGCACACAAACAGGATGTCGCTCCAAAAACTGCTCTCGTTCTCGCTTCTGGCTATCATCGCCGGACTCTCACTGCGATACTCTTCGGCAAGCAACATGATCCACAATCTGAATCGATCTCCGCCAACGAGCCCACTGTCCTACGCATACGATTACTTCAGGTACAACGCCAGCGCGACGAAGGAAATCGTCAGCGAGATCGAAAAGTTTCATACCGACCATTTCGTCGACAGCCGTTTCACCACCGAGAACTTAGCCCTGTACCCAGAAGGAAAAGCGGTCGTCGAATTCTTGCGCGAATCGCTGCAACCTGTCGTAACTCTTAACTCCGACATCGAATTCTTCGACTGCGGAGACACCATCGAGTCCCTCGAAACTTGTGCCGTCTGGTCGATTTCTGCAGACATAAATCTCGCGACAGCGCGCACATTTTTACATTCCATCAACGACAGAGTGCACCGCTGCGTGAAGACTCTCGACAAAGTGATTCAGCATCACAAGCTTCTAGAACAGCTCATGCACAGGCTCGTCGACTACCAGGGATTCGTCATCGACCCTCTACCCCTGGACTTTGATTCGGAGCACGAAGTACCTTCGCGTGATGTCTCGTCGCGCCCGTTCTCCCTTCGACTCTCGACGTTTCTGGTTTCTCGGCGACTTAGGGAATGGAAGGACAAGAATGCAGCGGCTGTTGAGTCTCTTGCTAGAGTTCGCGAATTCCTTGTCGGCAACAGTGAAGAGCTTGCGACCGTGGTTGCCAGGTACGATGTTGTCTTTGCAAAAGACTTGTCCGTGTTACTGAGGAACTGTCGCAAAGAGCATCCGTCTCTCTGGTACTAAACTCACCTGATGTCGAAATCTAGGAGCAGGGGGGTTCGGGAAACAAGCACCAGATCCGTCCGAGAAGTGCCTGAAGAGGGTGAAAGAAAGTTTTGGGAAATGTGGTATTCAGTAAAGTCTGACTTGCGATTCTTGGTCCCATAGACAAAATAGTGTTCATAGCCCCTACAAGCTGTAGCATACAACTGTGCGGTTCGTCGGTGAGTGTACAATGTCTTCCACAAATACATGCTTAGCCACTCCACCAATCTGATCGCAGGAGTGTTAGCCCATGTGTTCTAAGACTTACAGGATTCAGATTTTTACCACACGCCGTGACTGAGACCATCTCCAAGGCGTCGTACTGCAAGGTCCGACTTTGATATTCCATATCTCTTCCACATAGCCACGAGGTCCACCAAACTCAGCGCCACGTAGACCACCTCATACCAAGTCTGCTTGCGAAAAACATACCTTCCACGGATACCTTCCACACCCAACGTAGCTCTTTGTCAACTGATCACATTCGCAGCTCTGGCGTTTCTCAATGGACTCTACCTACACCACCTCGGCACATACCAAAGCCTTTGAATTCCTGGATTGCCGACCGATATTCTCGCCACAGCAGACTTCACGAACGACCTCGTCTACTACGCTCAGACTCTACACTACCCCCAGTCGCAAGACTCCGTTCCGGCCGCGGCAACTTCCAGCTTGGACGAAGACTATACAATTTTAACGATCGGCCACATCGACGAGAGCTATCAAGATTCCATGAATCTGATTCTCAAGAGCTCCGTCGACTTTCCGACTGCGAGGCTTTGTACGACAAACTCCGCTAACATCGACCTAACAATCAGTCACTGAACGAAGAAGATGAAGCGGCGCTAAAAGCCGTGATTGAGGATTTTGTCCATTTCGCGGCGATCGAAACGCTCGAGCATTGCATTAAGTCGATTGATATGGTAACGTAGCGGCACGCGTATCTCCGGAAGCTCCACGAAGCGACAGGCCTTTGGGTTCGAAAGGTAGCGAGCACAGATGTCTCTGAACGATATGTCGACAACGGAGACCGCTCTTACAAGCTCACAGCGGGTGTGACATATCTCTCTACCATGCTCTTACGCAGACACGCAGCTTTTACAGCATCTCACTGGTAAGCGTAGGGGACATATGTCCTCATGATTGCTGAAAATAGCATACTAGCGACTAGCATCCCGAGACAATCTGAATGACTTCTCGATGCCACACGATGCTGTATCCATTTCTATGCGTGATGATACTAGAATCTCGGCGCTTGAAACAAATCTTAGCATTGTGACAATCGACAGACAATGGTGTGGCTGAATGTTGGCTTTTTTGTCGCTGCCAATGTCGTAGGGCGAAGTAATTATGCCTGCGCACGAAGTTATGAGTCGTTGATATCATATACCTTGCGACGACTGGTTATCTATATCTCATTTTGCTGTCTTTGTTGCACGTCGGTGTTGATATGGTCAATGGTCGTAAATGTACATACGTGCACGAGCACTCTAGGGTATAGGGTAAGCCTTTGTCTATACATGTATTGTCCCTGATGTGTTTACATATGTATAAATTTACTTGCCGTTGACAAGGTAGTAAGGAGGTTATAGAAACAGGATGTTGTGCATCAAAACGGTCTTCACGAATCGTGGTAGGGCGCAGATAGTGATCCAGATGTTGAAACGAATCTCCGCAATCCTTCGATTCAAATCTCCAGTCCAACATGACTATACATCAACCTAGTCATCGAGAATCTTCTGTGCTATCAATGTCTCGATCGACCCTAATCACAGAAACAATGACGATCCGCAACATGCTACTTAAACAAACCCTCCAGCTAACGACACTATCATCCCGGACCACTCTACTCCAAAGGCAATTCTCCACCTCACACCCCCGTCCAGACATCCGCATCTGCTTCCTCGGCGACTCCTTCACCGCCGGCGCCGGCGACGACACCCTCCTAGGTTTCCCAGGCCGTCTCTGCTCCGCCCTCCGCACAGACCACGCTCTCGACATAACCTGCTACAACCTAGGAATCCGCCGCGATACCAGCACCGACATCCTTCACCGCTGGGAACGCGAAGTCAACGCCCGTCTGAAACGTAACGAACACTTGAACGGTCGACTGGTGTTTTCTTTCGGCACGAATGATAGTGGTTTTGAGAACGGACAGAGGAGGGTTAGTACCACTACTACGCTCGCGAATGCGAGATCTATCTTGGTGAGAGCGAAGGAAATGTGGCCGACTGCTATGCTGGGGCCGCCGTGGACGAGCGTGGAGGACATTGATGAGAGAAATGGGCCTCTTTCGAGGAAACTTGAGACGCTGTGTGAGGAGATTGATGTGCCGTTTTTATCACTCTACCAGAAATCGGAAGGCAATGGAGTTTGGGCGAAGGAGGCTAAGGCCGGAGATGGGATTCATCCTAATGCTGGTGGGTATGGCTTGATCTCGAAAGCGGTGGCGGACTGGGATGCGTGGGAAGATTTTGTCAGGAATGGGAAGTGAACGTCGATATCGGCGGTAGATTGCCAGGGTTGACGGGGCATCCGATGTATTGAAGCGTCTGAAAGGCGAGAAGACCAATAATGGATCGCGAATGGGTTGATACTATTAAGTATTTCAATTGAAAATTTTATATCATATTATACATTTCTCGCCTTCCTTCTCCGGCACATGTCGTCTCAACATAACACATTGCCTGACAACCCGGGGGTCCGTGTATGCTCTAAGCGCGAATGACGAAACAAAGTAAGAAAAGAGAGCCCCAAGCGGGCAGAGTGGCGAATGCAAGTAAAATGACCGCCATGGTCGGTCGAAGAGGTTCCGACCTTTGTCAGGAATGCCTCAAAAGTCCACGATCATCGATCAGACCTCCTGCTCTTCTCCAAAACCGCCTCAGCAGCAGTCTCCTTCTCACCCCTGACAGCAGCGCCCTGTCCAACCTCCTCCTCCTCGCCTTCACCTTCAACGCCCTTGGCGCGATCGTGCTCCTCGAGGCGCATCCTCATGCGGTCTTCCTCCGTGAGCTCAGGCTTGTGCTCCTCCTCTCTCACCTCGCCTCTAGGCTCATGGCCAGCGTGCGCGGAAGAGCCAGCGGGTGCTTCACCACCTGTAATTTGCCATTCCATGAGCTTGGCGAAAGCGCCTTCCTTATCAGCGGCAAGCTTCGCGTACGGGCCGACTTGTGCTACGCGGCCGTCGGCTCCAATGCAGATGATGATGTCGCTGCGCTGGATTGTGCTAAGGCGGTGGGCGATGGAGATTGTGGTGTTGTTGCCCTTGAGGAGTTGGGCGAGGGCTTGATTTACGAGAGTCTCGGATTCGGCGTCGAGGGCGGAAGTGGCTTCGTCGAGTATCAGGATGTCAGGATCCTTGAGCAGAGCGCGAGCGATGGCGATGCGCTGCTTCTGTCCACCGGAGAGTTGAGTACCACGGGCGCCAGCGGCGGTGTCGAGACCTTCAGGCTAGGAGTGTGTTAGCTTTATGAAGAAGTGGTGTCTGTGACCATCGAGATACTTACGAAATCGGAGATGAATTGACAGTTGGCTTGACGCGCCGCAGCCAAAATCTGCTGCCTTGTCGCCTGCGGTTTGCCGTACGCGATGTTCTGGCCGATACTACCACTGAAGAGCACGGGTTCTTGGCCGACATAGCCAATTCGTCTTCTCAGTTGCTTGGCGTTCATCTCGCTAATGTCCTTTTCATTGATCTTGATAGTGCCTGAGGTCGGGTTGTAGAATCTCAAGAGCAAACTTGCAACAGTACTCTTACCAGCTCCAGACGGTGCAACGATGGCCACGTTGCTACCTTGCGGGATGGTGAAGCTCAGATCCTCGAAGATAGAGACAGCCGGGCGGGTCGGGTATGCAAAAGCGACGTTCTTGAATTCGATATTGCCACGAGCGCTGGGAACCTTGTCTCCTACCGTGGGGCTGATAGTAGGGTTGCGATCTTGAAGTTCGAAAAGACGGGTCGCAGCACCAACACCCTTCATCAATTCGCTGTAGAAGCTGCTCAGTCCGAACAGACTGCTACCAGCGTACGCAGTGTACATCAAGAAGCTAGTCAGATCACCAACGGAGATTGCGCCGCTGTGGATCATTCCGCTACCAACGTAGAGCAAAGCGAGGAAAGTCATGTTTCCAGCCAAACCTGAAGCCGAGAAGAACACAGCACTGAGCATGGCTTCTTTGCGGCCGAGGAAGAAAATCTTGCGTGTCTGATTGTTGTAACGGTGGACTTCTTGCAGCTCGCCTACGAACGCTTGACTCGTGCGAACATTGCCCAAGCGCTCTTCCGCGATCTTGGTCAAGTTTCCGAGATTCTTCTGAATGCGGCGGGAGAGGTTGCGAATAGCTCGACCGTAGAAGAAGGCTCCAATGGCAACAGGAGGGGCAGCAACAAGTAGGATTCCAGTCAACTTGACGGACATGAAGGCCATCATGGTGAAACCAGCAACGGCAGAGACAAGTGAACGCAGACCATCACTGACGTTCTGCGTAATGCTCTTACCAACAATAATTGTATCGCTGCCAAGTCTGCTGATCAAGTCACCAACGCGGTTTGCATCGAAGAATTCGGCGTTCTGGATGAAAGTGCGTCTGAACAGCTGACTTCTGAGTTTGGTCACGATCCTCTCTCCAACAATCCTGAGAATGATGATACGTCCGTAGTTCGCAAGAGCACCAGTAGCCAAGACAGTCGCAAAGGCAATGTAGAAAGTCGTCATGTTCATGCCCAGCAGAGTGGCGTTTTCCTCCGCCGGCTTGCTGGCCACGTCCAAGATTCGTCCAATAGAGAAGGGGACGCTCATGGTCACACTGCTGCTGATGAGCAGGAACAAGAACGCCCATCCAAGAGTCTTCCATTCAGGTGCAGCAATTCTGAGAAGTCTCCAGATCTCGCCAGCTCCACTTCCACCCTTGTCTCCTTCCTTCGACAAACGCGCGCTGAGGTTCAGCTGGGAAGCTTGCGCCGCCTTCTCCGTCCGCCCAAAGCCTTCGATCTCGTCTTCTTCATCGTGTTCCGTGGAATTCCTCTTTTGAATCGCAGAGTTGTTGCTCTGTTCTGGCGACTTCTTCGTAGCTTGTGCTTCGCGCAATATTTGAGACGTCTGCAATCGCCTGATTTGGCCTGATGCTGTTGCTAATTGTTGTGCGCCCAGATGGGGTCGTAGTAATGATGTTCGTGTGTTTGCAGCGAGTTCCCGTGAGATCGAAGACGCCTGCCTTACTGCGCCTGCTATTCCTAGAGGTGCTGCAGCATGGCAGGACCGTGCTGCTGATACGCCAGAGGATCTTATTCTTGTTGAGAACAGTGCGCCGTTTCCAAGGCAGTCCCACGCCCGGGATGCCGTCCTTTGTGAAATGTTCATGTTGTGTGTGCTGCAACCCGATGGCCACTACGTCTCCTCCGCCGGCGAGAGCTGGCCCGTCCAGAGAAAACAATCAGCTATCAGTTCCGATCCGACGTGGTCGTGTATATCATGGCGGGTCCTGGCGTGGTTCGATTGAGACGGTGCAGCTGGCTGACAAACAATCTTAGAGGAGGGTCCAGCCTATGTCCGGCCAGAGAGCTGGTATTGCAAGAGGAGTCTGTGTATGTCCAATGATTGATCCAGCCTCCAGGAGCAATTGTGGTATGCGGATGTAGGTGGTGAACGGCGGCGCAGTAATTTGGAAGACGCTCACCCAGGTCGAGACACGATGATGCCGTGAGCTTGGACGCAATCAATGATGAATTCGGCAATTCGGCCTGCAAGTCCCGACCATGCGGCTGTTTGCCCGGTGTCTTCAGGCATATTATATGGCCATATTATTACATATCAGCTGAATGTTGTGTACCTCACTTGACTGTAGCAACATGGCTGGATGTTATGGTACAAATCATCTATCCTAATTATTCGTAGCTTCCGCACCAAACGCTGCTCAGCCATATCAACAGAAACGCGGCCATCAGCTCGCTGGGTGAGCTTGAGAGGCGCATCGCAACGAAACCAGGTCAATCATCGGATTGAGAAGATTAATCGTAATTTTCCCAATCACACGGTAGACGCATCTCACGATTACGCGCCACTAGCACCAGGCGCGTTCTCATCTTTCCTCAAGCTGATCAGCAGCTCTCTCATCTTCGCCTTCTGTGTACCACTTGCGCCACCGCTGGTTCCCTTTCCGCTCAAGTCGACCAGCTTCGCGATTCTCTCCCAGCTGGTGCCGCCGCTTGTGGTGTCTTCTCTGTTCTTCAAGAACTCCTCCTCCTCCTTGCGCGTCTGCGCGATGCCCTTGTCCTTCCTGTTGTTGTAGTTCTCGTAGAATTCGTCAATGTTTTGTTGTGCGGCCTTCACAGTCTCGGCCTTCTTGGATGCTGAGACCTCGTCGCGGTGCTGGATCTGCATGTCGCGCTTCTCGCGCCATTCCCGGAGGACTTCAGGCTCGCCCTCATCCTGGTATGTGCTGGAGGGCCGGAAAGGAACGCTGGAGCCGGTGATGGTTCCGTCTGCGCCGACAGCCTCGTTCTGGCTGTCTACGGCAGGGAAAGAGGATTCGAAGTCTCCCACGTCGTCGCCGAAGTCACCGAAATCGCCGTTGCCGGGCGCGGCGGATGGTGCGCTCATGCCACCACCGAGGAGGTCGTCGTCATCGCCGCCCTCCTCTACTGTCGCAACGTTGTCTCCAGAGGTAGTGAATTGCTGAGCATCGTCGCCGAGAGCTGCGCGTTCGCGTGCGAGGAAGTCCGAGGGCTCGTCAAAGTTGTCGGGTGCGTTTCCTCCGGTGGCTTCTGTCTGGCCTGGATGATTTCGTTAGCGAGGTCGCATGTACATATTTAATGCAGTGTTCTCGGCGCACCATTGTCAAACTCATCCAATGATGGGAAGCGGTCGGCCATGTTTGCTGGTGCCTGTGAGGCGCTGTGTTGGTTGAAGGGAAGAGGTCACTAGAAAGTGATTGTGGTATCACGAGTGTAAAGGTGTCGGATTGTTGCAAGATGTATGTTCTGGTGTGAGTTGGTGTTCAGATGTTCCAATGCCTGGCATCTCCTTGTTCAAGGCTATGTCATGTTGCGTGTTGTTGCTCTCCTTCCCCAGAGTCGGCCTCAGGCTTCAGGCAGCCACGACCGAGAGCTTACCCTTGTCATTAGCTCTTACACGCGCGCGTGAAGTTAACATGAAGCTTCCACACCAACATCGACATCTGCCAGTCATAACACAACTGCGCACGTGAGACTTGCTTAGCTGTTTATATAACGTCCGCAACTGTATATCGCGTAGTGAGGTCCAGCACGCATCATGGCCTACTCAGACGACGCTGTCAAGGCGAAGCTGGCCGCGCTCAGCGAGACGCAGGACAGCATTGTCACCGTCGCCCAATGGATCATGTTCCATAGGTATGCCTACTACGTGACTATATGCCACCAACACCCATACTAATATAGTCATAGACGTCACGCTGATCGCACTGCGGCACTCTGGTTGAACCGACTCCAAGAAGCAAGCACCTCCAAAAGGCTGAACCTTGTTTACCTCGCCAACGAGGTCGTCCAACAGTCACGCGCTCGTTCCAAGACCGACTTCCTCCTGGCATTCGAACCCCTCATTGGCGACGCGACCGCTCTGGCATATAAGAACGCTTCAGTCGAGATTCAGAACAAGATTAGGAGGGTAATTGAGGTGTGGAGAGCACGATCCATCTTCGACGTGAAGATTCAAGATGCGCTCGAGAAGCGTCTCGATGAGATTGACAAGACCAGAGGTGCACAGAGGGCCGTTGGTGGAGGTGGCAAGTTGGGAGGCAGCCTTTTCGGTGGTGGCTCTGGAGGTGGAGTGCCATCAGAGCTGGAGTCCATCAGCAAATCTCAGACTGCCCTTACCAAAGCCGAAACCAGCGCAAGAGGCGTAGTCGCAACCGCCAACACAGAACATTCCAAGCTCAACGACCCGAACACGCCACTGCCTAGCCCACCAGTTCATGCGGCTAAACTGGCTTCACTCATGAAGACACTGGCCAGTGCTCACTCTGCTGTCGAGAGTAGCATCAAAGCTCGCACAGAACTCATCGCCGGTCTTGAGCAACTTCTACAAAAGAACCGCAGCTCTCTTGCCACTGACCAAGCAACCGCTACTGACCTGTCCGACCGTCTCACAACCACAGAGTCCCGCAAAAGGGAAGTCGAGGATGGTATCATGCGAGGCTTGTCCAACCCTACAACTCCTCTGAACCAGTCGCCTGGCGCTGGTGCGGGTGATTCCTCTTCGAATGGCAACGAGCCCACTGCTCCTGACTACGAAGAGTTCACGCCACCACCAGAGGTCGAGTCTTTCACTCCTTCTTCTGGTGATGCGAACGAGAATGAGCGCGATTCGTTCGCGATTGGCGACAACGTACCTGCCGAAAAACTACTTGCCGATCCTACCGGCGCTGAAGTCATTTCTGAGCAGCAGCCGACCCACGACGAGCTCCCGCCGTCGCACGAGCCTCCGCCAGCGCTGGCCAACAACGCTCCAGGCGCTGACATCCTGAGCAGCCTACAAATGCCGCAGGTCCGGCACGCGTCTTCGGAGATCCCCGCTGAGAGCGCGGACCCCAGGCTCAAGCGAAGGAAGATGTCCCACAATCAGCCTGAGGAGATCATCGGCGCTGACGGCGTGGACGAGGACGGTGTTGCTGCTATGCTCCAGTAGAACTGGCACTGCTCATGGAGGGAATCCTGACACCGCATAGAGGACGAAGGAAGAATATGAAACGAAGACCTTTCGGACCTGTCAAACAACACCGCTTCGTGTGTTGCTCACGATTGTATGCTTATGTATGTATCATAAAACGAACATAATTCTAGTCAGCCATTGAGACCTCCCGCATCTCGCGCCTTCCGCCCGGGTCCAATGCACCCATTCCCGTTGGCATAATACGGGCCGTCACCACCACACCAATCGGACTCCTTGGGCGGCCCTGAACTCGCCGGCGGCTTCCAGGGCGTTAGCTTCGCATCGCCGGTGCCTGCTTGTATGGATTGCGCGTAAGGCTGGGGAGGACTGTCTTCCCTCTTTTTGCTGCTTCGCCGGTTCATAATGGAGGCGGAACGACGGAGATCATTACGGAAGTCTCTGCGTCCGCTCGCTTCTTCGGTCGGATTTGCTTTTGTTTGCTCCGTGGTTGTGAATGCTTCGGCGAGATCGCAGAGGAGACTTGCGATTTCGGGGTCTGCCAGATTTGGTGCTGTTGATGAGGAGACGATTGCCCGAGGCCCAGCGCAGGCTGGGGCACTGCTTGGGAAGAAAGTGTGTCAGGGCTCGATGGTAATGCTTGAGGAATTGCTCGACGAGACTGCCGAGCAGTGAATGCGTGTGATACGTACGAAAATAACACGCACGTTGCCCCATCGCCGAGTTTCAGGTTCGTGGCGTTGAGTGGCAAGTCGAAGGTCAGACAGGCACGAGCTTCGGGGATTGATTTGGCGAAGGGGAGGGGCGATGCCGTCGTCGAGGGGACAAGGAGGGAGGCCAGAGGAAGAAGGAAGAGGGTGAGCGGTACAGAGATCGGGGGCATGTTGGAACTTGGTGTGAAGAGGAGATTTGAGGTGCAATTCGTTTGACATTGAGACACAGTCCGTCTCTTACGTGCATTCTTTATGTTCTTTTGGTCCTCATGGCAGAGTCGAAGTATAAGGTGACACAATACAATCTGCTACCACCACTGTGGATACAGTCGATGCCAAAGACACTGACCATGTGTGTGTGTGCATTGCCTTTTTTACGCCATGGTATCCAGGCCGGCTGTGCGGTGTGTGAGATGCGATGTCACATGTGCCACTGTAACGCTTCACAGACTTCATGGGGATCGAGACCTGGTATCCCCGCGGATGTGCGTTGTCACACGCGAGAGCCGGATAGGTGGCTTGCCGTTGACAATCACGAGAGCATCTGTCGACATCTGATGGAAGTGGTAAGTGACAGCGGGTGATTGCGTGGAAGGGTCACAATGCTGGACGCGTGTAGTATACAAGTAGGTGGAGAGATATGCAACGTGGTGGCTGATTTTGAGGAACGCAGTCATCTGAGGAGGTAATGCTTTGACGAGTATTGGGTATTTGGATGGGGACACTATTCGCCTGCATGAACAACGGAGCCCGAAACCTGGGATCTGTACGCTTGTCAAATGCGACTGAAATCGAATTCGACCATGTGCAGATGCACCGCATGAAGACCAGAGTTGGGAGCGTTACATCTATCGGAGCGTTCCATCTATCATGTTGTTGTTATAAGTCAAATTGATTCGACAAGCGACTGCTCAATGAGTATGTGTAGGATCGATCCACTTGACTCCTTCCGGCACCTCAACAGGCTCAACATCAGGCAAATTGATCGCAATCGCCTCGTTGTCACTCCTGACCAGTACACACTCCAGCGTCTCATCTTCATTAGCATTGATCTCCTGATGCGGCACATAAGGCGGCACAAAGATGAAATCGCCTGGCCCAGCTTCAGCAGTGAACTCCAGCTTCTCGCCCCAACGCATGCGAGCCTTGCCCTTGACGACGTAGATCACGGATTCCAGGTGGCCATGATGATGGGCGCCAGTTTTGGCGTTCGGATGGATGTGCACCGTGCCGGCCCAGATTTTCTGAGCGCCGGTGCGGGCGAGGTTGATGGCGGCGGCGCGGTTCATGCCTGGCGTTTGCGCTGTGTTGCTGTCGAGCGAGTTTGCCGGAACGACTCGGACGCCTTCGTGTTTCCAACCGTCTTGGGGTGGAGGGGGGACTTCTGAGGCCATTGCTGTTGATTGAGATGTTGAGGCGATGTGATGTGTGTGTTGGTGGATCAAGAGTTGCCTAGGCTTGTAGGTGGAACCAGTTGGGCTGATATATTGTGTGATGTGCTTAGTGTGGCGATAGAGCTATTGTTACACCTTTTCTAGAGCCTGTCGGTAAGGCGCAAGTAATGCTACCTTCAATGTTGCCTATGATAAATACAACCATAGTAAATACCTTAAGCTCTTTCAAGCTTCCCCCTCACCTGCAACACTCCCGAGGCCCACAGGGCGCCATTATGGAGACTGATCACGTCTTTCCGAGATCCGCTTATTTAATGATACACGGCGACACACTTGACCTTCGATTAACGTAGAAGATTGTTCGACAGATAGAGCTAATTGTTCAGGATTTCCTAACAACAGGTTGCCAATCCTACCGTAGGGCGGTGGTCGATTGGGTCGAGCACTTACTCTAGGCTACGACCAAAGATCCCTTACCAGGTATCTGTCTACCTATAGAAGACTCTGACTTGCTCTCCATTTAAGTAACAGCTGAGTCCTGTGCCAAATCAAAGGAAAAACTATGTCATTTTGTATCGCTTGTTACATTCTGGCACTTGTATCTTACCTTGTTAACTTCTATCGGACATCTTAAAGCCTCTATTGGAGCGTCTATCAGCCCTTATCAAGATGCTGCCAGTCTATGTCAGGCTTGATCGGGCTAGCTCGGGAGATCAAACGCTGCATAACCGTAAAATATGACATAAAAGCACTAACATAAATCGGATCGCGGAGACGGTCTCACTTGTACCAATGTGTTATGCCGTCCCTACTCCCTCCTCATTCCCTGCCACCATTTTGTACGTCTAGTCTCTGCAGACATTCAGCATATCTCGGGACCAAGAATATAGCACAACTGCTGTGCTACATCGCAAACACCATCCAACCATGACTATGCTCCACATCGCCGCTCTGGGCTCTTCGTTCGCGGCTGGACCCGGCATCGAGCCGATTGTCGACACAACTGCCCGTCGCTCTTCGCAAAACTATGCCCATCTCACAGCTGCTGCACTTGATGCGAAACTCACCGACTTGACAAGCTCTGGAGCGACATTGCTGAACGTACTCTCTGAACCGCAGGGCTTCTGGCTTGCACGCCCCCTTGTGCCTCAACTGGATCTTTTACCGCCAGATGTCGATATCGTCACTTTGACTGCTGGCGGCAATGATCTCGGATACAGCAAAGGCATGGTCGTCGATGCTTTCAAGGCTTCGCTCAGCGAATCGCCGGTGCTTGGATGGGCGCTGAAAGCAATGGGTCTGACTGACAAGCACGCTCATCTCGGCGACGTGACATTTGATCAAGTCAAGCAACGTTTCTTGGAGATCTTCGACAGGATTCATACAGTCGCACCAAAAGCGAAGATCTACTTGATTCAGTATTTGGACGTCTTCGGCTCCGACACAGATGTGCAGTCTGATCAGCCGCTCAACAAGGAGCGGAGTGAATACTATCGGAGCATCGCGGAAAGTCTGGCACAGACTTATCGAGATGCGGCCACACTACGAAAAGACTTTGTTCAACTTGTCGAAATGAGCGAAATCAGTAAGGGTCATGTATTGGGAAGCGAGGAACCTTGGGTGACAGGTTTTACCAATAACATGATGTTTTCTGGTATCGTACCTTATCATCCCAACGCTGTCGGACACGCTGCTGTTGCCCATGAGCTGGAGAAAAGGATTAAAGAGAATCCTGGACAGCAATAATAAATCATATCTCCAAACTGCTGTGGTTTGTTTGGCTAAACTTGTGAGATCGACTCGTAACAATACTTGACAAATCGAAGTCGATTGCTGTATCTTCTGAAATTTTGAATGAAAGTGATCGAACAGGCCAATAACGCGAGTACATCCGTGAGATGACCAAAATGAAGAACTAGAAATGCTTCTCCTATCTGCTACTGTCTGGTATTCCGGAGAAAGGAACGTGAGGGGTACGGCGGACCATCCTTACAAGATGGACAAACCTCGGATTCTGACATCACGCTATAGTAGTAAATTAGTACTTTATACTACTCTTAACTTTAGGATAAAAGTAAGATATCTATAGTTAATATAGCTTGGTAGATTCTAAAAAATCTCTAGAAGATAGGTATATATAATAGAATAGTATATAAAGAATATAACTACTATAGCTACAATATAGCTAATTATAATTAATAAAAACTAATTAGAAAAAGTAAAGTTCCTAGGAATAGAGCACCTTTGGTATTTAGAATTTAAAGTATAGAGTAGTATAGCTAGAAGTATGGATACTATCTCTTAGTAGATCTTAGATACGACTATAAATCTAAATACTAGGGTTAGGGTTAGGGTTATACTCTTAGAAAATATAATTCTATTTATAAGTCTAAATACTCTAACCCTAATTTTATTAGTCTAGATACTAGATCTCTCTTATCTATAAGATCTTATTAAAGTCTACTAAGCTACTAATTATAATAAATAGTAATTAGTTAAAATTACTCAATACAATTAGATATTTTTTAAAATTTCTAAGAATTTTTCCTAAATTTTAATATAAAGTATAGTAGATATATAGAAAATATGAGAAATCGAGAATTCTTATCTAGAGTACCTTTGAGCTAATGCGCATACCTCTATCCTTAGACTCAAATTCGAGGTTTGTCCATCTTGTAAGGATGGCCCGCCGTAGAGGGGCGATGACGTAGGTGTGTCAACTTCAACGGTCTGGTCGGGCCTGTTTGGATGCGCCGAATCACAATCACGCGGCGACATTCGATATCCCTTGACGTGTGTGCTCGGTCTAGATACATAGTATCAATAACACACTCCAATACCAACTCTCGTCAGTACATCATACGGCAAGTATGTCTAATCTCACCACTCATATCACGACTTTCAACTGCGGCCGTGCCCTTCCATCGACCTCTCACTTAGCAAATGAGCTGTTCAACAACTCTCCCACATTCCCTCCAGACCTCATCGTCCTCTGTCTGCAAGAAATAGCTCCAATTGGATATGCCTTCCTAGGAGGATCTTTCCTGGCTCCATACTTCAGCAGGTTCAGTACCGTTGTACACGATGCCGTCTCAAAGCGCTTCGAATCAAATGCCGACTACACTCCATTACTGGTACGGAATGCAGGAATGACGGGGTTGATGGTGTTTGCGCGATCGGACGTAAAAGAAAGGATACGATGGATTGAGACTGCTGAAGTTGGCGTGGGAATGTACGAGATGGGCAACAAAGGTGCTGTAGGAGCGCGGCTAGGATTTGCTGGAGAGGACGATGAGACCATCCCTGTCACATTTGTCTCGGCACATCTAGCGCCTATGGAGGACCAATGCGAACGCCGAAATGCAGATTGGCAGAGTATCTGCGAAGCACTGGTGTTCACGAGGGAGGATTTTGACGCTACACACAACGACGAAGACTCCCAGCCTCTTCTGAACACAGCTTCGGCGGAATCCAGGAACAGCACTTCAGAACACACCCTCTTCTCTCCCCTTTCGCATGTGTTCTTCGCCGGCGATCTCAACTACCGTACAGCGGACACACCTCCCAGCACAACAGATCACCAAATCTGGCCACACCCAACCAGTGACCCAAATCACCCTTCCTACCGCGATCTCTGGGCCAACGACCAACTCAACCGCGAGCTTCGTAACAAGAACACCCTCCATCTCCTCACCGAAGCACCCGTAACATTCCCGCCTACATACAAATACTCGAAAGCGGCACAAAACGCCGCAAAGCACGGCAAACCTCTACCCTCCGGGGGCACCGGCGAGCAACAAACCTGGTCCTGGGCGAAGCATAGAGTGCCGTCCTGGTGCGACAGGATCTTGTTCCTTGCGGGCGGCAAAGCGGACGTCGATGTTCACAGCTACGATGCGCTGTCTGTGCAGCCGACGAGCGACCACAGGCCTGTGACGATGTCGGTGACTATCCCGCTTAAGTGGCCTAAATTTGCAGCGGATATGAAGCCGCCTTTCAAGATGAGAAGCGATTGGAGAGAGCGAAGGGCGGCTGCACGGAGATATGAGGTGCTGGTTGGCATTGCGTCTTACCTTGCGTTGACGTGGGAGGGCGAGGCGCTTCTGGTTGCGACTCTGGCTGGCATTCTGGGTGGATATGTGGCATTGCGAGCCATGTTGGCTGCTTGAGCTGAGATGGTTTGTGGATCGTTATTTCGACTTAGATACCCCCTTCCTAACAGTTTTCCCACCATCTCCCATGCCAGCAGATCTGACATGCTATGATTGCTCATCTAGGTCTAAGTCGGACGCATGCTTGGACTCCTCTCATTGGATCCTGCTTCGCCACTTGCGCACCTCCGCAACAAACAACTCAGGCTGCTCCCACGCTGCAAAATGTCCTCCCTTTTCCGTTTCATTCCAATACACGATATTCTTGTAGTATCGCTCGCACCACTCCCTCGGTGCATAGCTATTATCGCCGCCGAACCAGCTCACGCCAACGGGCAGATCGATTGGTTGCGCTGTCGAATCATACTCACATTCCCAATAGTACCTAGCAGACGATGTGCCGGAGTTGGAGAGCCAGTACAGCATGATAGTATCCAGCATCTCATCTTTAGTGAACACTGTCTCCACATTACCGTCGTGGTGAGACCAGTCGACGAATTTCTCGTAGATCCAGGCGGCTTGGGCGACTGGGGAGTCTGCGAGTCCGTAGCCGAGTGTCTGCGGCCTCGTCGACTGCTGGAGAGAGTACCCGCGGTGCCCGGCATCGCGCACGCTTTCGAAATGCATGGCTCGCTCTTCGCCTTTGGTGTTGGCGATTGAGGTCTCGATTTCTTTCTGCAGAGGATCAGTATGTGTCTTGCAGGGCTTGGAGGGGGTGGAAATCTACCTTGGGCTCGAAGAAGATAGAATTGAAATGCACGCTCCTGAGACCTTTTGGTGCTTGGCGACCCAGAAGAGCAACAATATCAGCTCCCCAGTCACCGCCCTGGGCGGCCCATCCCTTGTCTGCGTAATCAAGACGTTGCATCAATTCAGCCCATGCCAACGCAGTACGATTGATATCCCATCCTTTCTCTGTCGGCTTCGACGAAAAGGCGTAGCCCGGGAGTGCTGGGATCACAAGGTGGAAGGCGTCTCCAGAAGAGCCACCATACGCTTCGGGATCAATGAGCTTCGGGATCACATGTCTGAATTCCAGAATTGAGCCTGGCCAACCGTGCGTGAGCAAAAGCGGCAAAGCGTTCTCGTGCTTTGACCGGATGTGTATGAAATACAATTCTATGCCGTCAATGGTCGTCGTGAACTGAGGATACGAGTTGAGTAGTGCTTCACATTTTCGCCAATCGTATTTTGTTTGCCAATATTCGCACAGCTCCTGAATCGCGGCGAGCGGAGCACCCTGAGACCAGTCTGTCACTGTCTCTTTGTCTGGCCAGCGAGTTAGACGAAGACGAGTTTGCAACTCATCGAGATCAGATTGGGCGATGGAGAGTTTGAACGGTTGGATGGAATTTGATGTTGACATGCTGGTTATTTGGGAGATATTGAAAACGGATAGTGAAGAGTCGAGGCAACCTGAGCCCTGATGATAATTACTGCAGTACAAAACTTGGTGACGGTTTGCAGAAGGTGTTGTATCAAGTAACTGTATCGCGACAAATGCGCTGACTAACAATCATGCTGATCGTCTCGATTTGTCGAAGGATTTCCCCTCTCCAGCGTCATTTCTGGCCGGATTTATAATCAGTGCTTGGCACTTCGTATCAAGCAAATATGCGCAACAACTGTATAGTGCTGTGCCCCACCGTACTTCGCGAGCAGGAGCAGTTCGAAGACAAAGCATGTAGACAACCGCCCCTGGATCGACTCAACTCAGATGGTGGTACGCTTCTTTAAAGCACCACTTTCCAATAGTGATGTCGTGAATGCCACGATTGCACGAACTCCAATCGTAGCAATCTTGTCGCCATCGCCGAGATTGGGATTGAATGAACAGACAGTGAGTGATTTGGGCGTGGCGCTCAGAGGTACCAACGCCATGCTGTCAATGAGATCGGCTTCCAGAAGGCCCCCAGCACTTTCAAAGCCATTCACCTTTCCCACTGTCTCATCAAGCACGTCGAGATCCAAGTGTACCAGAGCTGGGGAGTAGCCTTTTGCCTTCAGCTGCTTCCATAATTGTGATGCGAAATCGACTTTTACCTTCGCATCGCCCCAGATCACGTCGGCTCCGGAGTCGGCCACTGTTTGCCTCGACTCGTCGCAAACATCGCGAAGGCCACAGTAGAGAAGTTTGTCATAGCGATGCGGTTTGTATCCGGGTATCGACTTGGCCAGTTTCTCCCAGCTCTTGCCCGCCAACATGGAAAGGCCCATGGCATCAAGATAGCCATTCGTGTTCTAGGCGGGCGTTTCCATGTCGTCGTGTGCGTCGAAATATATGAAGCCCAGATCATCAATTCCCAGGCCGTAAGCGATGCCAGCACTAGCCATGCAGTTGCCAGAAAGTACCAGTGGGAAAGATTGTTTGCCGACGGCTTGCGAAATTGCTTCGGATGTGCGGCGGAGCACTTCGAAGCTACGTCCTATCTCTCCTTCGAAGTCATCGACGGGAGGAATCTCGTGCCAGTGCACTTCGATGCCTAGCTTTTCTATTTGGGATAAAACTCCCATATCGCGGATTCGGTTTGGACCATCGCCTACACGGTGGTCGCGTAGACCGACGTGATATGGGGAGAAAATGCAGGTGACTGAGGTGGTGGCCATGTTTGGAACGACTGTACTTCTTGAAATAGTGAGGATATGGAAAATTAGCACTCAGAAATGGAGATCATGCAACTCTGGGAGTGGATTGACAGCATGAGGGCAAAGCTGATTTGTAAAGCGATGTAATGTATGCGGGGCGGACGGTTATACTTTCTACAGGTGTCTGTAACCCTAAAATATTGTATGTAAGCTCTTCGGTGAATTGAGACAGTGGAGGGTGGTAATGATTGCAAGGCTTGGCCTGATTACAATGATCCATCATTACAAGTCACTGGAGTCTGGAGTACCGCGAATGGTGGGAAGGGGAGACGACACACCATCATCAACATCTAGAGGTATGAACCCCTCACAGCTTGCAGCGTCGATCCGAACACCTGGAATTTTATGCTATCGTGCTATGTTCGTTTTGAGTCGATCACTGTGGGTCTCGTCCGATGGCCCCCGGAGGTTTCTTCCAAGATCCAAGAACCCTGACAACTCCCATCAACGTGGAGCACCAATGACATCAGCCATCAACACCAACATCCTTGCACAACTCCGCCTACATATCTGCAACCTGTACGTGCTACTTGCTACCTGTTTTAGCACTGCGCACCCTTGGCTGCTTTGGGAGGTCACACGATCGACCCTGCAGCTCTAGAAGGGCGATCTTTGCGCGCTTAGCTGTCGAGGCTTTGTTTGCAAGCTTTCGACCTTTCTCAATGCTCCGATATCACAACCATGTCGCCACTGGCGATCTAGACATGTATTGAGACAGTGGGGATACGGGCGGAGCTCGTGGAGCTCATGCTGCTGCAGCTCAAGATTTGGCGAGACGATCATGTGAGTCCTAGAGCACTCATTACGCCTCGCAGGTAGGCTGTCCGCCCTCAAACTAGCTTCTCTTTGCCCTTACAATCTATCAATAATCATCTTGCCATATTTCACTGTGTACAACACGCTCAAGAACCAACAGGATGAGTAGTCAGAAGCCAGTCTACCTGGTCAGCACCCAGGGTGGTGGCGTCGTGACCCAGCAAGCAGACAACTATCCCTCCGGTGCAGTCATCGAGCTCACAGGTGTCAAAGACGACGAGCAGAAATGGATCCCAGAATTCGGTGAAGAACCGGACACAGTGGCTCTGAAGAACGTGGCCAATAACCAGTACTTGACCGCCAGCGGCGAAAACTACAAGCCTGTCAACACTGGGGAGAAGACCTGGTGGAAGATGTGGTACTCAGACGTCCGGGCTCCTGGAGCTTTCCGTCTCTCCGTTGTTGGCAGTCCGAAGGAGAACTGCATCGAAGTCCAGGGAGAGGATAACAAGAAGGTCAAGTTGATCTTGTATGCGTGGAGGGTATGTTTTTTGTGTTCTAGATCCGCATAATAAGGACCTTTCGCTAACTATATTATCATATAGCCGACTGACTCCGAACGTAAGCGTGCATTCTACTTCGCTGATTGCGATGGTGGCCCGTACTCGGCCGCTTCGAGAGGTGCATCGAAAGCCGACTACGCATCAGCTAAACAAGAGGAGGACATCGCTGCTAAGCAGAAGGCTTTGGAAGAGCGAGAAGCTGCTTTGGCGCAAAGGGAAAAAGGTGGCTCTCCCTTGCAATCTTCCAGCTCTGGTGAAGACAACACGGAGCCGACCTACCTGGTCAGCGTAGCGGAAGGTTTAGTTGTGACCCAGCAAGAGAGCGGCCGCCCTGCCGACACTGTTATGGAACGCGCGGGAGATCGCGATGCAGAGCAGAAATGGATGATCGAGCGCGGAGACGAACCAGACACAGTCGCCTTGAAGAACGTTGCCAACAACAAGTACTTGACTGGCAAGGGAGAGCACTATGGCAAGGTGACCACCGGTGAGAAGCAGTGGTGGAAGCTCGAACACGATGGTGATGCGGTTCGCCCACCTGGAGCCTACCGGTTGTCTCTTGTTGGGTCTCCCAACGTCTTCCTTAGACATATTAATGGTTCCCCAAAGGTTGCCATGCACACATGGTCGGTATGTCATCCAGAGTTTGATGTGGTCAATTTGGAATCTTCAGCTGAATATTCACCGACAGCAATCGCACGTCCAGTACGCAACATGGTACTTGAACGGCATATCAACCAGTTCTAAGTCGAAGGAGTCAAGAGACGGTGAAGCTGCAAGCAGGAAGGCGCTAGACGACCGCGAGGCTGTTTTGGCACAGAAGGAAAAGGAGAATGCTGACAAGCAGAAAGCCCTCGAGGACCGTGAGGCCGCCAAGAAGAAAACATCGGACGACCGCGAGGCTGCTCTGGCGAAGAGGGAAAGTGACAACTCCGCCAAGCAGAAAGAATTGGAAGACCGCGAGGTTGGTTTGGCTCAAAGAGAGAAGGAGAGTGCCAACAATAAGAAGACTTTCGATGAGCGCGAAGCTGCTTTCAAACAGAAGGAGAGTGATTACTCCACCAACAAGAAAGCTTTCGATGATCGCGAAGCTGCTTGGAAGAAGCAGCAAAGTACCAGCGCTGCTGGTGAGAAGAGCCTCGATGATCGCAAGGCTGCGCTTGCACAGCAGGAGAAGGCTCTCAAGAACCGCGAGATCACACTGGAACAGTACGAGAAAGACAGTGCTGCCGGCAAGAAGATCTTCGAGCGCCGCAAAACTGCTCTTGCACAAAGAGAAAAGGACTTTGCCGCGAACAAAAAGACCTTGGATGGTCGCGAGGCCGCACTGACAGAGCAGGAGAATAAGCGTGCTGCTGAATGGGACAGGAAGATGAAGGAGCTTCAGGGCCTACGGGAGGCAGCGGCACATTTGAATAAGTCGGATGCTAACAACCAAGTGGGTTGTGGGTCGAAGCACTACAAACCCCCACGGAAGCTCAACCGGAAGATCATTGGGATCGTGTACAAGTGACGGAAGCGACTGTAGCGGACGAACATGATGCGCGAAATGTATGTATGACTGTACATAAAATCCAAAGCAGAATTGACTCCTGAGTTTAATCATCCGGTCGACCACCATGTCAAAAACGCCACAGACCAATAGAACGCATACCATACAAGCATTCCGCAGTGATCTCCTTGAACAAGATTGCCGCCGAAAGGGGTTTAATCATCTCTCTCGGCTATTCGCCCCTTGTCACGTGACCGAAGCAGGGCCGCAGCTTCCATCTCATCTCAGTGAATCTCATACTCCTTGTCCCATGTCTTCTCTTATACACACGACCCGCCGAATACCCCTAGCTCCACTCAAGCATTTGATAGCTTCTTCTTGCACTCCATCTCTCCAGGTCCGCCTTGCCAGTCTTACCACCTGCAAAGCGAACGACAAGAGGCTGCTCATGATTTTGCAGGAGGTTGGCAGCGCGGAAAGCGCGCGCAAATCGCGACGATGCTGGCGATACTGAGCATTTCCAAGCAGTGAAAGGTGCCAATTCGCCGCATTTGGCCGATGTTCCTCTCTTGGCGCTTCTCGTAGGATGCGCTCCGAAACAAATACGACAGCCTGCAGCGAGTGCGAAGAGCGCCCATCTCGTCGGCCTGGATAATGTAGCGCGAGGCGGAGTTGCGATGTCTCAATCTGCGCAATCCCTTCAAGTATGCTGGCATTTATGGGGACATCGACGTCTGAGTATGATCCTGTAGAATAAAATTGCCCTCGTCCCAGCACTCATCAACTACATCGCTCTTCCGCTGCAGCACGGCCAAGGCTATGTCGTCGCCCAAGACGACCGAAGGATTCGATACCCTGCTCTTTGCCTATTACTTATGGGAATACCGTAACACTGCTTCCACTTACGGCCTTGGACTTCAGCTTGCTCTCCTGCGGCTGGCTGCCATCTCCAGCCCCAAGTTCGCTCGTGATCTTCGGCCGCAAAAATAGATCTTTTTGCTAGCATGCATGCTGTCGTCTTAAGGTCTATGGTTGCAAGTGCGAGGTGTGCTCGCAGAACTTCTCAGCTTTCACCTCCTACAGCAGCCCGCTTATCCTCTCAAGTTGTGTAACCTGTGCTCTGCTCTGAGTGTCGTCGTCACCCTCATATCGCCATGCGCTCGGTCAATCTCCTAAGGTTCGCCACGGTGGCCATGTCACAGTCCTTCAACCAGTCCACCAACAGCTCTGCCGAGGTCAGCCGTTATACCAATCCACTATGCAATGGCTCCATTTCTGACGCCAACGCCTCCGCAATTGTCACCCATGGCGAAGGTCGAGGGCTCATTGGATGGGATCTCAACACCGCACGTGGAGCTGGCGCGCCAGATCATTCGTGGGCCGTAACAGTCACTGGTGGGAATGGCCAAGAACTCGATCGGATATTCTGGTACGACACCGCTGGCGTAAACTACGCCGACAATGTGGGCATAGCCACCGACGTGTGCGCATTCCCCAATTTCGACATGCCCTTGAACGCCCATCGTCTTGGCCAAGACGATCCTGGCAATTGCTCAACGGTGTTGTCACAGCGCTGTATAGACGCTGTGACTTCTGTAGCCGCAGAGTCGGCGCTAAAATGGACTACTTATTCGTCGCCACCGCCATACGAGAACCTTACCGCCGAGGCGCTGCCCAGTATCTGTACCTACATCGCGAGAGACCTCCAAGAGACCATTAAGAAGGAGTGCGGACCCCAAATGCAGGCCGACAGCCGCAATACAGCTGGGTTTAGTCTTAGTCCTAAGTGTGAGTGATCCCCACCTCGTTTACACTGACGTCGACATCTTTCTGACGATCTGCCCTCACAGCGTTGACGGGCTACAATTCTTCGTCTCTGTACTCCGATAATTGCACTTTGTCTGCCGGGGATAAGACCTTGCATCCAGCATACTTCCAATATCCAATGAATCCCGAACGGAGGGCAGGAAGTGATATTGGTTATGACAACATCACCAATGAGATTACACCCATTCTAACAGTGTACTTTACGGTTGCGAATGTTGAGCGCAAGCAATGCTGCGACAAGCCACAGAGCGTTCTTGAATGCGTCCGCCCCAGCAACTTCAGCGAAGGCAGTCGTGTCCCCTCAGCGCTCGCTAAAGGCAGACCCTGGCCCAAGCCTGGGTTGAGTGCAGGAGCAAAGGGTGGCGTCGCAACTGGCGTAGTGGTGTTAGTGCTAGCAGTCGGAGTTGTGTTGTATCTCTCGATGGCAAAGCGCAAGAAGCGTGCGCGCGCGGTGACCGCAGCAGCTCAATCCGATACTAAGTCAAGCGACGACGATACCGAACTTCCACCCGAGGCTGATGCGGGCTTTGGTGTTCACGAGCTCACTTCTAAGGATCGCAAACAGGAACTTGACGGTGCGATTGTGTCAGAGTTAGGCGGTGTGAAGAGCAAGCCTTCTGAGCTTGCAAATACTTCAGCACCGGTTGAGTTGCCTGCGGAAAATCTCCAAGGGAAACAATAAGTAGAACACTTCATGAGCAATGATAATGAACAAATTACATCTCAGGCATCTCGTCGATCGCTCAGCTATCTATGGGCTCAAAGCATCCTTGCTCTTCACACAAACGATCTTGTTGCCGCTCTCGAACGGATAGAACGCCTTTCCCTTCCTCCTGCTGTTCTTCACGCACATATTGTTCTTCGACTCCCTCCTGCAAGTCGAACTCTTGGTCAGTCTGCCGTTCCGGCAAAAGTAGATGACGCGTGGGACTCTCCCCAAACCAGGACCAAAGCGACCGCAAACGGAGTCTCCTTCCTTGATCTTCGAGCCGCAGCTGCCCATGTCGTTGAACGGTTCCTTCGGGTTGCCGGGATGCCAGGGGACGTTGCCAATGTCCCAGACCTTCAGCTGGTCGTTCCAGACGGGCTTTACGGCTGCAGCGCCGGGGAGGGTGGCGCCGAGGGTGATCAGGGCGATGATGATCGATTTGAACTGCATGGTTGCTCGTCGGGGTGTTGTTTGATGGTTGGTGGAAAGGTATCTGTTTCCAGGGCAGTCGT
>Ga0265797_10001256_pt1 | contig 44797 bp, 41 predicted proteins | sample P2T30metagenome_FD_192433 | JGI IMG/M metagenome (GOLD analysis project Ga0265797, IMG submission 192433) | Plant litter microbial communities from East Loma Ridge, Irvine, California - P2 T30 | ecosystem: Environmental > Terrestrial > Plant litter > Unclassified | place: USA: California...
GCCGCTTCACCGCCGCGCGCATCGGGCTTGGCCACAGCGGCGCCAGCCAGCCCACCCGCGCCCAGCTCGACTTCCAGCTGGGCCATGCGCGTGCGCGTGATGCCGTGCACGGGGCGCTCGACACCGCAGAATTGAGTGACGCCTTGGCGCAGGCCTGGCCGGCGGCGTCCTCCCCTCTGCTGCTGCACAGCGCAGCGGCGGATCGCAACATCTATCTGCAGCGGCCCGACCTGGGGCGGCAACTGGATGCGGCGTCGCGCCAGTTGCTGCTTGCCCGCCGCAGCGGCGACATGCAGGAACATGCATACGACATGTCCGTTGTCGTCGCGGATGGTCTGTCGGTCCTCGCCATCATGCGCCATGCCGCGCCCCTGCTGCAGGCGCTACATGCGCGGCTGAAGGCTCAACTAGAAACGCAGGCATGGCGGCTGGCGCCTGCCGCGATCGTGCAGCAGGGCCGCGTGGCGGTCGGCGACGAGGTCGGCGAACTGCTCGGCGCGAAGATCGTGCTGGTGCTGATCGGTGAACGGCCGGGCCTGAGTTCACCCGACAGCATGGGCCTGTACCTGACCTGGGCGCCGCGCATCGGCCTGACCGACGAACGCCGCAACTGCATCTCGAACGTCAGGCCGGCGGGGCTGCACGTTGCCGATGCGGCGGAAAGGCTGCATTACCTGCTGGCGCAGGCGCACAAGCGGCAGCTGTCCGGCGTTCACCTCAAGGATGAGAGCGTGGCTGGGGACGGACGCGTGCGTGGCAACGAGGGCAAATTCCTGCTCTGACTCCGAGCAGGCGCCTGTGTGCGGCCTGGTTCGCTATCCAGGATAGCCGGCAGACCGCTTCCAGCTGCCCGCAAGATGTCACCCAGGCCGGCGGCGATGGAAAGTCAGCGGACTGTAAGGCACAGCCGACGGCGGCGGCGAGTGCAGGATGCCGGGCTTCATGGCGCCGACGACGTGCATCTCGCAGGGCTTGCAGTCGAAGCGCAGCGTGTAGGTGTCCTCGCCCGACTTCAAGGTCATCGGCTCGGCCCGCACCTGGCCCTGGACGCCCTGCACGCCCTTGGCCTGTTTCGGGCACAGGTTGAACGAGAAGCGCAGGCAGTGCTTGGTGATCATCAGCGACACCTCGCCCGCTTCCTGGTGCGCCTCGTAGGCCGCGTCGATCAGGCCCACGCCATGCTTGCGGTAGAAGGCGCGCGCTTTTTCGTTATAGACATTGGCCAGGTAGGAGAGCTGGGTCGCCGGATACATGGCGGGCGGCGCCGCCGGCGCCTTGCGCCCGGGGCGCTGCCATGCGGCCAGCCGGGCTGCTTCATGCGCCGCCACCGCATCGCGCCGCAGCGCATTGATGGCGGCAGCGGGCACGAACCAGGGCTGCGACAGGTTCAGGGCAATGCCGTCGGCTTCGAACATCGTATTGCCCAGCTTGGTGAGGCTGGTGCGGAGCGCCGCGTCGGCCTGGTCAAGCTTGTGCGCCGGCTGCAGCGGCAGCAGCGCATGCGTCACCGTTTCGATACCGTCCTCGTCGCGCAGGGTCAGGGCGAGACCGCCGCCGGATTCGGAAAGGGTCAGGTGCAGCGCCACCTTGCGCTCGGCCGAACGTTTGGTGAGCGCCGCCTCCCATGCGTGGTCGCGGTTGCGGTGGACTTGCGTGCCGGGCTTCAGGCCGGGCAAGGCGCTGACGGGCTCGTTCGGGAACACGCGCCAGCGCTGGCCTTCCTCGCTCTCTCCCAGCTTCTGTACCGTGTTCACCGCGATGCCGACGCTGGCGCGCTTGTTCATATAGTTCAGGCCGTCGCCGTTGGCCAGCGGCGCATCGGTCATCATCTCGAACTGGTCGAGGCCCACCCTGGTGACGGTGCCCACTTCCACGCCCAGGTACTTCGGCGAATCGAAGGCGCCGATGCCGTCCTGGCGGCCCTGGGCGAAATAGTCGGTGTGGCCGCGGTTGAAGTTCTTGTCGACGTCCGGCGTGAAAAAGATCCGCGTGTGGCCGCTGGCGGCGCGCACGAAGCCCGCGCGGCGCTCGAGGATCTCGTCGAGCAGCAGGCGGTAGTGGGCCGTGATGTTCTTCACGTAGCCCATGTCCTTGTAGCGGCCCTCGATCTTGAACGAACGGATGCCGGCGTCGATCAGGGCCTCCAGGTTGCGGCTCTGGTCGTTGTCCTTCATCGACAGCAGGTGCTTGTCGTAGGCCACGACGCCGCCCTGGCTGTCGGTGAGCGTGTATGGCAGGCGGCAGGCCTGGGAGCAGTCGCCGCGGTTGGCGCTGCGGCCGGTGTCCGCATGCGAGATGTAGCACTGGCCGGAGAAGGCGACGCACAGGGCGCCATGGATGAAGTATTCGAGCGGCGTGTCGACCTGGGCGCGGATGGTGCGGATTTGCGGGATGGTCAGTTCGCGCGCCAGCACCAGCTGGGAGAAGCCGACGTCGCCCAGAAACTTCGCCTTCTCCACGGTGCGGATGTCGCACTGCGTGCTGGCGTGCAGCTGGATCGGCGGCAAATCGAGTTCCAGCAGGCCCATGTCTTGCACGATCAGCGCATCGACGCCGGCCTCGTACAGCTGCCAGACCTGCGCCCGCGCCAGGTCGAGCTCGGCGTCGTGCAGGATCGTGTTCATCGTGACGAAGATGCGGGCGCGGTAGCGGTGCGCGAACTGCACCAGGCCGGCGATCTCTTCCAGCGAGTTGCTGGCGTTGTGGCGGGCGCCGAAGGCCGGGCCGCCGATATAGACGGCGTCGGCGCCGTGCAGGATGGCCTCGCGGCCGATCTCGGCGGTCTTGGCGGGCGAGAGCAATTCGAGCTGGTGGTCAAGCAGAGACATGGCGCGTTCCTGGTCGATCGAGGCAAAAATTATAGCGCCGGAGGCTGCCGTTGTCATGCGCACAAGCCGGCGCCGACGCTAATCGGGCCTGACGTCAGGCGGGCGCTGCCAGCCCTAGCGCACGATTGCACGCGCTCTTACAAATGGTTTCGATTGAAACGTTTACACGCTTTCGTGCGCGCGTTCGAGCAAGTAGGCTACTGGGCTTGGTATCAAGCAGTACATGACGTGCCGGCAATGTGGCGGCCGACTGCAGTTTCTTCATACGGAGTTCCCTTTGTCCGAATCAAAAATTTCCCAGCCAGCAACGGTCATCAAGATCATCGGCGTCGGCGGCGCCGGCGGCAATGCCGTCAACCACATGGCGGCCTCGAACGCGCCCGCTTTCGACTTCATTTGCGCCAACACCGACGCGCAAGCCCTGTCCAACACGCGCACCGAACATCGCATCCAGCTTGGCGAGAGCGGCCTCGGCGCCGGCAGCGATCCGGCGCTGGGACGCGAGAGCGCCACGCGCGAACGCAGCGTCATCGCCGACGCGCTGAAAGGCGCGGACATGGTATTCATCACGGCGGGCATGGGCGGCGGCACCGGCACCGGCGCCGCGCCCGTGATCGCCGAGGTGGCGCGCGAACTGGGCATCCTGACGCTTGCCGTGGTGTCGAAACCCTTTGCCTTCGAAGGTCCGCGCCGCATGCGCGTGGCCGAGGAAGGCATTGCGACGCTGGCGCGCAGCGTCGACTCGCTCATCATCGTGCTCAACAGCCGCCTCGAGGAAGTGCTGGGCGAGGATGTGACACAGAAGCAGGCCTTCGCCGCGGCCGACGAAGTGTTGAGCAAGGCGGTATCCGGCATCGCCGACATCATCGCCGTGCCCGGCATGGTCAACGTCGATTTCGAGGACGTGCGCACGGTGATGCGCCAGACCGGCATGGCGATGATGGGCACCGCCCAGCACGCCGGCGAGGACCGTGCCGCCAGGGCGGCCGAGGAAGCGATCGCCTGCCCGCTGCTCGATGGCGCCAACCTGCGCGCGGCGCGCGGGGTGCTGGTCAACATCGCGGCCTCGGAAGACTCGCTGAAACTGCGCGAGACCAAGCAGGTGATGAACACCATTTGCGCGCAGACGAGCGAGGACGCCATTATCAAGTTCGGCGCGGTCTACGACGATGCGCTGGGCGACGAGATGCGCGTGACGGTGGTGGCTACGGGCTTGAACCGGCCGAGCGACCTGGCGCTGAACACCAGGCGTGGATCGCCCGCGCGCCCTGGCGTGCAGTCGGCGCCGGTACTGCGCCCGGCGAGCTTGCATGCGGCGGTGCGGCCGGTTGCGGCTCAGCAGGAGTCGCAGGCGGACCCCTTGTCGCGCTGAGGGCCCGTCCTGGCATCGATCAATGCCCGCACCTTGTTGGCGAACACGCCGATCTCGAACGGTTTCGTCAACACGTCCATGCCGGTGTCGAGCCGCCCGTTGCCGACCGCCGCCGTATCGGCATACCCGGTAATGAACAAGACCTTGAGGTCGGGGCGCCGCACCCGGGCGGCATCGGCCACCTGGCGGCCGTTCAGCCCGCCGGGCAGGCCGACGTCCGTGACCAGCAGGTCGACACGCGCGTCCGAGTGCAGGATTTGCAGGCCGGCATGGCCTTCCTGTGCGGTGAGCACGCGGTAGCCGGCATCGTGCAGCACCTCTTCGACGATGTCGCGCAAGGCGCGCTCGTCCTCGATCAGGAGCACGGTTTCGCCCTGGCCCGCTTCGATCGAGAGCGCGTCGACCTGTTCCTCGGCGCCCACCGTGCCGGCATACCGCGGCAGGAACAGCCACATGGACGTGCCGACGCCGACCTCGGAGTCCACGTGCACGTGGCCACCCGACTGGCGTACGAAGCCGTAGACCATCGACAAGCCCAGGCCGGTGCCCTCGCCCAGGGGCTTGGTGGTATAGAAGGGATCGAAGATGCGCGCCACCACCTCGGGCGGCATGCCGCTGCCGTTGTCCGAAATACGCAGCGTGGTGTACTGGCCGGGCGGGACATCGCGATGCGCGGTGCGTTCGTCGATCGCCATGTTGGCGCTTACCAATGTCAATTTCCCGCCACGGGGCATCATCGCATCGCGCGCATTGATGCACAGGTTCAGCAGCGCATTCTCGAGCTGCGACGGATCGACCTTGACCGGCCACAGATCGTGCGCATCGACCAGTTCGAGCTCGACCATGGGACCGACCGAGCGCCGCACCAGGTCTTCCATGCCGGCCATGAGACGATTCAGGTCGGTGGGCTTGGGGTCGAGCGTCTGGCGGCGCGAAAATGCCAGCAGCCGCTGCGTCAGCGCGGCGGCGCGCCGTACCGACGATTCGCCGATATCGATATAACGCTCCCGCCCGCCGTACTGGCCGGCCTGCAGTTTCAGCTTGAGCACTTGCAGGCCGCCGCTGATTGCGGCCAGTAAATTGTTGAAGTCGTGCGCCAGGCCACCCGTGAGCTGGCCGACGGCCTCCATCTTCTGCGACTGGCGCAAGGCCGCCTGCGCCTGTTCGAGCTCGGCCTCACGCGCCTTGTTGACGCTCAGGTCGCGCCCGACGGCCACGAAATGTTCGCTGCCCAGTTCCGGCGTGACGGTCCACTCGACGTACTTCCACTCTCCCTGCCTGGTGGCGATGCGGTTCTCGAACCGGGACGGCCGCTGCGTCTGCGCCAGCTGTTCGATTGCCGCCAGGGTTGCCGGCAGGTCGTCCGGATGCATCAAGCTGGCATACGGGCGTGCGAGCAGCTCGGCTTCGCTCCAGCCCAGCACATGGGTCCAGGCCGGGCTGACGGCCAGCAGGCGTCCTTCGTAATCGGCCAGGCCGAGTATGTCCTGCGACAGGTTCCAGAGCCGGTCGCGCTCGGCGGTCCTGCGCGCCAGCTCGGCCTTGCGCTGCTTGTCGGCCGTGATATCGCGGCCGGTGGCATAGGTCATGTCGGCAGCCGGCGCGGCGACCCAGGATATCCAGAGGACCGAGCCGTCCTTGTGCCGATAGCGGTTTTCGATGGCCGGCCGGGCACCCTCGGCCGCGGCTTCGTAGGCGTCGACCGTCGCCGCATGGTCGTCGGGATGCACGAAATCGTTGACGTGCCGGCCGACCAGCTCGTCGGGCGCGTAGCCCAGCAAGGCCGTCCAGGCCGGGTTCACCCGCCGGAAGTAGCCGTCGAAATCCATGACCAGCATCAGGTCGGGCGAACTGTCCCACATCCGGTCGCGCTCGGCGGTGCGCTCGGCGACCTGGCTTTCCAGCGTTTCGTTCAGTTCGCGCAGCCTGTTTTCGGCGCGCTTGCGCGGGCTGACGTCGTTGAACACGATCGCCACCTGGCGCTTGGACGCCGGCTCGACGCGCGAGCATGCCACCTCCAGGTAGCGGTCGGTGGCTTCGAGCGCGCGCTCGAAGCGAACCGGTTCGCCTGTGTCGAGCACGCGGCGGAAGATCGCCACCCAGGCATCGGCCTCGCCGTGCGTCAGCCGGGCGCGGCCCGTCGTGCCGACGATGTCGGCGATCCCGGCGTGCCGCATATAGGCCGGGTTCGCTTCCAGGTGAATATAATCGGACAGCGGGCCGTGCGGTCCGTCGATGAACTCGACCACGCAAAAACCCTCGTCGATCGATTCGAACAGGGTGCGGTAGCGCGCCTCGTTTTCGCGCAGCGCGGCTTGATTCGCTTGTTCCGACGCGAGCGCGGCGATGCGGTGCAGCGCACCGCCAACGGCGCTGCACGCCTGCTGCAGGTGGCGGACTTCGCCCTGGGAAAAGCGTCTTGCCTTTCTTGCGATGCTCAAGGCGCCATGCGCCTGCGTTCCCGAGTTCAAGGGCGTGGCGGCTACGAACAGGTCGCTGTCATCGTAGTGCGCGACGATGGGCGCATGGTGGGCGAATGCCTCATCCAGCGCGGCACGGTGTCTCGACTGCACGATCTCGTCGGCGATCGGCGCCACGGCCCCGGCCTTGCGCTCGTGCGACCACGGCGCCCAGCCTTGCGCACCAGGCAGCAAGGCGGCGCAGCTATCGTAGTCGACTATCCAATGCAGGCGTTCCGTGATCAAGGTCGCCAGATCCGGCACGCTTTGCAAGCTCACGCACTTGGCGATGAATTCGAGCAGCAAGCCCTGGCGCGTCAGCGCATCCCTCAACTCCATATCAAATCTGGAAGAACATGTCGTCTGGGGTGACGCCGGTGGCGTCCGCAACGATGTTCAGGTAGACCGCCATCCCGATCACGGAAATGAGTTCCATGATGTCTTCGTCGTTCAATCCATGGCTGTGCAGCGACGCGTAATCTTCCGGCGTCATGCCTTGCGGATTGCGCGCGCACTTCACCCCGAAGAGGATGAGGTCGCGCACCTTGGTGGGCGTCAGGTCCTCGACCCGCTCGACCAGCGCCTGCAAGGTGTCGGCATCGATGCCCAGGCTCCTGCAGCACGCCAGGTGCGCCGCCTCGCAGTACATGCACTTGCGGTCATGCGAGATCGCCGCGACCAGCATTTCCTTCAGGGCGCGCGGCAGGTTGCCGCTCAGCATCGCGCCTTCGAGCAAACCCCAGGTGCCCTTGGCCGCCGCCACCGAATGCCCGTGCATTTTCATGAAGTTGGGCGTCATCGGAAAACCCATGCCGCGCCGGAATTGCCCGAAAACCGTCTCGGCGTCTTCGGAAAACGCAGTGGGAATACTTAAAGTCGAATAGGGCATGGCAGGCCTGGATATCAAAATGTCATCCATTCTAATGGTTCTTTCGCGTTACGCGAAATCCCGTGACCACCGCCGACCAGGCATGCGCGTGCCTGGTGAGCGCCTCGGGGCGAGCCGCGTGATGCATGGATAGCGCTTGCTCGCAAAAAAGCGCGCCGACGCGAGCCTTTTCAAGACCTGACAGTCCAACCTTTACCGGAAATTCACTCCCATTCGCTGATCAACGGCTGAGCTAACCGTTGATCGCACAGAATACCGGATCGACACCTGCTGAGCGATACCCCTACGTTACCACGTCGAGGCCGCCTATGGATGGGCAGGACTGGGCAAGAAGCCGGGCGTCCCAACCACACCGCCTCCGCCAGATCGACGATGAGCAATTGCCTCCTGGCGAAGCAACCTCCTCAGCAACGTCCCGCCCCGCTCGCGAGGGGATGTCATGCATGCCCGCCAGACATGCTTTCCGCGCATGGGCTCCAGGCAGGGCGAAGCGGCGCGCATGTTTCAAACCTGATGAGCTGGCGATGGCGGAACACGTCCGCGCAATATTCCTTCGCCTTGCCGCTCCAGCCCGACATCACCTCTGCCTTACGGCGAGCGCCTGTCTTTCAACATGACGAGCAAGGTCAGGATGCATGCGAAAACAGGCGGTCCCCAGTCGTAGATCCTGAGGGGGCGAGACCCCATGGTGGTGGAAAAAGCGATGACGACGAGCGTCCAGATGATGGCCGTCGCCACCACGATGACGACATCCGCGCGGCTTGCTTTATTAGTCATGGATTGCATCCTTTACCGGTCACACCGGCGTTTACCGGGACCAGAGAAAACGGGGCTTCGCGGCGGCGACCAGCAGCCCGGAATAACTTTTCCCGTATGCCAGGATCAGCAGGCCGCACAGCAGGAGTTCCTGCGTCCCGGTGAACAGCTGCCGCGGGTGGGGTGAAATGAAAAGATTCAGGTAAGCGATCTGAAACGCGATGCCGGCCATCACCGCCAGGGCCAGCGGCACGAAGATATTCAACAGCAGCATCGAACCCAGGACGATTTCCAGGTACTTGATGAAGGGATAGAACCCGATATTGTTCATCTCGGCGAGATAGGGGCCGACCGCCCCGGCCTTGCTGAAATCCGGTATGACGCCGAACACCGCGAAGTTGATGCCGGATTTCAGGAAGTGGATCGCATAATAGAAGCGCAGCCACATCACCAGGTACTTCCACGGCCCTTTTTCGGCATCGATCACTTTGTCTCCTCGGGTTGGATCATATGAAGCGAAGATCCCAATGTAGAGTGATCGTATAAGCCGAGCAACGGTCTTCCTTGCAATTCTGCTATGCAGATCGCGGCCGCATCACTCGCCCGCCTGCTGGCTGAACAGGCTGGCGAAGACCTGCCGCAGCCAGCGGTTCGAAGCGTCCGCGTGGTAGCGCTCGTGCCAGTGCTGTTTCACCTGGAAGCTCGGCAGCTCGACCGGCACCGGCAGCAGCCGGACGGCCTCGCCGTCGGCCATGGCGGCGGCGTAGCGGTGCGGCACGATCGCCAGCAATCCGGTCTGGGCCACGATGCGGGCCACGCCCAGGAAGCTGGGCAGTTGCAGCACGACGCGGCGCTTCACGCCCTCGCGTGCAAGCACCTTGTCGACGATCGCGTGTCCGGTACCCGAGGTGCGCACCTGCACGTGCCCCTCGCGCTGCAGCGCCTCCAGCGTCAGGGAATCGCGCACGCGCGGATGCCGGTCCGACACCAGGCAGACGAAGTGCTGGTCGAACAGCTTCTGCTGGTAGAAGCCTCCCTCGAGGTGGGGCATGAAGCCGACCGCCAGGTCGACCCTGCCGTCGGCCAGTTCCAGCGGGCTGTCGGATGAAATCTTCGATATCTCGACCTGGATCCCCGGCCCGTGCCCGGACAGGTAATTGAGCAGGCGCGGCAGCAGGACGATCTCGCTGATGTCGGTCATGCAGATGCGGAACTCGCGCGTACTGGCGCCGGGGTCGAACAGCGGCTCGTCCAGCAGCGCGTGCTGGATCGCCTGCAACGCCAGGCGAACGTCGGCGATCGCGTTGGCGGCGCGCGGCGTCGGCTCCATGCCGTTCGCGGTGCGGCTGAACAGGCGGTCGTTGAAATGCTCGCGCAGCTTCCCCAGGCAGAGGCTGACCGTCGACTGCGGCAGCCCCAGGTTCTCGGCCGCGCGCGTCACGTTCCGGGTCTTGTAGATCTCGTCGAACACGAGCAGCAATTCGGTATCGAAGCGTTTCAAGGCGCACCATTATTTAAAAACCTGATTATAGCAATCAGACTCCATCAGTTTCCTCAATACCCGGAACGCGGCACACTGCGTGCATCGTCAACGCAGGAGCCCTCCATGCAAACACACCCAGCGCACAAACCCACGGTGCTCATCGCCGGCGCCGGTATCGGCGGCATTGCCGCAGCCCTGGCGCTGGCGCGTCTCGGGATGCATGTCACCGTGCTCGAACAGTCGCCGAGCCTGGGCGAGATCGGCGCCGGCCTGCAGCTGGCCCCGAACGCCTTTGCCGCGCTGGACGCGCTTGGCGCCGGCGACGCGGTCCGTTCGCGCGCCGTGTTCACCGAACGGCTGGTGATGATGGACGCGGTCGACTGCACCGAGGTCGGCGCCTTCGAAGTCGGCGCGCCGTTCCGCGAGCGCTTCGGCAACCCGTATGCCGTGATCCACCGCGCCGACATCCACACCGCCATCCTCGAACAGGTGCAGGACACGCCGGGGATCGAACTGGTCACGTCCTGCCACATCGACAGCATCGAACAGGACGCGCACGGCGTGACCGCCATCGCCAGCGACGGCCGCCGCTTCCAGGCCGGCTACCTGGTCGGCTGCGACGGCATCAAGTCGGTCGCGCGCGAGGTCGTCGTCGGCGACCCGGTGCGGGTCTCGGGCCACGTCGTGTACCGCGCCGTCGTGCCCACCGCCGAGATGCCCGAAGCGCTGCGCTGGAACGCGCCGGTGGTGTGGGCCGGACCGAACTGCCACCTGGTGCACTACCCGCTGCGCAGCGGCGACCAGTACAACCTGGTCGTCACCTTCCACAGCCGCGAGCAGGAGGTCTGGGACGTGCGCGACGGCAGCAAGGACGAGGTGCTGTCGTATTTCACCGGCATCGCCGACCTGCCGCGCCAGCTGCTGCACTGCCCGGGCAGCTGGCGGCGCTGGAGCACGGCCGACCGCAACCCGGTCGACAACTGGACCCAGGGCCGCATCACCCTGCTCGGCGACGCCGCCCACCCGACCCTGCAATACCTGGCGCAGGGCGCCTGCATGGCCCTGGAAGACGCGGTCACGCTGGGCGAGGCGGTGCGCCACTGCGGCTTCGACATGCCGGCCGCCTTTGCGCTGTACCAGAAGTCGCGCATCGCCCGCACCGCGCGCGTGGTGCTGTCGGCGCGCGAGATGGGCCGCCTGTACCACGCCCACGGCGTCGAGCGCCTGGTGCGCAACGATTTGTGGAAGGGGCGCGATGCCGCCGGCTTCTACGACTCCCTGCAGTGGCTGTACGGCTGGCGCGCCGCCGACTGCCTGGCCCGCGACTGATTCAACCGAGGAGAAGACCCATGCAACAAGACCTGCAAGCCGCGCGCCGCGCCCTGTACGACGACATGCGGCACCTGCACCTGACCCCCTTGTGGGAGTCGCTGCACGCGCTGGTGCCGAAGCAGCCGTCGCCCGGCTACGCCGCCGCGCTGTGGCGCTACGCGGACATCGAACCGCTGCTGGCGCGCTCGGGCGAAGTCATCTCGGCCGAAGAAGCCGTGCGCCGCGTGCTGGTGCTGGAAAACCCCGCCCTGCCCGGCAGCTCCTCGATCACCCATTCGCTGTACGCCGGGCTGCAGCTGATCCTGCCCGACGAGGTCGCGCCGGCCCACCGCCACACCCAGTCCGCGCTGCGCTTCATCGTGGACGGCAAGGGCGCCTACACGGCGGTCGACGGCGAACGCACCACCATGCATCCCGGCGACTTCATCCTGACCCCGTCCTGGGCCTGGCACGACCACGGCAACCCGGGCGCCGGCGGCGCGGCCGAACCGGTGGTCTGGCTCGATGGCCTCGACATCCCGACCACGCGCTTCTTCAGCGGCGGCTTCGCCGAGAACGGCGAGGCGGCCAGCCAACCGGTCGCGCGCCCCGAGGGCCGCAGCCTGGCCGCCTACGGCTACAACATGGCGCCGGTGCGCCAGCTGCATACGCGCGCCAGCTCGCCGATCTTCAATTACCCGTACGCCCGCTCACGCGAAGCGCTCGACACGCTGCGCCGCCAGGAAGAGATCGATGCCTGGGTCGGCGTCAAGCTGCGCTACATTAATCCGCTCACCGGCGGCGCCCCGATGCCGACCATCGGCGCATGCATGCAGTTGCTGCCGGCCGGCTTCAAAGGCCTGCCGCACCGCAGCACCGACGGCACCGTCTACAGCGTGGTCGAAGGCAGCGGCTGCGCCGTCATCGGCGGCCAACGCTTCGACTTCGCGCCGCGCGACACCTTCGTGGTGCCGTCCTGGGCCACGCTGGTGCTGGAGGCGCCGCAGGACGTGGTGCTGTTCAGCTTCTCGGACCGTCCCGTGCTCGAGGCCCTCGGCCTGCTGCGCGAAGAATTCCTCCCCGCATAACGCTTTACGAAAGAGACTCTCATGAACCAGCCATTCGTCTTTGCGCCGGCGCCCGCCGTCGGCCTTCCCATCGTCGGCCAGGAAGCCGCCTTCCCGGTGCGCCGCATCTACTGCGTCGGCCGCAACTACGCCGCCCACGCGCGCGAAATGGGTTTCGACCCCGACCGCGAACCGCCCTTCTTCTTCTGCAAGCCGAACGACGCCGCCTCGATCGTGCCGGTGCCGGCCGGCGCCACGGTCGAACTGCCCTACCCGCCGGGCACCGCGAACTACCACTACGAGATCGAACTGGTGGTCGCCATCGGCAAGGGCGGCCGCGACATCGCCCCCGAGGACGCGGCGCAGCACATCTTCGGCTACGCGGTCGGCCTCGACATGACCCGGCGCGACCTGCAGATGCGCATGCGCGAATCCGGCCGCCCATGGGAAGTCGGCAAGGCCTTCGACTATTCGGCGCCGGTCGGCCCGATCACGCCCCTGGACGCATCCGGCCCGGTCGACGCCGGCGCCATCGCCCTGACGGTCGACGGCAGGACGGTGCAGAGCAGCGACATCACCCACCTGATCTGGAACGTGCGCGAGACCATCGCCCAGCTCTCGACCCTGTTCGAACTCCAGCCGGGCGACCTGATCATGACCGGCACGCCGGAAGGCGTGGGCGCCGTCCTGCCCGGCCAGACCATGCACGGCAGCGTCGCCGGCCTCGCGCCGATCAGCGTCAAGGTCGTGTGAACATGGAGCTGCATACCTATTACCGCAGCTCGGCCTCGTACCGGGTGCGCATTGCGCTGAACCTGAAGGAATTGACGGCCGAGCATCGCTACGTCCACCTGTCGAAAAACGGCGGCGAGCAGTTCGGCGCCGCCTTCGACGCCGTCAATCCCCAGCACCTGCTGCCGGTGCTGGAGATCGACGGCCTGGTGCTGCCGCAGTCGCTGGCCATCATCGAATACCTCGACGAGACGCGCCAGGGCGCGCCGCTGCTGCCGCCCGACCCGGCCGGCCGCGCACGTGTGCGCGCGCTGTCGCAGACGATCGCCGCCGACATCCATCCGATCAACAACCTGCGCGTGCTGAAGTACCTGGGCGCGGAACTGAAGGCGGACCAGGAGCAGAAGAACGCCTGGTACCGGCACTGGGTCGCGCTCGGCCTGGAGGCGCTGGAACGCCAGCTGGCCGGCAACCCGGCCACCGGCCGCTTCTGCCATGGCGACACCCCTGGCATGGCCGACTGCTGCCTGGTGCCGCAACTGTACAATGCGCGCCGCTTCGACTGCGATCGCTCCCGCTATCCGACGCTGCTCGCCATCGACGCCCGCTGCGCCGGACTGGCCGCCTTCCGCGCCGCGCATCCGGACCTGCAGCCGGACGCGGAGTAATCCGCACCAGCCCTGCGCCATCCGGTAGCAGCGCCGCTTCAGTCAGGTAAACCCTGGCGCGGCTGGCGCAGGGCGAAGCCGATCCCGCAAGCCAGGATCGCGCCCAGGGCCCAGAACACGAATCCCGTCCCCCCGGCCGCTCCGAGCGCGCCGAAGACCAGCGGCAGCGCTGCCTGGCTGGCATTGGCCAGCATCGTGCGTACCCCGATCGCTTCGCCGCTGCGCCCCGGCGGCGCGCTGCCTTGCAGTTCGCTCATGATCATCGGCAGCGCCGAACCCAGGCCCACGCCGAGCACGAACGACAGCGCCATCAGCACCGGCAGCGCATTCGACAGCGGCAGCAGCGCGTACACGAGCGCCGCCAGCGCCAGCGCGCCCGCCAGCACGCGCCAGGGCGCCAGCGCGCGGCCCAGGGCCGGCAGCGCCAGGCGCACGGCAAAGGTGCCGGTCCCGAAAGCGCCCATCACCAGCCCGATCGCCGACGCCGACAGGCCGATGCGCGCGCCGTGCATCGGCATCATGAAGGTAAACAGGTCCCAGCCCATCGACAGCAAGGCGCTGACGATGAACACGGCGCGCAGCGGCGCGTGGCGCAGCAGATCGAGCATGCGCGCCCGGCTGGCATGGCCGGCACGCACCGGCGCCACCCAGGCCGCGGCGCGCTCGTGCCAGAGCAGCGCCAGCGCCAGCAGCGGCAGTGCCGCCAGGGAACGGAAGGCGGCGCCATGGCCGGCCGCGTCGACCAGCGGGCCGGCGATGACGGGACCGAGAATGGTGGAGGTGGAAATGCCGAGCGCCAGCATCGAATAGCGCTGGGCGCCGCCCTGCGCGCTTCCGCCGCCACTGCGGCCACTGCCGCCGACCGCGTTGTTGACGGCCAGGTGCACCAGCATGAAGCCGCAGCCGAGCAGCACGGCGGCCGCGCCCAGCACGATCAGGCTCGGCACGGGCGCCAGCAGCAACGCCGCTTCCAGCATGGCCAGCGCCAGCAGGAGCGGCTTGCCGACCGCGCTGCGGTCGGTCCAGCGCCCGGCATGCACCGACAGGAACACCGGCACCACCGCCAGCAGGCTGACCACCAGCCCGACCTCGAACGGCGTGCCGCCGAGTTCGACCGCGGACAGGGTCAACACCACGCGGCCGCCGGCGAACGCGGTGTGCGCCAGCACCATCAGCGCGATCAGGCGCGACAGTTTCACGCGGCTGCGCGGGTGCGCTCGACCGGCGCCGGATTGAAGCGCATCGAGAAGTCGATCGCGCGCAGGTCCTTGACCAGGGTGCCGGCGGAAATCCGGTCGACCCCGGTCTCGGCCAGCACGCGCACGCTCTCCAGGCTGACGCCGCCCGAAATCTCCAGGCTGCAGCGCCCGCCCGCCAGCCGCACCGCTTCGCGGATGCGCGCCAGCGGCATGTTATCGAGCAGGACCATCTTGACCCCGGCGGCCAGCGCTTCCTCGAGCTGGGCCAGGGTCTCGACCTCGACCTGGATGAAGCCCGCCGCCGCGCCATTCGCCCGGGCCGCGCGGTAGGCCGCCGTCAGGCCGCCGCAGGCGGCGATGTGGTTTTCCTTGATCAGGATGGCGTCGTGCAGGCCCATGCGGTGGTTCTTGCCGCCGCCGCAGCGCACCGCGTACTTCTGGGCCATGCGCAGGCCGGGAATCGTCTTGCGCGTGTCGAGGATGGCGGCGCGCGTGCCCGCCGCCGCCTGCACGAACTTGGCGGTGCTGGTCGCCACCGCGCTCAGCGTCTGCAGGAAGTTCAGGCAGGTGCGCTCGGCCGTGAGCAGGCCGCGCGCGTCGCCGCTGATCTCGACGACCGTGGCGCCGGGCGCGCACAGCCTGCCGTCGGCCACGTGCCAGACGGCCTGGCTCGCGGGCGCCACCTGGCGCAGCGTCTCCATCACCCAGGGCTGGCCGCAGATGACGGCCGCCTCGCGGCAGACGATGGTGGCGCGCGCGCTCTGCCCGGCCGGCACCAGGGCCGCCGTCAGGTCGCCGGTGCCGACATCCTCGGCCAGCGCACGCCGCACGTCGGCCTCGACCTGCTGCACGAATTCGGTCCCCATGAGCGGCTCAGATGACGACGCCGCGCGGCACCGGCACGCCGTACAGCGAACCGGCGTAGGCCGCGTACACCGGATCGTCGACGTTGCAGGCGTGGCCCATGGCCACCGACAGGTCGCGCCAGGTGCGCTGGATCGGATTGGCGACGCGGCTGGCATTGCCGCCGGCGTGCTTGAACACCTCGGCCGCGGCATTCGCGGCGCGGCGCACGGCGCGCACCTGGTTCACGCGCGCCTTGTACTTCATCTCCTTGGTCACCTTGCCGCCGGCCTGCACCAGCCTGTAGATCTCGCCGATCTCGCCCAGCACGTGCTGGCAGGATGCGTCGATGTCGGCCAGCGCCGCGCCGAGCGAGGCCATGTGGTAGGGGTTCTGGGTCTGGCTGGCGCCCATGCGCGTCACGCGCGAGCCGGTATATTCGGCGAAGTGCTTGACGACGCCGGAGGCGATGCCCAGCGTGGCGGCCGAGATGGCGCCCGGGAAGAACAGATCGAACGGAATCCGGTACAGCGCCGTGCCCGGGCGGTTGCGGCTGGCGTAGACGCAATCGTTCAGGTCCTGCACGTCGTAGGTGCGGTATTCGGGCACGAACACCTCCTTCACGACCACGTCCTTGCTGCCCGTGCCCGACAGGCCCATCACGTTCCAGGAATCCTGCAGGATCTCGTAGTCGGCGCGCGGCAGCACGAAGTGGGTCAGGACGTTGAACACGCCCGGCGCCTCGGCGCTCTCGGCGAAGCCGCCCAGCACGGCCCACTTGCAGTGGTCGGTGCCCGACGAGAACGGCCACTGGCCGCTGAGGATGTAGCCACCGTCGACGCGGCGCGCCTTGCCGATCGGGGCGTAGGGCGAGGCGGTCCAGGTGTCGTGGTCCTGGCCCCAGACTTCTTCCTGCATGCGCGGGTCGCCCTGGCCGAACTGGAAGGGGTGCACGCCCACCACCGAGCCGACCCAGCCCATCGACGAGGCCTTCGAGGCCAGGTCGATCACGGTCTGGTAGAACTCGCGCGGATCGGCTTCGAAGCCGCCGTACTGTTTCGGCTGCAGCATGCGCACCAGGCCGCTGTCGCGGATCAGGCGCGCGCCTTCGTCCGTGATGCGGCCCAGCTCGTTGCTGGGCAGTTCCTGGGCGGCAAAGCTGTCGATGTTGCCGATGATGGTTTCTCGTACCGGATGCATGCTATCTCCTGATTGTGTATTCGTGTGGCGCGTTGGGTATGGTGCGTTGCCGCGGGCGCCGATGGCTGCGCGGGCTCAGCCCCGCGGCGTCTCTTCCATCATCAGCGCGGTCAGTTCCTTGTGCTGGCGGCGGTGGCCCCAGCTGCTCGGCTTGTCGTAGGTGCGCGGCACCCACAGGTCGTGATCGACGTCGAGCCCGCCCCAGCCGTACTCGAGGCGGAAGCCGGACGGCGTGTACATGTAGAACGAGATCATGTGGTCGTTGCTGTGGCGTCCGAGCGTGGTCGTGATCGGGATCGCGCGCTCCTCGCAGATGTCGTGCGCGCTGCCGACGTCGTCGAGGGCGTTCACCTCGATCATCAGGTGCAGGAAGGCGACTTCGCGCGTCGGCAGGCTGGCGATCGCCAGCGAATGATGGCGTCCGTTGATGTGGTAGAAGTGGGCTTCGAGCGGACCATCGCGCACGATGTCGGAGGGGTGGAAGCCCATCGCCTCGCGGTAGAAGCGGTCGCCCTGTTCGAGGTCGGCCACCGCCAGCACGACGTGGCCCAGGCCCTGTTCCGCGGTACGGAAACCGCTCATCGGCCGGCTCGGATGGAAAGGCGCGACCGTGTGGTACTGGCCCCAGCTCAGTTCATGGCGAAAGCCCGACGGGTCCTTGAACCAGTAGAAGCCCTCGACCTTGCGCTCGGCGCTTTCCTCGCCGGTGCTGCGCGACGCCTCCAGGCCCCAGGCGCGCACGCGCTCGATCACGGCCAGGGCGCCGGCTTCGTCCTGCACGCTCCAGCCGATGTAGGCGACGGCGTTGCGCGCGCCCGGATGGATCGCGATGCGGTGGGCGGCTTCGTCCAGGCGCAGGCGCACCGCGCCGTCGGCGCCGTGGCCGGCCAGCTGCAGGCCCAGCACTTCCGGACCGAAGGTTTCCCACGCCTTGTGTTCGGGGGACGCGACCCCGAGATAGGCAAGCGACTTGATCATGCACTGTCTCCCTTGGTTTGTTGAGTACAAGCTCTGGAATATTCGTTCAGTCCCGACCGCGAACGGTCCGGACGGCATACGGGCGCTCAGGCGGCGGCCGGATTGCCTTCGATGAAGGAATCGATCACGCGGTTGAATTCCTCGGTATGTTCGAGCTGGACCCAGTGGCCGCAGCGGTTCACGATGTAGGCACGCGCGTTGGCGATGGTGCGCGCCAGCAGCAGGGCCGAATTGAAATGCACGGTGCGGTCGTCGCGGCCGTGCATCAGGAGGGTCGGCGCCGCGATGGCGGCCACGCGCTGCGGGTCGAGCCTGACCATCGGCTTGCCGTGGCCGCTCTTCCAGCCTTCGATGTGGTCGGGCCGCGCCAGCGTGGCCTTGACGCGCTCGGCCAGCAGTTCGTCGGTGACGTGGCGGGTATCGAAGGCCATGCCTTCGACGAACTTGCGCATGGTCTCGATCGACGGGTTGAAGTAGGCCGCTTCCAGCGCCTTGACGCCTTCGGACAGGCCGGCCGGGTCGAACACGCCGGGTACGCCGGCGGACGAACCCATGGTGATCAGGTGCGACACCAGTTCCGGGCGCTCGTAGGCCAGGCGGATGCAGGACGAGCCGCCCATCGAGTTGCCGACGAAGGCGGCGCGTTCGATGCCCAGGGCTTCCAGGAATTCGGCCAGGGCGCCGCTGTTGTCGCGCTGCTCGTAGTGGACGGCCTGGGATTTGCCCCAGCCCGGCAGGTCGATGGCGAGGACCCGGTATTTCCTGGCCAGCGTCGGGATGTTCGGGTTGTAGTTGCTCCAGGACGAGGCGCCCGGCCCGCCGCCGTGCACCAGCACCAGCGGATAGCCCTCGCCGGCCTCGTGATAGTGGATGTCCCAATTCTTGGTCTTGATGCGCTTGCTGGTGCTCGCTTCGGTGATGTTCGCCACGTCTTCCTCCATTGAATAACGATTTCGGCCGCCTGTCCGGCGCCGCCTGCTGTTGCGCGCTGCGGTGCGCGCCGCGGCACGGCCGTGCCGCAGGGCCGACCGATATTAACTGAATCTCCGTTCTAGAATCAATATTTTATTTTGACGTGATCCAGCCCGCGTGCACAACGGCGCCGGGTTTCCCCGTCAGGCCTGGCGTGCGCGGCGGGCCGGCTTGCGCGCGGCAGCGCCCAGTCCAGCCTGCTCCTGGGCCTGGGCCACCAGGTGCACCAGGCTCGCGGCGAGCATCGGCCGGAACGACTGGATCGACTCGCCCGAGGCGCCGGCGATGGCGTTGCCGTCCTGCAGGGCCAAGGTAAAGCCGCTCAGGCGCTCGGGCAGGTCGGGGTCGTGCGCGACCAGGGCATCCGGCATCGTGGTGCGCCACCAGGCCGCCAGCTCGGCCCGCTGGCGCTGGCGGATCTTGAGGAAGCGCTCGCGCGCGACCTGCTCGCGCACCGACTTCTCCACGCTCAGGATGACCCCGAGGCGCCAGAAGTCGGCCGCGTCGTACTGGCGGCCGGGCTCCGCACTGCCGAAGATGCGCGCGATGTGCTGCTCGAAGGCCTCGCCCGGTCCCGGCTTGAGCGTCGCGGCGACCTGGCTGTGCCAGCGCTCGAAGCTGGTTTCGATCAGCGCGGCCAGCAGCAGGTCCTTGTTTTCGAAATGCCAGTAGACGCTGCCGACGGGCAGTTCGGCCCGTTTGGCGACCTTGGCCATGGTGGCGCCGCTGTAGCCGTCGTCGCAGATGACTTCGAAGGCGGCATCGAGGATGCGTTCGCGCGAGGCGGCGCTGGTGCGGTGTTCTCCCGAGCGGCGGAGACGTGGTTGGGTAAGGGTCATGGTGACTGAAGCATTTTCCTGGATCGAAAAAAAATGGTAACACGCGCATTGGCAAATGACTTGCTGCCGAGTGCTGCGCGGGCTTGGCCGAACCGGGCTGTTTCATGCGTTTTACGAACGACGAAGCGCGATTGATGCGCGATCCGCATAGCTGAAATGAAGCTTTCCGCGTTGCCAGGCTAGCCACGATCACAAAAAATAGGGCCAGTTGCTCACGCCTCAATCGTCAAGGACTACATGAACAAACTGAATCTCTCCGTGGCCATCGGTAACTACGACCGTTGCCGTCCCCTGATCGATGGCGCCGTCCAGATCGATGGCGTCGATCCGATCTTCATGACGCTGTCGCCGGAAGAGATCTTCTTCCGCGCCTTCCGCGGCGAAGAGTTCGACATCTGCGAACTGTCGCTCTCGAGCTCCACCGTCAAGACCGCCGACGGCAAGCTGCCCTACGTCGGCGTGCCGGTGTTCCTGTCGCGTGCCTTCCGCCACACGGCGGTCTACGTGCGCACCGACCGCATCAGGAAGCCGGAAGACCTGCGCGGCTGCCGCATCGGCCTGCCCGAATACCAGCTCACCGCCAACGTCTGGGTGCGCTCCTTCCTGCAGGACGACCATGGCGTCGCGCCGGAAGACGTGACCTGGGTGCGTGGCGGCATCTCGCACGCCGGCCGCCCGGAAAAGATCAGGCTCGACCTGCGGCCGAACGTGAAGCTGGAAGACGCGCCCGAAGGCGAGACCATCTCCAGCCTGCTGGCCAAGGGCGAGATCGACGCCTATGTCGCGCCGCGCGCGCCCGACCTGCCGCCCGGCACGCCGGACGTCGGCTGGCTGTATCCGGACCCGGTGGCCGCGGCCCAGGATTACTTCCGCCGCACCCGCATCTTCCCGATCATGCACATCCTCGGCGTGCGCCGCGAACTGGCCGAACGCCACCCCTGGCTGCCGGGCGCCGTCTACAAGGCCTTCAACCAGTCGAAGACCGTGGCGCTGGAACACCTGAGCGAAACCTCGGCCACCAAGATCACCCTGCCCTTCGCCGAGGAAAGGCTGAAGGAAGCGCGCGACCTGATGGGCGAGGACTTCTGGTCCTACGGCGTCGACGGCAACCGCCACGTGCTGGAAAAGTTCTTCGACCACCACCACCGCCAGGGCCTGTCCTCGCGCCTGGTGACGCCGGAAGACCTGTTCCATCCGGGCACCTTCGAATCCTTCAAGCTGTAAGGAGCGCGCCATGAGCGAATACACCTCCCCGGTCTACGCGCAGTGGCACGGCGCCCACCTGGCGCCGCTGTGGGCCAGCCCGAACGCGCACAAGCCGCCGCCGGGGCCGCTGGCGCCCCACATCTGGCGCTGGAGCGAGACCCGTCCGCTGGTCGACCTGGCCTTTGCCGAGACCTCGCCGGCGGCGGTGCAGCGCCGCGTGCTGCAGATGCTCAGCCCGCACGCGGCCTCGCTCGCCGACGAACATACCTGCGGCAACGTGCTGGCGGCGCTGCAATGCCTGCTGCCCGGGGAAACCGCGCGTCCGCACCGCCACACCATGAACGCGCTGCGCTTCCTGCTCGAAGGTTCGGGCGCGGTCACCCTGGTCGACGGCAAGGCCTGCCCGATGGAATTCGGCGACCTGGTGCTGACCCCCGGCATGTGCTGGCACGAGCACCGCCACGACGGCAGCGCGCCGGTGGTCTGGCTCGACGTGCTCGACGTGCCGCTGCACCAGACCCTGGGCACGGTGGTGTTCCAGCCGGGCCCGATGGAGGTCGCGCCGGCCACCATGGAAGACGCGGCCTTTGCTGCGCCGGGCATCCTGCCGGTCGAGCTGAGCGGCCGCACGACGCACTCGCCGGTATTCCGCTATCCCTACGCCGACGCCGTGCGCGCGCTGGCCCATGCGCCGCTCTCGGCCGACGGCGCGCGCCGCGTGCGCTACGTGAACCCGCTGGACGGCAACGGCGCCGTTCCCCTGCTCGACACCGCGATGCTGCAGGTCGACGCCGGCGTGACGACGCTGCCCACGCGCAGCAACGCCAACCTGGTCTGCACCGTGGTCGAAGGCAGCGGCGAGACCCGCATCGGCGACCGCACCATCGCCTGGGGCCCGCGCGACACATTCACCATCCCCCAGCACAACTGGGCGGCGCACCGCAGCTTCGACACTGCCGCACGCCTGTTCATCGTCTCCGACGCCGACATCCTGCGCCGCCTCGGCCTGCTGGCGGAAGACACCGCACCTTCCCCCGAATCCGCTCCATTGAAAGACGCCACACCATGAATATCTGCTGGTACGACCAACACCAACTCGGCGTCGTCGCCGACGGCCGCGTGTACGCCGTGGGCGGCGCCCTCGCCGCCCTGCCGGCCGCGCGCTATCCGGCCGCGCCCGGCGACCTGCTGATCGCCAACCTCGACACGGTGCGCGCCGCCATCGAACGCCTGCTGCCGAACGCGCCGTCGAAACCGGTGAGCGAAGTACGCTTCCTGAGCCCGGTCGCCAATCCGGGCAAGATCATCGGCGTGCCGGTGAACTACGCCGACCACGTGGCCGAGGCGAACGCCGACCAGGCCACCTTCACCGACCGCTACAAGGGACCGATCCGCGAACAGGGCCTGTTCCTGAAGGCGGCCAGCGCCCTGGTCGGGCCGAGCGAAGGCGTGGCCCTGCGCTTCCCCGAGCGCCTGTCGCACCACGAGATGGAACTCGGGGTCGTGATCGGCAAGACGGCCGCCAACGTGTCGCAGGAAGACGCCCTGTCCTACGTGGCCGGCTACGCCATCGCGCTCGACATGACGGTGCGCGGTCCGGAAGACCGCTCGCTGCGCAAGTCGCTCGACAGCTACGCCGTGCTCGGCCCCTGGCTGGTGACCGCCGACGCCGTCGACGACGCCCAGCGGCTCGACATCAGCCTGTCGGTCAACGGCGCGCCGCGCCAGCGCGCCAGCACGGCCGAGATGATCATCGGGATCGCCGAGCAGATCGCCTGGGCCTCGAGCTACTACACGCTGCATCCGGGCGACATCATCATGAGCGGCACCTGCGCCGGCGTCGGCCAGGTGCTGCCGGGCGACGTGATCGACTGCGCGATCGAGCACATCGGCGCCATGCGCGTGGCCGTGCGCGCGGCGCAGGGGTAAGCGTCATGTCCGCCCCTTCCTCCGTGGCCGACGCAGCGGCAACAGCAGCAGCGGCGGCGCGCGGGCGCCTCCAGGTGCGCCTGCAGTCGGTGGCCTACGCCACGCCCGACATCCAGGTCTACGAATTCGTGCGCCCCGACGGCGCGCCGCTGCCCGCGGCCGATGCCGGCGCCCACGTCGACGTGCACCTGGCCAACGGCATCACGCGCTCCTACTCGCTGCTGCATGCGGCCGCCGCGCCACTGTCGTACGCGGTCGGCGTGAAGCGCGACCCGAACAGCCGCGGCGGCTCGCAGTACATGCACGAGCAGCTGCGCGTGGGTGCCCTGCTCGAGCTGTCGGGGCCGCGCAACCACTTCCCGCTGACCGAGGAGGCGCCGCACAGCGTGCTGTTCGCCGGCGGCATCGGCATCACGCCGATCCTGTGCATGGCCGAGCGCCTGCAAGCCATCGGCGCGTCCTGGGAAATGTGGTACGCCGTGCGCGCACGTTCCGACCTCGCCTTCCTGCCCCGGCTGGCGCGCTTCGGCGAACGCGTGCGCCTGCACGTCGACGCCGAGGCGAACGCCGTGCTCGACATGGCCGCCATCGCCGCGCAGGCGCCGGCGGGCAGCCACTTCTACTGCTGCGGCCCGGGCCCGATGCTGGCGGCCTACGAGGCGGCCACCGCCTCCCACCCGCCGGAAGCGGTCCACCTGGAGCGCTTCGGCGCCAGCGCGACGCTCCTCACGGGCGGCGACGGCTTCGTCGTGCAGCTGGCGCGCAGCGGCGTCGAACTCCACGTGCCGGCCGGGTCGACGGTGCTGCAGGTGCTGCAGCAGAACGGCATCGCCGTCGATTCCTCGTGCGAAGCCGGCATCTGCGGCTGCTGCGAGATCGCCGTGCTCGACGGCGAAGTGGACCACCGCGACGACGTGCTGACGGCTTCCCAGCGCGCCGCCAACCGCTCGATGATGGTCTGCTGCTCGCGCGCGAAGAGCGAACGCCTGGTGCTCGACCTGTAGTCTCCCTCCTGCTTCCTCCTTTACCGCGCACCGGCTTTTAGCCGCTGCGCGGTTTTTTATGCCTGGCCATCTCCTGCGCGGCGGCCGCCCGGTATTTTTGTAGTGCACCTACAGGAATCGTTGGACGGGCGCGAAGCACCTCCATCTACTCCGCTCGCGGCAGGTTCGGGGAAGACAGATCACCCTGCCCGGAAAGCGGCCATGAACCCGTTACCGAAGCACAGCCTGCATCCTCTTCAAGGCATGTCGGCTGTCGCGCTGCTCGCGGCCGCTCGCAGCGCCCGCCTGGGCGCAGGAGCCGGCCTCCACCACGCAGGCCGAGGCCGAGGCAAAGGCAGACCGACCCATGGTGTCGACCTCCGCCGGCTTCTACTGGAAGGCGCTGTCGCCGTGAGCGGTTTCAACCGTATCGCCACCGATACGGGACACGCGTTCCACCAGCGGATGAAACCTCGCGCCCATGAAAAACGGACCCGCGCGGGGTCCGTTCCGTACCGAGGCGCAGAAGCGTCAGCCCGCGCTTGCCTTGCCGACGCCGCCGGCGCGCAGCGCCTCGGCCTCGGCCTCGTTGGCCTCGTCGGTGCCCGGGGTGTGTACCGGCAGTTCCTGGTCGAAGCGCTCGGCGCTGAAGTAGAAGGCAATGGCGCTGACGACGCACAGGCCGCCGAAGAACAACGCCACCAGCACCGGATCGGTGCCGCCGCGCATGGCCAGCAGGGCCGAGGCGATCAGCGGCGCCGTGCCCGAACCGATGGTCGAGGCCAGCTGGAAGGTCACCGCGATGCCGCTGTAGCGCACGTCGGCGGCGAACTTCTCGCCCATCCAGGTGTTGACCGGGCCGCCCATCATCGCCTGCACCAGCGGCAGCGCCAGGATCAGCGCCAGGATCAGGCCGCCCAGGCTGCCATGGTTCACCAGCAGGAAGATCGGCCAGGTGACGATCACGCCCAGCAGCGCGCCGGTGATCAGGAGCGGGCGGCGGCCGTAGCGGTCCGACAGCGCGCCGAAGCACGGCATGGTGAAGATGTGCAGCAGGTTCGCTACCGTCATCGCCAGCAGCGCGTCGCTGCGCGAGTGGCCGACGGTGACCGCGTAGTTCAGCAAAAAGGCCGCGGCGAAGGTCGCAAAGGCGAGCGGCGCCAGGCCGCCGATCACGCCCGACAGCACCTGGGCGCGGTTGTGGCGGAACACCGTCACCACCGGCAGCACGCTGACCTTCTTGCCCGAGGCCAGGCGCTTCTTGCGCGCTTCCTCGAATTCCGGGGTTTCCTCGAGCTGCATGCGGATCACGACGCCGAGCACCACCAGCAGTGCGCTCAGCAGGAAGGGCACGCGCCAGCCCCAGTCGAGGAACTGCTCGTTCGGCAGTTTCGAGAACATCATCATGACCAGGGTGCCGAGCACGGCGCCGCTGGGGCCGCCCGAAGCGACGATCGAGACCGCCAGCCCGCGTCCGCGCGGCTTGGCGTGCTCCATCGACATCAGGGTCGCCCCGCCCCACTCGCCGCCGATGGCCAGGCCCTGGATCAGGCGCAGCACGACCAGCAGGACCGGGGCCCAGATGCCGATCTGCTGGTAGGTCGGCAGCATGCCGATCAGCACGCTGGCGCCGCCCATCATCATCAGGGTGATCATCAGGATCTTCTTGCGCCCGAGGCGGTCGCCGTAGTGGCCGAACACGACGGCGCCCAGCGGACGTGCGAAGTAGCCGGCCGCCAGCGTCGCAAAGGCCGACAGCGTGGCCGCCGCCGGGTCGAGGTTGACGAAGAAGATGTGCGGGAAGACGATCGCCGCGGCGACGCCGTACAGCAGGAAGTCGTAGTACTCGAGCGTGGTGCCGAGGTAGCTGGCGATGACGGCGCGGCGCCGGCTCTTGATCTGGGTATCGGTGCTTGAATGGTCAGCCATGGTCATGTTCCGCAAATGGGTGAATGGAATATCGGAAGAAGCGGGTCGTGCCGGGGCGCGTCATTGCGACCCGGCGCCGGGTTCCTGGCGCGGCTTCTCGAAAATCGACGGCAGCGCCTTGAAGTCGGACAGCGTGCCCATCGGCGCGTGCATGCGCAGCATCGGCAGGTAGTAGCGGATATGCGCCAGGATCAGGATCAGGTTCAGGTACAGGCACCAGACCGACATGTAGGTGCTGAGGATGCGGTCGTAGCGCAGGTTCAGGACGATCGAGTTGTGGAACACCATGTACGACACCGGCAGCGCCGCCGCCAGCGCCAGCGGCACGAAGACGTTGAACACGAGGCACAGGCCGACGACCAGTTCGACCGTCTTGACCAGGTCGAACATGCCGACCTCGAGCAGCGAGACCAGCATCACGTTCGACGGGTGCAGGGTGCCCAGCGGTTGCGGGAAGATCGGCGGATAGCCGAACACCGACAGCAGGTGGCTGGCGCCGCTGACGATCATCCAGGCGCCGAGCATGATGCGGCAGAAGACCAGGACCAGCTTGCCGATGAAGCGCAGGTCGAGTTTATTGGTGCGGTCGAGTGCCGCGGGAGTGGATATGGCCATGCTGGGTGTCTCCGGTTGAAACTGTTTTTATGATGGATGGGGCGATGCGCGAGCTATGCGGATGGCGGACGGGCCGCCTCATGCGGCCGGCGCGGCGCCGGTGTCGAGCGGCTTGCCGAGCGCGCTGCCGGCGCAGTCGCCGCCGTCCAGCGCCTGGACGACCGTCTTGCGCCAGACGATGCGTCCGTTCCCGGTGCGGAACATGTCGACCAGTTCGTGCGCGCCCTGGCCGGCGCCGCCCTGGACGCAGTGGTGCACGGCGACGTTCAGGCCCTCGGCCACGACCTGGCGCACCGTCGAGGCGAGCGGCGCGCCGCCCTGGCGGTAGACCGCGTCCGGCGTCAGGTCGACGGTCTTCGGCGTGTAGTACAGCTTGGCCGCCTGGGCCGGGTCGCCCTGCCCGTAGGCCAGCGCCATGTAGCCGGCCACGACCTCGCGCGGCATCTGGCCGACCCCGGGGCCGTCGTCGCCGTACCAGCGCGGATTGAAATGCAGGTCCTGCGCGACATACCCTGTCAGCAGGATGCCCAGTGCGATCGAGATCGCGTTCAGTTTTTTATCGGTGATCACCGGGGAAGTCTCCTGTTTGCTTGCTTGTTCTCTGGTTGGTGTCCCGTCGGCGCCTGTCAGTGCGCCAGCGCCGTCCCGGCTTCGTACAGCTTCCGCAGTTCCGGGTCCTGCGCGGCGAAATGCCGTTCACGCAGCGGCGCCGTCAGCGCGCGCAGCGCCGCCGACTGCCGCGGCGCCAGCGCGTGCACCGCCATGCCCTGCGCGGCCAGGGTGGCGCGCGCGGCCTCGGCCTCGGCGCGCGCCGCGCGGCGCTGGACCCGCGCCGCCTCCAGCGCCGCCTGCTGCAGGATGCCCTGCTCGCGCGGCGCGAGCGCGGCCCAGGCCTGCGCGTTCGCGGCCAGCACCAGGGCGCTGTAGGAATGGTTCGTGAGGGTGAGCGACGCCTGCACCTCGTGCAGGCGCCCGGCCAGGATCTGGGAAATGAAATTGTCCTGCGCCGCGACCCGTTTCGCCTTCAGCGCGCCGTACAGCTCGCCGAAGGGCAGCGGCACCGGGTTGGCGCCGAGGGCGCGCGCGGTCTCGACGAACACCGGTTCGCCGATCACGCGCAGGTCCAGGCCACGCAGGTCGCGCGCGTCGCGGATCGGGCCGCTCGACGTGGTGAATTGGCGAAAACCGTTTTCCCACCACGCCAGCCCGACCAGCCCCGCCGGCGCCAGGCGCGCCAGCAGCGCCTGGCCGAAGGGACCGTCGAGCAAGGCGTCGGCCTGCCCCGCGTCGGCCACCAGGTAAGGCAGGTCGAGCAGTTCGAAGGCTTTTACCTGCGCGCCCAGGCCGGTGCCGGCGACCAGCATCAAGGCCGGCGCGCCGGGAGCGCCTGCCCGCAGCGCGGCGATCTGCGCGGCGGGAGAGCCGGGCAAGGCATCGCTGCGCACCTTTACCTGCAGGCGGCCGCCGCTGGCGCGCGCGGCGCTGTCGGCAAAGGCGCGCATGCCCTGGCGCACCGGATGCTGCTCGGGGAGGTAGCCGCGGTAGTCGGCGATCTCGAGCTGGCGCACGGCGGGCGCGGCAGCGGCGGAAGCGGCGACGGTGGAAGCGGCGGCGACCAAGGCCAGCCCGCACGCGGATATGACACGGCGGGCAGGCTGCCGTGCGCGTCGGAAGAGTGTCTCCAGCATTGTTCTGTTCTTTCTATTGCGTCTGGAGATTATCATAGTCACCCGCTCTGCATACAATGCCGGGCATGAAATGTCTGGTATGTGCGAAGCGCATAGCTGATGGGCGGTATTGACGCGCGTGCCGGCTAGCCGATCGCCAGCGCCGCGTTCAGGGCCGACACGTCGGTTTCCGCCTCGAGCTTGCGCATGCGTGCGAAGACGGCGTTCGCCTGGGCGCGCTTCATGCCGGCCGCGTCGCTACATTCGAAGAACTTCTTGCGGTACTCCTCGGCCGTCATCGGGTTCTTCGGATCGCCCTTGGCGAAGCGCACTTCCTTGACCAGGCGCCGGCCGTCGCGCGTGTTGAGTTCCAGGCGCACGAAGCCGGGACCACCGTCCGGGCGCACCAGGCTCTTGTCCTCGACCGTGACCATGCGCCTGGCCAAGGCGCGCAGGTCGGCCCGGCGCAGCGCGGCATCGGTGAAGTGGCGCAGGCCGACGTCGCGGTCCTGGATCGCCGCGGCCACCATCCACGGGTTGCTGAACTGCGCCTCGACCACCGTCCGCGGGTTCTGCTTCTTTTCCAGCGGGGCGCCGAGCAGCATGATCTCGGCCGGCGGACTGTGGATCGTCACCGTATCGACGTCGGCGGCGCGGATGTCGTTCGCCTTGACCAGTTCCAGGATGCCGTCGATGGCGACGTGGCCGCCACGGCAGGAAGGATACGGTTTCGGCGCGATGTCGACGCCGGCGAAACGGCTGCCGAGGCCGCCCAGCAGCGCCTCCTCCGAGTACTTGCCGCCGTGGTACTGCTTGAACAGGCCCTTGACGCCGCCCAGCACCCGGTCGGACCCGACCACGCCGTGCTTGGCCAGGCGCGCCGACATGATGCCGCCATAGGCCGCGAAGCCGGCGCCGAGGCGCTTGGCATGGGTGCCGTCGACGCTGGCCTGGGCATTGCCCGCCAGCTGGTGGTAGGCCAGGCCGACGGCCGACACCAGCTGCGTGCGGTCCAGGCCCATCAGGCGCCCCGCCACCAGGGTCGCGGCCAGGAAGCCGTACATCGGGGTCGGGTCCCAGCCGACGATGAAGGGCGACACGCCCGGCGAGCCGGCGCGCGACAGGCGGCAGGCGGCGTCGGTGCCGACCGCCACCGCGGCAATGAGCTCCTTGCCGCTGACGCGCCCGACATGGTCCGCCATCGCCAGCGCCACCGGCACCGTGACGCAGGAGGCGTGCAGCAGCGACGGCTCGTAGGTGTCGTCGTACTCGAGGGCGGCGGCCATCGCCGCATTCAGGCGCGCCGCCTTTTCGGCCGGCAGGCGCAGCTTCGTGCCCAGCACCAGGCTCTCCGCCTTACCGCCGGTCTCGCGGCTCAGGGTGGCGAGCTGGCGGATGCCGTCGGCGTCCAGCGCCGGCAGCGTGACGGCCACCGTGTCGACGATCTGGGTCCGGGTGGCCGCAACCACCTCGGCCGGCAGCGCCTCGAAGCGCGTGCCCAGGCAGAAGTCGACCAGCGCATAGATAGCGTCAGGCGTCGCGCCCGGTGCGGTTGCGGCTGTACTGCCCGCCCCGGCGCCCTGGAAGGCCCAGGCCGGGACGGCCCAGCCCGACGCCATCAGCGCCGACAATCCTACGAATTTCCTGCGGCTCGTTTCCATGTCTGTCTCCTCGATGAAAACGCGCTCAGCCGCGGCGCCGGGCGTCGCGCACCAGCATCCAGACCAGGCCGGCCCAGGAAGCGGCAAAGGCCACCAGGTCGTAGTTGCGGATCGGGCGGAAGGTGGTGTAGAACAGGCCCGTCGAGCCGATATAGGCGGCGGCCGTCAACAGCAGGCATACGGCCACGGCAATCCATGTGTTCTTGCTCATCAGTTCACCTCGCTGTGCAGGGGGCGTGCGCGCACGCCGGAGTGGTTGTCGTCGCTATGCTGGCCGGCCAGGTCGTCGATGCGCTCGCCGATCGCCGGGCGGTAGGCCTTGCGGCCCTCCCACAGCCACAGCGGTTCCAGCCGGGGCTTGACGGCGGCATAGATCCAGCCGCTGTAGGCCAGCAGCAGCACGCCGTTCATGAACAGTTCCTGCGGGCCGGTGAACAGCTGGCGCGGGGTGGCCACGATGAAGGTGTTGAGCCAGAAGATGTTGACGGTGGCCGGGAACTCGAGGATCAGCCCGAGCAGCGTGAAGCGGTTGAAGAAGATCATCGCGCCGGTGACGATTTCCAGGTACTTGATGGCCTGGTACAGGTAGATGTTGGCGTTGGCCTGGACCCATTCGCCGCCGACGCCGGGAATCTCGGGAACGTAGCCGGTTACCGCATAGCGGATGCCGGAAAACAGCAGGTGGGCGCCGAAGTACAGGCGCAGCCAGTGGACGATGTAATACCAGGGTGACTTGTTCGACATGGGGTTTCCTCGGGTTGGCGCTTCGGTGGTCCGGGCACGCGGGCGCCCGGTGCTGCACAAGAGAACGACGCGCTCAGAAGCGCCAGGTCAGGCCGGTGGTGACGGCGCTGACCGACTTCCCGGCCAGCGGCACGGGGCTCTGGAACACGGCGTAGCGGGCCGCGCCGTCCTGCTCGAGGCGGGTGACGGCCGCCATCAGCATCAGGCGCCGGCTCAACTCGTAGGTATAGGCCAGGCCATAGTTGGTGGCGTCGCTGTCGGCCGCGCCGCTGGCGTAGATGCCGTAGGTCGCGCGCAGCGCGCCGCGCTCGGATACCGGCACCACCACGCCGAACAGCTTCACCGACTCGCTGTTGTCGTTCAGGATGCCGCCGCCCGGCGCCCGGGTCGGGTCGGTCGATTCGCGCCGGATGTAGCTGAAATACGGCTGCACCGGGCCGGCCTGGTATTTCGCGCCAAAGGCGAGCTCGCTGTTCGAGTCGGTGGCGCGGACGGCGCCGGCGCCGGGCGTGCCGCCGGCCTTGACGTACAGGACCCCGAACTGCAGCGGCCCGGTCACGTAGTCGAGTCCGGCCTCGAGCAGGCTCGGCTGGCTGCTGGCGCCTTCGTCCAGGCTGTAGGACAGCTTGCCCTGCACGCCGGCCAGGCGCGGCGAGATGTAGCCGATCGTGTTCTCGGTGCGGCCGGTCGGATTGATCAGGAAACCGGTCGGCGCGCCGTTGCCGGAGGCGACGCCCGGCGCCGGCTTGCCCAGCGTGGTGACCACGCCCCAGGCGTCCATCGCCGGCAGCAGCATCGGATCGTAGGTGGGGAAGAAGGTATAGGTCGGGCCTTCCTGGCGGCCCAGGCGCAGCGCGCCGAAATCCTGGTGTGCCAGCTCGACGTAGGCCTGGCGGCCGAATACGCGGTTGGCGTTGCCGTTGGTCGAGCTCGAGGTGCCCGAGTCGAGGTTCACGCCGGCCTCGAGGCGGGCGCTGGCGGTCCATCCCATGCCCAGCGCTTCGCTGGACAGGAAGCCGATGCGCGAGCCGGAGCCGCCGGCATGCATGGCGGTGCGCGACTCGCCGGAGGTGCGGTAGCGGGCGATCGAGATGTCGGCCACGCCGTACACCTTCAGGCCGGCGGCGGGCGCCTCGACGTTCTGGGCGAACGGGGCGGCGGACGCGCACAGGGCGGTCATGCCAAGTACAAGCTTCTTCATCGTGTCTCCATTTTTTTATGGTGTGGTACGCGCATGCCGCCGCCCTTCTGCGCGGGCTGCTTGCGGCTTGGCGGGCAATGTCTCTTTACAGGATCAATGCTCTGGAAGTTGTGTTCTAGAATTCTCCACGTATGCTGCACTTATTGCAACCTGGCGGGCCGCATGGCAGCTATACGTTTTTTGCATCGAACCTCGCGCAAATGCGCTCAGGCCGCGGCCGCCTCGCGCGCCTTGAGCATGTCGAGGGCGACATCGACGATCATGTCTTCCTGGCCGCCGACCATGCGCCGCTTGCCGAGTTCGACCAGGATGTCGAAGGCCGGCAGGCCATAGCGCGCCGCCGCCGCCTCGGCGTGGCGCAGGAAGCTCGAATACACGCCGGCATAGCCCAGCGCCAGGGTCTCGCGGTCGACCCGCACCGGGCGCTCCTGGATCGGGCGCACGATGTCCTCGGCGGCGTCGATCAGTTTCTTGACGTCGCAGCCGTGCGCCAGGCCCATGCGGTCGGCGGCGGCGATGAACACCTCCAGCGGCGCATTGCCGGCGCCGGCGCCCATGCCGGTCAGGCTGGCGTCGATGCGGTCGCAGCCGTGTTCCAGCGCCACCAGCGAATTGGCCACGCCCAGGCTCAGGTTGTGGTGGGCGTGCATGCCGGTCTGCGTTTCCGGTTTCAGCACCGCCTTGAAGGCCTTGAAGCGCGCGGCGATGTCGTACATGTTCATCGCCCCGCCCGAGTCGACCACGTACACGCACTGCGCGCCATAGCTCTCCATCAGTTTCGCCTGCTGCGCCAGCGCCTCGGGCGTGGTCATGTGGCTCATCATCAGGAAGCCGACCGTATCCATGCCCAGTTCGCGCGCGTATTCGATGTGCTGGCGCGAGATGTCGGCTTCGGTGCAGTGGGTGGCCACGCGCACGATGCGCGCGCCGGCGTCGTAGGCGTTCTTCAGGTCGTGGATGGTGCCGATGCCGGGCAACAGCAGCGTCGCCACCTTGGCGTGGCTGATGCTGGCGGCCACCGCCTCGATCCATTCGAGGTCGCTGTGGGCGCCGAAGCCGTAGTTGAAGCTCGAGCCGCGCAGGCCGTCGCCGTGCGCGACCTCGATCGAATCGACCTTCGCCGCATCGAGGGCCCTGGCGATGGCGACCGCCTGCTCGATCGAATACTGGTGGCGCACCGCGTGCATGCCGTCGCGCAGGGTAACGTCCGAGACGTAGATTTTCTTGTCGTTGTCAAACATGGTGTGTTCCGGGTCCTTATGCCGCCAGCGGCGCAGTGTTCATGCCGGCGGCGATGCGCTCGGCGGTCGCCAGCGCGGCGCTGGTCATGATGTCGAGATTGCCCGCGTAGGCCGGCAGGTAATGGGCGGCGCCCTCCACCTCGAGGAAGACCGAGACCTTCAGCCCCGGCTGGCGGCCGATGCCCGGCACGATCGGCGCGCAGCCGGCGTCGAGGCGCTCGAACTGCACCTCCTGCTTCAGGCGGTAGCCCGGCACGTAGGACGCGACCTGGGCCGCCATCTCGTGCACCGAGGCGCGGATCGCTTCGCGGTCGGCGTCGGCCGCGGCCAGGCAGTAGACGGTGTCGCGCATCATCAGCGGCGGCTCGGCCGGGTTCAGGATGATGATCGCCTTGCCGTGGCGCGCGCCGCCGACCTTGACGATCGCATCCGAGGTGGTCTCGGTGAATTCGTCGATGTTGGCGCGGGTGCCCGGACCGGCCGACTTGCTGGCGATCGAGGCCACGATCTCGGCGTAGTACACCTCGGCCACGCGCGACACCGCCGCCACCATCGGGATCGTGGCCTGGCCGCCGCAGGTGACCATGTTCACGTTCGGGGCATGCGCGTGCAGGTCGCCGTTGACGACCGGGATGCAGTAGGGACCGATCGCGGCCGGGGTCAGGTCGATCATGCGCAGGCCCGGCTTCAGGCCGCGCAGGAAGGCGTCGTTCTTCACGTGGGCGGCGGCCGAGGTGGCGTCGAACACGATGTCGATGTCCTCGAAGCCGGGCAGGCGCGCCAGGCCCTCGACGCCTTCGTGGGTGGTGGGAACGCCCATGCGCGCGGCGCGCGCCAGGCCGTCGGAGGCGGCGTCGATGCCGACCATGGCGCCCATCTCGAGCCCCTTGCCGCCGCGCAGGATCTTGATCATCAAGTCGGTGCCGATGTTGCCCGAGCCGATGATCGCGACCCGTTTCTTTGTCTGCTGGTTCATATGGAATCCTTGTCCTTGCTTGTATGCTTCAGTTGCCGAACACGGCGCGTACCTCGCCCAGTCCCTCGATGCGGGCGCTGAAGGTGTCGCCCGGCGCCACCGCCACCATCGGGCCCAGGGCCCCGGTCAGCAGCACGTCGCCGGCGCGCAGCGGCGTGCCGACGCGCACCATCATGTCGGCCAGCCAGACCGCGGCGTTCAGCGGATTGGCCAGGCAGGCCGCGCCGCTGCCGCTCGAGACCGTCTCGCCGCGCCGCTCCATCTCCATGCCGCAGGTGGCCAGGTCGAAGCGGCCCAGCTGCACCGGACGCGAGCCGAGCACGAACAGGCCCGAGGAGGCATTGTCGGCCACCGTGTCGAGCAGCTTGATCTGCCAGTTCTCGATGCGGCTGCCGACCACCTCGATCGCCGGCAGCGCATACGCGGTGCTCGAGACCAGGTCGGCGAAGGTATGGCGTTCGTGCGTCAGGTCGCGCTCCAGCACGAGGGCGATCTCGGCCTCGACTTTCGGCTGCAGGGTGCGCGCCAGCGGAATCGGCTCGCCGTCGCCGTAGGCCATGTCGGCGAACAGCACGCCGAAGTCGGGCGAATCGACGCCGAGCTGCTGCTGCACGGCGGCCGAGGTCAGGCCGATCTTGCGCCCGACCACGCGCGCGCCGGCCTCGAGGCGGCGGCGCACGTTGTGTTGCTGGACCGCGTAGGCGGCCGCCACCGGGTCGGCGCCGCCGGCCGCGGCCAGGATCCGTTCGCGCAGCGGCGCGCATGGCGCGCGGCCGGTTTCGGCCGCCCACAGCATGTCGGCGATGTCGCTGATCTGTTCTTGGTTCATGATGTCGTGTCCATCGAAAAGTGGGAGTGGGTTGACCTCAGGCCGGACTGCCGAGCGAGAATTCGCGCCGGATCGCGTCGCCGTGCTCGCCCAGGGTGGGCGCGGCGCGCGTGACCGGGCCGCGAGCGCCGTCGATCGTCACCGGCCGGTGGATGCCGATCATGCCGCCGAACTCCGGGTGCTCGATCTCGTAGAAGGTGCGCGCGTGGCGTACCTGTGCGTCCTGCATGACCTCGGGCACGGTGTATACCGGCGCCGACGGCACGTCGTGCGCGGCCAGGCGCGCGCACCATTCCTCGCGCCCGCGGGTGCGGAAGGTGTTTGCCGCTTCCTCGTACAGCTGGGTGTAATTGCTGGTGCGCAGCTGGGGGCTGGCGAAGCGCGCATCGTCCAGCAGGTCGGGCCGTTCGAGCACGGCGACAAAGGCTTGCCAGAACTTCTCCACCGACGACAGGTGCACGGTCAGCAGGCTGCCGTCGGCGCAAGGGAAGGCGTAGGATTGCGAGATCGCCACCCGCGTCTGCGGCTGCGGCGTCACCCCCAGGCGCGTGAACTGGGCGAAGCCCTCGGGCGAGAACGCGATCGACGCTTCCAGCATGTTCACTTCCACGCGCGCGCCCACGCCGCTGGCGGTGCGGCCCATCAGCGCGCCGAGGATGCCGTAGGCGGCATACATGCCGGTGATGTTGTCGGAAATCGTCGGCCCGTTCATCGACGGCTGCGCCGGGTCGAGCATCTGGCTGGCCAGTCCCGACAGTCCGAGCGCCACGGCGTCGTAGCAGGGCCGGTCGCGGTAGGGCCCCTCGGCGCCGAAGCCGGTGATCGAGCACCACACCAGGCGCGGGTTGAGTTCCTTCAGCTTGTCTTCGGTCAGGCCGAGGCGCGCCATCACGCCGGGGCGGTAGTTTTCCAGCAGCACGTCGGCTTTCGCCAGCAGGCGCAGCAGGTCGGCCTTGCCGGCCTCGCCCTGCAGATCGAGCTGGATGCTTTCCTTGTTGCGGTTGTAGGAAGCGAAATGCGGGCTGTACAGCTTGCCCGCATGGCGGCGGAAGGGGTCGCCGCCGCTGGGGTGTTCGACCTTGATCACGCGTGCGCCGAGGTCGGCCAGCATCTGGCCGGCCAGCGGCGCCGTCAGCACGGTGCCGAGTTCGATGACCAGCATGCCGTCGAGGGGATTGTTCATGTCATGCTCCAGGCTCGGTGAGCGTATCGTTCAGCTGTAGTGTTTCAGGATCTGGCGCGCCAGCGTGGTGCGCAGCACCTCGGTCGGGCCCTCGGTGATGCGGTAGCTGCGCAGGTCGCGCCAGAAGCGCTCGATCGGCGTGTCCTCGGTCAGGCCCATGCCGCCGTGCAGCTGCATGCAGGTGTCGGCGATGCGGAAACCGGCCTCGACACCGAAGGTCTTGATCATGAAGGTTTCCATCTTCGCGTCGACGCCGGCATCGGTCTTGCGCGCCGCGTCGTACACCAGCAGGCGGGTGCAATACAGCTCGGTGAAGGCGTCGGCAATCATCCACTGCACGCCCTGGCGGTTGGCCAGCACGTCGCCGAAGGTCTTGCGCTGGTGCGCGTATTCGGCCGTCAAGGCCAGGCAGCGCTCGGCGGCGCCGCAGGCATGCGCGCCCTGGCGCACGCGGCCATAGTTGATGTAGCCCTGCGCCAGCGCGAAGCCGCGCCCTTCCTCGCCCACCAGGTTCTCCAGCGGCACCTCGACGTCCTCGAAGCTGATCTCGCAGGGCGAGTCGCCCATCAGGGTCTTTTCCGAGGTGGCCAGCTTCACGCCGGGCGCGTCCATGTCGACCAGGAAGCAGGACACGCCGCCGCGCGCGCCCTTCTCGGGGTCGGTGATCGCCATGACGACTGCGAAATCGGCCACCGCCGCGCGCGTGATGTAGCGCTTGACGCCGTTCAGGCGGTAGCCCTTCCCGGTGCGCTCGGCGCGCATGCGCATCATCGACGGGTCCGAGCCGGCGTCGGGTTCGGTCTGGGCGAAGCAGGAGCGCTTCGTGCCCTCCAGCACCGGGGTCAGGTACTTCTCGCGCTGCTGCGGGTTCAGGCCGAGCAGGATCGGGCCGACCATCGGGCCGAACAGGCCGTGGTCGCGCACCCAGGAAGCGGCGGTGCTGCGGCCGACCTCTTCCCAGAACACGGCCAGCGCCAGCAGCGGCAGGCCCTGGCCGCCGAATTCCTCGGGCACGTCCATCAGCCAGAAGCCGGCCTTTTTCGCGGTCTCGCGCAGGGTGGCGGCCTGTTCCGGCGGCAGCATGCCGTTCGGGCCGAGGGAATGTTCGAGCGGGATCAGTTCGCGCTCGACAAAGCGGCGGATGGAATCGCGAAACTGCAGCAACTCCTCGGGGAGCGAATCGTAGGGGGTCAGGTCAAGCATGGGGAACCAGTTGTCGGAGTTGGGGGGCAGGCATCAGGCGCCGGGCTGCTCATTGCCAGGTTGAATTGGCAGCGGCGCCGCCTCGTCCAGCTTGCGCCATTGCTTGGTCGGCTGGCCGGCCTCGAGCAGCTCGAGCTCGCGGAAGAACAGCTTGCGCAGGGTGACGATGCCGAGGTCCGAACGGCCCAGGATCTCGTCCTCGCGCGCGGTGATGCGCGCCTGGCCACGGATCGACAGGTAGTCCTGGGCGGCGGTCAGGCCGACGAACTTGTCGTCCGGGTTGTTCCATTCGCGCGAGGCGAACAGTTCGTCGTGGTGCTCGGCCGGGTCGTACTTGCCGTACTTGGCGAAGTAGTCGGTGAAGCGCTTGCGCGACTCCTCGCTGGCGCCGGGCTGCTGGCCGTAGATCATGAAGCGCGTCGTGTTCAGTTCGTCGTTCGGGATCATCCACACGAAGACGTCGATCCACGGGTCTTCCGGGGTCAGGCCGGGCACGGTGACGTGGTTATTGTTGGGGAAGGTCCAGTCGCTCACGCGCACGTTGGTGGCCGAACGGCGCGCCGTCTGGCGGATGCCGGAGCTGGTTTCCTCGTACGACAGCTCGGGGATCGCGCCGGTCACGGCGGCGCCGAACGGGCCCACCGTCAGCGCCATGTGGACGAAACTCACGTGCACCGCGTCAAGCGAATTCTCGACCTGCTGGAACCAGTTGTTGTCCCAGCGCTCGCGCCCGTTGGCGATCAGGGTTCCTTCGCGTTCCAGCTGCAGCTTGCGCGGCAGGTCGAATTCCGGCGCCTCGCCCTCGCCCATGTAGGCGAACACCAGGCCCATGTACTCACGTACCGGATAGGCCGGGATCTGCGTGCGCGGCATGCCGGTGTTGGCTTCGGCCGGACGGTTGACGCAGGCGCCCTTGCCGTCGAATTGCCAGCCGTGATAAATGCAGCGGATTTCCTCGCCCACGATCCAGCCGGTATGCAGCAGCGTGCGGCGGTGCGCGCAGCGGCCGCCCACCAAGTGCAGGGCGCCGCTCTCGCCGCGGTACAGGGTCAGTTCCTCGCCCATGATCAGGAGCGGGATCGCGGCGCCGGCCTGCACGCTCTCGGCCAGCGCAACCGGCTGCCAGAACTTGCGCAGCAGGCGCCCCATCGGTTTGCAGCGGCCGCACTCGGTCAGTTGCTTGAATTGCTGGACGCGTTCTTCGCGCCGTTGGTCCTGGATAGGGATCATGCTTGTCTCCGTAAGAATAATTAAGAACGCTCGACCGGCTGGCCCAGCAGCTCGGTCAGCAGTTCCTGCTCCACGCCGTAGCGGGTGACGCGGGTGGCGCGCGCGTAGTCGTTGATGGCCAGCGGGTCGTGCTTGCCGGGGGTCCAGGTCGGATACTTGTGGCGCAGCCCGGCGTCGACCGCCATGTCGGAACCGGTCATGCACGACGATTCGTCCGAGGCCAGGAACACCGTGGCCCAGGCCAGGTCGGCCGCGCGCGGGAAGCGCCGCAGCGGCAGCTGGTCGAGGTATTCCTGGCGCGAGTAGAAGCCGCGCCGCGCCGGCTGCTGCCAGGCGGGATCGAACATCTCGTCGCGCATCGTGGTCCACAACTGGTGCTCCATCGAGCACGGGGTGACGGTGTTGACGCGGATGCCGTGGTGGGCCAGGTCCATCGCGGCCGAGCGCGCGAAGTTCAGGAGGCCCGCCTTGGCCGCGCAGTAGGAGGCGCCGTCGGCCTCGCCGAAGTGGGCGGCCGTAGACATGATGTGGATGATGCTGCCGCGCGCGCCGCAGGCAAGCATGGCGCGCGCGCCGTGCTGGGTCGCGAGCAGGCCGGCGGTGGCGAAGCTGGCGACCGAATCGTCCCAGTCGTCCATCCGCATGCCGAGCACGTCGTCCCAGTGCACGCGCCCGGCCATGTTCACCACGATGTCGAGGCGCCCGTACTGCTCGACCGTGCGGTCGACAATGCGTTTGACGTCCGCGTCCACCCGGGCGTTGCCCGCCACGCTCATCGCTTCCCAGCCTTCGCCGCGGATGAAAGCGACGGTTTCCTCGGCCGCTTCCGCCCTGACGTCGCTGACGCACACGCTGGCGCCTTCCCGGGCCAGGAAATGGGCAATGGTGCCGCCGATATTCGGTCCGGCGCCAAATACGATCGCTACTTTGTTCTTCAGTCTATCCATGGTCTTGCTTCGTCTCCGGTTCGTGGGCCGGCAGCTGCGCCGCCAACGTGGAGCATTGTTAGCGCTCGGCCGAACACGTACAAGACGAATACCTTCAAGGCTAATATGCAAAAAACGCATGAATGCCCGCGACAGGAAATCCCGTAAAATTCTTGAATTCTCGTTCTAGAACAGATACTCTTATCCGATCCGAAGCCGCCGCCGGCCTGGCGCGGTGCGACAAGAACGATTCATGACGAGACAGTGAGCCCCTATGCAAGACCGCATTCCCACCCCCATGCAAGCCCCGCGCTTCGACGGCACCCGCTTCCGCGAGGTGCTCGGCAGCTATCCGACCGGCGTCGCCATCGTCACCTGCATCGACGAGGACGGCCGCCCGGCCGGCATGGTGATCGGTTCGTTCACCTCGGTCTCGCTCGACCCGCCCCTGATCGGCTACCTGCCGATGCAGTCCTCGCGCACCTTTGCGCGCATGCGCGCCACGCCGACCTTCTGCGTCAACATCCTGGCCGCCGACCAGGAAGCGCTGTGCCAGCAGTTCGCCTCGCCCGCCGAGGACAAGTTCGCCGGCCTGGCATGGCACCCCAGCCCGGCCGGCAACCCGGTGCTGGACGGCGTCGTGGCCTGGATCGACTGCGACTACGCCAGCGTGACCGAGGCCGGCGACCATTTCATGGTGCTGGGCGGCGTGCTGGGCATGGCCCTCGAGCGCGATACCGCGCCGCTGCTGTTCTTCCAGCGCGGCTACGGCCGCTTCGCCCCGGGTCCGCTGGTGGCGGTCGCGGAACGCGAAACCATCGAGGCGGTGCGCCTGGCGGAAATCGGCCGCGACGAAATGGAGGCGGTGGCTACCGAACTGAACGCCGAGTGCAGCATCGTGGCGGCGGTGGGCGGCGACATCGTCTATGTCGCGGTGGACAATTCGTCGCCGCAGTGGCGCCTGCGCAGCCGGCTCGGTTTCCGGGTGCCGTGCGCGCCGCCGCTCGGCCCGCTGTTCGTCGGCCAGCCCGGCGCCCCGGACGATGCCGAATGGCTGCGCCGCCTGGGCCGCCCGGACGAGGAAACGGTCGCGCGTTCGCTGGCGCAACTGGCGCAGGTGCGCGAGCGCGGCTGGTCGCTCGCGCTGATGGGTCCGAACGATGGAGAAAACCTCGACGAGCTGGTCCAGCTGTATTCGAATCCCCACCGCACCCCGGGCCAGGAGCGGCGCCTGCTGGCGGCGGCCAAGGAACGCGCCGGCCTGCACGAGCCGGCCGACCTGCGCGAGGATGTGGCCTACGACGTGCGCCACCTGTCGGTGCCGGTGCATGATGCCGCCGGCCAGGTGGTGCTGGTGCTGCGCCTGGGGGCGCTGCCGGCGGGCGTGTACCTGCCGCAGATCCGCCGCTGGATGGCGCGCCTGCAGCAGGCCGCGGCGCGCCTGGAGACGACCCTCGCCGCGCAGCCGCAACTGCTGCGGGCCTGAGGCGCCCGCCCGGCCACCCGGCCGGGCCGCGCGGGCCGGGGCGTTACAATGCCGCGCAAAACCGTCTCGATCAACACGACAACAACCAGGATTGCCGACCCCGTATGGAGATTACCCAGATCCGCCATTTCGTGCGTATCGCCGAAACCGGCAGCTACATCAAGGCGGCCGACCTGCTCGACATCGGGCAGTCGACCTTGAGCCGGCAGGTCCGCGCCCTCGAAGTCGAGCTGCGCGCCAGCCTGTTCTACCGCCACGGCCGCGGCGTCCTGCTGACCGAGGCCGGCAAGAAGTTCCTCGAATATGCGCGCGGCGTGCTGCACCTGATGGATGCCGCCGCGATCGCCGTGCGCGACTCGGAATCGGCGTTTTCCGGCCAATTGGTGATCGGCATGGCGCCCAGCATCGGGCGCGCCTGCATCCCGGCATTGCTGCCGCAGCTGACGCAGCTGTTCCCGCGCGCGTCGATCAGCGTCGTCGAAGGCCTGTCCGGCGCGCTGTACGACGCCGTCCTGCTGGGCCAGCTGGATTTCGCGCTGCTGTACAACCCCGCCGCCTGCCCCAATATCAAGATCACGCCGATCGTCTCGGCGCCCTTGTACCTGATCGGCGCGGATGCGGTCGGCGCCGACCCGGCCAGCGTCACCCTCGCCGAAGTCGCCGCGCTGCCGCTGATCCTGCCGCACGGGAACCACTCGGTGCGCGTCGCCGTCGAGTCGGCCGCGGCGCGCCTGGGGCTGGGGGTGAACGTCAGATTGCAGGTCGATTCGTCGCACTCGACCCTGGAACTGGTGGCGCAGGGCATGGGCTATTCGATCATGCCGCGCCTGGTCGAGCGCGGCGCGCACCTGCCCTCGCTGTCGTGGCAGAAGATCGCCTCGCCCTCGCTTGAAACCACGCTCAGCATGGTGCTGCCGGCGCAGCAGCCGAGCAATCCGCTGGTGCTGGCGGCGGCCGAGGTGACGCAGTCGGCGTTAGGGAAGTTGTTTTCGGAATAGAGCAGGTGCGCCGGGATGTCGGTGCCCGTCTGCGGCGCGCGGTGCGCAGCCGCGCGAGTGTCGGCTCATTTGGGCCGGCAGACCTCCTGGACGGATACGGTAAACCGACACGGAACGTCTCGTGTCTCCCAGTGACGGATATCCATTTTTCCTGTGCAGCCCGCGTCTTCCAGCAGGGCTCGGGTGCCGTCCTTGTCGCACACCAGCAAGACGGCATGGCGGTCCTGGCTCAGGACCTTCAGCTTGAGTCCCGAGAAGCCGCTCAGCAGTTGCGGCTGCCCTTTGGTGGCGGCCTGCAGCACATCGTCCTGGCTCATGCCCGGCGCCGGATCGTCGTAGCGTACATAGGCTTCCACCGCCGCGGATAATTTGGTGAGTTCCGATGCACGGATGTTCATGTCGTCAGGTGCGAGGTTGGCACCGCTGGATGCACATGCGCCCAGCAGCACGACCGCCAGAAGGGCAACGCGTTTGATGATCATTTGTATGGCTACCCAGGTGCAGAAAGGGTTGAAAATCGTGGCTCAAGCATATTGCGTCGCCCTGTTCGGCCAAAAGGCAAAATTGCCTGCCTTGTCTTTGCCGGTGTCGAGGTTCCAATTGCCGATCGTGGTCAGGTAGGCCTGATCGTCTTCGAATATCGCCTTGCCGATGACTGCCCACATTGCGCTGACATTCCCGAGTGCCTTGTCGAACACCTGATCGTAATCCATTACGCCATCCGGCGTCTCCAGGTTCCTGATATAGCATTGGTCGATATCGGCGACGGCAGGATACGTCATGCCACAGTCGACAGCCAGATGCCGGGCAAGCAGCGGCATCCGATAGCCCTCTTCCGCGAGGTCGACAGAGCGTTTGAATCCGGCGTGCCACGCATGCATATCGGGTTTGTTCTTCCTGAATTCGTCCGGATACGTCGTGGAGAGCATATGCTCCCAGGTGGCAAACACGCTGCGGTCAAGCTTTCCGCTGCCCGGTCCATCGCAGCAACGCCAGATCCCGCTATCGAGATGTTCGGACAGTCCCACATCGCCGACACCGAGCTTGCGGAAGATATGCGCGTCCTGGTTCAGCTCGCAGATGCGGTGCTGCTTCGCATTCGCGGCGTATTCTCCAACACGCAGCTCCACCACCGGGTGAATCGTCACATCGGCAACGACGTGCGCGGCGTAACCCATCAGCCAGGCGGCCACCGGCGGCTTGTCGGAGGGGTTCAGCTTGCGTGCGAATTCGATTCCGCGCTTGAGCGGTTCACCCGTGCGCTCGTAATGCATCAGATCGGCCCACGCCTTGGAGCCGTTCAGGCCAATATGCAGATAGGGATAATCCGGGCTGACCGCGCCAAGCTCGCAAAACCCCAGATGCCGGAGTACCGCCTGGATGGCCTTGATCGGAATATCGGTTGCTTCGAGACGATCGGGCTCGCGGGCGAGATTGACCATCGTGATGTGTGCATATGCTCCGGGCATGGCAGATCCTGCAAAAGTGAATATCGACGTTGTGAATTAACCCTCGGATCAAGAAACTTTCGCGCCGACCAGCACCCCAGATCCAAGCTAGCAGGAATCGTTGCGGATTGGCCAATCCGATCCCGATTGTAATCGCAATTTCGCCGGAGCAAGATAACGCGTGTGCATTTACAACAATAACACTTACCTGATGCTTGCCGGCCGGGCGGTAAGCGCCGCTTGACACTTTAATGAAGATCGGTACAGCTAAGTAAGCAATAAAAAAGCCCCTGAATCAGGGGCTTTGAATCAGTCGACATTCCTGAGCTTACTGGCCGTTGCCGAGCTAAACATCACTCCCACTCAATCGTCGCCGGCGGCTTCCCCGAAATGTCATACACAACGCGATTCAACCCACGCACCTCGTTGATGATCCGGTTCGACACCTTCCCCAGCAGCGAATGCGGCAAATGCGCCCACTGCGCCGTCATGAAATCCAGCGTCTGCACCGCGCGCAGCGCGACGACGTATTCATAGGTACGGCCGTCGCCCATCACGCCCACCGATTTCACCGGCAGGAACACCGCAAACGCCTGCGAGGTCGCCTCATACCAGTTCACCGGCGCCTTGCCAGGATCGATCCCTGCCACGGCCGGCAGTTCGAACGGCGTATTCCTCAGCTCTTCGATGAAGATCGCATCCGCCTCGCGCAGCAGGTCCGCGTATTCCTTCTTCACTTCACCGAGGATACGCACGCCCAGGCCCGGCCCCGGGAACGGGTGACGGTAGACCATGTCATGCGGCAGCCCCAGCGCCACACCGAGTTTACGCACTTCGTCCTTGAACAGTTCGCGCAGCGGTTCCAGCAGCTTCAAATTCAAGGTCTCAGGCAACCCGCCCACATTGTGGTGGCTCTTGATGGTCTGGCCCTTTTTACCTTTACCGGCCGACTCGATCACGTCCGGATAAATCGTGCCCTGCGCCAGCCATTTCGCGTTGGTCAGCTTGCCGGCTTCCACCTGGAACACTTCGACGAATTCGCGGCCGATGATCTTGCGTTTCTGTTCGGGGTCGGTCACGCCGGCCAGGTGGCCCATGAACTGGTCTTCGGCGTCGATGCGCAGCACCTTGACGCCGAGGTTCTTCGAGAACATGTCCATGACCATCTTGCCCTCGTCCTTGCGCAGCAGGCCGTGGTCGACGAACACGCAGGTCAGCTGGTCACCGATGGCGCGGTGGATCAGGGCGGCGGCCACGCTGGAGTCGACGCCGCCGGACAGGCCGAGGATGACTTCATCGCTGCCGACCTGGGCGCGGATCTTCTCGACGGCTTCGCCGATGTAGTCCGGCATGTTCCAGTCGGATTTGCAGCCGCAGATCTCGTGCACGAAGCGGCCGATGATGGCTTCGCCTTGCGTGGTGTGGGTCACTTCCGGGTGGAATTGCAGCGCGTAGAAGCGGCGCTCCTCGTCGGCCATGGCGGCCACAGGGCAGCTGTCGGTCGAGCCCATCAGCTTGAAGCCTTCCGGCATTTCCAGCACCTTGTCGCCGTGGCTCATCCAGACGCGCAGCATGCCATGGCCTTCGCCGGTGACGAAGTCGTTGATGCCGTTCAGCAGCTTGGTGTGGCCGCGGGCGCGCACTTCGGCGTAGCCGAATTCGCGGACCTTGCCGTTTTCGACCTTGCCGCCGAGCTGGGCGGCCATGGTTTGCATGCCGTAGCAGATGCCCAGCACCGGGACGCCG
>Ga0265797_10001257_pt1 | contig 44787 bp, 45 predicted proteins | sample P2T30metagenome_FD_192433 | JGI IMG/M metagenome (GOLD analysis project Ga0265797, IMG submission 192433) | Plant litter microbial communities from East Loma Ridge, Irvine, California - P2 T30 | ecosystem: Environmental > Terrestrial > Plant litter > Unclassified | place: USA: California...
TATGCGTCCATCCCACGGCCTTTTCGGTAAAGACTGGGGAGTGTGGGACTTTTGTGTGGAGTTAGGCAGGTCCCTGATGAGGTGTCGTGCTCGGCTTCTTCTCGCAACTCTGCACAGTGCATGTGATAGCGCACGCGCGAAGAGCCCGTTCACCTTTTCAAACGTCTTCTCGGTGCCTCGACGGCACAATTGCAAATCCCTTTTGCTCTTTGATAACTACAGTACATGTACTTTACTTGAGGACGACCCCAAATTCTGCCATATATTCATTCAAAAACGCCACGAGCATGCCCAAGCAACCGCCTCAAGTCTTTCCTGTGCTTGTTTACACGCTTGTGCAAGCCTCGCGGCGCCTCTTAATCAATTCGATATATTGCGCGATGGCTTGCGACGCGTGCGGCTAAAATATCGCATTCCTCCGCTATAACACGATAATTTCACAGGTGGTAGACCTCGATTCAGGCTGCTGGAGCTTACTCATATTAGCCGGATCCTTCCAGTGACACCCCTGAAGGATTGTTCTTGCATTCATAGCCAAAACAACATTGTTGCTATACCACAAACCCCGACATCGCCTTCATTTCTTGGGGCTTCGACTAATCGCCCGTCGCACTTCTATCTAACAGTAACGAAGCATCCTGCGGAACATCATCATCTCTAATAATATCGACCCGCTCCTCAAAGTACTGGAAGCGCTCTTCTTCGCTCTGCAGAGCAAAGAATACCGCTTTGTCAAAATCTGCCTTCTTGACAAGGTATATCTGGCAGCAGCCCCAGTCAGCACGATGCAACAGACACGTGTGTATTTCACTCGTTTCACTCGATCTTCACTATACCTTTTGATTCCAATAGCCACAAACATGAGTCGTTGGTCTGCTTCCAATGCAATAGTCGGGATGATCAGGAGCCAGGCCCCTAGCTGCGTACAGTTCGCGTTGCCGTGTACCATCTGGCTCCTCGGTGGTGTTCTGGGTGGTCTCGGGATCTTGGGTGCTTCTTGCGGTCATTCTGGCTGACAGTGCCTGTGTCAATCAGGCGTGAGGGACATGCGCGAACCACCAAGGACAGGTTAAAGCATCCACCCTTAAGCCACTCCGCTGGATCAGGTACTGAAGTATACCGCATCTTACCATGTCCCTTGAGATCGTCATCCCAACCCCGAGCCGTGACGCGGCTTGGCGTGGAGACTTCTGTCATCGCCAGATTTACTTTGGAGATGCATGTACTGGTACAAGTACTCCAATTATTTATTGGAATGACGATGTTGCTGGCCGTAAAAGGGCAACACATAACGTCGTGGATCGCCTATTGCTGCCTCATGCGATCTCGAGGCAAAGCGTGGCGTCTGTGACCACACCATACCAGAACTTTCTCACATGTAAGACAGACTGTGGACGGAGCTGCTGATTCTCTCGGTGGTAAGATTGACTTGACCTCGATTTGTAAGTGGCGGAGGTATAAACACTGCTGACAGATACATTCTGCGAGTACCTCTGGCCAGGTTACTATAGGTAGTATCGGATCTAGGAACACACGCTCAAGAGTCCACACCAACACTTTCGCATTTGAATTTCTGGAAGCATTCTCCAGACCTAGCCCGCGGTCACACCACCATCCGCCGTCCACACCGCTCCATTGACAACCTGCGCCGCGTCCGAACACAAGAACAGAGCTATCTCGGCGATTTTGTTGACATCGCATAGCGCTTGCTCTCCGATGTCAGGATCTGTTGAGGAAGGCGCAATTAGCTCTCGGACCCTCAAAGCGAAAAAGAAAAGAATTTGAGATGCTGCGAATGAACTTACAAGTTTGTCTCATACGAGCGACACCGTCCATGTTGCAACCTTCTGCGAGCGTGGCGCTGATGTTCGTAGCCATCGCACCCGCTGCGATAGCATTGCAACGGATGCCTTTGGAGCCGTAGAATGCGCCGGTGTTTTTCGTCAGGCCAACGAGACCATGCTTGCTCGCGGTATATGCAGCACCTGTGGGATGCGATATCAGTACGCATTTCTTCATATCGGACGATCGCCGCCCAGAGTAAACGCAGGTAGGAGACATACCGCAGTTGAAGCCTCTAAAGCTCGCAGTCGAGGCAATATTGACAATAGCTCCTTCCTTCCCGGTCTCCAACCATTGCTTGATGGCACGACCACTAACAACCGCCGGAGCCGTGAGGTTCAGAGCGATGACAGCGTTCCATGTCTTTTTTTCCATTTCAGCAACCGCATCAAACCGGTCGATGCGACCTGCCGAATTGATCACATAGTCGATCCCACCGAACATCTTCTCGCCCTCGGCAAACACCCTTTCAACTTGGTCGTCTTGGGTGATGTCCGCCTGCAGCACCAATGTGCACTCTGGATACGCCGAGGACACTTTCTCCTTGAAGTCAGACATTAACTCTTCGTTGATGTCGCATACCACGACATTTGTTCCGACTCGCAGGAAGGCTTCTGCGATGGCTCTACCGAGGCCGCCGCAGCCGCCGGTAATGAGAGCCGTTTTTTGGATGAATCTTTGCTGGGACATGTTTGTCGATTATGCCGATTCGGATCGTTTGTATCGGTCGACTGGTTGGATTTGAGAGTTGGTGGAGAGCTTCTTGCATGATGACCAAGAACGATTGCATATTTCCGCCTGCTTTTGTAGGCGGTCGGTATATGGTACGATTCATGATAAGTACCCACTGTGTGTATCGTACCACTTCGTATACTCTCGTATAACGCAATCTTCTTGATCCGCGCTAGCTTGCTGGTCGAGACTTTGTAGGAGAATTCGCAGAACTCGTGTTTGGACAACCGCCTCTGGGAGACGCAACATCCGAACGATTGGTCTGGCCTTCGAAACGTTTGGTTTTTCGTCAATTTACTCAGCATATTCCTCGGAGCATTCTCATGGGTGATAGAGCCAGGTACCAGGAACGATACCGAGGCCCCGCGAGCTCTGGCCTCCGCCTACGCCAAAGTTTGTCGAGATGGACAAGCTCACTGGCACCAGCATGTCCACAGCGTACTAGGCTTGCCGATACCACCGCCTGCGAGAGCCTGATCCAGTGAGATAATCCTGTTCTGAGACCGCTCTCTCACTAATACAAGGGTGACTAAGGCATAAGGAAGTCGCTGATACTACTACCATCTATCGACAAACTTTAGCATGGACTGAGGAGTGGAGCTGAGTGGGTCGAAAGTGTGGAGAGAGCTCCAGGGTAGCTCTTCCACTGTTTCGCAACACAGAATCACGTTTACAATGAGAGGTATCATCGATCGTTGAACAAATATACCTGACTTGAAGTGAGGACTGGTCGCGGCATCTTTGACTCTTCTATACAGCAATCTTCAATTTCCATTCGTCAACGAAGCTCGAACGAAGCTCGACTGCACGGGACTAGATAGTCGAAGATCGACATCATCCTGCATCCCGCATCACATCACACCAGGCAGCACTGTTCCTAGTTCCTACCAAACCTACCTAGCAACTCCTCAACTCCAAGGCCCATTTATCTCAGTCTCACTTCCTTCACCTTCTCCATCCAACTCTTCACATCCACCACCATGACCGCAGGCGGCGACAAAGCGCCCATCTCCCACAACCACACCGCCCGCACCTACTTCGACCACTCCTCCGCCCAACGCGTCAATACCGATGCCGTGATCGTCGAGTCCCTCCGCAGCGAATACCCCTCTCTCCGCCTAACCGTCGTCCCCCAGCGATCCTGCAACCTGATCTCCTACGCCAGCTCCGGCAATGCAGGACTCGCCTCGATCGACAACGAGAAAGACCGCCTTCGCTGGAATGCCTACATCCCACCTTCCACTCGTCTAGACAATGGCGACGGCGCCATAGCCGAAACCGTCAAGTTCGGCAAGTTCCTGCTCGATTGGGAGGGGAAAGAGTTCGTGGTCCTGGTAGTCGAAGGCAGGGATGGCACCATGGCCTACCCCAACGCTGTGAATCAATACATCCTCTCCTCCTCTACCGAGTCAACTGACCGCCTGCTACTGGCGGCAGGCAAATGGTCCAATGACCTGCACGGCGAGATCTGGGTCTTTGATGGCGGCTACTGGCAAAAGAGCGCGGAGCTGTGGGACAGCGTGGCCAAAGCCAGCTGGGACGACGTAATCCTGGACGCCGACATGAAAGACGCCATCCGCTCAGACGTCGACCACTTCTTCAGCAGCCGCGACACCTACCAAAACCTCAAAGTCCCCTGGAAGCGTGGCATCATCTACTGGGGACCTCCGGGGAACGGCAAGACGATCTCCATCAAAGCCACAATGCACACGCTCTACGAACGCAAAGACCCGATCCCGACCCTCTACGTCCGCAGCTTGAGCTCTTTCGCGGGGCCGGAGTATTCCATCAACCAAATCTTCAGCCTGGCGCGCCGCACGGCGCCTTGCTACCTCGTCTTCGAGGACCTGGACACGATCGTGTCAGACAATGTACGCTCGTACTTCCTCAACGAGGTGGATGGAATCAAACGCAACGATGGCATCTTGATGCTCGGGTCGACGAACCATCTCGATCGTTTGGATCCCGGGATTTCGAAGCGCCCGTCCAGATTCGATAGGAAGTACTTGTTCCCGAACCCGGACGAGCCGCAGCGCGTGCAGTATGCGCACTACTGGCAGAAGAAGCTGGAGAGTAATGAGGAGATTGAGTTCCCGGATGCGCTGTGTGAGGGCATCGCGAGTATTACGGACGGGTTCTCGTTTGCGTACATTCAGGAGGCGATGGTGGCGAGTTTGTTGGCGATTGCTGCTAAAGGGGGCAAAGGCAAGGCCGATCAGCTTGTGGCAAACGTTCGGAAGCTTGCGCTCGATCATGGCGGAGAAGATGATTTGGAGAAGCTGGTCTTGTGGCGCGAGATCAAGAAGCAAGTCAAGATCTTGCGGGACGAGATGGGTGACGAGCAAGGGGAGGCTGTGATCGCTGCCGAGGCCAGGGAAGGAAAGCAAATCAAGATCTCGGAGGCAGAGACAGGCGACAAGTTGACTGGGGTGGCGGATGCTGCTGAGAGTGACGAGGACGCGGCGGTACGGGAAAGACAGCAGGCCTTCATTCAAAGTCTCAAATAACAAACCGCATGAATTCTATCAGGAAACAGTGTATTGAGCTTCCTCGGGAAGACGCTGGATGGCGAACTAAGCAGCTTAGCCTCCGAGGCATTCAGCGCGCTATCGAGGATCTAAACGACGACATACGCGAGAAGAAGTGGCTATGACCTTGTAGTTGGTGCCTGTTGACATCGCGAATGGTTCGAACAGCCAGGTTAGATTCAAGGAACGAGATTATGAAACACACTGCTACGAGACCATCATATTTCATGTTCCAGAATCCATCCTCTTGTTCCCGACGCCGTGGTTGTTGTTTAGACCAGTCAGGCGCGAGCGAACTTACAGACTGATGCGGTGGCAGCACTAAGGCACAGGGCTGGCAGCTGCCACTGTGCAATCACTCTGTTTTGGGATATGAGCCACCTTGTGGGCTTTGTCGACTGGAGCCTCGCCGAGCTTACTGGACGGAAGGACGAGTTGATCACGGACCCACCGCTCTCGCAATTGATGATATTCGCTGGGACCTCTGAGGGTGGACTGATCGTGAATGGTCAGGTGGCGGTTCTACGCGTGCGCGGAGGGATTCGGGTCCTAGATCTGAGGGAATGTTTCGAGATGATGATGCCCTCTGGAGAATTCCAAATCAGACTCGTACCTTTCCGAGTGTTGGGGCAACAGATGGAGGATGGCCGCGATGATGATGGCAAGTCAAGCGCGACCGGAACGTGCTTCTTTGATCTCGATGAATACAACAGCGAGCATCGACGGCGAGTCTCAAGAAGATACCCTAGGGTAAACCTCCTAGCCACGCCACAGTGGGGTGCACAGCGACACCAGCGCTATGGTAGCGAGCCTGGCGAGGGCTATCTGGCAAGTGGCTTCCCCGAGAATGAGTACGAGTGGAGCTATGGAGATCGACTGGAGGATTTGCCGAGCCGCAGACAGGACGATGGCAGTGAGTTTGGTGAGGATCGTTTGGAAAGCGGCGTTTCAGGGGATGAATACGAGAGGAACTGTCATGACCGATTGAGGGACTGGTCGGACGACGGCGAATATGGTGAGGATGATTTGGGAGGTGAGGCGGCCGGGGATGGATACGGCTGGTATTCCCAGAACGAATTGGAGGGATGGTCCAGATCCAGCCAAGGCAATGACAGCGAGTCCGGCAAGGGTGGTTTCGCAAGCGATGACTCTCAGGATGGGTACGAGTGGAACTTCTATGATGAACTGGAAGAATGGTCGAAATTGGCTTGATGATGAGCCAAAAGGATGGGCGAGCTTGGTATGAGACTTGATAGGGCGTAGGTCTTGGATTTGGAGAGTGAGGAGTGAGAGCTAGAGCAAGCTGAGCAGAGATTGGGTGTTAGTGAAGTGACTGAGCTGCTCGATCATTAGCGTACTTCCTTGAATGAACTTACTGCCACTTTTGTCTGATTTGTCCTCCGTTTGCCATCTAACGTCGCACTAAAATCAAGCTGTAGCTTGCCACTCATCCTCACTTGAGGTTGTCACTCCCACTTGTGCGCAGGCACGTGCGACTCACCGTCTTCAACGTGAACACTCGCAGGCGCATGCAGCCAAAACTGCGACAGCCTTCCTCACCAAGTCCCAACAAACATCAAGGCCATGAGCGAGTCAAATAATACCAATCTCACCCTCACTCTCGACCGAAGCCAACGACCTGGCGAAAAGCCACCACCGAAATCAGTCAAGCCCCACAGCTTCCTCCGTCAGTCCCCGTCATACATAGACATCATGGCGAGTCCAAATGAAGTCGAGCTCACTCACGACCCAAGCAAGCGCGCCGGTGGTGAGACATCCGCGACATCAGTCAGAAGCGCAAAGCCCCAAACATACAAAGCTCCAGCTGTGACCGCGGTTCTGCAAACAAACGAGCTTCTGCATCTCATCATCGCGGAGGTACCTCGTGAATACAGGACCTCGCTCCGCCACGTCTCAAAGTCGTGGAAAGCTGTGGCAGAAAAGATAGGTCACGTCCTCATCCTGCATCTTATCATCGGAGAGGTACCACTCGAACACAGAGTTTCAATCCGCCGCGTCTCGAAGGCGTGGCAGGCTGCTATGTTCGCCAACGAGCAAGTGGAAGACTCGAGTGCGGCTGCGGTCCTGCAATTGCCTGAGCTGCTTTTCATGATCATTTCCGAGGTGCCGCGCGAGCAAAGAACCTCGATCCGCTGTGTCGCAAAGAGCTGGCACGCTGCAGTAATGGAAATCGGTCACGCTTTTGAACCTTCGGAGTACGAGCCCTCCACAGACGATAGAGTCTGGGCTCTACCCATGTACTCGCCGCACATGACCCTCAAACACAACCCAGCGTTCGCCTCGAATCCAGCCTGGGTGGATGCAAGCTCGCGCATGATTCGTATGGGTGGTCGCATCTGGTGTCAATGGCTATCGTTCCATGCATTCCGAAGCGCCACCCAACTCGGCGAGTTGGGAAGCGAATTCATCACTGACCCGCCCATCACGCAGGCGAAGATCCACTGTGGCTACGTCTCGCTCGATGTGCTGCTGCAAGTGCGTGATGGGATCAGGGTCAGAGATGTGCTGGAGTGTTTCTCGGAATTTCGTCACCTCAAAACAACGCGTGTGAGCGTGTTATTCGGAGACGAGACGAGGCGTGCCGCATTTGGACTTCTGTTTCCGGCTCAAGGAGAAGTGGAGTCGGACTCTTCTGACGACGAGAGTTATGAGGAGTCCGAGGAGGGCGACGACACAGATGTTGCGATGACCGACACAGACAACGGTGATGACAGTAAGTCGGATGAGGACGACGAAATGAGTGATTGAGCGAGCTGGGTGATGAGGGGCTTCAAGACATGGAGAGTGCTTGACTCGACGTAGCGATCGACGCTACTGATTAGCTGCTCTTGGACATTTTGACCGATGCTCTCCACATCCAGGTCTGCCATCAATGGAGGCACAAGACCGCACGGCGTCGGAGATCGGTCGTTAAGTTGGATCCAAGTGATGAAATGCGCTGTGGGGACGAGAAAGTGGGAGCGAATAGGGATGGGCTGTGAATTAGCATTTCATACTCACCAACAGTCCTACCCAATAAGCGGAACATCATCAAACTCCTTCCTCATCCAAACCCTCAACTTCTCCAAGCCCTCCTTCAGAATCTCCGTCTTATTGACATACCCAAACCGCACATACCCCTTGAACTCCTCCCCAAAACAGTCTCCAGGCAGTAGCATAACGCCCGTCGAAGCCTGCAAACTCTTACAAAGCGCAACCGCGTCCACAAGCTCCCCATCCCGCTCAAACTTGACAAAAGCAGTCGTGCCAGCCCTCGGCTTCACCCACGAACAGTACTCATCATGCTTAATGATGAATCGTTCAAGAAGTTCGAGATTCGCCTTCGAAAGCTGGATATTCCTCCCCAGCAGCGCATGAATTGTCTCAGGCGCCAGTGCAAAAGCAGCAACACTCTGGTCCAGCTGACTGACAGAAATCGTCGTGTAATCGCGGACTTTGGCGATGGTTTCGATCAGGTCTTTGTTGCGGCTTGCGATCCAGCCTACTCGTAGGCCCGCGAGCGAGTAGGCTTTGCTGAGGGATCCGGTGGCGATGGTGTTTTTGTAGCCGGTTGAGAGGAGCGAGGGGGGGAAGTCGGCGTCTAGGGGCGAAATGGAGTGGAAGAGGGGCCGGTAGACTTCGTCGCTTAGGATGGGGATGGATTTGGATTCGGCGTAGTCGGAGAGGGAGGTCATTAGGGATTTGGGTAGGATGGCGCCGGTGGGGTTTTGGGGGTTGCTGCGGATGTGTTAGATATTGGAGCATGGACTTGGAGGGAGAGAAAGTACTTGATGATGATGAGTTTGGTGTTTTCTTTGACGAGAGATTTGAGCTCTTCGAGATCGGGCAGCCATTTGTTGTCGGGCTTGGACTTCCACAGGGAGACTTCGGCACCTAGGCTCTCCGGAATGGAGTATAGCTGTTGGTAGGTTGGATAGTGGCAGATGACATGATCTCCAGGACCGACCAGAGCGTACAAGGCAAGATGATTCGCGGCGATGGCGCCTGGTGTGATCAAGATATTTTCGGGCAAAAGAGGCGTGCCGACTTTGGTGGAATACAGCCGGCTCAGGTTGTTACGCAGTTCGGACGATCCGCGAATCTCACCGTAGCCTTGGACTTTAGAGGAGTCCAGGAGTTTGCTTGCCGTGGCTGTTTTGTCTTCGGATAGGGCGAGTAGCTCGTCGATGGAAATGCTGGCACAACATGTTTCGGCAAGATTGTATTTGGCCGAGGTCTCGTATTCGTCCATCCACTGCCGCGTGTCAGGTTATGCTGCGTGTATATTCCATGATACTGGTATCCTTTGAAGGGTGTTATTACATACCTGCTCTACAGCGAATGGTGGGATGGGTGCCATGGTGTCTTTAAGGCGATGGCGTTCCTGACTTACAGGGTACTAAATCAAGTAGTCAAAGAAGATAGAAGTCGGTGGTATTCGCTTACAGTACGCGGAGAAATGAAAGGCGACCTGCATGAGATGATGACTCGGTATGTTTTATACTTCCGGTTGTCATGTATGGCGTATGTTCTCCGCATACGTGTTGATCAGTTTTAGCATACCTCAGTACGCCCTACGCCCTTTTGTTCTTACACAGACATATTGAATCGATACTGCTAGATGGATATTTTCCAAGTGGAAGGTGCTCTTGAGAATAGAGCTCTGATCAGGCGGAAAGACCTTGTAGATAAGATACATTTCACTTACGTGTATCATCGGTGATTTAGTGCGCACGTGGCAAAACGATAGCTCAGCCTCGGCGTTTGATGTCTCGATGGCTGTGCTTGGACGCGAGCTCCACGCTGCCGTCCTTGGTCCATCTGGTGGTGGCGGGGACGGAAGATACCAAGAACGCCGCAATCACTTCCAACAACCATACCTACCTAGCCTTCCTTATCATCGTCGTCTGTCTCTTCCTCTTGTCACATCGCGACTCTTCTACTAGACTCCCCAATCTGTCCCAACACCTCCAACCTACGCCGACGAGACATACCTCCAGCCTCCATGCGATAACCGCGATTCCTACCACCCACCCTGCTGCCTGCGCCGACACACCATGTGGCGATCATCAATAGCAGTGACCGTCGTGTCACTGTTGACATTACCTTCAGCCCTCGCAGACGTCAGCCTGAACTCCCAAAAGTCTTTCGTCCGCACCGACACCCTCTTCGCATCCGATCCATACCTTTCTATCTACGGCGACCGACCAGACGATTGCCCACCATGCTTCAACTGCAACCTTGACGATTTCACATGTCTGCAATTCGCAAACTGCACCAAGAGCAGCGGGAAGTGCTCATGTCCTCCTGGATTTGGCGGAGAAGATTGCAGCCAGCCGCTTTGTGGCTCCCTACCCGAAGGAAAGGATAGACTACCAAGAGAGGGCAAGGAGTGCGATTGCCACGAAGGATGGGAAGGAATAAATTGCAATGTCTGCAAGACAGACGATGCTTGTAACGCAATGATGCCTAATGGAGAGGATGGCGTCTGCTACCGCGAAGGGCTGGTCGTGAAAGAGAACTTCCAAATGTGTGACATCACAAACCGCAAGATCATGGATCAGCTCAAGGACAAGAAGGCTCAGGCAACTTTCAGCTGTAATGCAGAACGAGAGGAGTGCAACTTTCAATTCTGGGTCGACCAGAGGGAGAGCTTCTACTGCGCTCTTGAGAACTGCGAGTGGAGCGCATCGGCGACCGAGTCTCAAAACAGCACTCACTACAAGTGCAAGGATATCCAGTGTGCATGTATTCCGGATCGCTTCCTATGTGGAGAGGATGGAAGTGTGGACATTGGCGATTTCCTGGATCAGGAGATCAAGGGACCTGCAAGCTTCAGCTCTGTCAGCTCATCGAGTGGCTCACATTCTTCATTCTCTGAGCCAGCCATGAACGATTTGATTTCGAACATCTTTGGTGACGAAACGATCACGCTCAGTTGCGGCAGTGGAGAGTGTCTCTACAAGACCGAGGTCCCAGGATACGAACGTCCGGTCAAGAAGATCAACACACCACTGATCGCCGGTGTCATCGCTGGCTGCGCATTGTTCGTGGTCGCAGTGATTTTGATTGTCTTCTTCCTGGTCCGTCGCAATGCTCGTTATGGTCCCATTCAACTTGGCGAGGATGACGAGGACGACGCTGCCAAGTTGCTTGCCGACCACAAACCGGCGGCGCTTGCCTTTGAGAACGTCTCTTACCACCTGAAGGGAAAGCAAATCCTGTCCGGGATATCTGGTGCTGTTCACCCTGGTGAGCTCATGGCGATTATGGGAGCATCTGGAGCTGGCAAGACTACCTTCCTCGACCTGTTGGCCCGCAAGAACAAGCGCGGTGCCTGCGTTGGTGATTTCTGGGTCAATGGCGAGAAGATCCAAGACGACGACTTCCGTAGTGCCATTGGTTTTGTTGACCAAGACGATACTATGCTGCCAACTCTGACAGTCCATGAGACCATCATGGACTCGGCTTTGCTCAGACTACCAAGAGACATGAGCTGGTCAATGAAGGCGCAAAAGGTGGAAGATGTCGAGAAACAGCTGGGCATCTACCACATCCGTAATCAACTCATCGGCTCGGAAGAGGGATCAGGTCGTGGCATTTCAGGCGGCGAGAAGCGACGAGTCGGCATCGCGTGTGAACTTGTCACCAGCCCGAGCATCCTCTTCCTGGACGAACCAACCTCCGGTCTCGATGCCTACAACGCGTTCAACGTTATCGAATGCCTGGTCAACCTTGTCAAGTCTTACAACCGCACTGTTGTCTTCACCATCCACCAGCCTCGCTCCAACATCGTCGCACTGTTCGATCAGCTCGTCTTGCTCGCTCAGGGCCGCACAGTCTACAGTGGACCCTTCCACAAATGCCAGAGCTACTTTGACAATATCGGCTACTCTTGTCCTCCTGGATTCAACATCGCAGACTACCTTGTCGACCTGACAATGCACGCAAGCCGTCCAGACAACCCCATACCTGAAGATGCTCAACCCTACAGTGATGATCTCGATGGTAGGGCGACAGTTGCCAGTTCAACGATTGCCGTCAAGAGCATTCCAAGCATCATCAGCAACCCAAGCATCGAGGATGGATCTAGCGGCAGCGCCATGAGACCCAAGAGCAAGCGCAAGACCAGCATCCGCCAACAGCAAGAGAGGCAGCTTTACAGCCGCAAGAACACCGACAACCCAACAGCTCCTGCAAGCTTGCGAAGTGACGGTGACAGCATCCTGGACAAAGACATGGACAAAAGCAAGTGGGTCAAGATGGCGAGGCAGAAGGCTCAAGCAAGATCGATCGGAGAAGACTCCCACGACCTGCCTCCCGATGCAAGCTACAATACTAACCTCGACATTCTTGTATCCTCCTACGAAGCCTCCGACGTCAAATCCGAGCTGCACTCTGATATCCAGTCCGCGATCGAAACCGCCTCTGACTCCAACGGCAACCCCCTCCACGCCGCCAACGGCACTTCCAACGGCAAGGTCCGCGGCTACCGCAAACCAATGCTGCCCAGGCAATTCCTCATCCTCTCCCGCCGCACCTGGCGCAACCTCTACCGCAACCCCCAGCTCATGCTAACACACTACGCCATTGCCATCGTGCTAGCCGTATTCCTCGGCTTCCTCTTCTACGGCCTGACAGACGACCTCAAGGGCTTCCAGAACCGCCTCGGCTTCTTCTTCTTCCTGCTCGCCCTCTTCGGCTTCTCCACCCTTACCTCTCTCACAACCTTCGCAACCGAACGTCTCCTCTTCGTCCGCGAGCGCGCAAAGGGGTACTACAACCCGCTCGCTTACTACCTGGCGAAAGTCGTCTTCGACATCGTGCCCCTGCGCATCTTGCCGCCGGCTATAATGGGCTGCATCGTGTACCCGATGACGGGCCTTGTCCCTACGGCGCCCGAGTTCTTCAAGTTCATGCTCTTCCTTGTCTTGTTCAACCTGGCGGCCGCTATGATCTGCCTCTTCATCGGGATCTGCGTCCGGAACCAGGGCGTGGCGAATTTGCTCGGCGTGCTGGTCATGTTGTTCTCCCTCCTCTTCGGCGGCTTCTTGCTCAACCACGAGACGATTCCTAGGGGCTTGCTTTGGTTGCAATCGGTATGTTTTCAATTCTTTCCTTTCACATCTCTCATCCCTGTCTTCTTGTCCACTTGCCTTGCCCGAAAAAAACATACAACTTGCAGCATGACCGCTAACAATGCAACCTAGCTCTCCATCTTCCACTTCGGCTTCGAGGGCCTGATTGTCAACGAGGTCCGCTACCTCTCACTCGTGGACAAGAAGTACGGGCTCAACATTGAAGTCCCCGGGAGTGCGATCCTGAGCAGTTTCGGGTTTGATGTGCTGGCGCTTTGGCACGATGTGGCCGGGCTCGGGGTGGTTTGTGGTGTGTTTTTGGTGGCCGGGTATGCCGGGCTGCACTTTTTGTTGGTTGAGAGGAGGTAGATGCTTATGTACGCGATGGGGAATGGGGTGGTGGTGGAGGTGGTGGAGGTGGTGGATGAGGAGGAGTAGGAGGAAGAAATGTTGGTGAGAGATGTACTTTTGTTGTGTTGATTGCATCTTCGCTCTGCCGTCAAGGTATGGGCTGGCTGGCGTTCTGAGACGGGGAGTTCTAGATATACATTTTCATCCCATTCTTTGTAGTGGGGATCACCCTACCGCGGTCTACATCTAGGTATACATACAATCCGCTGAAGGTTTTTCTTCCACCTCTGTTTCCGTCCTTTTCTTTTTTCCACTCCCTGTTCTTGATCTAAGCTCCCTATTCAATACACGTACCGTACACCCAAACTCATCCCCAAAACGTCTCACAAACGCTTCTCAAGTAAACATCCGTCCAACCCTCTCCCCCAAACTTCCAACCCAAGCGCCCAACCCAATTCCTCCCTTAGCAGCGAAAATCCCCGTCCTTGAAGCCCGCTCATACCTCCAAACCCACCATCCCGCCCACGCCACGAAAGGCATCACTCCCAATCCCAAAATCCCTCTCAGCAGTAACTTGCCTTGGGCTTCGACATTTCGCCGCACGAGCGAGTAACGTTCGTTTGAGAATGAGACTCTGGCGTATTGGGTGGCGAAACCGGAAGAGGGGAGTTTGTCCGAGAGGAATTCTTCGATCCGCTTGCGCAGGAGGTAGATGGGGGAGCGCACGCCGGAGTGCATTTCGGCGTAGTTGGCCGAGGCGAGGTCGTTGATTGTGTGGGCGTCGGGGACGCGGGTTGTTGTGTACGTTGTGAGAGCTTGGGCTAATGATGAGGAGGTGTCTTCTTTGGGTGTGGATGTGGAGGGTTTGGAATCCTGGAGTGCTTCGTCGATGTGCTCAAACAGCACGCGCACATCTTCGAGTCCAGCATTCATCCCTTGGCCGTAGAAGGGGAGCATGGCGTGCGCGGCGTCGCCCAGGATCACACCTCCGCCTGAGGGCAGGGTGTGCGGGGAGCATTTTAGGGATATTAGGGGGAGGTGCGGGTTTGTTTTGAATTGGTGGGCGAGGGCTGAGGGGGAGATGAGGTTGGGGGAGACTCCGGGGAAGTTCTCGCGGAAGAAAGTTGAAACTGCTTCGTCGGGGTTTGGGGCGCTGGAGAGGGAGGCGAAGGTTGAGTCGGGCGCGAAGAGGGTGCAGGTGAAGGTTTTGTCCGTGCTGGGGATCGCGATGAACATCTTGTCGCTGCTGGGCCAGATGTGGAGGTGGTTGGGGGAGGTGAGGAAGCCGTCGGTGGCGGAGGCGCTGGGGGTGTTGTTTTGACTGTCCTTGTCGTCGGCGGGTGAAATGGTGAACTCGCACCAGAGCGTGTCGATGTAGGTCTGCGAGTAGTCCATTCGGAGGTATTTCATCATGTGGTAGCGGACACTGCTGTGGGCGCCGTCACAGCCTAAGATGAGGTCAAACTTGACTTCGATTTCTTGCGGTCTTTCAAGAGGTTGCTGGAGCTGGTCTGCTTGGGCGGCATCTGCGGTCTGGGGAGGCGAGATGGTGCCATCTTTCCGTTCGAACCAGGCCTTCCGTGAATTGAAGTCAACACCCGTCAGCTTGTGGCGGAAGTGGAGTTTCACGTTTGGCAAGCCTTCCAGCTCATCCAGAAGGGACTTGTTGAGGGCTGCACGGTCGACGGCGCGGATGAAGCGGCCGTGGACGTCGTACTGTTGTGACTCTTCGGTCAGATTGCCGTCGCTGTCCTCGCCGTGGATCATGCGGCCGTACATGGGGATAGTCTCGGCCAGGACAGCTTCGAGTAGTTTGGGCGAGTCCGAGTGGCGCATGGCGTTGATGCCGCGCTCTGACAAGGCCAGATTGATGGATTTTGTGAAGTTGAGCGGTGTTGTCGAGGCATGTCGGAGGTCTGATTGAGGTTAGACTTGTTGTCAGACTAGGATATCTCATCGCGTGTACTCACCTCCTCGTAATTCGTATACCTCGACGTCGTAGCCACGGCGCGCCGCGTATAACGCTGCCAATGCACCGACTGGGCCTGCGCCAACGACGGCGCACTTGATCTTGTTGTCGACGTCTGCCATGCTATGTGATTTGTGAGACAAAGACAAGAGAGAGAGACGAAACCTACAAGGGGGCGTTATGTAGTGTCTATCACGTCTTTCACCAAGGGCTGGAATGTGTGTCAGACCCTCCTGCCTTCACCTGACCCAAGCTGATAAATAATTCTAAAGTCATGACGCCTCTGAAGCCGAAGCCTCCGCCACGCCTGGATGCATTTCAATTTAGGGCTGTAATCGATAAGATCAACCTTCTAAATAGCCTAAAGGACTCGATCAATCAAATCAACATCGCATTTGTGGTATTAATGGTGGCTCGGGTGACTATCAATCAATTCAGCACCAATGCACGCATCGTCTCTTGGGTGAATGGTATCCTGGCAAGAACGGTCGCGTTTTTTCACCGGTCTCCTTCGCCTGTGTGACGACATGGACGATTCTGTACAGAGTACGGTGATCGACAACTGGACGAAGCCATATGCAGATGTACCATTTTCAACGACCCGTCGACCGTAAGCACAAGCTAGAGCGCCAGAACTCAAACTAAAGACACACGAGTATTTGTATGATGGTTCCAACTGTAGTTCGCACCAGCCAGTTGAACCATCGCGAGACCACGCTGTGTTCATATCGATGCTGTGACCCGTGACACTAACCCTACTTACCCCAAATCATTCGGGTAGATGAGAGGGATGAAAGTGTCAGGCCTACGATTGACTTGAAGGAGATCAGTAGCTTCGCTGGATGATTTGACGCATGTCGGCACAGTCCTGTATAGTAGGAGTAATAAATATATAAGGGTATCGTTAGGGAATTTCGTATCAACAGCGCTGGCAGCTAACGTCCACGCATGAGAAACTTCAAACTTCGCTGATTCGTACGCTTTTCCGAGTAGTCCTCCTAGGCCTGCTCGCATCAGCGTTATTGTCGGTCGTGCCGTCCGTCTGCGCAGCCGGCTGGACAGGCGCTCCGGGTGTTGTAGAAGCGGCGGCAACGGCGATGGTTTCTTTGTCTTCCACTTTCTTATCCTTCGCAGTGATCGAGGGTTCCTTGGCCAGATTCGAGCGCTTTGCTGTCGTGGTAGTCTTCGACTTGGTAGCCTTCTTCTCGTCCGGTGCAGGTGTTGCATTCTTGCTGGTCACCTCGGATTCCAGCACCGAAGCGGAACCCTTGATAGGCAGCCGTAGCGGGAGGAAAGTCTCCGGGGCTCTTGTGCAGCGTTGCATGATCTTCTTCATCTCCTCACGCACCTCGTCTGCGGGCTTGACCCACTTGGAGACGTCTTTCAGGAGAGGTTCGCGACCGTAGGCGACTTCGACCATCATCGTGACAGGCTGCCAGTACTCTGTATCCGGGTCCAAGTGTAGACCAACTGGATCAGCAGATTCACTGCCTTTGCGAACTACTATGAAGGAAGCGAGGACGTGCTGCGCAGACAATGGCTCCAGAATGCTGTACTGTGGGAAGAGGAAACGATCTTCTGTGGCACCCGCCAAAGTGAAAGCAAAAACTACCTCACTGGGAGGTGGTGGAGGAGGCGGAACGTGTGGTTGCATAGGTGGTGGAATTTGAGGTTGCTGCCATGCCGGACTCTGACCTGGTTGCAGGGGCGCTGTGTATGGCTGTACCGGCTGTGGCGTGTTACTGCTTTGCTTGACTGCCGCATTCTGCTTCGCCAGGCGCTTTTCTTCCTCCGCAGCCTCTTTAGCTTTCTGCGACTGTATGACAGCGCCAAGCTCGTCGATGTGCTTTTGGAAGACTTTGAGCTGTTCCGGTGTGGCCTTGCCCGTGGCAACTTCCTTCATCAATGCTTTCAACTCGGGGTCCGAAGACGCTCGCGTAGCAAGCATACTAATCACTGGGTCCGGGGAGGCTTTTTTGTCCAGAGTCGCTGATATCGCGGCTTGCGGCGCGTTCGGTTGTCTACTGTGCAATGGCGCAAGAGGTTGGGGCTGGGCGGCCGGCGGCAGAGGACGATTTTGATAGTACTGGTTCTGTTGTTGTGGCTTATAGTGTGTGCCTTGCGTTTGCGACTTGGGCGGCGGGGGTGGTCGAGGTTTATTGACCACCCAGAGGTTCACCTCGAAGATGTGAGGCTCGATCCGGAGTCTACATCGTCCCTTGTCCTTCATGCTCTTGAGTACGAGATCCTGCCCTTTTTGCCTGCCCTCTGGCTTCTTCCAGAACCGCTGAAAGATGCCATCCCGTGTCCAAGCATGTTGCGATCGCTCAAGTGACGCTGCGAGCACTGCGCTTGCGGCCAAAGACTGGTATTCATTGTCCGGGAGGGTCAGGGACTGTGGCTGCTGAAGCGTTGGTAGCGGTGCGGCCGCTGAGATCTTCGAAGGAAGTCCAGATGACTTGCTTTGCTGGACGGATGGCGACTCGCGCGCGACAGGTGTAGCTTCCTTGGGCGTTGGATGTGATAGCTTCTGCTTCTTGGGCGCTGGTGTCGATTTGGGAGGGCGTCCAGGACCACGCTTCTCGCCGGGCGTTGATTCTACCATAATCGCATCAAGGAGGGCAGGTACACATTCGCATCGTCTCCAGGGAAAGGAAAGGTCGCAAAGTCGATGTGTGGAGGATCAGTTGCATGTGAAGATGGCCCTTGGACGATTGCAATTGCGGAGTTGTCTGTGCGGCGTTCGCGGAGGACGAACTTCATCGAGGTGCCCGCCCTATACCACGACCAACGACGACGTTTCACAGGAGTCTGGAATCCATTCTGGACTGAATACGACACATCTCTCGACAGACAGGCTCTCATCACATCTGGCTACCCAACCACCACAACTCCGAAAATGCTTTCCACACCAGCAGCCCGCGCGCTCCTCCTTCGCCGTTCTTTCGCCGCACCCTCCATCCGTACTCGCGCTTCTATCCCGACCTTTGCGCGAGCATGCTCATCGCTCACATGTGGCTCGCAAACCAAGTCAGTCACTTCTGCGCTTAAGCAGCTGAGCATCGCATCGGCAAATCCCGCGACGAAGGCCGTGAGCACCCAGCAAATCCGAGGAATGAAGGTGCGCAGTTCTGTCAAGAAGCTGTGTGATGGCTGCAAGAGCGTGAGGAGAAAGGGTGGGAAATATGTCTACATCATTTGCTCGAAGAACCCGAAGCACAAGCAGAGGTAAGCAAAGATTGCGCAAACGCGATGTGTGTGTGGAAATGGCTGACCAGACTGTGCATCTTAGGCAAGGCTAGAGTGTGTCAATAGGATGATCACGAGGAAAGGCGATGAAAAGCATTAGCTCAGGCGTTTTAAGGACGAATATGGGAATATACACATGGGCAAGACTGGAGGTCTTGTCTGTACGATAGCGAAGCCTGGCACATACATGCCCGGCGAGGAACCATCTGGCCATCAGACACATGCAATACAAAGAACTAGGATCAACCAGGGACTGTATTAAATTTCAAATATCCTGCCGGAGTAAGCGCTCTATGCCATGGGACGCCATATGAAAGTCATTGCCTCCTGTGCTGTGTAGAACAACGGCTGCATTGGTCAGATGCTACCTACTATCATTGTCTCATGATACGTCTTCAGTAACATCTGATTATCACGAGATGATTAGTCAACATATCATCAACCATGCCTTTATACATGCATGGTCGTCGCCAACTCATGTTTGCTGCCTTCAATTGAGGACGGATTGCATGTGCGGGAGCGTCCCTGCCGATCGCTTTGCGCTCGCTAGCGTCGCTTTGCGACTTCCTGAATCAATTTCACTCCAAATACTCCAGCAACGCCTCTGCCACCTTATCCACCACTTCACCCGCTACTTGACAACACTCACACGTTGTCAAAAACTGACAACTGAAGTCGCATTCACAGACACACTCTACCCGTTCAAACTCTACACCACACCATCACCGCAAACATGGCTGATGTCGCCTCGAAGCCCTCTGAGCCCGTGCCGCTCGACACCATTCCCATCACTCCCGTCGGCGGCGAGAAGGAGGACGCGAACAAGGACCAGTCCAAGGTTGTCACCGTCTTTGACGACCCTTCGAACTTCAACGTCAAGCACCAGCTGCAGCACACATGGACCCTCTGGTTCACCAAGCCGCCGAGCGGAAAGCAGGACTGGAACGAGCTCTTGAAGGAAGTCATCAGCTTTAACAGTGTTGAGGAGTTCTGGGGAATCTACGTATGCTTTGCCGCGCGACACATCCACTATGAACATGAGACTAACTTTTGCTGTGCAGAACAACATCACTTCCGCTTCCGAGCTCGCACAGAAGTCCGACTACCACCTCTTCAAGAGCGGCGTCCGCCCTGAGTGGGAGGACCCCCAGAACAAGCACGGTGGCCGTTGGGCCTACACCTTCAAGAACAGCAAGGCCAACGACGAGACCTGGCTCAACATCATGCTTGCTGCCATTGGCGAGACCCTTGAGGACGAGCAGGACAACGAGGTCATGGGTGTTGTCGTCAACATCCGCAAGGCTTTCTGGCGTGTCGGTCTGTGGACCCGCACCGCTGGCCAGCAGCCCAAGGGCAAGGCTGCCGTTGAGGGTGCGGACCCGCTTGAGGGCAAGAAGAGGCTGGAACAGATCGGCAAGAGGTTCAAGGACGTCCTTGCTCTTCCCGGCACCGAGCAGGTCGAGTTCTCTGGTCATCAGGACTCTGCCCACTCCGGTTCCAGCAGAGCCAAGGCCAAGTACGCCATCTAAGCGTCTGGCTGATTGGGAAACGAAGATGAACGAAGCTTGACACGAAAGGACAAGCATGGATCGGAACGATTGCATAATGTCACATGGCGAAAAACGGCGCAAGGCGAGCGGCTCTCTATTTGAGCGCGAGCCAGATTCGAAGGGGAGTGAATAAGTGGTCCTTCCGGGGGAAATCGACTGGCTCAAGCATACATGCTTTTAACGATGCGGATGCTCTTGCTTCTGATACGAACGCGGAGATCGGCTCATGGTATACCCAAGTTGGTGTTTTACTGTAGTTTAAGGGTAGATGGAACAAGTGAACAAGTTTACTCAGGTGTGCGACTTTCATTAGGTGGACGCGCAGACATGCACTTGGTACGAGTTGGCCTGACTCATCATGTCGCGCTGGGTTGGTTGCTTTAGTGATTGAGTATTTGATTCCAAGGTAAGTTGAGTCGATTGGTGAGCAGCCTCACTAACATACCCGCTCAACAGCAGACCTCACTCTTCCTTCGCCACGTTTTGGCTTCGTCACGCTTGAACGATGTCGCTTCTGTCTTTGACGATAATCTCCTGCTGACACACTTGGAAGCAAAGAAAGGTGTCTTGTGCCGCTTCTCGTTCTCATTGATCGAGGCATTCCACCAATCGCATCGCGACCTTGTCTTGTTTGGTACTTTCACTGATCGCGACGTTGACTTTTTCTGCCCTTTCACTGACCTCGTGTAACACCGCTGACTTTTAGGTCCTTCCTTCAACCCATATACGACTGATAGGAAACACCATCTACACTTTCTCGCGCAAAGAACTACCTTTTGCAAACTACCGCCTTTCGCAGAATCTTCCCGACCATCGCATTCCGCACACCACCGCATTTCGCATCCCATCTCTAAACCAGACGAGAACCACTACCAAACATGGTCGATCAAGCTCCATATCAGCTACGCGGCAACGCACCTCCATTCCAACCGACTGCATCCCACACCAACACATCTACTCGCAACCCACCGTCCTTGCGCGGCAATGCACCCACATTCTACACAGACGCCATGAAATGGCAGCAGACACGCCGCCATCCCACCTCGATCATCCCTTCGCAACCTCAAAGTGGCTTCCTCTCACGCCTCCCCGGCGAAATCCGCAATCAAATCTACGAATTCGCCCTGACACTGCCGCTTCCCATCCGAGCCGTCCGCGCCGTCCCAATGCCTCAACAAGAAGGCAAGTACAAGTACAAGCTAAATGTCCCAGCTCTCAGCCAGACTTGCCGCCAGATCCGCCAGGAGTGTACCGCTATTGCTTACTCGGACAACACTTTCGTCTTCGAGTTGTTAGAGGGCAAGAACTGTATTCCTAAGACTCTGATCAACGGCTGGGTCAAGAGATTGGCTCGCGCTGGGGTTGATCGGTGCGTGAAGCGCGTGGGGTGTGTTTGGACCAGCCAGGTGTTGAGCAAGGGGGGAGTTGTTACTGTCAAGTGGTCTATTACTGCGACGCTGGGAGAAGACGACTCTACCGAGGAGAAGCTGGCGAAGCAGCAGTGGGAGATGCAACTTGACAGAAAACAGAGGAAGAAGCTCAGACATCAAAGGCAGAGGGGACCTTATGCAATCCTACTCGACGGTGATTCTGCGCCTGGGACTGCTGCGCCGAAGGTGGTGTTCGAGGCCGATCCGCCTATTGAGGGTTTGTGTGAGCATGTTCTGGATGCTTATGCGCGGGCTTTCGAGGCGAGGAGGTCGGGGAAGAGTGTGAGGGGGTATGGGGCGTTGATTGATGTGGTTCAGACGGTTTGCAACTTTTTGAGGTCTGAGGAGGCGGACATTTGGCCTATTAAAGTTTGCAGGGTTTGCGACGGGTATGTTGGACATCGGTGATTAAATGGGTGGTTGAAAGGAGAGGAACGGTGAAGTTGTGTGGTGGTGTCTGGACTAGGGCGACTGTGTTTTGTATGCGATAGAGGTATGGATTGAAACTTGCTTGGATGGGATGAGATCAGGTGAGCGCGATGATTCTGGACAGTACAGGAGTATAATACCAAGCTTGCGATTAGTACGATAATGTTTTGTAACATCAACACATCGCCGAGTCTCTCGAACACCGCACTCATAAGAACATGCCAACGGGGATTCTCACTCGGTTCCTGGCGGATCGCAAGACCTCACGATCCGATGAGCGAGCAACAACTTGTTCTCAAGCACTAGCTAGGCAGTTCAGCTGGTCATCCTTTCGCAACACAGAACTGATTACTTCATGTACAGGGCTATCGCCAGCAAGTCTTGTCTCGTGGCGTCAGTCAGACGTCAACACAAGCAAACGGTGGCAGGTGGCAGCTCCGTGCTTTTGCATGCCGTTGTGGATGTCAACATTCGTATCGAATTCCTTTCAGCCTATATAAAAACACACAACGAGCACCGGTAAGCATAATTCCGAAACCCCGAGACGCCTTGCGAGGCTCCAATTGGCAGTTTGACCAATCCTTCCATCCACCGTCTAGGGCATCGGGCCGTGGAAGATACTATTACTGGGTCGATAGTGGCCGCGGTGGGACCAGCGACTAGGAGAAGCTAGCCCAGGATGTGATGCAAGATAGGAGATGCAGCAGAAATATTGCTTGCTGAGATGGAGAATATTGGCAGGTCTGCTCGCAAGTAGAGCAACAGAACAAGGCAACTTGAATACCAGTGAAATGCGGCAAATTGAAGGCGTGCAGATGAATGTAGATCAGGCGTTTTTTGAGTGCAAGTCGGCATGACCGTGGCGTTGCTTGGAAGTCTTGACCTGCGCCCAAGAATTCTTAATTGGGGCCTTGCTCCGCCAAGCAAACACGGGCAAACCGAATTTTGCGTTGAGTCGGCGCACGACACGACACGCTGGTCAGGGACTGCAGCAGAAGACCTTGCCGACACCTCCTGGACGCGTCGTGACAGCAAGAGGGGTCGTCGCTCTTCGCTATATCTTTCCCCGGACCTCGTCATTAAGGTTATATAACTTTCGTGGAGCAATGCGACCATCTCTGGGGCGATCTGGTTTGGTGACGCCGCCAAAGACACGGCTGTCGAGGACGGCATTGCAATTCCCCAACTTCCAGGACGGATGCCAGGCGGAGACGATGCGCGACATCGCGGGGAATAGGCGAGATGATGTGGGCCCGCCGCTCGAGCTCAGGAGCCTGGTGAGGGCTCGCGTGCTGAAGCACTTCTATCCTGGGAACGAGCAGACGGCGTAGCGTCAACCTAACGCCTATCTGCCACACGGAAAGAAGCAGCTCTCGTTCTTCCGCCGAGGGCACCGTTTTGTTAAGAGTCTTGCCCTTTGTCTCACTTTTATCTGCGCCGTTTCGTTGTTTTGTTTTGTCTCACTTTCAACCGTCTTCTCTGCTCTCAAAACCGAACTTCTGCTCAGAAACAGGGCCTGAGAGAGAGAAGCGTTCGGCATTCACAGCACTCGCGTGCAAACACCCTGCATATACGATGGTCGACTCGAAAACGATGAACTACGAGGTGGCATCTCAGAGCTCTGCCGGCGAGAAACATCGCCGGGATCTCGAGAACAACTCGTCTTCGACTCCATCCATCGATCTCAACGACAACCTTCCTACTCTCACCGAAGAGCACCGCGACTACCTGATCCAGCGCCATGGCACCGTCGATCTCGACCCTCTGCCATCTGCGGATCCGGCTGATCCTTACAACTGGCCACAGTGGAAGAAGGTTGCCAACCTATCATGTGTTGCGTTCCACGTAAGTATATCGAAGACAATCATGCATTCCGTCGACTAACACTTTGTCAGGCCATGATGACCACGTTCACTGCATCTGCTATCATCCCTGCCTTCGAAGGTATTGCCGAAGAATTCGGCGTCTCCCTACACAAGACAGCGTACCTCACTTCACTACAAATCGCTGTCCTCGGTTGGGCTCCCTTGTTCTGGAAACCGCTTGCCAACCGCTACGGTCGTCGACCTATCTGGCTTATCAGCACCCTCGGTTCCCTTGTTTTCAACATTGGGTGTGCCCAGAGCAACTCATACGCGACCATGGCAATCTGCCGAGCATTCACTTCGTTCTTCATCTCTCCTCCTGGTGGCACTGGATCTGGTGTAGTCACCGAGACATTCTTCAAGAAGGAGCGTGCAACCTACGTTGGCATCTGGACGCTTCTTTGCACTCTCGGTCCGCCCAGCGGTCCTTTCTTCATGGGATTCGTCGTCTACCACACCGGTAGCTTCAGGTGGATTTACTACATCCTCGCCATCACGAACGGTGTTCAGTTCATCACCTACCTCTTTTTCGGACCGGAGACTCTGTACATGCGCAACGTGGTCCGACACAACGTCTCCACTTTCAAGCAGGAGTACATGAACTTCAAGCGGATCGATCCTACGCCGTTAACGCTTGTCGAGTTCATCCAGCCCATGTTCCTCTTCCGCTACACTTCCATCTGGGTCCCGACCGTCGCTTACTCCATCGTGTTCGGATTCTGCAGCGTTCTTCTCACGGTTGAGATTCCTCAGCTCTTCCTCCCCAAGTTCGGCCTGAACCCCCAGGAACTTGGCCTCCAGTTCCTCGGCATCATGATCGGTCTTGTTATCGGCGAACAATTTGGCGGCAGAATCAGCGACCTCTGGATGAACAAGCGCACTCAGAAACTTGGAAGACGTCCTCCACCCGAGTACAGACTGTGGCTCAGTTACGTTGGTTTCATCCTCGCCATGGTCGGTTTGATCCTCTTCAGTGTCCGCCTACAGCAGGCTACCACCGGCAAGTGGAACATCACTCCCATTATCGGCATTGCCATCTCCGCTGTAGGCAACCAGATCGTCACCACCGTACTCGTTACGTACGCCATTGACAGCTATGTCGAGCACAGCTCCAGCATCGGCGTGTTCATCAACGTCGTCAGGTCCACCTGGGCTTTCCTTGGTCCCTTCTGGTTCCCCGATATGGAGGAGACTCTGGGCAGCTCTGGCAGCGGTGGCCTGATGGCTGGTATGATCTTCTTCATCAGCGTTGTTCCAATCGCCTGTCTGCAATGGCGCAAGAGGAGCCAGGGTGCAGGCCTCCCAGCCGCCATCGGCCAGGGCGGCGTCCCAACCAGGCAATAGGCCTTGAAACGAATCTCTCATTCCACGTCATATACACACACATAGATCTCGTACCTAATCCATACACGGAGACTTGTCTCTTTCAAGAAACAAAGAAAGAATTAGCCAAACAGTCTCATCCCTCCCCGCGACCAGCACAAGTGCTCACGAGATACTCGCAGCGCTGATCAAAGCACCAGCAGCCCCAAAAGCTTCCGCCTGCCCTAGAGTGCCCTGCGTCCTCCGCGTCGCCACCTTCCCAAGCCCTTCCCTCTCCTGCCTCTCCAACGCCCTCCTCAACCACTCCGCCCTCCCCTCTTCAGGCTCCATAACCTCAGCCTTGAACTTCCCATCCTCGCCTTTGACCCAGTACTTGACGTACTCGCCGCGGCTCATAACGACGATCTTCAGCCCCCCGTCATCATCACCACTCTTCTGGCGGCCTCTGCTTTCATGACTCCCAGATACCCGCTTCGCAATCCGATCCCACACGCCTCCCTTTCCCGACGGCTCGCGCTTGATCTCGCTGGGTGGCTCTGACGCTGTCGACGGCGCGGCGTGCAGGTACTCGGCCGTGCGGATCGGGATGTGCACGAGCGAGGCGTCGGTGTAGCCTGGCGGGAGGGTGTTTGCTCCTACGTTCCCGCAGCCTGTGCCCGAGTTCAGGTTGGAGAGAGGGTCGTGGGTGTAGGTTATGGGGTTGCCTGTGAGGGTTGTGCGGGGGGTTGCTGATGATGAAGACGAGGGTGGGACAAGGGTGGAGGCGGTGGACATTGTGGACATTGTGTCGAAGTCTTGTTGTTGGTGGTGGTGGGGGTGGGTGGACATCTTGTTGATTGGTGTTTCTTCTCCGTGGGTGGTGGCTAGTTGAGGTCCTGGGGTTGGATTCGTTGTTGGAGTTTGAGGTTTCAAGGAATGTTGCTGTTGTATCACTGGGTAATGTGTGATCTTTGTTGATATGTATGAAGTCGGGTTCAATCAGATATGGACTACTTTTGAAGATTCTGCTGAATAAGAAATCGATTGATCCAGAGCGACGACGCTACTACTCTTTTATATCTATTCCTCCCTCGACCAGACATCGATCACGCGACGATACCATCGCGGCAACTCGGCGTTGTGTGGAGGCGGTGCGAAATCCTTCAGCTTCATTCAGACTAGAATAACTTAGAGTTCGCGTCGGATCATTGGCTAATTCCCACCAATTACCTCGGTACCTAGCCTGTATACCGTGACATGAATGCGGCTGAGCCATAACTCAAAAGCTTGGTTGAAGGATCGACGTGTAGGGCGGAGGCTTAGCATTTTTTGGATCGACATTGATGAATCCTTCTGCTTTTTTCTTTTGGAAAGATGAAGACTGATCTTGATGAGAACATGACAGGGAGGGGAAGGTCAAGATTGGTGTACACGCAATGAAGTCTTGAATGGGAAAGGACTTGATGTCAAATTTGGGTTTCGATGTTGACTTGAGACAAGAGTCTCGATGAAAAGATGGATGGACTGTACTACGTAGATCAACCACAAACCCCAAGGCGAGTTCCAAAACTGATATAGAAAAAAAAATCCCCGACCGAACGCCACGCTAGAGCAACTAAAACCCCGATTCAATTCCAACCCAAGATACCCTCGCCCAAGACAGTTTGCTCATGAACGAAAGAAACCCTCCTTCCAATAACACCATCGCCACCAACCCCCAGATCAAGACTCTGATCGAGACTGAAAGCACAGCCGCTATGTGCGATATGTGGAATATCGAAACGGTGCAATATTGAGGTCTCGCCGAGGCCACCGGTGGCTAGGTCTCCATCTCGGCTGTGAAGTTGTGAATTAGTACGGAGTTCTCACGAGAACGGTATTGATGGGAGATGGATTTTCAACGCACTGTATGACGAAATGGCTCCCTCCGAGGTGAGATTCGAGGCCGTCGAATGTGGCTATTGTTTGGCCGTTGCCTGCATCGGCGGAGAGTTTGAGTGAGAGCTCTCGTCTGAGCTGTGGTCGAGGAGATGGAAGTTTCGATTGGAGGACGACGATGGTGCCGCCTTGGGTCGTTCGACTTGATGTGCCGTTACACATTATGGTTTCTTTAGGTGTTGAGTTGGTTGGTGTTTCGAAAGCTAATACCGAAAGGTCTTAACAGGCGAATAGTTTTGAGATTTGATGTTGATAGCGAGCGATGTGTAGATGAAGTAGGTATAGTAAAAAATTGTCGTTTTTCTCGCAGGATTGTTTACACAATGTCCATTTAGGTGCCTAGCAACAAAACATATACCACCTCGATGGCCGTACACGTGACGCCGTAGTGAGCACGTTGTTTGCGGAGGAATGAGCATGTTTCGGAGTCAGCTGTCTCGCACAGACGAGGCGGCCTACCAGGAGGAGCAGTGGCTGAAGATATCATCAAAATGACCAGCCATTCTTGAATCACCTCTCACGACACGGTATTTCTGGTGTCTGCCGCTCGGCGCAATAGACGTGATTTCCGTCGTGTTGTAGTGTGTGGTGGACTTCCTTTAACGTAACACATCAGACAAGGCATTGTGCATCTTTGTTGAGATGCTGATTCAGCAACAGGAACAATCGAGCGTGTGCAGACCAGAGTTCTTCTGTGTGGAAGATGACTGGGATCAGGCGAAGAACAAAGAACGAAGGAAACTTGCAGACCAGGAAACAAAGTCGGCGTTGCCAAGAGTCCGACTTCAACATGGGCATCGTCAGGTCAATATCACTAAACCCTCCCATAGTTTCTACACTAAGTAAGACATAATCGTCTGACCGGTCATTGCTGCCATCCGCGTGATTTACAAGTAAAATTTACAGGCTTTAGTCACGAATGGGGATTGGAATCTCAAATGGTTGTAATGTAGTATGAAAATGGTTGTAATGACATTCGATCTGTGGAAAACAACGGGAAGAGATATAACTTTAATTTGACAGGCAGCAGCGATAACCCATAGATGCAAAAGCCACTGCCGGCGCGCTTTTTACTTTGATCTGACATTCATTCTCGTCCATGTCCCACCCGCCTCTTTCTTTCTCGCCTGACGTCTTACCACGTTATTCAATCAACGTCCTGCCCCTCCTCTTCCTGCTCGCGAAGTCGAATTGCCCGTTCGCGGGAAAACTCCAGAGCATACTCTCGAAGCTCAGCCCGGGCGAGAGCCTCGCGCCTTTGATGGTGTAGCTGAATCTCTGAGGCGCCAGCTCTGTACTCGGTCATGTCCCAAGCCATGTAAGCTTGGAAGATCTCGGGCATAAGGAGATTTCCAGGCGTGCGAGGGTTCCAACTGACTAATACTGAGCCGACGACAGCATGTTCAGTCGCTTCGAAGAACGCTGGAAGGAGGTTAGCCTGCGAGTTGTTCGTGGATAGCCTCATGCCAGCTCACATCATCAGCGCGCTCGGACCTCTCAGTAGCCCATCCGTATGCAGGGTAGAAGATCTCATCGCGTCCTTCCACGAGGCGGATGTACCTGATGTTGGTGTGGAGATGGGCGAGCAGTCGATGGAAAATCCTGAGAGGTTCTGAAGCGGCTTCGACACTGCCGAACGTGTCTTCGAGCTCGTCCGTGAAGTTATGCATGACCAGCCTGAGATCATCCTCGACGGCATAGTCGGGCATTGGCGGTCGCCGAGCTTCCTGGCCGTTGTCTACGACATCGAAACCGCGGATTTGGTCTCGTGCGACACGGAAGGCGTCCAGGACTTGGTCGTTGGGAGCCCTTTGTATCGGGCCGAGAGGGTCGCGGAATGCTAGACGATCAGGGACAGGAGGGTCAGGGACGATAACTTCAGCATCAGGAAGATCGGCGTCGGGGTCGTCGAATTGAGCGTGCGGGTCGCCGAGCCTGTTCCAACGAGGGCAATTGCTCGGGAGAGTCCAGTGGTTGCTTTTATGCTCGGTTATCTCACCGCAGAGATAGCAGAACACCGTACCACAGCGCCCGCAGTCCATGGCATTGCAGCCACTTTTGAGGTCAACGATGAACCCGCATGTTAGGTCAGGGCACCGCTGAATGTGGACCTCCAGGGCGGGACCTTGAAGAACGTCAGGCTCCTTTTCCTGGCAGACGTGCTCGATCTCCATGCTGTCATCGTCAGTAGTCGTGTCTTCGGGAACCTCGTACACTCCTCCACACAGACGGCATGACCAGCCCCCACATTTGCTGCACGGTGAAATACCCCCTTCCAGGGTAGTACCACCCATGAAGTTGTTGCAGTCTTCAGCCGGTGTCACTGTTCCGTCGCCAGCGATAGAGCCTGGCAACTTTTGCTTGCAGTAGATGCGAGTGGGTACTGGAGTGTTGTACTCCTCGACCTTGGCATCCCATTCATCACGCTCTGCGCTCGTGAGGAAGTGTTTGAAATCGTCATAATCCAGGTACTTCTTGCTGCCCCATTTTGGAGGGTAGTGGTGTTCGTGCTTCAGGGCAGCTCGAAAGAGTGGCATGATGTTGTCACGAATGCATTCCGAACACACCATAGACCCGTGAACGATCCGCACACCGATGGGCGATTCGGACTTCTCGTTCAGGCAGAGGCCGCAGTTGAAATCTATGTTCGACATGATGGCAGTCGGTGGTGTTGTTTCGAGTTGGTAGGTGGTGTTGGTGGTGTTGACTGTGGTGCACTGCCTGTCAAGGTCAGTGGTAAAGGTGCTGTGGTGAGAGAAAGAGTTGAGAAGTTGGCTGGCACCAGGACCGTATTTCTGCAATTCTCCGACACGACACTTCAATGTATTCATCTTCACATCAAAGATGGACACGGTTCACAACGCCTTTGAATGGTGTTGGTGTCACCTCAGGTGAAAGTGAACACATCAAAGGGCACCCATCAGACGGTGACTGTTCATCCAACTATAGTCCATTGAATGGGCCACGGACTCGTTGATCGACGGCGACACTGAGTGCTCACATTTGTTGACCCGGAGGGAGTCATCATTGAGTCCATGCCGGCTGCCCCGACAGGCAATATTGTGGGCATCAGAAGGTCTCGTCCGCCAGTGAGTCTCACGTGTCGGGTGTCGGGGATGATGCCAGAAGGCCCGACAGACACAGTACAATGGCATAGTTCAAGGTCCATGGAACAAACGAGATAAGTGAACAAGGAGAAGATCACTTCGACACTCAAGTTCCAGAGTAGTGTCGTCTGTAAATCTCGTTTGTTGAGGATTCCATCCGTCAAGTGTCAGCCGTATGCAGCACAAAGGCACTGTTCCGGGGTCTTAGAGCCACAAAGAAACGAGAAGTCCGTTCGAACAAAGGGCACATCGCTACCCAAGCCGAGCAGACCAGTGGGCCAATTGAGGAAGGGAAAGAGCTTCTCAAGGCGTGTGGTTGCATCGATGAGATCCCACTGCTTTGGGAGTCTGCAGGCATTGTAGTGAACATGGTTGAAGAAGTGCCGGCATGCCCTTCTTTGACCGGGTGGACGAAAACACGCCACGGCGGGTCACGACAAGCCCTGCTGGATTGTACCAGGGAGTTGTGCACTAAGATCCGACCTCCGACAACGAGGTCCTCTCCGACTTTGAAGGTGTCTACACACATTCTCAAGCGCACCTGGCGGGAGTCCGCGTTGCAAACCGAATGTATGATCTTTGTGTCTGCCGGCATCGTTCCACTTACAAGTGATTGAGGCGCCTCTTGTCAGTGTCCCCACGGTGACGATTCTCTTGCGCAGGTCCGACGGCTACATTCAGCTGATGTATGGCGAGATGCCTGAGAGAAGAAGCATCCGATGCAGACCGTAGGGACATGAAAGTGGGAGGCTCCCGATTTAGATCGCGGCGACGTGACCATTCGCGAATCTTGCCTTTGAAATGGTTGCTCAGTAGTAGCATAGGCGGAGCGAGATATCCAAGAATATGGCGAAGCACAATAACGCGGATTGCCGGCGTCACAAATGGCAAGTGCTTCGATCCGGGTATTTCATACCAGAGGCCAGCTGGGAACGATATGTCGCGCCAGCATTAAGCTCAGCCTCAAGGATTGGTATTTCGGTTAGTTGGTCATATATAGAGAAGGGAAATGTAACAGGAAATGCTAAGAAATGGCGCTTCCGTAATCTGAAGACATTGCATACAGAGTCTTCACGCTGGCGATGCGCGAATATGCTGCAATGGCGATGCTCTGAAGAGGCTCAAGTTTTGAGCGATTTCGTGCCACCACACCGGATAATGGCGATTCGAGGGATTTCGAACGATCAAGACCGCCTGCAGACTCCAGAGAAAACAAGGACGCTACCAGGTAAGCTCCGCTGTGATGACGACGGTGTGCCTTTGAATAATGGTCAATATCAAATACGAGTGCCCGTTTGACGTACAAGACAGGCCGGCGGCGTCAGCCTTACCCTGTGGTATCCAATCGGTCGACATCTCTGGAGCATCAGGTCGAGCATCGGGTTTTACAGGGCTTCGCTGCGAAGGCCGAGTCATGAAGTGCAGAGCAAAGCCGGTACAGGCATGCTAGCACGTTACTGTAGTCGCCCAAGTGGATGCTGCATCAAGACCTCGCTCGTGACCTCACCAGCCCCGCCAGCCAACGTCTCCTTCTCCGGCTCGGTATCCAGGGATCTTTGGAGAGAAAGGCATGAACGGTGTGGCATGGCAAAGGCAAAGGGGGAAACCTCTGTTTGCGAAGATACCCCGCCATGGCATTGATTGATAGCCATAATGGGTCCGTAGTATGTCCGGCGGTGGCCGTGGTCAAACAAAAAGATCCGACATGCGAGCGGTGTGGGCACAGACTGACGAACTGCAAGTAGGTATCCGCGTGCGACAGGGTGTCGTCTGGTTTGTCCACGCCGGATTGGCCGATGCGATACAGTATGGGCTGGGCTGGGAGAGCGCGTCTACCGCTAGCGTTGGAGCTGCAGATGGAGCTGCGGCATTGCATATGCACGAAGCTGGGGAGACACCTGTTGCAGGTGGTCGGGTAAAAAGTTTTCTGGTGTCTTTGAACGGCGACGCAGGATGAAGATCTACCGACCACTGGCGATGCTGACAGGTGTCTGCGCGCGCTACAAGAAGCTTGGCTAAACTAATACATAGCATGTGAACACAGCTCCCGAAGGCGTCATCTCTTTCGCAAGACCGATTCCTGGCCTACGCGTCCGTCTGGAGATAAGCGCGGTGATCAGGGCAAATGTCTACAGTAGTACATGAGTAGGTACGTCCACGCACGATCCGCCACGGGCACCACATGACTTGCATGTTGCACGACAGTCGACAGCCATCCGTGTGGACGAAATCTTCTCGCGTGCAGCGGCTGCGGGGGATCGAGATGTGAGTGGACACAGGAGGAGGAGGAGAAGGAGGGCATGGAACATGGAAGAAGTGAAGTCGTCGAACGATGGTGAGACCTCGTATCAGGCCATCTGCACCATCTGCACTCAAGCGAGCCAACGTGAGCGGCGCGACGATGCGATACGGTAGAGGAGGAGGACTAGGAAGACTAAGGAGGCTAGAGGAGGAACTAGGGTCACAGGTGAGGCGTGGGGGTTGCATGAGCAGCAGAGGGAAAACAACCATTATTTGCTGCGTCCTCGCACCTCCATCCTTGGCGGGCATGCATGTTTTGGCCATCGCAATGCGGCAAGCTGCGGTCGGTTTTGCATTGCGGGACATAGACTTCACCATCGGAGATATGGCGACGACGATGTTGTGTAGAGGCTCTGGGAGCATGCGCAGAGTATATGCAGAGCGTATGCAAAGTACACGCGCAGAGAATTGCGGAGAGTGGCCCGCCAATCGATGGGTCAGTCTGCACGAGGCTTGCCCATAGTGGTGATTGCTGAGTAGGGCAATAGTGTATTCGGTAGTGCAACCAGGCGATCACTGGGCGACAATGGTCGGACGGCGTGATCGGTGGACAGCAGAATACTGGGTGATATTCGACGGCGTGATCGGTGGACAGGTCAGCACTTGGTGGTCGTCGACGGCGTGATTACTACTGGGCGGCTGGCCGACGATGATGATGTCCGAGGCGGAGGAGTAGTGGCGAGAATGATAAGTCAATAACGGAAAGGAGAGAGATTGGCAGGTGGCTTAGCGCTGTCCTGTGCAGCCCCACCAGATTGAAAGGACAGCCTCCGGTCGTGCACGCCAGAAGACCAGGTGCTCCCTGCGTGTCATCCACGGTGAGGGAAAGTCGTCGGAGTCGTCGACGAGCGACACGCGGTATGTGCCATCGTACTGCTCGCTGCTGTATAATAGCAGTCTGTCCATACTCCATAGCACGCGGCAGGCCAGCTTCACCGCCCTCTCCCGTTGCCTCGCACCGTGTGTATGTTGGTCGCAAGAATGAGGACAATGCAACCCTCAGACTCCCATTAGCTAGTGCCCGCAGCGGCATCGTCGTCGTCGCCGCCGCCAACCGCCAACCGCCATCCGATCTGTAACTCTCTCTCTCAGTCTCTCTCCAACGCCTCGACAGCAACGTGTGTCGCAGGAGGCAGGATAGGGTCCACCCACGCCCCGACACAGGTGAGAAAGAGGTCTAGTCTAGCTTCGGCGCGTGCTGCACATCCGATTCTTTGCATGAAGCCAATACCATTCTTGGCCCGCGCGCTGCCTTTCACTGTATATCATACTCGGCGCCGGCCATCCCAGGCGCGCGCCCGAATCGCGGCGTCTTTCTGCCCTCGAATTCCTTTCCCTCAGCTTCGGCTGTTCGCTACTGCACCACCCTCTTCGCTAGGCCCTTCGTTCTCGCACTCGACGTGCCCCGGTTGGCTGACGTGGGAGAGAGTTGTTAGACGTTGAATTGTCATTCATTTGCAGTCCACTCGTCCATCCGTCCCGACAACGTGACCGCATTGGTTAGGTAAGACCGTCCCCTCCATCACAAGCCAAGCCCGCCTCTCAGCAGCGAGCGAGGGTCTCGTGGGCCTAGCACCACCACGCCGCCGTGAGGGTGTCGAGTGTTCGAGGGTGTGAAGCATCGTGTTATGCCCTTCACGGCCTCGGAGGCTGTCGCCCTGGCTGGCAGGCAGGCAGTCACGGCAAACAAATAGTCCGAAGCAATCCTGACGTGCCAGATCCGCAGGGACAGGAAACATCGCAACCCGTGCGCGCGGCCTCGAAAGGCATCATCTGATGTTTTAGGCGCCTCAACGCGCTCATAGTCACACAACAGGGCTCACAAGCACTGTGTCTCAGAGCGCCGTCGACTCTACCAACTGCTCCCATCTCCCTCCCACCGCAGCATCTCCCCGATCTGCATCCTGCGCCCATGTATGGTTGCAAGTCCTCCGCCTTATCATGGACTCGGAGGATGGGCAAGTATTCGTAAAGGCATGTGCCGCCGCCCGCCTTTGTGCTCGATCTCGTCGCCCGTACTTCTGCTAACCGCCGTGCTCGTCTGCAGAATCTCGCCTACTTTGTACGAACTCATGAACGAAATCTCGCAAACGCCCTGCAGCTGCAACGCCAGCGCAACAAAAATGGCCAGCCGCAAGCAGCAAAGGCTGCAGCCGCCTCGCCTGCAATCACCCTCGCAGACGCCCTCTCTCGCCCATACCTCTCCTTCACCGCGCACAACATCAAGCCGGCGAAGCTCACCCTCACACCCCACCACCTCTATTACCTCCTCACAAAGTTCGAAGATCTGGGCGTGGACGTCGGTCCCATGAACATCCGACTCGAAAACATCCACGCAGACGTACCGCCCTCCAACTATGTGTCCTTCCTCGGCAACGCGCCCAAGACAAGAGGCAGGCAGGCCGACGCCGACTCCCTCAAGTCCGTATCCAGTGTGCGCAGCGTGATGTCGAGCATGTCCTCCATGTGGTCGTCCTTTACACTCTCAAATAGCGCGGCAAAGCAAGAGAAGCAAATGGCACAATTTCGCGAGGATATCAAGTATCTCTACTCGTGTTTCACGAAGATACCGGCGCTCAGGCTGTCGCCGGACTACAGAGCAAATCTCATCTCAGGCTTTGAGGAATTTCCCTTTGATGCTGCCGTCCCACTGTTCGCGTTCAAGAACCTGGGCGCACTCGAGATCTGCGATCTGGACTTCAGGTCTTTCTACGGCTGGGATAGGCTTGCTGAGCAGATTCGTAGTCTGACCGTTCGGCGCGCAAACGTGGACGATCCCATCGACCTGCTGTTGAACATCGTACTAGATGACATGGACAAACGCCGCCGGCGCTCGTCTAGGGCACCCATGCCCTCAACGCCTTCCACGACAGGGCACCCGTGGCCCTCTGCTAGTCCAAAGGGCAAATATGCTGAGCTTGCACGCTCCTTTTCAACACCCATCTCCCCGCTTGTTGACCAGAGACGGGTTTCTCTCGTCGGCAGCCCGCAAAGCATCGGCCTGGTAAAGGCTGGATCAAGTGATGGCAGGAAAACGCCAAACTCAAAAGGCAGACAGCGAAGCACTTCTCCCACTAGGCCTGTCAGTTCACGACACGGTTCGCTGCAACGAGCAACCCACCGTAGCGGAGCGCCGAAAATGCGAAGATCTTCAGGTAGCGACAGTTCGAGTACACACGACATGAGTCCTCGGCACAGCACTACCGATCTTGGCAGCACAAACTATTTGCCTTCGTCTAAATGGAGGTTTTTGCGTCACCTCAGTCTGGCGGAAAATGGCATGCACGATCTGAATGTTGCCAGCCTCGCGCCTGTTGCTGCGACTTTGCAGTCTCTCGATCTGTCGAGCAATCTCTTCACAGAAGTTCCCGAAGCACTTGCATCTCTCACCCACCTCCGGGCGCTGAACCTCAGCGATTGTATGATCGACAGCCTGAACTCGCTCGTACAGAGTCCTCTCCCAGCCATCACTACCTTGAACCTTCGTTCAAACAGACTGAAGACACTCTCTGGCATCGAAAAGCTCTACTCGATGGAGCGGATCGACGTCCGCGATAACTGGATCAGGGACCCGACGGAACTAGCGCGACTGACCAGCCTTCCCAACATCGTCGATATCTACGTCGCCAAGAACCCTTTCACTCGGACTCACTCTAACTATCGAATCACGATCTTCAACCTCTTCCGCCTGACACCTGGATACTCTCAAGATGTAACAATCGATTCCCAGGGACCTACATCTTACGAGAAGAAACAGCTCGTGGATCGAGTGCCTGAGCCCATGGGAGTACCAGTGGTCAAGCCTGAACCCGAAGAGGACAACACGGAAAACACCACGGCTGGCGCTGACCAAGATCACTTTACAACCGAAGAAGATGATATGACACCGCTTCCACCCCATTCTCCACAGAAACATGGCCACCGCCGCCACACGAGCGATCTCGGTCCGAGGCATTCTCAGCGCAAAAAGAAAGCACCGCGCAGGCGCATCGTCGAGCTTTCCAAGGCAGAGATACCGCCTCCTCCGCAGCTAGATCTCCCAGAGTCAGAACCCAAGTCCCAGCTTGTGAATTTGGCGCCTCAGCCAGAAAGCGAATCCGAAGAGCCGACGACGCCCGATGCGACACCTGGGGCGAAGCCATACATCAGAACCCCTACCACACAGATGCGGACTCAGCCAATCACCCCAACTCGACCACACCTGGAGACCTCTTTCAGCACACCAACTGCTGCTCTGCGTATCAGGGACCCTTCCGATGACGACGATGAAAGTTCCGCGGCGCAATCGCCGCGCGACACTCCTGTCAATGCTGGCGAAAGCACCGGCGCAACTGATTTGTACAAACAAAAAATTGAAACGTTGAAGACGGAGCTCGGGCCGAACTGGTTGACAGGGCTGAACGACGACCGCTTCAGCGAGGATAGGTCGAGAAACAGGAGTTTCAGTCCTGCAAGCCGTGGCTCGACAGTGAGGCCCGAAGCACCGAGAGGCGTCAGCGTGGGCGGAAGGACCCTCGGTTGAAGAGACGCAAGTGGTTGAATCGGCGAAACATGCAAGACCCTCTCTCTCTCTTCCCAGAGGGAGTGCTCCAGCTTACACCCATTGGCGCGACCAAGCATAGCGATGGCGTTAACGATTTTCTTTTGGCGTCTACTTCATTTTTTTTCTGGATACCACCCTCATACCTCTCTCCCCTCCGGATTCTCTTTTTTGGGGACACCGGTTTCGATTCTTTCTTGTCCGTGGAAAAAGCAGGATTGATTTTGGCATTTGTTGCGCAGATGATGTCTGGACGGCCCCCGGCATGGAAGGAAAGAATGGTTTGGAGCATTCGGCGTGAAAGCTGTTTGATTAATTTATTTATTTTCCTTTCCCTTTCGGAGCGCTACCTACGATTGTTTGGATTATAGCGAGGCGTTGTCGGGTGTTTTATCTTCCTGGTCCGCATTTCCTATCTCTTGTTCTGTTCTTTTTTCTTTCTTAACCTCATACGATCGTGAGGTGGCGGCGGTGTTGCATCAGAAGAGGGCATGATGGAGGAGCGGACGGGGAAGTCTTTTTTTTTGAAGATACATTTACATATATAAGGACGGATATCTGGAATTTATGACAGGAGTAACTACTTGGCATGTGTGTTTCGTCTTGATTGTTTCTTGTTTTCTCCGGGTCCTTGAGAGGCTTGCTTTCATTTATTTATCCGTTGGGCTGATTCGTCCTCATTTCGTGTAACTACCTTACTCGTCCCCATGGAATACACTCGTGGCATTCGCTGGAGATGCCGAGTCGGAGGGTGTGCGTTGTTACTATGTTCCTCCTCAACGGCGAACACGGCGTCCAAGATGCTGGGATGTAATCCTCGAGATGCGCTGTTGCAAGAGCAGTGACGACAGCTATTGGGCAGCACTTGATTGCCCCCAGCAACTAATTGGTTTCAAGACAGTCGAAGTTCGTTGGGCAGCGCTGATATTATTATTGTTGACGAGCCACCTCCTATCCTTCATATCCACTCTGCGACTCCACTTTGTGTGATTCTCGAGTGCTGGGGTTGGACTGCAAGTATCTTCTTGGGATGTTCTGAATGAGTGTTCACAGGGCGGTTAGGGGATCGAACACGGATATGAAATGGAAGCAGATCACATGGGTCTGAGAACAGGCCTGACACGTAAGTTTATTCGCAATCAGGGGATGGAATGCTGCTGTTTCTTTTTCTGGATGCTGTGGTTGGCTAGCGCCATCGCGGATCGTACGGATGAGGCGGGTCTTGGTGGTCGTGATTGTATTCACGTCGAAGGGATGCAGAGTTTTGGAGGTGATTCGAGTAGGCAGTCAATGCATGCACAATGAAAGGCGTCGTAGGATCACATAATACCGTGGTCTTGGTTTTGGCAGAAGAGCAACAGATGAAGGCAGAGGGAAACATATAGGCTGGAACAGCGCTAAGGGAAACGCCCGAGCCCGCCCGGGACTTCCAGTTCTTGCCGCGCTCTCACTTTGCTTTGCGTCCTGTCCTGCTGCTGCAACTTCTAAGCACCACCACCACCACCTCACCAACCCAGAGCCAAACACCACTCCACCCAGACCATCGCCACCAAGCTCAAGTCTGCACCAGACAAGCATACCGCCGCCCGCCTCAGACAGCCTCGTTCGTCTGACGTCGTCGACCCCTCCGCCTCGCCGTCTGCTACCGGTCAAGCTGACAAGCCCCAACGCGCGCGTGCCCCACCTGTCTAGCCCTCGAGCGGTGAAAATAATCAACAACAGCCCTGCGACGACTCAACCGCGCCGCACCCACCCCTCCGCTCCGCTCCATCGCAGACCCGCCACCGCGTCTCGCCGCATCAGTCGCAACCGTCGCCGCCAGCGCTGAAACATCCGCCCTCGCCCAGAGCTTCGGAAATCCCAGGAGCAAACGGAAAGGAAAACACGTCGCCCGGCTATACCACAGACTCGGCGCGCTGAGATCTCTCCCCAACGAGGAATATACGAGAGGAAATATCGAAAGAGGTTTCCGACCCACTTGGCGACCGGAACACGAACGCGGTAAGACCAGCTTCGTGCTTTCAGGAGCCTTTGCGCTCGTTTCTTTGCACTTTCGGTATGTATGAGCTTACCATCCTTTCAAACCCCGGCGCATGTCGTGTGGGCAGGCAGATGTATCGTCTTTGGCAGTGAAGGCGGCTCCTTTGCAGCAGAAGAGTTGATAGCTACTGCGGTTGCGGGCCCCTATTGGAGCTGCGAGCGCTGCCACGTTACCACGAGCTATAACGTCGATCAGCGCCATCCGCGTTGTGCCTTGGAGTCGAATTTAATGATCATCTTGTGGGTAACAGTTGTGCTGACTTCTCACCCAGTTCTTTAGAAGGCTTGCTCAGAGGATCAGTCATTGGACGCTTAGATTAACGGCAGCCTCGCTTTATCATCCTACTCCCCACACCTATCGCCAAAGATGGCGGACCAAAACGATGTCGATCTCGACTCCATCATAGACCGTCTTCTTGAAGTTCGCGGCAGCCGTCCCGGCAAGCAGGTCCAGCTCCTCGAGACCGAGATCCGCTACCTTTGCACCAAGTCCCGCGAGATTTTCATCTCCCAGCCCATCCTCCTCGAGCTCGAGGCGCCTATCAAGGTAAGCAACAAGAGTCCACCGCTTTTGGCATCAGGACAACACTGACCATTCACATCAGATCTGCGGTGATATTCACGGCCAGTACTACGACCTTCTCCGTCTCTTCGAGTACGGTGGCTTCCCTCCCGAGGCCAACTACCTCTTCCTCGGTGACTACGTCGACCGTGGCAAGCAATCGCTCGAGACCATCTGCCTTTTGTTGGCTTACAAGATCAAGTACCCCGAGAACTTCTTCATTCTCCGTGGTAACCACGAGTGCGCTTCCATCAACCGTATCTACGGTTTCTACGACGAGTGCAAGAGACGCTATAACATCAAGCTTTGGAAGACTTTCACCGACTGCTTCAACTGCCTGCCCATCGCCGCCATCATTGATGAGAAGATCTTCACCATGCACGGTGGCCTGAGCCCCGACCTCAACTCTATGGAGCAGATCCGACGTGTTATGCGCCCGACCGACGTAAGCTTGTTTATTACCATCTGACTAGATGCGAACCTTGTTGACAACTTCTAGATCCCCGACTGCGGTCTTCTCTGCGATTTGCTCTGGTCCGACCCTGATAAAGACATCACCGGCTGGAGTGAAAACGACCGTGGTGTCTCCTTCACCTTTGGTCCAGATGTTGTATCTCGCTTCTTGCAGAAGCATGACATGGACCTGATCTGCCGTGCTCACCAGGTCGTTGAGGATGGCTACGAGTTCTTTAGCAAACGCCAGCTTGTCACCCTCTTCTCGGCACCCAACTACTGTGGCGAGTTCGACAACGCAGGCGCGATGATGAGCGTGGACGAGAGTCTGCTGTGTTCATTCCAGATCTTGAAGCCCGCTGAGAAGAAGCAAAAGTAGGTCTCTCTTACAGCAAATAACAGGAATGCCAGCTGAAAGCACACGCTAACCCCTTGACAGCAGATTCGGACGTCGCTAAACGAGCTGTTCGTTTGCTGCACCTTGCGCGTATTCCTGATTCACCTCAATGCTACCCACGCTCCGCCGCATGCCCTTCCCTGGTCCAGCCAAAGAGCAGCGCGCCACACACCATATAATCCAGGTGGGTAATGATGAGAAGAAGAGTCAACGAAAGGGAAAGATTCGAGACGAACGAACGAAACTTTTTTTTCTGAGAAACAATTGTACGGACCGAAAACTGCGCGCGAGACATACGAAATCTGGATCTGAAAGCAAAGCCAGAGAGAGAGAGAGAGAGAGAGAGAGACAAGAAAAATAACCGGCTGTGCTGGCTGGAGACGACATGGACAGACAACGAGGGAGTGAGGAAAGAGAGAGCCTCTTTTTTCCTCCCTCGAATGCAAGCAAGGGTGAACTTTTTATTCCAAACTTTCTACACGCTCTACTTTTCCCTGTTTTTTTCCTTAGCATGGAGCAAGGGATGGAGAGGGAGAGTAGGTACGTGTGTGTGTGTTGCATGCGCATGAATGGGAGGGGAAAGAAACGGCTGGACGGCGAGCTGGGGTCTTTGTGTACGATTTTGTTAGTTGTTCATTTTGATGCGTGGTTTTTTTTTTTCAAGTTCTGTGTCACTTGTCTTTCAATCGCTCGTCGTGACTTTGATGTGCTGTGAGCGAGTGAGTTCAGGTGTGGGATGCTGGACAGGGCAAAGGTGAGTGATCTACTCATGTATGCCATCGATGAGAAGAAGAAGAAGAAGAATAGGACGAAGATAAGTATGAATGCATCGAGTGCCAACATGTCTTTAATACTTCGACTCACCAACAAGGGAGCAAACGGTGAGGTCAAACATCGTGCACGACCACTTCCCACTCCCTCGGCGCGCGTGCTCGTGTTCTTCTTCTTCTTCTTCTTTCTTCTTCCAGGTGTGAGGTAAGGTATCATCTGAAACGATATCCGTGCCCTTGCTCTCTGTCTCTCTCTCTGTGGCCGATCCTAGGCCGACTTCGCCCGCACCAGTAGTCCCTGCGTCGTTCCCCTCGTGCCAAACGCTTTGTCTGATTCCGTTCAAGCGCTCCAGGCCAATCGCCCGGGCGCGAGTCGCTAGCTCTGTTGAAGGGACCTTGCGCTATATCGATCTGTTACCTTGCCTTATTGATTTGGTATGAGCTCTCAGTGGAGTGGGGAAGGAGGGAGGGATATGGACGGGTAGTAAGTAGACACAGGTGTTACGCTTGGGGGAAGCGGTGAGCGAATACTCTATGCTATTTTGTCTGACCATGTTTGTTTAGTGGGCGTTGGCTCATGATGGTCTGTATTACAAGGACGTGAGGCTCTGTGCTGGTTGTGGAGTGATGTTTTTTGTTAGTGTTGTTGATTATTGTGATTGAAAGCTGGCAGCTCGCGCTAGTCGAGACGCGTGCTGGCGGCTCTGCATGAGGTCGCGTATGAGGTCGCGGATGGCATTGTTGTTGTTGTTGTTATTGCTGCTACTACTCGAGTCTTGACGTGTTAACAACTCGAATCGAATTGATTGATTGATTGGCATAGCATAAGGTACGTCTATACAAGTGCCATTCCAAGCAGCTGTTGCGGTTGATATACATAGTCAAGATTCAGCCCTGCGTTCGCTTCCCAAGGGTTCCCACGCGCTTTGGCTTTTGGGGCCTGATTCGGCTTCACTTCACGCGAGGCTCATCCCGCCAGCCGCGCAAACAAGCACAAGCACAAGCGACCATCATCCTCCACAACCACCCCAATCGATAACCCTGCCGCCAACATTCGCTACACCCGTCTCCGCCGCCGCTCCGCCATTGTTGTTGTTGTCGCCAACTCCGCGCCATTGTTGACCGCTTTCCTACCCTCGGATTTGAACTGTATTGACGCTGGCTGCTTCGACTGCGCGGTCAAGGGAGCGACTTGGAAGTTGTGCATAGCAACCGACCTTCATACCACCGGAGGAGTGAGCGCAAACACTACAATACATCTCGTGGACCGAGAGCAATCACTATACAAGCGTCACTTAACCTCGCTGCGCCGTTGCGCATTGGCTGGCCCGCACCACTCGCTCGTCAACAACAATAGCACACAATGGCGTCAACGGATGCCGAGGCCGCATCATTACCAGCACCCTCGAACCGCCACTCTGAAGAAGACGATGCACACACTCCTACACCCCTCTCGCCGCCTAGGAGTAAGACTCCACCCACAATCACTGGCAAACGAGCACACAGCCGCGCCCAAAGTGCGACCGCAAGCGCAGCCGCCATACATCGAAGCGGCAGCGCACCCGTGAATCCCACCGCCTTGAACAGAGCACTGAAGCAAATGGAAGATGCTGGGAGGAGGAGAGATATCACACCAGTTGGCAGCCCACAGCGCAAGCGGCAAAAAACGTTCGCGGGTGACCATCGCTTTATTCCCAACAGATCAGGACAAGACCTCCAGGCGAGTTACAGTCTGTTGGACGATGAAGGCTCACCCGCGACTCCCTCGCGCTCGCATAAGAAGATTGCGTCGACGGAGCTGCACTTTCAAAAGAGGGATGCGAACAGGACTTACTCTTCGTTGCTGCGGTCGGAGATGTTCGACAACGAGGTGCCTCAGAGCATAGTGCAGACGTACGAGGGATCGAGTTCGCGGGCTAAGACTCCGCCTACGAATGGTTCCAAGCTTGCTGGGCCGAATCTGACACCCTCGACGCCTCACAAGAATCTCTTCTCATATGGACCCAATGCGCCCAACTCGTTGACACCCCGATCTACTTCGAGGAGTGAGAGAGGGCCCAATATCAACGCCCGCTCAGAGCTGTACAGCCTGTCACCTGTCAAGCACTCGTCGCAAAACATGCTCCTTTCACCGCGCAAGACACCTCGAGCGGTGAGCAAGGTTCCCTACAAGGTTCTCGACGCACCGGAATTGGCAGACGACTTTTACCTCAACCTGGTCGACTGGGGTCCAAACGACGTACTGGCGGTTGGGCTTGGAGACTGCGTTTACCTCTGGAGTCGAGAAACCGGACAGGTCGACCAGCTGTGCAAACTCGACGGCGACAACATCACAAGCGTCAGCTGGATACAGCGTGGCTTTCACCTTGCCATTGGAACCTCGAAAGGACTCCTCATGATTTACGACACCGTCACAAGCCGCAAGTTGCGGACTATGACCGGACACACAGCACGCATTTCTTCACTAGCCTGGAACGCCCATATCCTCTCGACAGGATCTCGAGACCGGACAATCCTGCACCGCGACGTCCGCCAAGCAAGCCAGTATTTACGACGTCTAACAGGGCACAAACAGGAAGTGTGCGGCCTGAAATGGAACCAGGAGACGGAGCAATTAGCGTCCGGAGGCAACGACAACAAAATCTTCGTTTGGGAGAAGATGGACGAGCGCTGGCAACATCGCTGGGGCGAGCAAGAGGGCGGCCACAAAGCGGCCGTCAAAGCTATCGCATGGAGTCCCCACCAGCGCGGCCTCCTAGCCAGCGGCGGCGGAACCGCAGACCGCTGTATCAAATTCTGGAACACCGTATCAACAGCTCAGAATTCTGCAAACAACGCTCTCACGACCCCGGGCCTAAACCACGACCTGGACCTCTCCGCCACCCCGAGCCTGCTCTCTTCCAACAACTCACCCTCACCCTCGACCCTCAACCCACCTCTGAACCCCCACCTCCTCCGCTCCCACGACACCGGCAGCCAAGTCTGCAACCTGCTCTTCAGCACAACCACCTCCGAACTCGTCAGCACCCACGGCTACTCGCAGCACGCCATCAACATCTGGAAGTACCCCAGCATGTCGCAGGTCGTCTCCCTCACCGGCCACACCTACCGCGTGCTATACCTCAGCATGAGCCCCGACGGCGGCACCATTGTCACCGGCGCCGGAGACGAAACCCTCCGCTTCTGGGACGTTTTCTCGCAGAAGGGGAAGGGTGCTGGCGGAGGTGGTGGTGGTGGTGGGAGTGGGAGCACTATTGGCGGTGGGTTCTCGGGGAAGGGTGGGGGGACTGTTAAGGAGTGGGAGGTTATTCGGTGATCATCTTGCTGCGCTGTGAATTTCGCGCAGAGCCGTCT